>Ga0172380_10003042_pt1 | contig 24099 bp, 34 predicted proteins | sample Leawe162metaG_FD_119747 | JGI IMG/M metagenome (GOLD analysis project Ga0172380, IMG submission 119747) | Leachate microbial communities from a municipal landfill in Southern Ontario, Canada - Leachate well 162 metaG | ecosystem: Engineered > Solid waste > Landfill > Unclassified | place...
AAGAAAATCAGTGAACTCACCGGATTTTGTATTGACTTATTATACGGGAACCCGTATAATAAGGGTGTTGAGCGGGGAAACAAACGAACCCGCAACTCGCCGACTGAGTGAGTCGGAGGCAAAGGGAAAACGACAATGAGATACGATCCTTCTTGGACAGCGGCAGCGTGTGACTCGGTATGTAGTTGTGGATCGAAAATAACCACCGGTGACCGCGTGATGTACTACCCCCGAATGCGTGCGAATGGCGACTTATCCGGGATAATCGTCTGCGAAAAATGTGGCGTGGTTGAAGAAGAAACTGAAGAAACTGCTGAGGAAATTGCTTTTGACGTGGACTAGCCCAGAAGCAAAGTAGCCCCCGACGAGCCCACTAGGGTAAGGCAAGGTAAACACTGGGCGTGATTGTGCCCGACCTTCAGGGGTCCAGTCTAACGGACCCCATTCTGGTGATACGATGGTCATATACTGCAAAGTCAAAACTCTGGTTGGAAGACTGGGTCATCTTGAGAAGATATTCCTGGCCAAGCTGAGGTTTGATCAGGATGAGTTACGTGAGAATGCTCAGAAGTGTTTTGCCAAGTTGATTTATTTCACCCTCTACGGGATGGAAATTCTCGATGAGGACATCGAAGTAGACCCCGATTGGCCTCTGCTGCAGCTGGTGAAACGGAAGGCAACCTTCACAGGCAAGGAAATGTTTGGTGGTCACATGGCCACCAAAGAATGGATTGCTGGATGTGGTGTGTCGAAAGACATAGCCAAGTACGAGTTTGATTTGGTTGACAAGTAATTTACCTCATACAGGAGAACTGAAATGGTCACACAAGAAATTCAATCTGGAGTGTCTGAGTTGCTGTCAGTGGTGTGCAATGTAGCATTGATCCGAAATCCGCAACACATGACCGCGAAGCAAGCCCTGTATTGGAATACCCTGGCAAGAAAGCTGGGGAAGCGAGTGGACGTGGTTGATCCATGGCGGGCAGACATGAAAATGCTGCGAGCCGAGTATCCACTTGGCACCCGAGTGTATCGGGCTTCCACTGGTGGACGTTGGGGACGTAGTGCTGAAATCGTTACGTTGTAGTGGAAGACAAACACAGGATAACGAACATGAATATGATGGAAAGACTCAAGCATGCCAGGCGTGTGTCTGTTCCATTGGTCAGTCTGACCACAGCAGACCCAATGGCGGCCATGAGGATTATCACCAAGAAGTTGAATGGGGATAGCACCCCAGTGGTGATGTGCCGAGATGATGTGCGATGTACTTTCTCGGGGCCTTGCCGGGGATATTGAGGGCATTCGCAACTTTTCACTATACACCACGTATTTTCGGCCAAATTGTACCACTACCCCTGGGAACTGCTATTTACTTTTCCCGACGGACCCATTAGACTATACCGAATCCCGTATATTTGACCCAATTCAATACATTTCAAAGGACCCAGAAATGACTAGCCAGATGGACGAGGCGTGCACAACGACCTTCTGTGACGTAGAGAAGATGCTGTATCAGATGTGCTGGAAGTTCGCCAAGCGGTTTGGATTGGACTTTGATGAGTTGGTTGGCGTGGGCCACTTGGCATTCATGCAGACCTACAAAGGGTTCGACCCAACCAGGGGCTGTCAATTCAGTAGCCATTTCTACAACAACCTACGGCATGCCCTGCTGGACTTCTTGACAGCTGAGCAGTTGTCCAAACAGCGGTATCAGGTCAATGATGAATTGACTTGTGGTGTCCCAGATACTCACACCCATCGATTGCAGAATATACTAGCAGGACTGAGCGACGACGCCAGGACCATCGTGATGGCAGTGGTGGAATCGCCTGGGGAGTTAGCAGAGGTGCTGCGGTGTAAGCGACAAGACAAACTTCGCCGGGGACTGTGGCAACATTTCAAGGCTTTGGGCTGGTCGATGGGACGCACTGAGGAGTGCTTTGCTGAGATTCGATGTGCTCTGAACTAAGGAGTGGTCCGGCAATGAAAATGGAGATTAAGCCATTTGACAAGGTAGTTGAAGTGGTTCCATTTCGCCCTGGAATGCCTGTATTTATTCGATATGGTCTGTGGGATAATCGATCCTACAATCATCGCACGGGAGAAAAGGAATTTGGAGTGTCTGTCTATTGTGGTCGAGTGGTTGCTGAATCTGTTGAGCTGGCTGACGATACATCAGTTCAACTGGTTGGTCAGGGGAGATTGGTATTTCCATTGACTGGTGATGTGATTGGATTTGGATCTGATGGGGAACCAATTATTCGTAGGATTCGAGTGGTTGGTGCGGTTGGGATGTCTTTGGGGTGTCGGATTCTATGACTAATACCATAAAACCCTATCCATTCCAGATCGAGTGCCTGGAGGAAATCGAATGGTTTAATGGCAGGGTACTTGTCAGTCTGGATATGGGTCTTGGTAAGACGGCCTGTGCCGCTTGGTATTGGCAGCGGCACAAACAGGATGCCTCCCCGTGTATTGTGGTGTGCCCCGCCTCCGTCAAGTTCAACTGGGAAGTTGAGGTCTGGAAAGCGGCGGGTGTCAAATCCATGGTGCTGGAGGGAACCAAACCACCCAGAGGAAAACTTGTCACCAAAATACCTCCCATCATCATCCTCAATTATGACATCTTGCAATTCTGGGTGCCGTGGCTGAAGAAGCTCAAGCCCAAGATGGTGGTATTGGATGAGGTACAAAACATAGCCAATCCCAAAACCAAACGAGCCAGGGCTGTGAGGAGTCTGTGCCGTGGTGTGGGCAAGCTGCTGGCCCTCAGTGGCACACCCATTCTGAACCGCCCCATCGAGCTGTTCAACCCACTCAACTTGTTGCGGAGGAGTGAGTTTCCTGGTGCATGGAAGTTCATGCAACGATATTGCGACCCTCACTTCACTCCATGGGGCTGGGAATACAAGGGGGCAAGTCATGTAGATGAATTTCACCAGCGTCTGGTGGATTCTTGCCTAGTCCGCCGACGTAAAGTGGATGTGCTGAAAGACCTGCCAAAAAAATCCAGGATTGTAGTGCCATTGCCACTTAGTAGTGTGGCTGAGTACCAGCGAGCTGACAAGGATTTTGTGGCGTGGCTGATGGGCATCGATCCAGACAAGGCCAAGCGGGCAGCCAAAGCAGAGGCCATGACCAGAATAGGCTACTTGCTACGGCTAGCTGCTGAATTGAAACTGCCCTATGTTCACGAATGGATTGCCAACTTCTTGGAGGACACCGATGAGAAACTTGTGGTGTTTGCCGTCCATTGGAAGGTGTTAGAGGAACTGCAATCCAAGTGCAAATACAAATCGGTATTGATCGATGGCTCCATCACAGGTCGAGCCAGATACAACGCAGTCAATCAGTTTCAAACCGATAATAAAGTGAGGGTGCTATTTGGGAACATCAAGGCGGCTGGGGTGGGCATCACCCTCACAGCAGCTCACACAGTTGCCACAGCAGAGATGGCCTGGAGGCCAGCAGATCATGAACAGGCAGACGATAGGTGCTACAGAATTGGCACCACCGAGGAAGTCAACTGCTACTACCTTGTAGCTAGGAATACTGTTGAACAGAAACTGTGTAAGATCATTCAACAAAAACAAGGAGTAGTATCGTCTGTCTTGGATGGTGGCAAAATGCTAGAAGACACCGACATCTACTCACAATTAATTGGCAGTGTGTTCAAAGGAACTTTAGATCATGGACGTGATGGTAAGATACCGTGAGCCTTGGATATTGTTGCGTAATAGGTTTAACAAAGTAATGGAAATTTCCCACGATGTAGAAGAAACCATATGCTTTCTTGATGATGGGGAAGTACCACCTCAGGTTGGAGCTGGTAATATTTTTCACTGCCCCAACGGGGTCATATTAGTAATTACTCGGGAAAGTCTAACGGGCCATCACTTCATTCATGTGTCTGCCCAAATTGATGATGAATTGCGTAACAGATTCAGATTGCTGAATTTGAATCAGGGGAAGAGCCCTTTAACAGAATTGGTAGAGCAGTCCCAAGCGGCATTCGTGTTTGTAGCTATGATTTCCTTGTCTAACAATCCAAACTCATGGAGTGGGCCAGTCCCACATTGGTATATCCCCATTGGTCAAGTGATTAAGGAGACGCAAAATGCGAAAAGTGGTTGAAGTTCTGATATTAGTTGCTGCCCTGTTAGTGGCAGGTTGGTCACTGCCAATCAAGTCCCAGAAGTCATGCATGTCCTGCAGTGGGACGGGCAACAGTGCTACAGCCTGCTATCCCTGCGATGGCAAGGGAAAGAAGTCAGGATTCCAGTGCAGCTTCTGCAAGGGGACTGGCTGGAACAAGTGCAGCAGTTGTGGAGGCGACGGTGCGCGTTGATTGATCATGAAGATCCAAGCCATCCTCAAGGAATATAAAGTGTCCTATCAGGAAGGTGGCAGTCACCCTCACGTGAGGCCTGGCTGGATAGGGGTTGACTGCCCGTGGTGTGGACGAGGAGCCAACAAGTACCATCTGGGCATCAACCTATCCGGTAGTTTTGCTTCTTGTTGGCGATGTGGGTCCAGGCCGCTGGCTGACGTACTGGTAGAGCTGACCAACCTGCCACCATCCCTCTGCTACGATCTAGTCAAGAGTATTGACAAGGGTGGGCTGGCTCCTCTATCAGAACGTCGCAGAGGTAAATTGGTCATACCCATTGGGGTTGGACCCATGCTGCCAGTGCATAGAAAATACCTGAGCAACCAACGACGGCTTGACCCAGATGAGATAGCACAGCTATGGGGTGTGCAGGGCATTGGTCTAGCTGCTGAATACGCCTGGCGACTCTGGATACCAGTGTATCATTTTGGTGAGGTGGTGAGCTGGACAACCAGGGCAATTGGAACAGGGATGCGATACCTCCACGCCCCACCAGAACAAGAATCAGTGCCCATCAAGTCAGTTCTTTATGGCAGTGACCTTGTGCGGCACGCTGTGATCATTTGTGAGGGGCCTATTGACGCATGGACCATAGGCCCAGGGGCAGTGGCGACCTGTGGGCTAGGATACACACGAGAGCAACTGATAAAGCTAAGTCAGTTCTCGGTCAAGGTGGTATGCTTTGACAGTGAGTTTCAAGCCCAGAAAAGAGCACGTCGTTTGGCTCGTCAGTTGCAGGTGTTTCCCGGCGAGACATACGTGGTGGAGCTGCAAACAGGCAAAGACCCCAACGAGGCAGACCGACGGGAGATAATGGAACTGAGGAAAACATACTTAGAGTAAGTGATGACCGACAATCCAGACTACCGCAAGAAGCAATGGGTGGTTTACCTTGTCAGGTGTACCGACAACTCGTTGTACTGTGGCATCACCAACGACCTAACCAACCGAATTCGGGCACATAACACTGGCACGGGAGCCAAGTACACCAGAGGTCGGGGGCCTGTTGAATTAGTGTGTGCCACAAGACCCATGAGTCACTTTGAAGCTGCCCGGTTGGAATGCCAGGTCAAGACAGCAGTGGACCAGCAGCACAAAATCAATCTGATCAACCAATACGAAGTGCAATGAACGAGGATTTGAAGCAACGGATTGTGAATGCCCCCGTGGGATCGACAGAGCTGCTGGATGCCATAACAGAAGCAGACTCAATTGACCTACCTGAGGTGGACGCACTTCTGGATGCCAAACTGGGATTTGAATTTGCTGTCTGGGGCAATGAGGCATACTGGAAGGCTCTAGCAGGCCCACCCAATCCACTCCATGCTGAGTTCCCAACCCAGCAAATTGTGCGTCAGATAAATGACAGTATCTACAAAGAGGGTAGGGCATCTAAGTCCAAGGGAATCAACAACCCCAGAATTGTGGGCAATCCCATATCCATTGTCACAGACCGCCACCAGAAAGGTGGTGGTGTGTTGTATGAGGACATGTTGGAAGCTGGCTGAAAGGAACAGACCATGAAATTGATAGAAGCTCTCACGGCACTACGCGATGCGAGTGAGGAAGAGGTTCCCATGAACTGTACAAATATTGCCAGACACTTTGGGATGACAAAAGACCCAGATAGCTGCAAGTGGTCTGCTGTTGAGCTGTTGAGCTGAACCTGGACTGAAATACCAAATCCCAAAATGGCATTTGAGTCTAAAGGCACGAAACCCTATAATAGGGTTTAGTAAACCAACCTGCTGATTAGAGCCAGCAGTAATTGGATGGGGGATATAAGGTGCACTCATATTCGGGTATAGAATCAATTCGACATGGTTTCCGTGGAATAGCACCTCCACGTATATCCCCAGGCCGGTCCCCCGCTCTAAAACAAATAGGGGGACCGGCCCTCTTCTTTTACTCACTTTCTGCACTTGCTGGAGGCTGAATAAAGATGACAACAAACCAAGAACCAGACAACAACAACATCATTGACGAGTCAGTGCACAGTCACTACACAGCCATTCCAAACATGGTGATAGACTGTTGCATGGACAAGAGCCTGAGTAAGCACGCGGTCCTCTTATATGTGTGGTACAAACGAGTATGCTGGGAACGGGGCGAGTGCTACCAGTCACTTGAAACCCTCTGCAAGCATCTGTCGATGTCAAAGTCTACACTGCTAAGTGCCCGTGAAGAGTTGAGAAACCACCACTTCATCAAGGTCAACAAGACAGAAAACCAATACGGATCCGAACGTGTAGTGGTCACTATTGCCAACATTTGGATTGAAAATAACAGACACTACAACGACCAAAAACAAATGGTACTAGATAGTACGGGGCCGTACTCTAAAGTACGGCCCCCCGTACCCCAGAGTACGGTATATAATACCTATACTAATGAAGATAAGAAAGACTTTATGTCGCCACCTTCGGATGGCGACGTTATGTGCGTTCCTCCACCTTCCAGACGCAAGCACCTACCGTCCAAATGGGACCAACGTGCAGCAGAAGAATTGAACAGAATTATATCATCAATAATCAAGGTCAACAGCCGGGCAGATTTGAACCAGTGGTCTAAACAATTCTGTCTGATGCGTGAGGTTGACAAGATCGACAAGAAGCTGATCCGTGAAACCATCGAGTGGTATGCCAAGCATATTGGTGAGGAGTATTGTGTAGAGGCGTTCTCAGCTTCATCGTTCAGGACAAAGTTCAAGCAGGGCAAGTTTGCTGGTGCCATGCGTCGTAGCAGGAATGGCGACGGGGACAATACAGACGAACCGGAAATTGAATATGAAATCGTCTCGGTATGATGGAAACGAACTGAGAAAGGTTTTGGCTGGCATGGCCACTGATAGGGTAGTCTGTGCCCGCATAGCCAGCCAGTGGAAGGACGGCGGTCTGTTTGACAATGACTGGGCCAACCTTGTGGGTGGGTGGTGCGTAAAGCATCTGGCCAAGTATGACACTCCTCCCAACGGTCAATTGACGGACATATATGAACGCTGGGCCAACAAGAACGATGTCGATGCCAACACAGCCAAGGGGATTGAGAGGTTCCTGGGTTATGTGTCTGATGATTGGGCCAGTACTGATCCACCATCTAGTGATTACCTGTTGGATGTTGCGGGGTTGTACTTCAATCGAGTGCTGGCTGGCAAGGCAATAGAGGAGGCCACTGAACGACTTGAGGAGAATCTACCAGCTGAAGCCATAGCCACAATGGCCAACATCAACCGGATTGAATTGGGCACTGGTAGCTTGGCCAAACCAGCCGAGGAATACGAACCATGGCGTCAGGCATTCGATACTGATCGCAACAGATCCATGATGTCGTTTTCGGATGGCCTGGATCGATTCTTTGGTGATGCACTGGTTAGAGGCACATTGTGGTCGTTCATGGGGCCAGACAAAACAGGCAAATCATTCTGGCTTCTGGAATTGGCCTACAGAGCCATCAAGGCCCGCTGTCGTGTGGCCTACTTCGAGGCCGGGGACTTGATGCAGGACGAGGTGCTACAGCGTCTAGGTCAGCGGGTGCTACGTAGACCCATGAAGCCCATGCTGTGCAAGTTCCCAACATCCATCAAGAAAAGGATCGATGAAAACAACAAGGAACGGATAGTGGTGGAGACCAAGGATCGCAGGTTCTGGGAGGAATTAACTCCCAGCGAATGCTTCAAGGCATTTCGGAGGGTGTGTAGGGGCAGGGACATGCTGCGGGTGAGTTGTTACCCAAACAGCACAATCAACGTAGATGGCTTGCGGTCAGTGATGACCGATTGGCAGCGGGAGGGTTGGGTGGCGGATGTGATGGTGCTCGACTACGCTGACATCTTGGCCCCACCGTCTGGGACACGTGATCCATTGGAACAGATTGATGAGACCTGGAAGCAACTGCGTCGCATGAGTCAAGAGTTTCATTGTCTGCTGCTGACTGCCAGCCAGTCCAATGCAGGGGCCTACAACAACAGTGGACAGACCTTGACCAGGAAACACTTCAGTGGACGCAAGACCAAGCTGGCTCATGTCAATGGCATGATTGGCATCAACTGTACAGATGCCGAAAAGGATATGGGTGTGCAGCGGTTGAATTGGACGGTGCGGCGTAGTGGGACGTTTCGTGAAAGCAAATCAGTGGTTGTCGCTGGGTGTTTGGATGTGGCTTGCCCTGCGATGGTCAGTATTTTCTGACAAAATCAGGAAAATAGCAAAGATTATTGATGGGGGCGTTATCAGTAATCCGATAATAGGGGTGTAATGGGAGCGTTCCCAGTAAGACATCAATCAATTGAAGGAGAGTAGAGATGCAAGTGACACGTCAAGAGATCGTTGCGTTGGCTGAGAACCTCGGGTACAAAACCGCTAACAAGTGGAACAAGGCTCGCATGGAAGAGAAGTTGTTGACCATTGCCCAGTTGGATCCCGAAGGTGAGGAGGCTGAGGACTTGGAGAACGAGGATCAGAAGAAACTACTGGCCATGATCGTCAAGAACAAGGGAGTTGTGGAAATTGTCAAGGAGAAGGTGGATGACAACGAGGTTGCACCCAAGGTTGGTGACGAGGGAGAAACCAAGACGGCCGAGGAGTTGAACGCCGAGATCAACAAGGCTATTCCTGGCAAGAAGGCTGGCAAGAAGTTGGAGGGCAAGGTCAAGTCCATGAGTCGGTTGGAATCTGCCTTTCTCACGGTGAAGGGGGTCAGTAAGACCAATGTAACCCAATTGATTGAGAAGTCCAATCAATTGTACGTCAAGAACGGCGGCAGTGATAACTTGAAGGAATCCAAGTGGGCGATCAACATTGCCCTGACTGCGGGAGTGTGCTTCGGATTGATCAACGTGGCTGGCGAAGTGGTTTCCCCAGCGTCAGTGGAGTAGGTTGCGTGAGCAACAACGACAAACACTACCGTGCGGCGGTGGGCATTAGAGGCGATTGTCTCTATTGCCCACTGCCGTTTTCTATTGACAGTTACTGGAACTGCGAAATAGACTGCCATCATTGTTACCTGAGGAGATTGAACAGGACTTGGGGCATGGATCTTCGACCAGCTGATCCAGATGAAGTTGGTCAAAAGTTGATGAATGGTTTGAAAAATCCCAACCCCCAAACGTCGTTGGCTTGGGCGATGAAACTCAAGAAGACATTGCGTTTGGGTAACAAGACAGATCCATACCAACCGGCTGAGTTGATTCATAGAGTGTCTAGAAGGATTCAGTTGCTGTTGGTCAAATTGAATTGGTCTTATGTGATTCAAACCAAATTCCTCGACAACCTATCTGAGGATGACGAGGTAATGTCTAAGGCTAGTGAGTTGGGAATCCTGACGATTATGCCGGTCATCACTCCAGGTGCGGAGAGTGACAGAGAGGTGCTGGAACGAGGTAGGACTACTCCTATAGACGTTAGGCTGAAACTCATTGAGTCATGGATCAGGCGTGGGTGGAATGTAGGAGTGAATGGTGAACCATTCATACCAGGGTATCATACGCCGGGTATGTTTCGGGACATGCTGAAGAGGCTGAAGGCTGCTGGAGTGAGGAGTTATAACACCTACAATCTTCACATGAATGATCACGTGGCCAAGAGATTTGTGGAGATTGGGCTGGATTTGGAGCGCATATGGGAGCACAATCAAGACAAAATATGGCGTCCCATTCAAAGAGATCTATGCAACATTGCCGCAGAAGAGGGCATGGTGTTGGGGTGTCCAGACTTCGTGAATGTGAATCCTGATTGGAGAGCCCGATCTAACACATGTTGCGGCATCACGGTGCCGAATCCGTCTCGGTACAATGCCCACTTTTGGAGGCATTTGGTTCAGAAGGGGGTTGACCGTGATGGGGTATTGGCTAAAACATGGGAGGGTATTGGTGACAAGGCCCAAGGAGAGAGAATAGTTATGGGGGATGGTACTTGCGATTTCTTCACTTTGCGGGATGCTGGGCTATGATTCGATTGGCAGAATACACTCCGGTGGAAGTGATTGAATTGCGAGGTAGGCAAGTTCATGTTAAGCGTGAAGATAAGTGTTGTGATTTACCTGCCCCTCCATTTAGCAAGATGCGGGGGTTGTTGCGTCACATGGAGAGTCTGGTGGATCAAGGGATACGCACCGTGGGGTATGTTGAGACATCCGTGAGTATGGCTGGTTGGGGTGTGGCTTATTGCGCAAGGTACTTGGGAATACGCAGTGTGATATTTGCCCCAACTTTCAAGAAGCCGTTGGATCTGTATTTGTATTGCTCAGACATGTGGAAACAATTTGATGCTGAGATAATACCCATACGTCCCGGCATGGCCCGAGTTGCCTACAATGTAAATAGAAAGGTACTGTTCAAGAATTACAATCATTCCTACATGTTGGATCTTGGGTTGCCCTTAGTGGAAACGATTGAAGAGACATCAAAGCAGTGGCGAATGACCATGGCTGAGATTCGTCCGGCAATTACGGTGGTGTGCGTAGGTAGTGGTACAGTATGTGCTGGCATACTCAGTGGTTGGTCTAACGGGGATGGCAGGGTTGTGGGAGTGATGAGTCGGGACGGGCACATTCAAGGCAAGCAGCGAAAGATAGAGACCAAATCGGGAAGGGTGTGGGGAGGGTTTTTTGGATCATGTTTGAAATTGGTAAATCCGGGTTGGGAGTATTCTCAACCAAGCGCTTATCCCATACCTTTTCCCACCCATAGCTATTATGACGCCAAAGCGTGGGAGTGGCTAGCAACGCACGTAGAAAGTATGAATGGTACTGTGTTGTTTTGGAACATAGGAAGAGAGGTTTCCCAATTGGAGTTGGAATCATGGCGTACTCAAACAGACAAGTGACGAGAGAGAAGATTCTATGGGCAATCAATCGCTATCGCCCGTTTGGCAGGGGCATCAGCACTGATGATTTGATTGTTGCTACAGCCACCGCCAAATTGAAAGTACGTAGAGGCCGGATAATGGTGACACTCAAGAGTAACAACAAGGTACTGTACGATGGTAGAAACTATGTGGGCAGTGGAAAAGAAAGCAATTGGATGTTCCTTCGTTGGATTGAGCAGCATTCCGATGGCAAGGGATTGGTAGCTGAGGGCAAGTTCAATATACCAGATGTCGTTGGATTGTTGGAGGATAAGCATGAGTGATTATTATGCTCTGAGGGATCAGATTGCAAAGATGGTGCCCCGCACATTGCCTTTGGTGCGAGGGGGGTCAAAGCAGTCTGTTCAAGAAAAGGGACGCAAGAAGGGATACAAGGAATTCAAGTTGTCTGATGGCCAATGGGCCAGCAGTGAGCGGTTGTTGAAGGCTGATGAGATTGGGAGTTTTGTGGAGGTCAGTTGCCGAGCGGCGGCATGCCCCATGCCTCTCAATATGGATGTGTACGACAGTTTGAAGTGCCCGTTTGGTTGCAAGTATTGCTTTGCTGATTCATTTCGGGGCACTCTGTACACTGCCTTCTTCGACAACGCTCGGACTGTGGGATTGCGCCATTGTAATGTAGATTACTGCAAGAGTGAGTTGGATAAGTTGATGGGTTTTCGGGGGAAGTCATTGGATATGTTGAGTGGGGGCAGCCCAAACAAGGAAGTCAACAAAAGGGTGGCCCGTGTCAGTGCTTCTGGTAAGAAGTATGCTTCCAGAGGTGGGCGGCAGGAATGCACTGGCGGACTTCAGGCAGCCTTACAACGTGCTGTTGCGGCTGAAATCCCAATGAGATTGGGTATTCGGTTTGAGGACTTCTTGCCGATAGAGAGGAAGTTGGGAATCAGTTTGCAGATGTTGGAATACTTGGCAGACCAATCCTATCCAACTATGATCAATACCAAGAGTGACGTGGTTGGATATGATAAATATGTGGAGGCATTGGCTCGCAACCAAGGCAAGGCGGCAGTTCATATGACCTTGATCAGTAGCAACAATGCTTTGCTGAAAGAGCTAGAGCCAGGGGCTCCATCCTACGATAGACGTATTTGGGCTATGAAACAGCTTTCCTCCGCTGGGGTGAGAGTGGTGGCTCGCATTGAGCCTTTCCTGGTTTTCTTGAGCGACCCTCCGGATGAAGTGGATCGTTATATGGCTGACCTCAAGGATGCAGGTGTGAGTCATTTGACCTTTGATACATACAGTTGGACGGCCAAGAATCCTGGAATACGTCAGTCTTTCTTTGACATGGGTTTGGATTGGGAGAGGTTGTTTTTGTTGGGTTGCGACAGTCAGGGGCTGGGGTCGCTGCTGATGGGTGAGTTCATGTCCATGTGGAGGGAACATGGCTTCAGCTGCTCCTCGTTTGATATGGGTAATGTACCGGATAATGATCAATCTGTGTGTTGTGAGGTGGGTGATTGGTTCGAGGGCGGAATGAATTGGGGTTGCACGGTGATGGCAGCCCGGTTTGTGAAAGACCGTGGGATGACGCCATCCACATGGGGGGATTTCAAGTCGTGGGTAGAAGCCAAGGGAGGGTTTCTATCTGATGGTCTTGAGTTGGAAGTCCATCAGCTGTGGAATGCTGATGGTACAAGCGAGGCCTATAGTCAACAGTGGGCGCGTGGCTTAGAGGTTGTTGGCACAAACCAGGATGGGTTGATTTGGCAATTTGACGACAGCGATTTCAGAAAGGAATTGGTGCGATGAAAATAGCCCCACGGGTAGAGTCTATGTTTGCTCAGGCCGCAGGATTGCACCAGAGTGGTAGGTTGAAGAATACCATTTATGCCATCGGATCCAATGTATTCATATTCAATCAGGATCACACTGTGCTGATTAGGTTCACACTCCGACCGGAGGAGGCTCCTTTTGCTCATCCCATTAGCTTTGACGCCGCTGATTATGACAGCAACAAGCTTCGAGAGCATAATGGATTTGTGGAGTTTGTTCAGAAGGAATCAGGATTCGTTCGCATCAAGAGTTGTCGAGCCCCCAAGTTTTCTCCCGAGGAGATTGTGGGTATCTTCAAGGGCTTTGGCAAGCCCAGCGGCACGGGGGTTTTCTTGAACAAGAGCATTCGGGCATTGCTTAATGAGGAACTGTCCCACATTGAGTTCAGCAGTCGAAAAGGCAAGTTGGTGATTGCCCAACGAAACATTTACAATGGGTCGTTGATTCAGTTGGAACGGGATGGATCGTCTGGGGGATTGGGGCTGTTGACTGAGGAATTGGAGGACTTTGGGCCATTAGGCATTCGCACAGATGACTTTATGTCGTTGTTCTCGTTTGCAGACGCTTTGACTCTTTGGTTTGGGGCTGATAACGTGGTTCATTTCAGTTCCAGCAACGACAAATTGAAGATGCTGGGGGTATTGAGCAGGTGTGTGTACGATAATCTAGGTGGGGAGATTATCAAGGACAAGGAGACCAAATAGATGGGAGGCAAAAGCAGAAAGAGCGGCGGGGTGAGCCGTCGGTTGATTGATCGGTTGATTAAAGAGAAAGGCAGTGGGCCAAAGTCCGACAGCAAGAAGGATGGAGCAAAAGCCAATGAGTCAAGATCAACGGGATTTGGCATTTCCGATCGCACAGTATCTGGACAGGATGAGGGTGTTGGGGGTTGATCCCAATTTCTTCATGAGTGCTGAATACCTATATCACAAGGGGGTGGCACCACTAAGCCTGCCAAATGGTGTTTGGGGTTTGGTGGAGTATGGGGAGTATGGTTGGTTTTTGCCTCCGTTGGATGGCTTGGGTCATTTGTTCCCGGCACGTAAAGTGTATGCAGGACTGCCAAACATCACAGGTACGGAGTTTTTGGATTACCAATTCATTTATGACCCCAATAGATTCTTGGATTTGTCTGGGCACCATTGGTCTACGTTCCGAAAGAACATAAGGAAGTGGCCCAACAGGGTAGGTACTCCATATTCCTACAGACCTTTGATTGAGGGGGTACATGAAGATCAAGTTGCTGATCTGTTGGAGGTTTGGGCGAAGGGCGATACAATTCATGATCCAGAGACAATGTCTCGGATTGCTTTGTTTGGTCAACATCGTTGGGGGTTGTTTTCTGATGAGAAGTTGGTGGGACTGAATGCCTGCGATCTGAATTGGAAGTACATCAATTTCAGAGTGTGTATTGATTCTGGAGAACCGTTCATTCAGGAGTATCTGCGCTATTGCTTTTACACCAGTGACTTTGTTCAGGAGTCCAATCGTTTGGTGAATGATGGTGGGTGCTTGGGCCTGGCTGGGTTGGAGCAATTCAAGATGAAGCTAAACCCATTGCGTATAGACCAAATATATAGCAGTAATGGCAGTAGTGGAGGAATGGAATGACGCTGTATCGTGAGTTTTTGGAGCAGAAGAGTCAGGTGGGGAGTCCTCATGGATTCAAACCCATTTGGTTGCCTGATTTCTTGTTTGGGTTTCAGCAGAAGTTGACTGATTGGGCAATACGTCAGGGCAGGGCTGAAATATCGGCGGATTGTGGTTTGGGAAAGACTCCAATGGAATTGGTGTGGGCTTCCAATGTTGTGCAGAAAACCAACAAATCTGTATTGCTTTTGGCTCCATTGGCAGTATCGGAGCAGATAGTTCGGGAGGGGGATAAGTTTGGTGTTCCTTGTTTTCGCTCTCGTCAGGGAAAGTTACCCAACAAACCAACAATTGTGGTGACTAATTATGAAAGGTTGGGATACTTCAACCCATCCGATTTCTCAGGGGTGGTATGCGATGAGAGCAGCATCCTGAAGAACTTCAACGGGAAAACGAAGTTCAAGTTGACGGAGTTCATGAGAGTAATGCCGTATCGGTTGCTTTGTACGGCAACAGCTGCTCCTAACGATTACTTTGAATTGGGTACGTCATCCGAGGCATTGGGTTACTTGGGATTTCATGACATGCTGTCGAGGTTTTTCAAGGAGGATGACGTGAAGGATTTCTTGGGATGGGGAAGGAAAACCTACAGGTTTCGGGGGCATGCCGAGCGTCCGTTTTGGAAGTGGGTGTGTTCTTGGTTGCGAGGTTGTCGCAAACCGTCCGATTTGGGATTTTCTGACGATGGTTTTGTTTTGCCTCCGTTGGTGGAGGAAGAGGTGGTTGTGGAATGTAGCAAACCCAAGCCAGGAAGATTCTTTTGTTCCCAGAACAGAACCTTACAGGAACAACGAGACGACAGAAGGGGGACTATAAGAAGTCGATGTGAAGTGGCTGCGGATAGAGTCATTGGGAACGACGGGCCGTCTGTAGTTTGGTGTTTCTTGAATGATGAAGCTGATTTGATGGAGAAGTTGGTGAAGGGATCGTTGCAGGTCAGTGGGGGTATGCCAGATGACGTGAAGGAAGAACGGCTGCTGGACTTTCAATCTGGTAAATTGAAAGTGTTGGTAACCAAACCAAAGATTGGGTGCTTTGGATTGAATTGGCAGCATTGTCATAATGTAGTTTATTTCCCCTCACATTCGTGGGAGCAGTATTACCAATCGGTACGACGTTGTTGGAGGTTTGGTCAGAAGAGTTCTGTGGGTGTGTCAATTGTTACCTCAAATGGGTCTAGTGGGGTGTTGGACAATTTGAGGAGAAAGTCGAAGCAAGTGGATAGGATGTTTGGTTCTTTGATTGCTAATATGACGCAAGCAATCCAAATAGATCCAGACACCGTATTTCCAGAGGAAGAAAAGGTGCCGTCATGGCTGTGATTTCTCAGAAAGTTGGGGATGAGTTTGCAATATACAACGGCGATTGTTGTGAGATATTGCCAACCGTTCCAGACAACTCTGTTCATTTGTCGATTTACTCACCACCGTTTGCTGCCGATGGTGGAGGTTGCCTATATCATTACTCCTCTTCTCCAAGGGATTTGTCCAATTGTCGTACGCATGAGGAGTTTTTTCAACATTACAAGTTTGCGGTTGAGCAAATCCATCGAGTGACATTAGAAGGAAGATTCAGTGCGGTTCATTGTATGGACATACCCAGGAAAGGTGAGCGGGGATTGATCGATTTCCCTGGTGAGATAATACGGCTGCATGAGAGTTGCGGTTGGTGGTTTTGGGCTCGTCATTTTGTGTGGAAAGAGCCCTTGGGTGTTCGCAATAGAACAATGGCGCGGGGATTGGCCCACAAGACGGTCATAGATGATTCATCGTTGTGCGATGTGGCTTCTGCTGATTGTGTGTTGCTGTTTCGTAAGAAGGGGGACAATTCAATTCCCATTGCTCATAAAGAGGGACTCATGGATTATGCTGGTGCTAGGAAGGTTCCTTATGAATTACTTCAATATCGGAATTGGAAAGGACTTCAACGGGAGAATAGGTTATCTCATTGGATTTGGAGGCAATATGCGTCAGCTTTCTGGGATGATATTCGGATTGATCGAGTGCTTCCATTCAAGGAGGGTAAAGAGGACGAGGATGAGCGACATATGCATCCATTGCAATTGGATGTGATTGATCGTTTGTTGGTACTACGATCCAATCCGGGAGAAGTGGTACTGACTCCATTTATGGGAGTTGGTTCAGAGGTATACGAGGCGTTGTCAATGGGTAGGAAGTCGGTAGGGGTGGAATTGAAGAAGTCCTACTACTGTCAGGCCCTTAAGAATCTGAAATCGTTGGGACGTGGCAAAATCGCCAGTTTTGGATTGTGATGTGTAACTAGGGAGGGTAGCAAGATGCTATTGTTGAGTAGGAAGAAAAACGAGAGCATTGTCATCAACGATGACATTACGATCGTAGTCGTGGAGATCCGCGGGGACAAGGTCCGCCTAGGCGTTGAAGCGCCCAAGGAGGTTCCGGTCCACCGTCGCGAGGTGTTCGACGCCATTCACCGATTTGAAGAGGAGAAGAAAAGTGCTGATCAATCGTAAGTCGTTGTTGACTCAACTGATGGCTGTGTTTCCTGGACTGTCGTCCAAGGAAGTCATAGAGCAGTCTGGGTCTTTTGTGTTTCAGGATGGTCGGGTCACCACGTTCAATGATGAAGTGGCTTGCTCCATTGAGTGCAAGTTGGGTATCACAGGTGCTGTGGTTGCAGACCCGTTGTTGGCTCTGCTTCAGAAGCTGGACGAAGATGAAATAAGCATCGAGCAATCTGATGGTGAACTTCTTGTCAAGGCCGGAAAGCGAAAGGCAGGAATACGGATGTCTGCGGAGATCACTTTGCCAGTGGACGGCATTGAGAATCCAGACAAGTGGATCAAACTACCAAAGGAGCTATCCGACGCCATCGGTATTGTTCAGGGGTGTGCTAGCAATAACGAATCAGAGTTTGTACTGACTTGCATTCACCTGCACCCCAAGTATGTTGAGGCTGCAGACCAATTTCAGATAGCTCGATACTCGTTGGTCACGGGGTTGGACGATTCCATTTTGGTTCGCAGGTCGGCCATGAAGAGTGCTATGGGTATGGGTGTGACGGAATTGAGTCAGACCGAGAACTGGCTTCATTTTCGCAATTCTGCGGGATTGACAATCAGTTGCCGCAGGTATAACCGAGCATATCCCAGTTTGGACAAATACCTTGAGGTGGACGGGGTCGATGTCTACTGGCCGGAGGGCTTGGGGGAGGCCATTGACAAGGCCAAGATATTCAGCAAATCTGACGATGACAACCTAATCACTGTGGATTTACGCAGTGGTAAAATGAAGATGACTGGGAGAGGCCCTCATGGATGGTACAGTGAGGTTCAGAAGGTTGAAGGATATGACGGCGGAGACGTTCAATTTACCATATCCCCCAATTTGTTGTTGGAGCTTCCCAAAAGATCCAACAAGTGTGTGATTGGGGAAGGTCGATTGAAATTGCAATCGGGGAAATGGGTGTGCGTGTTTTGTACAGTAGTTGAGGACAAAAACAATGACTCTTGACAGTTCCCTCTACGCCATTATTCGTTGGAAGCATAATATGGCCCGCCGTGGATGGCCCAGACACGAGGTGCGTCCTATAGCTGGTTTGGAAGATGATAATCGGTACGATGTGGTGGATAGGAATCTACCATTCAAGGAAGCGTGGGCAAAGAAGACTGAACTTGAGAATCCAAAGGAGGAATAACTTGCACGTTGGATTCTTCTCACTATCTACTGTCGCTGAGCCCGAGCGTGTTCCTACCATAGCTCGTTGTGGGCTGTGCAAGCTGAACAAGGGTTGCAAGTCCCCAAAGATGCCAGTAACAGGAAAGGGCCGACGAAAAGTTCTGGTCGTTGCTGAGGCCCCTGGCGAACAAGAGGATGAGGAAGGAACCCAACTCATCGGAAAGAGTGGGCTGTATCTACGTGAGGTTCTGGATGAGATTGGCATCAGTTTGGACAAGGACTGTTGGAAGACCAATGCTGTGATCTGTCGCCCACCAAAGAACATGGTAGACGATGTTCACATTGAATCATGTCGGCCCAATCTGAACAAGGCTATCAAGGAATTGAACCCCATCACTATCATCTTGCTGGGTGGGTCGCCGGTCAAGTCCCTCATTGGTCAGCTTTGGAAAGCAGGGGAAGCCCCTGGAGGGATTGGTCGTTGGGCTGGTTGGCAGATACCGTCGCAGCAATTGAATGCATGGATTTGTCCAACCTTTCATCCAGCATACCTGCTGAGAAAACACGATACCGCTTTGGACCTATGGTTCAAGCGTCATTTGGAATCAGCCTTTGTATTGGAAGAACGTCCCTGGACTGATGGGGTGCTTGATCTAGCAAAGCAGGTGGAGTGTGTGTACGAGGCAGACAAGGCAGCCAAGATACTGAGAAGGATGACGGAGCGGGGTGGGACTGTAGCGTTCGATTACGAGACCAACATGCTGAAGCCCGATCATAGGGATGCCCAGATTGTGTGCTGTTCAGTGTGTTGGGAGGGCAAGAAGACCATAGCATTCCCCTGGCATGGCGAAGCAATCAAAGCAATGGAGGAACTGCTGATAAGCCCCATCGCAAAGATCGGGGCCAACATCAAGTTTGAGGAGCGATGGACTCGCAAGGAGTTTGGACACGGTGTTCGCAATTGGGTGTGGGATGGGATGGTTACATCTCACGTGCTTGACTATCGACCATTGATTACGTCGGTGAAGTTCCAGTCATTTGTGTTGATGGGACAGGCTGGATATGACATGGTTGTGGGTCCATACCTTCACTCCGATGGGGGTGGGTACAAGAAGAACAGAATCAAGGAATTGGATTTGGGCACGCTGTTGGTGTACAACGGCATGGATTCGATTTGTGAGTATCTCGTTGCCCAGAAGCAGATGAAGGCCATGGGCCACCAGATTAGCCCCTAATGCCTTCAAACAGTCCAGGATGGTATAAGTTACCAAGAACCAAAAGAAACACGTTAGGGGCGACCCTAGGCGACGACAGGTGGGTGTTATGGTAGCCACGCCTTCTAAAGAAGCCCTTAAGCTGTTCCAAGACGGTTGTCTGGCCCTTGCCGTGCTGGAATCCAATGGGATTTGCATGGATGTGGAACGAATAAATCGAACCATAGACGAAGTGGGTGTTCAGATTGAGGATTTGACAGGTGAACTGAAAACAGATGAGGTCTGGAAGACATGGAAGAGGCGATGGGGCGATAAGTCCAATCTAAGTAGCCGTTCCCAACTGGCTAGTATTCTATTCAAGGAGATGGGATACGAATCCAAACACGCTACCAAGACCGGGCGGGACAAGGTGGACGTGGACGCACTTGAGGGAATTGATTTGCCATTCGTCCAGAAGTGGATTCGAGTGGAGAAACACAAGAAGCTGCGTAGCACTTATTTGGTAGGCATTCGACGTGAGGTGTGTGATGGGTTGCTCCACCCATCGTTCAATTTGCATCTCACCAGGACGTATCGAGGAAGTTGTGACAGTCCCAATTTCCAGAACATTCCAATTCGTGACCCAGAGATTGGTGGGATGATCCGTAGGTGCTTTATTCCACGACCAGGGCGGGTGTTGGTGGAGGTGGACTATTCGGCTCTTGAATTTCGCATAGCATCGTGCTTCTGGTCGGATCCAGCCATGATCAGGTATGCCAGTGATTCAACCCTGGATATTCACAGGGACATGGCTGCCGAGTGTTACAAGATGCCCGTGGAGCAGGTAACAAAGAAGCCCAGATTCTATGCCAAGAATGGGTTTGTCTTTCCTGAACTTTACGGCTCCTACTATTGCAATGTGGCCAGGGAACTTTGGAACGCCATTGAGAGTGCTGAATTGACTACGGCTGATGGTGTTGATCTTTTCAAGCACCTTCGACGTGCTGGTATTTCTGAACTTGGAGCCTGTGACTCCCACGACAAGCCGGTCAAGGGGACATTTGAGCATCACATCTGTCAGGTAGAGAAGCGATTCAATGAGAAGTTTCCAACATGGAGTAGGAAGAAAGACGAGTGGTTGAAGCTGTACCAGAAGCGTGGTTGGTTTCGGACCATGACTGGGTTTGTGTGTGCTGGGGTGTTCAGCAGAAATGAGTTGTACAACTATCCAGTGCAGGGGCCAGCGTTTCATTGTTTGCTGTGGTCGTTGATCCAGTTGGTGAAGCAAATCAAGAAACGAAAGATGCAGACTTTGGTGGTGGGGCAGATCCATGATAGCATCTTGGCCGATGTACCTGAGGAGGAGTTGGATGATTATCTGCAAATGGTCAAGCAGATAATGACCGTAGACGTGAGGGACCATTGGGCGTGGATTGTGGCTCCACTCGGTGTAGAGGCTGAGGTGACAAGGACAAACTGGTTTGAAAAGAAAGCAGTTGAAATCAAATGACAGATGAAAATGAGAACGATGGCCAGGAGCTGTACAAGAAGCACCGACCAACCAAGTTAAGTGAGCTGGTGGGTCAGGACGACGCTGTTCGTATGCTGAGGCAGATGGGGAAGGACAACAAGATTCCTCATTGTGTTCTGTTCACTGGTCCGAGTGGTTGTGGCAAGACTACCATCGCTCGGATATTGAAAAGGTTGTTGGATTGCTCTGACACAGACTTCAGTGAACTGAACATCGCCGACGTTAGAGGAATCGATACCATTCGGGACATACGCAACAGAATGCACTTATCGCCTATGGGTGGCAAGACACGCATTTGGCTACTCGACGAATGCGCTAGGGCAACTGTGGATGCGCAGAATGCCTTGCTCAAGATGTTGGAGGACACTCCGTCCCATGTCTACTTCTTCTTGGCAACCACTGAGCCCCAGAAGATGCTCAACACCATCAGGACCAGGGCCACGGTCATCACTATGCATGCCTTGAAAGACACGGAGATGAAGTACTTGTTGATCGATGTGGCTGAGAAGGAGAGTTTCAAACTCAGCGAGGAAGTTCTGGACCGTATTATTGAAGTCGCAGAAGGCAGCCCACGCAAAGCCCTGGTCCTGCTGAATCAGGTAGTGGGACTGGTTGGCGAAGAGGAGCAACTGGCCGTGGTGATGTCCGGGGTTGCAAGTGCTGAATCCATTGAGCTGTGTCGAATACTATTGAGTGGCAAGGCACAATGGTCGTCCGTGGCCAAGATACTCAAGGCTCTGCAAGACGATGCTGAGGGAGTTAGGCGGCACATCTTGGCCTATGCGACATCAGTGTTGCTGAACAGTGGATCAAGTCGAGCATATGATGTGGTTTGCTCATTTGAGCGTGACTACTTTGCCAGTGGCAAGGCTGGTTTGGTGGCGTCCTGTTTCGAGGTGGTTGGTATGGGCACAAAGAAGTCCCGATAATAGGGCAGGAGGTAAGACAATGAAAGACCGCAAAGAGATTGAATCCGAACTGCATCCAGACCCCAATGAGCTGGATCGGGAGTGGGTGAACCAGCCACGATTGCGATTTCGGTATGGTGCCAGGTTGGCCGAGGCACGCAAGCTGTTGTCAGAGGCCAAGGCAGATATGGAGCTGACCACTGCTGAGTTGGAGTTGACCATACGCTCCGATCCATCCAAGTTTGGATTGGACAAGGTCACCGAGGCGGCAATCAAGGCCACAGTGTTGCAGCAGGACGAGTACACTAACGCCAAGAAGGTCACCATACAAGCCCAACACGATGTGGATGTGTTGGATGCTGCCGTCTCAGCCGTTGATCACCGGAAGAAGGCACTGGAGGATCTGGTGGCATTGTTCTTGGCAGGCTACTTCGCCAAGCCGAGGGCACCCGAAGGTGCCAAGGAGAAAATGGAGGAGGTGGAGAAACAATATGTACGCAGGCGGGGCCGGGACTGAGAGAGGTGAATTGTGGGCATTTTGCAAACTATTGGAATTGCATCTTTGATTGTGTTTGTGTTACTGCCCATCGTGGTGTTTCTTACTGTGAAGATGGGAGTGATTGCGTTCTATCGTGGTCGTGAGTTTATTGAAAGACAGAAAGGAAAACGCTAATGGTTCGAGAGAGAGAAAGTCGATCTGATCGCCAGAGGGCGGGTTCAAGCCAACGTGATGCTAAGCATCGTGCTGGTGGTGACTGGACTACCTTGACAATCCCCGATGGGATTGAGATCTTTTCTCCCAAGGAAGGGACAGTCCGGTTTGACATCGTTACTTTCGAGGTTGGCAAGAACAATCCCTATGCCAAACCGGGGGAGTGGTATTACGAGCGGACCTATTACACTCACAGCCGAGTGGGTCCGAACAATGAGAGTTATGTTTGCCTGGCTAAGACCGCCGGAAAGCCGTGCCCCATCTGTGAGTATCGGGCCAAGTTGGCATCCGATCCTGATGAGGGCAACGAGAAGCTCATCAAGTCACTGAAGCCGAAGGAGCGGCAGTTGTTTCTGATTCACGTGGTGAAACGTGATGAGGATAGTGGCAAGGTAATGCTGTACGAAAGCAGCTTCCATACGTTTGGAAAGCTGCTGGACAAGAAGCGGCAGGATGCTGAAGAGGACGAGCCACACATCAGCAACTTCGATGACGAGAAGGCTGGTGCTACTCTCAAGGTGAGTTACTCCGAGGAGGACGCTGGAGGCTACACGTTCCTGGATGCCTATTCCATTGAGTTCAAGCCCAGACCGAATGGACTGGACTCAGAGTTGATGGACCACGGCATTTGTTTGGATGACGTGGTGAAGCTGCTTCCATATGACGAGCTCAAGCGGCTGTTCCTCCAAGAGCCCACCAAGGACGATGATGACGACGATGAGCCCAAGAAGCCCGCCAAGTCATCCAAACCCAAGGACGATGATGACGATGACGATGACGAACCTCCCAAGAAGGCCACTAAGGCTGATGGTCCGGAATTGGAGGAAGGACAAGAGGTCCGTCACCGTCAGTTTGGGGTGTGTGAAATCGTCCGCATCAACGACGATGGCTCATTGTTGCTGAAGAACGACGAGGGCAAACGGTTCAAGGGAGTGGACCCGAAGAACGTGCGTCCATTGGTGGACAAGCCCAAGTCATCCAAGGCCAAGCCTAAGGATGATGATGACGACGATGATTGGGATGATGATGACGACGAGCCGGCACCATCCAAGAAGTCCAAGGCCAAGCCTAAGGATGATGATGATGACGACGAACCATCCAAGAAGACCAAGCTCAAGGATGATGATTGGGACTGATGCGCTCGTGTGAGAACGAGGAGGAGCCGCAGCACAATGGCAGTGCGGGGCACAGTGTCCAGGTGATGGTTCAAATCCATCCGGTTCCTTTTGGAGGTGAACGTGATGGGAACAAAACAGACAAAAGAGTTTCTGCGACCCAAGAAGATCAAGTTGCCCATGGAGGGCATTGCCCTCAGTTCTGGCAGTTCCATGCTGAACTTGGGATGCACTGGTAAGATTGACGGGTGTTTCCTTCCTGGTCACTACTATTTCTTGGTGGGCAGCTCAGATAGTGG
>Ga0172380_10003043_pt1 | contig 24089 bp, 17 predicted proteins | sample Leawe162metaG_FD_119747 | JGI IMG/M metagenome (GOLD analysis project Ga0172380, IMG submission 119747) | Leachate microbial communities from a municipal landfill in Southern Ontario, Canada - Leachate well 162 metaG | ecosystem: Engineered > Solid waste > Landfill > Unclassified | place...
GCCCGCCACAAAGAAACCGCCCATTACGCCAAATGGCGCGACACCGTTGCCGACATGATCGCTGTTCCGCGCACCAGCACCAAATTTGAAACCCTTTATCCTGAACCCGCCCGCTGGAGCAGCAAATGAATTTTGAGTTTGCCACATCCAACCGGATCATTTTCGGGTGCGGAACGTTGGCTCAAGCCGCTCCCGCCGCCGCGCAGTTCGCTCGCCGCGCGTTGGTCGTGACTGGGCGAAATACGGAACGCGCCCGCCCGTTGCTCGCCGCATTAAAAAAAGAGGGTGTGGAATTTAAACTTTTTCCGCTCGGCAGCGAACCGACGGTTGAGGACGCGCAACAAGCGGCGGCATTAAAATGCGATCTTGTCATCGGGTTCGGCGGCGGCAGTGTTATTGATCTTGCCAAAGCCGCGGCCGCGCTGATGACCAACATCGGCGATCCGTTTGATTATCTGGAAGTCATCGGCAAAGGGAAGCCGCTGACGGTACGGCCTGTGCCGTGCATCGCCATCCCCACCACCGCCGGAACCGGATCGGAAGTGACAAAGAACTCCGTACTGTCTTCGCCGGAACATCGCGTCAAAGTCAGCATGCGCCATCCGTTAATGATTCCCGACCTCGCAATCGTTGATCCCGAATGTACGCTCTCCATGCCGCCCGCCGTCACCGCAGCCACCGGACTCGACGCGCTCACGCAACTGCTCGAAGCCTTTATTTCCAAAACTGCCAATCCAATGACTGACGGCTTTTGCCGCGAAGGGTTGCCGCGCGCCGTTCGTTCATTGCGCCGCGCCTTTGAAAACGGAAGCGATCTGGCGGCTCGCGAAGAAATGTCGCTCGCCAGCCTCTTTGGCGGACTGGCTCTGGCCAATGCCGGACTTGGCGCAGTGCACGGATTCGCCGGTCCGGTCGGCGGTATGTTTGCCGCGCCGCACGGGCTGGTCTGCGCTGCTCTGCTTCCGCACGTCATGAAAATGAATCTGGCAGTTATGAAAGATCAAAGCCGCCTGCAGGAATTTGCCCGCATGACCGGCGGCAAAACCGCCGAAGATGGAATTCATTGGATTGCCGGACTGTGTCGCGATTTGCAAGTTCCGTCACTCTCAGCGCTCGGCGTAACGGAAGCCGACCTTCCGGTTTTGATTGAAAAAGCGCAGCGTTCCAGCGGCATGAAAACCAATCCGGTTGAATTGACCGAAATGGCGCTGACGACGATTCTTCAGGAGGCGCTGTAGCGTGCTGATTGTTACAACAGAAAATACGGATGTGTTCCGCAATCTGGCGGTGGAGGAGTGGCTGCTGGATCATGCTGCCGGGCGCGGACCGATTTTGTTTCTGTGCGTCAATTTGCCGTGTGTGGTGATCGGGAAAAATCAGAATCCGTGGCGCGAATGCCGGCTGTCGCTGATGGAAAAAGACGGCGTTCTGCTGGCGCGGAGGATTTCCGGCGGCGGCGCGGTTTATCACGACGCAGGCAACCTGAATGTCGGCGTGATTGTGCCGCGCACTGAATACCGCGAAGAGAAGCAGTACGAACTGATTTTCCAATGTTTGGATAAATTCGGCATCAAAGCTTCCAAGGTTCGGAAAAACTCGTTGGTCGTCGAAGAGCTGAAGTTTTCCGGTCAGGCTTTCTGTTTTCGTAAACAGCACGTTTTGCATCACGGTACGCTTCTGGTTAATTCTGATCTGAAACGCCTGGGGCGTTATCTTGGTGCTGAAGTCGAAGGGATCGAAACCAAGGCGGTCGCGTCCATTCCGGCACAAGTTGCCAATCTTTCATCGTTTGCGACGGAGTTGACGATTCAAAAACTGTCCGAGGCACTCATTGAAACGTTCAAAAAAATGTACGGGGATGGAATGGTGGAATGGTGGAATGATGGAAGGATTCCGGAAAAAGAACTGCTTCCAATCCTTGGAAAACTTTTTTCCAAGGATTGGAAACTTTGCCATACTCCGCGCTTTCAAGTGATGTTAAGCGGTCGGACGCTCGAAGTCGAAAAAGGCCGCGCTACCAATCTGGACGGAAACCCGCTGTTTGAAGAAGCGATAGTCCTCAATGTGACTTGATGATGAAAAAACAGATTCTTTTTCTGCAGTTGCCGTTGTTGGATAACGATACCGCCGGACAGCGTGAAAATTTTCCGTTCGCGGCGCTCTGGCTTTCGCATGCGCTTTCACAACATCCGGAAGGCGAATTCTGGGAGGTTGTTCCGGCTCCGGCAGAGTGGGATGAACTGGATAATTTTCATTTGATTCAGGCAATTCCGGAGAGTGATGCGGCTGCTGTGGCGTTTACACTGTGCCTTTGGAATGTCGAGCGCGCCGTGAGGCTGGCCGGACTGATTCGCAATACCAACCCGGAAATTTATCTGATGGCGGGCGGCCCGGAGGTTTCAGACGATCACCCGTTCCTGCTGGATTCCTGTTTTGACGTACTGGTGACTGGCGAGGGCGAGGCGGTTTTTCCAGAATTTCTGAAAGGCGTTCGGGGCGGAAAAATGCCCGTATATGACAACGTGCTTCTTTCGTCTTCGCGAGGTTGGAAACGAGGCCGTAACCCGCCGCCGCAGATTGAACTGACCTCGGTTCAGGTTCCGGTCGATATGCTGAAGCCCTGTATTCAGGCGCGACCTTCGGTGTATATCGAAACGTCGCGCGGCTGTCCGCTGACCTGCACCTATTGCCGCTATCATCATTTGCAAGAAGGCGTCCGCGCGCTTTCGGCTGAAGCGGCGGCTGATCGTGTTCAGCAGTTGCGCAATGCCGGGGCGTGGGAAATCCGCTTTGTTGATCCAACGTTTAATGCCCGCGCCGATTTTACCCGCTTGTTGGAGCGGCTGGCGGAAATCAACGCCGACCGGAAGCTTGGTTTTTTCGCCGAGTTGCGCGCCGACACGCTGACGCCAGAGCAGGCGGTGCTGCTGGCCAAAGCCAATTTCGTGGACATTGAGGTTGGGGTGCAGAGTACCGATCCAAAGGTTTTGCGCGCGATTCGCCGTCCGGCGAACATCGCGCAGGTGGAGCGCGGCATCCGTCTGCTGACCGGAGCGGGCGTGCATGTGACGCTCGATCTAATGTACGGCTTGCCGGAACAGACATTCGACGATGTGGTGAACGGCATTGAATGGGCGCGCAGTCTCGGTCCGAATATCGACATTCAATGTATGCAGACTCTGCTTCTGCCGGGAACCGATTTGCGGGAGCAGGCGGCACAGTATAATATCAAGTCCATACCGCTGCCGCCGTACGGGGTGTTGTCGACATCCGCATTGTCTGAAAAGGAAATCGCTGAAATTGAGACAATGCTGCATAACAGTCCGGATATTCCAGCGGACATGATGACACCGCGTCTGATTGGCTATACGCTGGAAGGATTGTTTAAAGAGAAGTTTAAAATCAATGTTGCAGAACTGGATGATCCGGAATTTATTCCACCGGGATTTCAGAGTCGCCGCACACTGATTATTCAGGGCCGGAATCTGGATGCCCACCGGGAAGCCATTTGCCGGCTGATTGAGCGGACGGCTGTTTGTGAGCCGGATATGCTCTGGCAATTTGTGCTTTCTCCGGAAACCGAGGAGCCGCTCGAACTGCTGGTGGCGATGATTGAAACCCTTTACAAACAGCCGCAGCATCTGCTCGACCGCTATGCCTCCACCGATCTGTTCGGTTTGATCGCTTCGCGCCGCATTTTTGTCCGGCTGACGAAAAGCCGGAACTATGACCCGGCTTGGCGGAAGCAGGTCGGGGAATTGCTCGAACGCCATTTTATGTAAATGCTGGTTGAATCGGCTCACTGGACTGCTATCTTCTCCGGCTTCTTATGGCACTGCTTAGTTTACAGAATATCAGTATCGCGTTTGGCGGCCCGAAGCTGCTCGACGGCGTAACCCTGCAGATCGAGCCGGGCGAGCGGATCTGTTTGCTCGGGCGTAACGGCGAGGGGAAGTCCACGCTTCTGAAAATTGTCAGCGGTGAACTCGAACCGGATGGCGGCGAAATCGTCCGTTCACGCGATGTGCGCATTGCCCGCCTGACACAGAAGGTTCCTCAAGAGCTCAGTGGAACGGTTTTCGACATTGTTTCCAAGGATTGGAACCACGAACACGCGCTGGATCATCCGGTGGAGAAAGCGATCTCGCTGCTGGGGCTCGACCCGGAGCAGGAGTTTTCGGCTCTCTCTGGAGGGATGCGCCGCCGCACGCTGCTGGCTAAAGCGCTGGTGAATGAGCCCGATTTACTCATCCTTGACGAGCCAACCAACCACCTCGACATTGAATCCATCCAATGGTTGGAAAACTTTCTGTTGCGCTGGCGCGGTACGGTTTTGTTTGTCACCCACGACCGGGTATTTCTCAAAAAACTGGCCACGCGCATCGTGGAGCTAGACCGCGGACAACTGACCAGTTGGGCCTGTGATTATGAAACCTATCTGGTTCGTCGGCAGGCATTACTCGAAGCCGAAGAAGGGCAGCGAGCTGAGTTCGATCGCAAGCTGGCTCAGGAAGAAGTCTGGATTCGTAAAGGGATCAAGGCCCGCCGGACCCGTAATGAAGGGCGCGTGCGCGAACTGGAAAAATTACGCAAAGAGCGCGGCCGGCGGCGCGAGCGGGTCGGCACGGTTAAGCTTCAGTTGAACGAAGCGGAGCGTTCCGGACGGAAAGTCATTACGGCGAAAGATGTTTTCTCCGGATACGACGGTGCGGATATCATTAAGAATTTTTCGGTCGAAATTCTGCGCGGCGACCGCATTGGAATCATCGGCCCGAACGGATGCGGTAAATCGACGCTGCTCAACACGCTGCTGGGTCAGATTGCGCCGCGGTTGGGCGAGGTGATTCACGGTACCAAGCTGGAGATTGCTTATTTTGATCAGCACCGCATCAAGCTCGACGAAACAAAAAGCGTGAAGTGGAACCTTTGCGGCGATAACGAATATGTCCAGACCTGCAGCGGTCGACAGCATGTGGTCGGTTATCTGCAGAATTTTCTCTTTTCGCCTGCCGATGCCCGGCAACCGGTCGGGTCGCTCTCCGGCGGAGAGCGCAACCGGTTGATGCTGGCTAAGATTTTTGCCCAGTCTTCCAATGTACTGGTGCTCGACGAGCCGACCAACGACCTCGACGTCGAAACGCTCGACCTGCTCGAAGAGCTGCTGGTTGACTATCAGGGCACCGTTCTACTCGTCAGTCACGACCGCGCCTTTTTGAATCATGTGGTAACCGAAACGCTCGTGTTTGAGGGCGACGGAGCAATCAATGAATACGTCGGCGGGTATGACGACTGGCTGGCCCAGCGGGCGGCAGCCAGAGAACAAAAGTCAGAAGTCAGAGATCAGCAAACTCCTGCTGAAAAATCTGTCAAAAAGCGGAAGCTGAGCAATCGAGAGCGCGCCGATTTAAAAAACCTGCCCAAAAAGATTGAGCTGCTGGAGGCTGAACTTGAAGAACTGCATCAAACGCTGAACGATCCGGACTTTTACCGCCGGCCGGGCGATGAAATTAAAACAGTTACCGAACGCGCCGAAGCGGTTCCGCATGAACTCGAAACGGCCTATGCGCGCTGGGCGGATCTGGACGCCATTGAAACCTGAAATGTGAGACCTGAAACCTGAAAATTCTTGTACTCTGAACTTAGAACCCTGAACTTTTATTATGTGGATCACACTGGCACTGATTTCATCGCTTTTGCTGGGTCTGTATGACGTTTGTAAAAAACATTCGCTGAATCATAACGCGGTACTGCCGGTGCTTTTTCTCTCAGTACTGGCCGGATTTTTGCCCATGCCGTTTCTGCTGGCGGGATCGCGTCTGGCTCCGGAGGCCATGCAGCAGATTCACTGCTATGTGCCGGTCGCGACGTTTTCCGGGCACTGGCACATTTTCATTAAGGCCTTCATTGTTTCGATGTCGTGGATTCTGGCGTACTTCGCGATGAAGCACCTTCCGATTTCCATCGTGTCGCCCATTCGCGCCTCCGGCCCGGTCTGGACGCTGATCGGCGCACTGCTGATTTTTCACGAACGTCCGTCGGCTCAGCAGTGGATCGGTATGGCGATTGTTTTTGCCGCTTACTACGCCTTTTCACTGCTCGGACAGAAGGAAGGATTTCATTTTCACCGCAGCAAATGGATTCTGTTCATTTTTCTTGCGACGTTTATTGGCACGTTCAGCACGCTGTACGACAAATATCTGTTCCAGAAACTGGGCTATATGCCGATGCTGGTGCAGTTCTGGTTTGCCTTCTACAACGTCGTGCTGCTCGGTCTTTTTACTGCCATATTCTGGTGGCCCCGTCGCGCGGCGTTCACTCCATTTCAATGGCGCTGGAGCATTCCGCTGATTGGACTTTTTCTGGTTGCTTCGGATTTCACCTATTTCAACTCGGTTCACGATCCCGACGCGTTGATCGTGGTGCTTTCAATTCTCCGGCGCAGCAGCGTGGTTGTCTCGTTTGCAGCCGGATGCCTGATGTTTAAAGACATAAACCGCTGCAGAAAAGCCTGGGCGCTGGCCGGTGTTCTTGCCGGGGTGATTCTGATCGTGCTGGCGTAACATTTTCCAAACATTGGAAAAACGGAGCGAAAAGTTTCCAAACCTTGGAAAAAAGAATCGGAAAACGGTTCGCGGCAGGGCAATATCCGTTTCCAATATGAAACGAGCCACATGGGTTTCTATCACGGTTGTTGCGATCGGGCTGGCGGTACTGCTGAGTGCGGCTAATCTTTTTCTAGGCGGTCTGAATCAGGATGAAGGCTGGTATCTGTACGCCGCGAAGCAGATTACCGAAGACAAAGTGCTTTACCGCGACTTTATGTTTACACAGGGACCGGCACTTCCGACCATCTACGGAGTTCTTTTTCCAATCATTGGAAAACTCGGCGTTGCGGGCGGACGGCTGATCACTGCGCTGTTCGGGTTAGCCGCCGCCGGTTGTGCCGCGTGGCTGGCCGCGCGTTCGGTTTCTTCCAAACATTGGAAAGCCGCCGCGCTCTGTGCGTTTATTCTGACGGGCGTGAATGTTTACCAGAGCTATTTCACGGTGATCGTGAAAACCTACGCGCTGTGCGCCTTTTTTCTGACCGCCGGATTTGTTGCGCTGAGCTACGCCAACAGCCGCCGCGGCGCCATGGCCTCGTTCTGGGGAGGATTCCTGCTGGCGCTGGCGGCCTGTACGCGTCTTTCGGCAGGCGTCGCTCTGCCAGCCGCTGGCATTTGGCTGCTCTGTAATCGGAAAAAAGTTTTTCCGCTATCGTGGGTCGCGTTCGGGATCGGCGGGAGTTTTATTCTGCTCCTCGGCTTAGGTACGTTCTTTCTAATTGCTCCAGAGAATACGGGATTCGCGCTGTTCGGCTACCATGCCGGGCGCTTGCCCGGCAGTTTAGTGCAGCTGGTTGCGCTGAAGGCCGGTTTTCTTTCCCGCTTTGTGCAGGCCTATTTTGTTTTCTGCGCCGGACTTCTGTTGACCTTTGCGCTGAAGCGGCTTCATTGGCCGGTGCGCGAGCGCGGCTTTGAGGAAATGACGCTCGACAGTCGTCCGCGGCTGATGGAGCTGATGCGCGAGGCGAACGCCGAGCGTTCTTCGTTTGCGCGCAGTTTTCTTTCGTTGCTCTGGCTGTCCGGTGCAATGATTACACTGATCCATTTTCTGGCACCGTTTCCGTACGACGACTATCAGGTGATTGTCTATCCGTTGCTGGCTGCTGCGTTGGCGGTGACGCTTGCGCCGCATTGTCCGGAACGGCAACAGTTGCGGGCGGTTTTCGCGCTGCTGCTGATTTGCGCAACGGCTTCGATTTCCTCGCCGATCAATCAGGACTGGCTGATCCGTGGTCGTGACCGCATCTGGTGGAAATTTAAGGAAACGCCCGATTTGCTGGCTTTACAGAAGGTCGGCGCGGAGTTGCGCGAGACACTTGGACCGGATGGTCTTTTGCTGACGCAGGACACCTATCTGGCGATCGAAGCCGGTGCCCGCGTGCCGCACGGCATGGAAATGGGGCCGTTTTGCTATTATCCTGATATGCCGCGCGACCGGGCAGAAAAGCTGAATCTGCTGAATAAAGAGATGATGATTGAAACGCTGACGCAGGCGCGCGCGCCGGTTGCGGCGTTCAGCGGCTACGGATTAACCATTCGTTCGCCGGAAATCGACGAACTTTCTTCCAATGATTGGAAAATGTTACGAGCCGTTCTAGAATCTGTTTACACAAAAACGGCGGAAGTTCCAAACTTCGGACAGGCGCACACCCCGCTGGAGTTTTTTCGCCGAAGCCGGTAGGAAATAAAAAAACGCCCTCCGCTTATGCAGAGAGCGTTTTCGATGCAAATCAGCTGAATTACCAGCGTGATTCACGGCGTTCGCCGCCACGGTCGCCACCGCGTCCGCCGCCGAAGCCACCGCCACCACCGCTACGACGTTCGCCGGCCGGTTTCGGCTGGGACTCGTTTACGCGGATCGCACGACCCATGAAGTCAGCACCGTTCAGTGCTTCGATTGCTGCCGAGCCTTCGCTCTGCTCAGGCATTTCGACAAAGCCGAAGCCTTTGGAGCGTCCCGACATACGGTCGAGAATGACGCGGGCTGATGTGACCTTGCCGTGCTGCTCAAAGAGTTCCTGCAGGTCAGGGTCTGTTGCCGAATATGGCAGATTTCCTACGTAGATGTCCATCCGTTCTTTCCTCTCATGTGTCATACTCAACTCTATTTTCAACCAATTCGTAACCCATGACACAGGGCTCCTGAACCGATGCAACGTCCCTTTGGACGAACGCGACAGGGAAGATGACACATCATTCGGAAAAAGGAAACTCTTATTTTTCAGTGCTTTCAGGGTTTAAAAATGAACTTTTAACTGCCGTCTGATGCGGGTTCCGGTTATGTTCTCCGGCAGATTATAGTATGGGCGATTGAGGGAGGGATCATGCGACGGTTCGGACGATGGGATAAGGACAGACTTTTCCAAGACAGTTTTGTTCTGTTTTCCGGTGCGCTGATTACCGGTGCCGGAAATTTTGTTTTTCAGGCGCTGATGGGGCGCATGTTGAGTGCGGCGGAGTTCGGAGTGATGTGGACGATGCTGGGCAGTCTAATGATCCTAACGGTTCCCTCTTTGGCGATTCAGAACACGCTGGCTTATACAATCGCATCAGTGGGGCATCCGGAGGCGGGGACTGTTGCACTGTTCCGGCGCAGTATCCGCAAGTTGAATCGGGTGGCATTGCCTCTTTTGGCGCTTGGCTTGATCTGTTCCCCATTGATTGCCTCATTCTTCAAAATACCCACCGTCTGGCCGGTCGTTTTCTGTGCGGTCTGTCTGCTGTTCAATCTCTATTATCCGGTGTTGAGCGGCATCGCGCAGGGCCGGCAGCATTTTGTCCTTTTGACAGCGGCTTCAGTGGCCGGGGTGATAATCCGGCTGGTGAGCGGTGTCGGATTGGTGGCGGTATTTCACAGTGCGTCAGCCGCGCTGGCGGGAACGGCGCTGGCCTGCGGCGGAACGGCGCTGGCGATTGTGATCGCTTTGCGGCGTGTGCTGTTCTGCCCCCCTGACGTATCGTCAGAACTGAACCGAAAAAAATTATATGAGTATTTCTGGCCGGTTTTTTTCAGTGTGGGTGTGCTGAATCTGGCGATGAATGCTGATTTGCTTTTGGTAAAACGGTTTTTTGATGCGGATGTTGCCGGACAGTATGCCCGGGCCGGGGCGGTAGCGCGGCTGATCTGCTATATAACCGGGCCGGTGCTGATCGCGATTTTCCCGAAGGTGGCAGCCGGGCAATGCCCTGTGGCGCGGCGGCGGATCTTTTTTCACGGCTTTGGGCTGAGTCTGTTGGTGGTCGGTGCCGCAGTGTCGGGGTGCCTTCTGCTGCCGCAATTTCCTGCATTGCTTCTGTTTAAAACAAGGGAGCCTGAACTGTTGCATTTGATCCGTTTAGTTGTGCTGGCGTTTGGGCCGTTACCGCTTTTAATGGTGGTGGTTCATTATTTGATGGCACGTAAACAGTTTCTATTCTTGCGGGGCTGTGTACCGGTGATGATGATTTGGATTGCAACAGCAGCCCTGTGGCACCCAACCGTGACGGTTATTATTGCGGAGCTTGGTTGCGCGGGGATACTCTTGCTTACAGTCAGCCTGCTGGCGGCGCGGGTTGATTTCCGGGCAATGCAAAAGGAGTGACTCTTCGGTCAGAATTTTACTGCTTCAAAAATGCCCGCGCAGAAAGCGGAGCAAGGCTAACGGATCCAATCCGGCCCGGTGTCTTATAGCTGTTTCTCTGAGAGTTGTTCGTTTTCTTTTACTCCTCGAATCTCGAATATTTTTCTAAACCAGCACGTTTTACCCAGCGCATCCCATCCTGATTGCGGGCCGATCAGCGGGTGGTGCTGTGTATAGACCATGGCGTTGGGCTCAAACCGGATACAACTCATTTTTGGTAGAAAGCCGCGGAATACGCAGGCGTTCCATTCAACAGTATCCGGGTTCTGGGCGCATTCCCATGTGGTATCGGACCAGAGGTTTGTAGTATGCGTTCTCAGGTGGACGTTGATCCAGTTATCGGGCTTAGTCCATTGGACCCTCATCGTGAGGGTATGCGTGCCCGGCGGAAGGGCGGTTAAGGCGGTTTGCTGCATGGTCATGTTGTTTCCTTGCAGAAGGGGGGTGCCGTCGAGGTAAAGGGTGTAAATGCCGTTGACGTGTGCTGAAATGAGTGCGGCTTTCGGATCGGCATAGAATTCTTTTAGCAATGTGGCTTGCTCACTAAGCATGCCCGGTTCATCCAGGATCAGCTGGGCGGCCTGTTCCGGATGCAAATACGCCTGATAGGCGACAGCCCGCAACAGGAAGATTTTTGCGTCGGCGGTTCCCGGATATTTTTCAGCATATTCCCTGCAGAGGGCGATAGCTTCCTGAGAATTCTGCCGCCGTTCGGTCTCAAAAATTTCACACATGAAGGCTTGTTGCTCCAGAGGGTCTTTCGGACGTTGGCGGGCGGTGACGGGCGGCAGGTTTGGCACAGCTGCGAGTTTTGCCTGATACCAGTAAGCTGTACCTGCGAAATACCCGGAGGAAGTGTTGCCGTCGCCGAACTCGAACGAAGCAGCAAACTGCTTTTTAAAGCGGATCGGTGCATCGAGGTGAAAACGGTACTGGGCGGTCTTAATGGCGGAACGCTCGACGACACCGGAAAGCGGCATAAGATATGTTCCGCCGGAATAATACCAGCCGCCATTAAAGTAGTCTTCTAGGCCGGTGCCATAGAATGAATTTTTTACATTTCGGTCGATAACGAAAACTTCATCACCTTCCAGAATATTCCAGGATGGGCGAATGGTTGCATATTCAAGCAGCGAGGTTCCGACGAAATAGCCATTACCGCTGATTTGCGTCAACTGAAACGGTCTTCCGCGCCGCATCGACTGATTCCATGCAGAATGAAAGTAGTACACGGAGCTTTTCGGCAAGGGAGTTTGCAATGCATTGAAACAGACGGTTGCCGGTTCTTTGCTCTGGTTGGTCAGTGTGATTCGTGCTCCCCGCCGAAACGGCATCGGAAGCCGAGAATGGTATGTCCCGTCGATTCGCGCCAGCAAAGCCGTGGTAAATTCGCGCGGGCGGAGCGGATTGCAGAAAAAGTCGCTGAGCGGAACGTGTACTGAGGGCTTATTGTCGCCGTCCCAATACATTTTTAATACCAACCGGGACGGGAGCTGGACGGGCAGGTCTCCATTCCCATCGTTTACAGACAGCGCCCATTCTTTAATCAGACCTGACTCATTGGAAGAGAACAAAACAGTTTCTTCGCCAGCGGGAACAGTGACCGCTGCGACGTCTTTGGTGTCGATGGTATAGAGTGTTTCAGTGTGTTCCCATATGCGGCAGGTTTCTGTGAGCTGCTGCATCTGCCGGTCATTGAGCGGCAGAAAAAATGAAACGACCGGAGTGCAGGGCGGGAGGGCGGTGTAGTTAATCTGATAATAATAGAAACCTTCTTTGTCGGGTGAGGCGGTGACTTTTAACCGTTTCGCGTAGGGCAGGGGAACATAACTGATTACAGCGCCGCTCGGTTCGGCACAAAGCGGCTTAATAAACGGAATTCTGCTTCCGTTTTTCATTTCCGTTACGGTTACAGAAAGCCGGGGGCTTGATTCTTCGTCGAAATAAAAGTTGATTCGTGTGGTGTCTGGAATTCCGGTGAACCACAGCCTGGTGAGGCATCCGGAGCCCTTAAGATCAGCCAGTATATAATTTCCATCAGAGTCTATACCCTGAAAATTTCGGCTGTCTGCATTGCCTCCGGTTTTATCGTAACTGCTTGACATCAGCATGGTTCCGGATTGGCCTGTGGCGAGGCGCAAAGTGTTGGTGAGGTCGCTCAGGCGGGAGGCGAATGTAACCGGTCCGTCCGGAAGTTCCGTTTTCTGGGAGCATCCGCAGAGCAGAATAAAAGCGAGGAGGCTAATTGTTTTTTTCATAATTCTTTTTTTGTGAGAGGGACTCGATGGCTGCCCAGAGGAAGACGGCGATGAGGCCGGCGGCGCTGATGATGAACTGGGTGCGGAAGGGGGTGTAGGACATGACGATAGTGTGGTCGCCGGGCTGGACGGCGACGCCGCGCATGATGTAGTTACAGCGCAGGAGGTCGGCGGGATTGCCATCGAGGGTCACTTTCCATGCCGGATCGAAACGATCAGTCAGAACGACCAACCCGGGGACGGTAAGTTTCGGTAGTTGAATTTCAATGCGGTTGACTTTGTATTCAGTGATTTCCAGTTTTTGAACAGGCACGGGTGCGCTGGCGGGTCGGGTGAAATCTTCCTGAGTCAGAACGGTTGTAGTTGGTTCGAATGTCGGGGCACCGAGCTGTTTTAGAACGGCGGTATCATCGAGAGCCGTCCAGTGGGTGTAGAGGCCGGCGCGCGGCAAGGCTGTGGTTAGGGTGCCGAGTATTTCGGAGCCGGTCGGGTCGGGGAGGGTTTCGATGGATTGGTTGGCGAGCTGAGCAACGCGGTAGCGCTCGACGGGCTTGAAGTCGTTGGGCGCGAGGCGGCAGAGCTGCCGCCAGATTTGGTCCGGACCGATGAAATAGCGGGTGCTGGTCAGTTGAAAGAGGCGCACTGGATTTTTTTCCAATGCCTGGAAAAAGTTACCATAGTCTTCAGGCATGGTTCGCATGGCTGGCACGTCGATGCTTTGCAGATCGAAATAGGACATGTAATTAGTGAGCCAGTGGTTGTAGATGCCCTGACGCGAGAGAAATTTGATGCGTCCATCGGTTCGGTGTTTTTCGAGGAATTTGATCATCCGGTTTTCGTGGTAGAGCTGGTTGTAAGGTGCGGTGTGGATGTAGCGTTTGGAAAACTCAACCATGTCGAGGGCAAAGACAGCCAGCAGGATGAGGGTGAGTTTTTCCCGATGGGTGAAAAACAGCTTTTCTTTTCCGTAGGCGAAGAGGAATCCGCCTGTTAGCGCTGTTAGTAGGCTCATGCGAAGCAGTGCGCGGATCATGCCAGCGTGCATATTCCCAATGATTTCCTGTGGAAACTTTTGCTGTGCAAGCCATGCGGTTATGGATGTTTCTTTGAGCGCAATAACGCCTGCGGTTGCCAGACCGACAACGGTAATCCCGATAAAACCCCGCATAACCTGTTGGGCGATTTTTTTCTGCCGGTTGCAGAGGAGCCCATCCAACCCGAATGCCGCAAGGATGCTGAAAGCAAAATCGAGTAGGTTGATGAATTTGACCGGCGCGCGCATTTGATCCATATAGGGAATCTTATAGAAGAGTCCGTAGAAGGGAGCAAAGCGGCCGAAGGCCAATAGCAGTGACCCGATGACAATTGCTGTCCAGAAAAAGATTTCTTTTCGTATTTTTGTTTCAAGCGTGCCTTTGCACAGGGCGAGGCCGATGGCGACAAGGAAAAAGGCGAACGGAATGACGCCCAAATATTCGCCATTCTGGCGGAAATTTTGTACTCGCGGGCAGTCGGCGGGGCCAACGCGACCCCAGTAGGGCGATTCCGCATGTCCGCTGTGGATTCCAAAGAACCCGGGGCAGATGAATTCAAAGACTTCTTCTCTGGGTAGGCTCCAGCTGGTCGCCCAGTTCCATTTCTCGGTCGGGGTAATTTTGGGCGCGGTTTCCGTTATCTCTATTTTTTTGGCGGGCTCTTTTGTGATGAGGTTGGTGATGGATCCGGAGAATGCTGGCAGGATGATGATAGCAAACGCGATGGCGGCAATGAGTAGTTTCAGCACAACGGCGCGCTTTGCTTTCCATTCGGAAAGGTGCAGCCAGTGGAATAGGGTGTAGCCTGCTGGAATAATGGTCATTAGAAGCCCAATATCAGGCTGCACACTGATGCCCATGGCAAAAAGCGTCCCGCAGAGTGCGAACCAGACCGCTTTTTGGGTTCGAAGTGCCTTCTCCAAAATAAACATTGCCCATGCAAAGCAGGCGATCAGTTCAAATTTCCCCAAATGTCCTGCATTGATTAGTGTTAGGCAGTGTCCGCTTAGTCCGAAAGATAGTCCGCCCAGGACGGCGGAGGGAGAGGATAGCCCCTTTTTCCGTAAAAAAAGGAATGTTCCGGCAGCGGCGAGAAAGGCAAAGAGCAAATAGATATTTCCTTGAGACAGTTTTGGAGAAAAAACGGTGGCAATGAGTCCGCTAAGGGAGATGGATGAGGAAGATGGAATACCAAGTAGAAAATGTTGAAACCACGGGCCGCCAAAGGATTGAAAAAAACGTTTGTAGATAACAAAGTTACCGAGATCTCCATCGCCGCAGTGCAGAAGTGTCTCGGGGAAAAGTAACGGGAGGCTCAGCCAGAGGAATGGGGCGATAAGCAGAAGACGTAGGATAGGCTTTTGTAGATTCATGTTTTTCCTGTGGTGAGTGCCCCGATGCGATTCTTAACATCTTCATGAAAACCACATTTCTATAGGAAATGCACTGGGAGTTAAACAGGAAAAGTTATTTACTCGTATGGGTGAAGAAGTCAGCACATTGCCTGCTTTGTTTTGTATTTTCAGGAGGAGATGCTGGTGCTTGATATTGTTTTTGTGCTCAGGTGGTGGAAAGCGGGCGGTGGTGTAATTAATGGCTTCAGGCAGATTCACAGTATGATATATTTCCGCCCTCGATTTGTTAAGAACCGGCGCACGCCCGGAATGCAGGAGAATTGAATGAAGGTTATGATCGGATATCCGGGGCTGCCGTCAGAAAAAGGGATTCCGCTCCTTTCTCAGAACCGGCAGTTCCAATGGTTTAATAAGCCGACATTTATTTATCCCATGGTGCCGGCTTATGCCGCCTCGATGGCGAAGGAAGCCGGGCACGAAGTTTTCTGGGCGGACGGCATTGCGGAACAATGGAGCTCCGAGGAATTTGAAAGATACTATCTTGAATTTTCTCCCGACTTTTTTCTAATGGAAACCAAGACGCCTGTCATAAAAACCCATTGGAAAATCATCAAACGGCTGAAAGAAATCTGTCCCGGTTCAAAAGTGGTCTTGTGCGGAGACCATGTAACCGCTTTACCTGAAGAAAGTATGCAGGCCTGTCCCGTGGATTATGTGCTAACCGGCGGGGATTATGATTTTCTTTTCAATGAACTGATCAACGGGGAGGCTCTGCCGCCGGGCGTTTGGTACAGAGAGTCCGGCGTAACTAAAAACAGCGGAGCCTTTGAGCTGAATCACGACCTGAATCACCTGCCGTTTTTAGACCGTGAGTTGACAAAGTGGGACCTTTACGCCCGTGAGAACGGGAACTTCCGCTACACGCCGGGCACTTACACAATGGTTGGAAGGGACTGCTGGTGGGGCAAATGTTCGTTCTGTTCCTGGACGACGCTTTACAACAACTGGCGAGTGCAGTCTCCGCAGCGCGCGCTCGACGAGATCGGACACATCCTTGACCTTTATCCGGTTAAAGAAATTTTTGATGATACCGGCTGTTTTCCTGCGGGCAAATGGCTGAAGGAATTTTGCGAAGGCTTTATTGCCCGCGGTTATCACAAACGGGTCGTGATGGGCTGCAACATGATTCCCGGTATTCTGACGCAGGAACTCTACGACCTGATGTCCGCAGCCAATTTCAGGTTTGTGCTTTTCGGACTGGAATCAGCGGATCAGGCGACTCTGGAGCGGATCAATAAATGCGGCAAAGCCCGCGATATTGAAAATTCAATGCAAATGGCTCAACAGGCCGGGTTGGAACCCCATGTCACCTGTATGGTGGGTTATCCGTGGGAAACCCGGGAGCAGGCGCAGGCTACGGTGGATTTCACAAAACGACTGTTTGATCAGGGAACCATCGATACGCTTCAGGCAACGGTCGTGATTCCTTATCCGGGCACACCGCTGTTTAAAGAGTGTCAGCAGAACGGTTGGTTGAAAACAGAGGACTGGGATCGTTATGACATGCGCGAGCCGGTCATGAATACGATGATGGGTGATGCCGAGGTGATGGATCTGACGCAGGGCATTTATAAATCTTTCCTTACTCCCCGTTTTATCTGGCGGAAGATAAAAAAAATCCGCGGATGGAGCGATGTGCTTTATTACTGGAAAGCCGGGTCACGTGTTCTGGGGCATCTGATGGATTTTAAATATAAATAAACTGTTTTTAGAGAACTCTCTGAAAGGAGCACTGTTCTGTGCACGATATTTCTTATGTCATTCCAACTCTGAACTCAGCGTCCTGTTTGTCGCGCTGTCTCGAGTCCATTTTAGCCCAAACGGTGCCGCGGAGTGCCTACGAGATTATAATAGCGGATGCGGGATCAACAGACGCCACGGTTGAAATTGCGAAGCGGTTTGGTGCGGATCAGATTGTCGCAAATCCTTTAAAAACCGGTGAGGCCGGCAAGGCCGTCGGAATTTCTGCTTCAGATGGAAAAATAATAGCGCTGATTGACAGCGACAACCTGCTGGACTCGCCGGATTGGCTTGAGAAAATGACAGCGCCCTTTTCTGATCCGGACGTAATCGCTTCCGAGCCGGTCCGTTATACAGTCCGTGCAGAGGATCCGGCACTGAGCCGTTATTTTGCACTGCTGGGCATGAATGATCCGCTCTGTCTTTTTGTCGGCAACTATGACCGGGAATGCGCCATCACCGGACGGTGGACCGGTCTGCATCCGCGTGTAGAGCAAAAGGAAGGCTGGCTAAAGGTTTTTCTGGATGAGAAGAATCTCCCGACAATTGGAGCCAACGGGTTTATTTTCCGCCGGACTCTGCTGCACCATGTTCAGTGGCAGCCGTATTATATGGATATCGATGTAGTAAGCCAGGCGGTGGAAAAAGGGCTGGGTACTGTTGCGAAAGTCGATTGCGGAATCGTCCATTTATACTGTTCGCGTCTGGCTGATTTTAAACGCAAGCAGGAGCGCCGGATCAGGGATTTCCTTTTTTTCTCCCGGCAGGGCGAACGATCCTATCCCTGGAACCGTCAACGCCGGAGCGGCATCCTCCGGTTCTGTCTGGAAACTGCACTGGTTGTTCCACTGCTGGTTCAGCAGTTTCGCGGGAGGCGGCGGAAGACGGATCGGGCCTGGTGGTATCATGTGCCGGTATGCTGGATCACCCTGTGGGTATACGGAACGGCTGCGACGAAAAAGATGCTGGGAATTCCCTTAAAGATATACTCGCGCGAGAACTGGAAACAGTAAGGTGGGCATGGTTGTATTCAGTAAAAAAACCGTAATTTTTTCGCATTTTTCTGCGACCGGGGCGACTGAAGAGTTGCGGGACTGGCTGGTTAGGAATAAGGCGCGGGAAGTGGTTTATGTAGCCTGCCCGTTTATGGAATCAAAACAGAGCCGGGTTTTTATTGATGTTTTCCGGAACGGAGAGCTGGTTCTACATAAAGAAGGTTGCCTTGGCTTCAAGCATCCGGAACCGTTGGCGTATTTAAGAGATATGTTTTATCTTCTTTTCTACGGATTCCGGTTTGGCCGGCAGGGAGACATCCTGGTGGCGGGGGACTGCTTACTGGGATTGGCCGGGCTGATTTTGCGGGCATTCGGTGCGGTTCATAAAGTGATTTATTACGTAATCGATTTCACTCCTCGACGGTTTGTCAATCCGCTGGTTAACCGGGTTTATATCACATTGGATCGTCTCTTGGCATACAGGGCGGATCAAACCTGGGTTCTTTGCAAAGCCATGATGGAAGGGCGCGAATTATTCGGGCAGCTTGACCCGGCCCGTTCCCGGTGGAAAGAAGTTCCGTATGGAAATCACCCTGTGCATATTGCTGAGCGGAAAAAGCATGAGCCGTTGAAACTGGTTTACATGGGCGGAATCATGAAAAACAAGGGCGCAGAGTTGTTTATTCCCACAGCCGGAGCACTGATTGAAGCAGGCATTGATTTTCATTTTCATATTGTGGGCGGCGGGCCGGATCTGGAGACAATCCGGCAGGAAGCCGCGGTAAAACAGATTGAGAGCCGGTTTACTTTTCACGGCTTTCTGGATGAGTTTTCATCGGTACTGGATATTCTGGTTCAATGTGATATTGCCTTGGCGCCTTATAACCCGAATGAACCCAACAGCTTTGCTTTCTACGCGGATCCCGGAAAGATCAAAACCTATCTCGGGTGCGGGCTGCCCGTGGTTTTAACAAAGGTTCCTCCTATTGCCGAGAGAATCCGGCAGAATGGAGCCGGAATAATCGCAGGATATCAGGCCGGAGAATTTGTCGATGCGATTCGGAGAATCCGGGAGAACCTTGCCGAGTATTCCCGCGCAGCATTTCAAATGGGCGAAGCGTTTAGCTGGGATAGGATATTTACAAAAGTGTGGGCGATTTTTGATTGAAGTTCACGACACATGATTTACCGGGCATGGTTTTATGCCCATTTATTCAGGAAGTGATTTACTGTAAAAATCCGAAGCAGTTTAAACTGATTGTTTTTTCGTCCCGCAAGATGCTCATCATGCAGTTGTTTAACGTACTTCATATTAAAATATCCGTGGTCTTCAAACAGGTATTCATTAAAGACTTCCTTCAGTTCATTTTTTATCCATGAATCTAGAGGCACGCCGAAGCCTCTTTTTCTGCGATTCACAAATTCGCGGGGGAACTCTTTGGCAAGGAGTTTTTTTTCCAGATATTTCGCTTCTCCGTTTCTGACTTTATAATTGCCGGGTAACGAAAACAGATATTCTGTCAGGTTTTTATCCAAGAGAGGAGTGCGCATCTCCTGTGAATTTGCCATTGTAGCGCGGTCGCCCTTTACCAAATACCAGTCGGGAAGTTGAATTTTACAGTCTAAAAACAGGCAGGAGTTTATAACATCATCTGAGTTGAAAGATGCCAAATGCGAGACGGCATCTTCAAAGACCTTTTCCGGGGGGAAGCTGGATAGAAGAATTTCCGATGCTTCTTTGCTGAGAAAAGATCCGCTTCCCAATATAAACTGACGTTGAGCCAGTGGAAGATGAAAGCTGTTCAGCAGTTTTTCAATGTTACCTTTTAAGGGGAGCCTGGAGAGCGCGGGGATCAGGAATTTTAAAAGGGAGAGCTTTTCTATCAGATATTGTACTTTGTATTTTGTATATCCTCCAAAAACTTCATCGCCTCCATCGCCGCTTAATGTGACCGTGAAATCTTGTTTTGCCTGTTTGGATAAAAAATAGAGCGGAACGATTGCCGCATCGGCGAGAGGTTCGTCAAGATAGTCCATTATCTCTATAAAATTAGGCAGCACATGAGAACTGTCAAATTCACAGAAATGATAGTTTAGTCCGAATCTGTCTGCAGCGATTTTTGCAAATTTTGTTTCATCTATATTTTTATCAGTTGAGTAACTTACTGTGTATGTATCTACAGAGCAGTCGAGTTTTTTTAGATAAGATCCCACCAGGGTACTGTCCAGTCCGCCGCTTAAAAACATTCCGACCGGCACATCGGAGATCAAGCGTTTTTTTACAGATTGCCGGAGAAGATGATCCAAGGTTGAAAGAACTTCCTCTTCGGACTCCGGGGTTTTGCAGGACATTTCGTGCAAGTTCCAGAAAAGGGTTTTGTTGGAGATTCGCCATTGTTCAATACTAAACTCCAGACAGGTTGCCGGCTCGAGTTTTTTGATTTGTCCGAAAATGCTGTGGGGAGAAGGAATATATCCGTAGAATAGAATTTTACTGATGGAGAGAGGGTCGATTTCAAGATGCTTTTTAACGTCCGGAATCTGTAATAATGCTTTTATTTCAGATGCAAATGCGAATGTGTGGGAATCGTGATAATAGTAGAGAGGTTTTTTTCCGAAATGATCCCGAGCCAGTATGATTTTATTTTTGATTTTGTCGTATAACCCGATCGCAAACATGCCGTCTAGTTCGGATACGATGGAGTTGCCTTTTTTCTCGTATCCTTTAAGAAGAACTTCTGTATCAGAGGTGCTCTGCAGAGAATCGAGATTCAAAGATTTTCTTATGTCTTTGTAGTTATAGATTTCTCCGTTAAAAACCAGAGATACTGAATGATCCGCCAGGGTCATGGGCTGGTTGGCATGTGTGCTTAAGTCCAGAATGGCAAGTCGTCGGAATCCGAGGCCTACGTTTTTGTCAATGTAAATGCCGGAGGAGTCCGGCCCCCGTTTTTCAAGCGCTTCGATTCCCTGCTGTAGATGATGTTCGTCAGGTTTCCCTGTTCGACTTATATATCCGATAATTCCGCACATATTAGATCGATGAAGTTAGTTTTCCTGTAAAAAAATAGATCATCCCGTCTTTAAAACCTCGCCAGTACAGGGCGATCAGATCGTATCTTTTTGTCCGGTATATTAGCAAAGAGTAAATCAGGGGCCAGAGCCATGAGAAGCAGGTGATGTAAATAAATTTTTGAACAGGAGTTCCATAGCGTTTTACCAGCAGGGTGCGGTTGCGCATGAGGCAATATGCCTTTTGCTTATACATTCCTCCCAGTGCTCTCGGGGAGAGGTTGTCTTCCGGAGAAATTGCATGAAATGTTTTTGCATTTTTTACAATGCCGCATTTAAAACCGTGGGAAGCGGCTCTAAACGAATAATCAGGTTCGGTGAATGTTTGTATTAAGCTGGCGTCAAAATGTCCGCACTGGTCGAAAACCGTTCGTTTTATCAGAAAAACATTGGGGATCCCGTGGCTTTTGCAAACCGGGTTGTCTGATGTGTCGACTCTTCCCGTTGTTTTTCCCGTATAAAAATTGAATGTTTGGAAATCCAGATATTTGGTTTTTGAAGATGCATAGTACATGCAGGGACCGACGATCCCGTAATTTGTGTTAGAGGACGCGAAGGATACTAGATTTTTTATCATGGAAGGAGCTACAACGTTATCATCGTCAATAAATACGATGTATGTGCCCGTTGTTTTTTCGATTCCTTTGTTTCTGCTTTTTACCATCATAAGCTGTTCGGAGTTGTGAATCACGCAGACGCCATCTCTGGACAGATCTTTTGTGGCATCAGAGGATGCATCATCAATAACCACCACTTCGTATGCAAAAGAATCCAAGTCAGAATTTCTGATCGATTCTAAACACTTCAACAGGCAAGTGAATCGGTTTCTTGTTGTAATAACGATGGATAGGTCTGGCATTAATTAAATTTCACTTTTTGTGCTTCTATCAGGTCATTCCCTGTGAAACGTTGTTTTATTACGCGAGCCGGAACTCCCCCGGCAATAGAAAATGGCGGGACATCTCGGCTCACAACGGCATTTGCTCCCACAATGGATCCTCTTCCGATTGTAACACCGGGAAGTACAACCACATTGGCCCCCAGCCAGACATCGTCTTCGATTTTTACCGGATCGGTTGTGATGCCCTGGCGGGAGATTGGAATATTAAAGTTAATAAAAGAGTGGTTTGCTGTTAGAATATTGCAATTTGGGCCGATCAATACATAATTCCCCAAGGTCAATCCGCCATGTCCGCCTAAGGTCGTATGGTGATTAATTGTCACATGGGTTCCCACGTGGATATTTGCGGGGCTCATTAATTTACAGTTGGGTAACAGGTAGAAGCAATGTCCGCAGGATCCAAGAAAAAAAGACCAACCCCTTCCTCGAATTAATGCGGCCGTAAAAACAAAATAATTATAAATTTTTAGTAGTAATTTCATTGGTTAACCTGGAAACAGATCGTGTCATTCCTGTGTCGAAGCTCTCAATTTAACTCCTGTAAGCAGTCCTTTCAAAACCCCGATCCCGTAAACCGTATGAGTGGCGAACATGCCGCATACACGCAGAAATAGTTTCGCCGGGTTGAGCGAGAACAGCGCAATCGCCAGTGCCGCAAAATATAACAGCATCATGCCGGAATAGATGCTGAACAGAAGCGGGCTGATAAAAATGGTGATCCCTCCGGAAAGCGCGGTTAGCGCGAAAAGGCTCGGCAACAAGTAGCTGAGGCGCAGGCTGGTTTCCGGGAAAATCTTCATGAAATGGCCGCGGTGCCGGGCGTAACGTCCCAGCTGACGAAGGTGCGGTATAAACAGCGCCCGGCGGTGATGCTCCACAACGGCGCGCGGGTCGTAAACAATTTTTCCTCCGCGCTTGACCAGATCAAGACAAAGCACGGTATCTTCACCGGGCCAGTAGTTGGTTGAAAACCCGCCGACGTCCGCCAGCGCTGATTTACGAATCAGCAGATTGCAGGAAGGATAATCATCCACCTCGCGGTACCGTCCAACCACATAACGGTAACGGTACGGGCCGGAGCAAAGTCGCGAAGAATAAATATCACCTCCGATTTTCTGAAGAAACGTATCATTATGCGCATTAATACCCGGCCCGCCGACAGCGGTTATGGATGGATCGCTGAAATTGCTCAGAGCGGTTTCGAGCCAGTCCGGATGCGGCGTGGTATCATCGTCAAGAAACGCAACAATTCCGCCGCGCGATTCGCGGATACCGAGGTTTCGTTTTATCGCCGGGCGTTCACATCCGGTTGGGATTTCGCGCACATTGCCGGCCAGGGGATGCCCGCCGGGAGCGTCCGGAAGCAGAAGGATTTCCAGAGGCTGGATGGTCTGGGCTTTTAATCCTTCAAGCATTTCAAAGACATAAGGATTATAGTGCGCAAACGCCACCACCACACTGACGGTCGGCGGTGGATTCGTCAGGGGATGAAGCGTAAAAGATTGATAATATTTCAACAGGCGGGTGCGGTAGAAAATAGCCAGAGTATCAACCGTCATGCGATAGACCGTCGAAAGAGTTACGCAACCGAGTTTATCTCCGAACTCCAGCTGAACGGGCGCGTCTGTAATTTTAAACCCCTGGGAGTGGATCACAGCCAACAGTTCCAGATCGAACGCGAAACGTTTAATCAGCAGACGCGGCAGACTGTTTTCCAGTGCTTCGCGTTTAAAAAGTTTAATGCCTGTTTGGGTATCCCTCAGAGGCAGATTCAACAGCAGTTTCACCAAACTGAAATAAACTGAGCTGGCCAGTCTCCGGTGCCACGGATAGCTCACCTGTGAATCAGGATGCCGCTTGGCGCCGATCACCGCATCGGCACCGGTTTTTTTCATAACATCCAGAAAGCGGATAATCTGTTCCGGCGGCAGATCCAGATCGGAATCCAGAAAGGCGATCAGTCCGCCTTTCGCTTGATAAAACCCGGCGCATAGAGCGGCGCCTTTGCCGCGGTTTTCTGGAAGCAGCACCGGTTTAATCAGCGACGGATGCAGTTTAGCCGCTTTTTGAATCTGTTCCGCCGTTTGGTCTCGGCTGCCGTCATCAATCACCACCAGTTCATACGATGCAACGCGGCCATCGAGCGCCTTGACGGTTTGCAGCAGATTGTCATAAATCCGTCCGCCCTCGTTATAGGCCGGCATCAAGATGCTGAGTTGGCGATCATCAACAATCATGCCGGACACAGTAAACGCTGCGCCGCAGAATGCGACTCGAAATATTTCCAAACCTTGGAAAAAACAGACCGGAAAGTTCCAACCCTTGGATCCGAGTGCAACGAGAGAGGCTCCGCGGATGCGGGGCAACGACCGCAGGGAGTGGCAAAATCAGGCGGCGCGAAGGGTTTCTGCGGCAGTTTTGCGGACGTGCGGCGGCAGGTCGAACTGCC
>Ga0172380_10003044_pt1 | contig 24073 bp, 31 predicted proteins | sample Leawe162metaG_FD_119747 | JGI IMG/M metagenome (GOLD analysis project Ga0172380, IMG submission 119747) | Leachate microbial communities from a municipal landfill in Southern Ontario, Canada - Leachate well 162 metaG | ecosystem: Engineered > Solid waste > Landfill > Unclassified | place...
ACTCTCACCACATTTGATCAATTTCTTGGGGTAGGGTATTGGAATGATATTGGTACTCAAATGAAACTTGAACAAGGCGCTTCTCCCACTTCTTTATCTCATAAAGCAATATATACGTTTTCTATCGATAAAAATGCTTTATATAAACTAACACTTTCAAATGAAAATATTGTTTTAACTGCAACGGGAACTGCACGTCCTGGACTCGCTTCTTATAATCAGTATTATAATTTTTCTACATACGATTCTGATAATGATGCATATGGAGGTAACTGTTCTACTAGCTATGGTGCTCAAGCGTGGTGGTATGGGTCCTGTTGGGATGGAAGTTTTTGGGCATATGGTACCAGTGACTCTCCTCGATGGGCAACGACTCTTGAGAGTTTTTCTTGGGGTGGTATGTGGATTAAATAATATAGTTGTTATTTCTTTGACCAAAACGTTCATTTTTGGTATGGTTTTACTAGGTTTATCCAGTCGATGTAGATTCCTCGATTATATTCTTCATATGTAATGAAGTGGATAACTAATAAGACAATATGCCACCTTAGCTCAGTTGGTAGAGCGACGCTTTCGTAAAGCGTAGGTCCCGAGTCCGAATCTCGGAGGTGGCTCACATGATTGAAAAAGAATTTATAGAAAAACGAGATGATTTACTTGCTCGTCTTATGCAACTAAAGACGTGGTTTGATGTGTCTACAAAAGAACTTCGTATTAAAGAAATTGAATTACTTATGCAGGATCAGGATTTTTGGAAAAATCGTGAAAAATCAGAAATCTTAGTAAGAGAGATGGGGGATATACAAAACATAATCAAACAATTTGTTTTTATAGAAGAACAATTACAAAACACTACTACACATACTGAACATGCTGAGAATAATTTATTCGATATAGAGCGAAATATTCGTGTGATTGAAATTAAAAGGTTGTTTGTGGGATTACGTGATAAACAGAATGCTATTATTACCATACAAGCGGGAGCGGGCGGACAAGATGCTGCTGATTGGGTACATATGCTATATGACATGTATCGTATGTATGCACAAAATCAGAGATGGGAAACAGTTATTGTCGATTCGACAGAAGAAACCTTTCAATCAAAGACGGGGCGTCATCCATTAAAAAATATTACCTTTGAAGTGAAGGGGTCTTATGCTTTTGGTCATCTGAAAAAAGAAAGTGGTGTACATAGGTTAGTGCGTATCTCTCCCTTCTCGGGGCAAGGATTGCGTCACACTTCATTCGCACTCGTGGAAGTATTACCGGAAATACAAGAAACCGAATTACATATAAAAGAGAGTGATTTAAAGGTTGAATTTTTTCGCTCTTCGGGCCCCGGTGGTCAGAATGTAAATAAAGTGGAAACTGCGGTGCGTATTGTGCATATTCCCACGGGTATTGTGGTCTCATCTCAAAGTGAGCGTTCACAATCACAAAATAGAGAAAAAGCATTGCATATTATTGAAGCAAAATTAATTCAACTCATGGAACAAGAACGAGTTGATCAAATCGATCAATTACGTACAAAAGTAAAACCAGAATGGGGGAGTCAAATTCGTTCCTATGTTTTAAATCCATATCAGCTTATTAAAGACCATCGTACTGAATATGAAACGGGAAATGTATCTGCAGTTCTAGAGCAAGGAGAATTGGGCGAATTTATAGAAGCAGAACTTATTATGAGTGTTTCGTGACTAGGAGTGAATAACTGCTAGTCACGTGCCATTAGTTTTGCTATACTAATTTATATGATCATATTTCAAGGTGTTTCCAAAGAATATAAGTCAAATCATCACGCTCAGACTGCTTTACATGATATAAATTTTAAAATAAATCCTAAAGAGTTTGTATCACTTGTGGGAAAATCAGGAGCGGGAAAGTCAACTATTATTAAACTTATTACGGGAGAAGAAAAGCCAACCAAAGGACGAATTGTTTTTGGATCGTTTGATGTAACGAAATTAAAATCAAATGAGTTACCCAAAATGCGTCGCCATATTGGTACTATTTTTCAAGATTTTAAATTATTACCTGAAAAGACGGCATATGAAAATGTCGCATTTGCCTTAGAAATAGCCGAGAGACCTCAGAGTGAAATTGATGAATTGGTTCCTCGTGCACTTGATATTGTTGGACTATCTCAAAAAACAAATAATTTTCCTCGTGAAATGTCTGGAGGAGAAAAGCAACGAGTAGCCATTGCTCGTGCGATGATTAATAATCCTGATGTTATTATTGCTGATGAGCCAACAGGAAATTTAGATCCTATTAATTCTTCTGAAATTATTAATCTTCTGCTTAAAATTAATGAATTGGGTACCACTATTATTTTAGCGACTCACAACAAAGAAGTTATCAATCTTATCAATCGTCGGGTGATCAGTTTGGATAGTGGTCAAATCATTCGAGATGAAGAAGAGGGAAAATATATTTTGTTTTAATTTAATAAAATAGAATAACTAATATCCCAGCATCAATTTCCAATAAACAGAGATGATTAGAAATTAGAAATTTATTTATATATGTTTACTACGTTATCAAGAATATTAAAATATGGAGTACAGAACTTTACTCGGAATGCATGGCTTTCTACTGCGACTGTATTAGTGATGGTCTTAAGTCTTCTTGCGTTTGCGGGGCTTAATTTATTTAATGTCACAACTCAAACCGTTATTGGGAGTGTACAAGATAAGATTGATATTAGTGTGTTTTTTAAAGGCAGTACCGCAGAAGATGATGTCTTGCGTATTAAATCAACATTAGAATCATTACCTGAGGTGAAGGCGGTTGAATATGTCTCGAAAGATAAAGCGCTAGAAATTTTCAAAGAGAAACATCAGGGAGATGAAACGATTTCACAGGCTATTGAGCAATTAAATCAAAATCCGTTACTTGCTTCATTGAATATTAAGGCTCGAAATACGAGTGAATATGGGGTCATTGATCAATATCTAAAGAATGATTCTATCAATCCTTTTATGGAGCGCGTGACCTATAGTCAGAATCAAACAGTTATTGAACGCCTCAATAAAATACTCAACACAGCAGAAACAGGTGGTTTAGCACTTACTATATTTATGTCACTCGTTGCGGTCTTAATTACTTTTAATACGATTCGTCTTGCTATTTATTCAAATCGTGAGAGTATTACTATTATGAGATTGGTTGGGGGATCTAATTATTTCACCCGAGGACCATTTTTGGTTGAGGGAGTATTATATGGTGTTCTCTCTGCAATTATTAGTATGCTCCTTGTCATGCCCGTTGTGTATTTTCTTTCTCCCTACGGAACCGTACTTGTTCCTGAATTAAATATTTGGGGCTATTTTACTTCGCATCTTATTGGATTGTTTCTGTATCAATTATTGTTCGGAGTATTACTGGGTCTTATTTCTAGCTTCTTTGCTATACAGAAATATTTACGAGAATAAGTTTTTTGGTAATGTATGTTTTATAAAAATGAAACCCCGTCTAAACGGGGTTTTTAAGATGCTGACAAAATAGTAGAATTAAAATTTTCTCTGATATACGTATATTGAATATAGGAGATATGATGCACTCAGAAGAATGAGAATTATGATGTACAAGTCATCATGGAGTGAAAAATCTTTACTACCAGTAAATCCCCAAACGTATGAGGCGTACATGAGAATTTGTTTTAGAACGAATTGATATCTTTTTTCTGTAAATGTGTTGTGTAATATAAATATAAACGCCGCACCCACTATAAGTGGACCAAATACGATTGAAACGAGCATTGATATATTTATCATTGCCGCAAAAAGCATAAGTCCAAAAATTATTCCTATGATGGTAACAATCTTCTTTGAAAGAGAATTGTTTGCTACGTAAGTATCCGTTGTACATTCCATAAACCCTCCTGAAAAAAATATTGTGATTATAAAAGTTTTTGTTAAACAGCTGTTTCTAACTATAAAATAAAAATGATTTTTTGTCAAAAATTGTTTTTATTCTTTTGTTTGAATTATATGTCAGATTTATTGTCTCACGATGAAAGGTGTCCTATACTGTATATATCTATGCATGGGCTTTTTTTATTTCATAAACCTTCAGGGCCTAGTTCTGCTCAATTTTTAAATCAAATAAAACGAGCGTTTTCGTTATCTCGTAGTACGCGTATTGGACATGGGGGAACTCTTGATCCATTTGCTTCTGGTCTTTTAGTCGTGGGTGTTTCACGCGCATATACAAAATTACTAAATCACCATCTTCTACGGGTAACGAAAGAATATAAGGTAGAGATTGTTCTGGGAGCGTCTTCAGATACAGATGATCGTACTGGTGTTATACAAAACATACCTAATATAAATAACAACAATCCCTCCATTCAACGATTGACGTCAATCGTTGAATGGAGGGAGAAGATAGAATTGGCAATAGAAAAATTACAGCAACGAGAGACACAGATACCTCCGCAATATTCAGCAATAAAAGTTCAGGGACAACCCGCATATGCGCGAAAAAGAGCAGGGGAGACTCTTACTCTTTCCTCTAAAAAAGTTTCTCTTATTGCCTATACACTTGAGTCAGTACAAGAAAAAAATGGATTGATTTATCTCACAGCAATACTCCTTGTTTCCTCTGGTTTCTATATACGAAGCTTTGCGCGTGATTTGGGCGAATTATTGGGACTTGGAGGATATGTACAGACCCTTGAACGGACTAAAATAGGCCTTTTTTCGCTCAAAAATGCCCTTTATTTGGACGATTTAGATAAAGACGTGGAATTGCGCTTTTGGGCATCTGGAGTCGTTCAAAACGTCGGTTTTCGAGCTTTTGCTCGAGACTCCGCTCAAGAGCTTCATATTGTTGGTTTTTCTAGAAATATCGATGAAAATAGAGTGGAAGTTGTCGGACAAGGAAAGCTGATTCAGTTGCAAGAATTTCTCACTCGTCTATCTCAAGGACCTACTCATGCTCATCTTGAACAAATAGAAAGTTATTTTGGAAGAATCATTCAAACCTATACAGAATTTGTTATTTTGGAATAAATGTTTTTGTTGGTTTTCTTTGTGTCATTGTTTATTTATATATTTATATTTTAAAAAAGACACAGTATAAAATGTGTCTTTTTTGTATAGTGAGGTATTATTTTATTTAAGCGTAATGCTTTTGATTGCCACCGGTTCTATAGGACGGTCTTGTGCATCGGTTGCTACCGAGTTGATAGCCATAACGACATCAAGTCCTTCGATTACATTTCCAAAAACGGTATGTTTTGTGTCTAGAAAATTATTATCAGCCGCGTTTATAAAGAATTGACTTCCATTGGTGTTTGGTCCCGAGTTTGCCATGGAAATACTTCCTGTTACGTTTTTGTTTTGAGAAGTAATTTCGTCATCAAATTTATATCCAGGATCACCCGTTCCCCAGAGCGCTGCTTGAGAATCATCTTTTGAGAGGGGATCTCCTCCTTGGTTCATGAATCCTTTAATGACTCGATGAAACTTCGTGTTGTTATAAAAACCCTCTTGAGCAAGTTTTATAAAGTTTGCAACGGTTTTAGGAGTTGCATCAGGAGTAAATTTTATAGTGATATCTCCTTTTGTGGTGTGTAATATTGCGTTCATAATTTTTGTATTATTAATATTTGTTGTTGTGCTTTTGGGTGGAACGGGAATGCCTTGTTCTGGGGTGGGTGTTATTTGTTCTGTTGGTATTTGAGATTTCGGTGCTTCAACCGTAGGAGTGCTGGTAAGCCATATTCCTAAACCAATAACAACCAGAATTGCACCGACGAGCATAATTATTTTATTTGTAGACATTGTTTTTTTATTTCTTAATTTTATATAAAAATAATACCATACAGATATCTTTTTTGCATTATTTACTCTACAAAAATCGGCTGGGGGAGCGCCCCCAGCCGAAAGTGTCTCTACAGACCTAGAATTAATTCTTTGTGCTTTAGAAATTCTGGAATCCTTCTCATTCCATATTCTATCTTTTCTCTTTGGATTCTTTTTATGGGAATCCCATTCTTTTTAATAACTTCTATAAATAAACTCTCGTCAGAAACACGTTTTCCGTAAAGTTGTATCGAAGCGGTGACGGGGGCTATTGCAATGACAAATGATCCCCACATATTTCTTCCGAGCATTTTGTTTAATGCCTCTGGATAATCAAAGTCCAATCGGGGATAATCTTCACTATCCCAATAGACAGATTCTAATAACGTTGTAACTAAGCAGAGGTCTTTGGGGTCGTATCCTTGTATGAATATTGCCACCCGTGTCTTTCTGGTTATTGTTTTGAGAAATGGGTTTATCGGTTCTGATAAGAAACTATTGAACGCAGCTTTTATCTGAACCTCAAGAAAAATTTTTTCTCTATCTCTCGTCTTTAAAACATCAGTTATCTCCTTGCGCTGATTCGGACGGAGATTGCAATAAACTTTGTATGTCTTAGAAAGTTCTATAAGACTTTCTGGGACATTAAAATAACCCGTGCCTGCCATTTTTCAGTTCCTTATAAGTGATTGAATTTACTAATTAGACGATAACACTTTATTAGTATGTAGTCAATTCTTAATAAGTTTTATTTTCTCTTCTCTTTTTAAATTCTTTATTTCATACTCTCGTTTAAGGGCTTTGGATTGTGTTTTTGCTTTTTCAATATACAGAATAGATTGTACAGGATGAGAGCGAGTGTAGTGCCCGCCCGTTTTATTTTTGTGTTCATTAAAACGTCGTGATACATCTGTGGTGATGCCGGTATATAAGCTTCCATCTTTGCATTTGAGAATGTAGATGTACCACATGGATTTATAATAATCCAAAAAATACCACTATTTGCTTTCAATTCTTTTTTTATAAATAATTCTTCCGACAAACATTACAAATAAAAACAAACAAATAGTAGCTGTAACAATAATACTTGGATATTGTCCGTCAAAACCATCAATAGATAGGTGTTTAAAGAGTATCCATGTATATGCCCATATAAGCACCATGCCATAGGCGATATTGTTGTCTCTGTGGATGCGTAAGATTCCAATTAATGCGCCGACTAAGAGAATAATGCTCGTCCAGACAAAATCAGCGATACCAAATCCATTCCATCCGATACTGACTAGGAATACGGTAATATTTGCAATTGAGGCGACTGTAATCCAACCAAAATAAATACTAAAAGGTGCCCAGATAAAAACTTTTTCGAGTAATGTAAAATGTTCTGTGCGAAGAATATCAGCAATCTTTATGAGAAGAATGAGTAGTGCCGCCATAATGAGTACCGAAAGACCGATATAGTCATAGTGCCATGCAAATATCCACGCCATATTAGCAATCGAAGTAGCAATGAAAAGTGGATTGATTTTCTTTAAAATAGCTTCTGTTTCTTGATTTTTTTTCAAGAACTGATACAGCACATATCCCCCAAGTAAAAGATAAATGAGACCCCAAATAGAAAAAGCTGGACCTGCGGGAGCGAATAGATTGGGATAGGCATCTGATATATCGCCCGTGGAACGATTATTGATGGGTACTGTGTTGGCCAAGAAATTTACCGTCACCATGGCGACGTATGACACAACAGCAAAGATTTTTATAAACATATTTCTTATAGATTTATTATATTATTTTTTATCTGGTCCCCATTGCCAACGAGGTTTTTCTCCTTTCTTGTATCCAAAGAAAAGTATCACAATCATCATTAATAAAGCACCTATGAGTGTTATGCTGGGGCTATTTGTAGCTTCTCCTATGTAGGTACTGACAATAAGAATAGCTATACCGATAATTATAACAACCCATCCTTGCCATTTTATTGGAGTCCAGCCCCAACCATATAATTTTCTTTTAAACCAATATTCCTGGGGGTTATCTTTTAGATACTTAATGTATTTTTTTATACAATTCATAATATAAAAATAGTACCACAGGGGCACTATTTTTGCATCTGCTGCGGGACCAGGGCTCGAACCTAGATTACATGATTCAGAGTCATGTGTCCTACCATTAGACGATCCCGCAATTATATTTATGTATTGATAATACATTCTCTTAAGACCTGTCTGCACAGGCAGGCGATCTGTAATAGGGGAATGGTACCAAAAAATATACTTCTTTTCAATTTCTTTCTATAAATTAAGAAAAACCGCCCGAGGCGGTTTTTGTGGTTTCCAATACAATAATTCAATTCTTTTGAGCGTTGAAGATAACATCAGAGATCTTATAACCTTCTTTGTCAGTTTTGATTATGAGGTTATTTGCAAGAAAAATTCCTTTTATTTCATCTTCATTTAGGTGATCACTAATCTCATCTATAATGTTAAACTTGAGATTTAATAATCTTCTCAGATCATCTAGTGAATACACATCGTCGCTATTTATAACGATTTCTGCACATCTCTTTCTTATTGCGATGTGTGTTATTGAGGTAAGTCCTCCAAATGTTACATGTAAATCCTTTATTACTTGAGCTATTCCGTATTTTTTTTGAAATCTCGATGCATTTATCAGATCATCTTTTTTAATGATGTAAAAATTTTCTGATATTCTTCTCATCTCATCCAAGTTTTTTGCTGCTTCTTCGAAGAAGAGGAGCGATCCTTTTAGTTCCTTACCGAGTTCTAATTCCAATGGAAGATTTAGATCTATCCACTCAGTTACGACGGCATCTAATTGGCGTATACGGGTTTCTTTATAAGGAACCTTAGTGAGATTGATAATTATTTTTTTCAAATGAACCTCCGTTTTTTTCAGTATATATTGAATTATGTAGTATGTACTATATTTATGTTAACACAATAAGTAAGATAAGTCAATATATTTCATAATATATTGACTCATGTACTCATTCAGGTTATTCTAGTTTTGGTTCTTTTAGATGTATATTTACAACAGTTTTTAAAACTTTATGGAGGTAGATGTAATATGAATGTTCACGTATTTCGTTCTCAAAACGGAGTAAACGATGAAACGTTTTGTGAATTTGTAAAAAATCATTACGGAATTCCTGTGATGGTTCATGAATATGATGAGAAGCATAAGCTTTGCATCTTTGATTTTTTGAAAGAAAACAGGGATTTTGTTTTAATTGCATCTATTGTTTGTTCTCCGGATATTATTGTTCCTTTTAAGAATGGTGAAATTAATTATGAGATCAATAAAACAATTTTAAATAAAAAACAAGGATATCTTGGGGGTATGATTATTACAAAATCAAAAAATATAGCCCCAGAGGCTATTGTTAATTTATATAAAGGTATGTTAGTACTTCCTTCATATTAGTTTTATCTACACGAGAGCTCCGTTTTTTACATAGACGGAGCTTTTTTGTAGGGTTTATTTTGCTCTATTTTTCTGCTACTATATATATGATGGAAAAGACAGAAAAACCACCTATACGAGTGCGTATTGCGCCCTCTCCCACAGGACATCTGCATTTAGGTACGGTGCGAGCCGCATTATATAACTATTTATTCGCCAAAAAAGAAGGTGGCTCATTTGTCATACGCATAGAAGACACTGATCTCGGGCGCTCTCTTTCTATATATGAGAATGAAATTTTAGATGGTTTAAGATCGTTAGGTTTGAATTGGGACGAGGGTCCAGATATTGGTGGGCCGTATGGGCCATATCGTCAAACTGAACGAGGTGATATCTATAAAAGATATATTGAAAAACTTCTTGCTGAAAAGAAGGCATATTATTGTTTTTGTTCAAAAGAGGAGCTTGAATCTCAGCGGAGTGCGATGATGGCGAATGGTCTTACTCCTAAATATACGGGCACTTGTCGCCATTTAAGCGACGAGGAAATTTCTGATAATTTAAAACAAAATAAATCTTCAGTTATACGATTAGTTGTGCCTCTCGGTGTAGAGTTATCATTCCATGATATTATTAGAGGTACTATATCGGTTATGAGCGATACTATAGGAGATATGGTAATTGCGCGTGATATATCAACACCTCTCTATAATCTTGCGAATGTTATTGATGATTATGAGATGAAAATTTCACATATTATTCGCGGAGAAGATCATATTACCAATACTTCAAAACAACTTTTAATTCAACGAATGCTTGGATTTAATGAAGTTCTTTACGCTCATTTGCCGCTTGTACTGACCCCCGACAGGAAAAAACTTTCAAAACGTAGTCTAGAAACTTCATTTGTTGAATATTTAAAAGATGGGTATTTACCAGAAGCACTATTAAACTTCTTGGTACTACTCGGGTGGAGTCCTCAAGACGAGCAAGAACTTCTTACTATTCCAGAAATGATTGAGCGATTTTCATTAAAACGTGTGCAAAAATCAGGAGGTGTATTTAATATGGAGAAATTAGATTGGTTTAATACACAATATATAAAAAAACTTCCCATTACGACGCTGGTAGAAAAATTAAAAGAATTCGTTCCTGAAGAATGGGCTGTACAAACACGTCTTATGGAGCATGCAGCTCTCTTGGAACGAGAACGAATAAAAAAACTTTCCGATTTTAAAGAACTTGCTCATTTCTTTTTTGTTCTTGAAGAATATGAAGCAACACTTCTTGCGTGGCAAAAAAATCCTCTCGAAATCTCTTCGTCTCATCTATCTCATGTACGAGAATTATTAAGCACTGAATCAGATATTGATTTTACAGCAGCTCATCTTGAAAGTGTTCTCATGCCAATCGCTGATAAACTGGGTAGAGGAGAAGTGTTATGGCCATTACGCGTTGCTCTCTCCGGAGAACGTAATTCTCCCGGACCCTTTGATATTCTTGAAGCTCTTGGAAAAGGGGAGTCGTTGCGACGTATTAATATTGCTATTGCGAAGATTGCAAGTGAGCTTTCACATGAATCTGTATTACCATAATGTCTACTGTATTTACCATACGACGTATTTATTATATAGCGATAATTCTGATTTTAGGTTTTCTCTATGAAACTCCTTATTTTGTGCAGGCAACAAATCTTGTGGCTGTTGATACAAAAACAGAAATAGAACAGCGTAATAAAGAGCTTGCGGATATACAAAAAAAGATACTAGAGAATCAACAAAAACTAACTGAAACGCAACAACAAAAACAAACCATTTCTTCTGAGCTAAAAAAAATAGATACGACTATAAAACAGGCTGACCTTGGTATTACCGCGAGTCAGATTACAGTTCAAAAACTTGATGTTGAAATAGATTCGCTCCATGAAGATATAATTTCCGCTGAAAAAGATTTGGCAGAAAAAGGAAATGCCGTCGGTGAACTATTTAAACAAATGCAAGTATCTGATCAAGAGAATTTACTTATTTCTTTTATACGTTCAGATAGCTTATCTGATGGACTTCAAATGATGCAAGGACTTGTTGAATTAAATCAGACATTACTGGTTAAAATTCAAGAATTGCAAGATTCTCATACCACTCTGACCACAGTATTAAATTCAACTGCAAAAAAGAAAACGGACAAAGAATTAGAACAAGAAAATTTGAAAAATCGTAAACTTATTGCCGCTGAATTAAAACAAGAGAAAAATCAAGTATTAAAAGATACCAAGGTAAAAGAGGCTTCGTATCAGGAATCTCTGAAAGAGCTAGAAAAACGTCAGGCAGAAATTGCTGCCGAAATTGATGCCCTAGAGGCTCCATTGCGTGATAAAATTGATTATAAGGATTTACCAAAAACTGGATCTGGTATTCTCGGGATTCCTCTTACTGATCCACACATAACACAAGAACAGGGGCGCACCGCGTCAGCAAAAAAATTGTATAAGAGCGGATATCATAATGGTATGGATTTTGGAGCACCCGTTGGAACACCTCTTTTTTCTACATATGAAGGAACCATTGTGTCAGTTGCAAATCAAGATTTATTTTGTCGTAAGGGGGCCTATGGAAAATATATTGCGATTAAACATCCTATTGGGTTAACGACGTTATATGCCCACCTCTCATTACAAGTGGTTAAGGAAGGGGATAGTGTTAAGAAAGGACAGCTTATCGGATATTCGGGTAATACAGGATATTCAACAGGACCTCATTTACATTTTGGGGTATATGATTCTTCAACATTCTATATTGGACCGAGTAAATCATGTGGTCCTCAGATGCCTTTTGGAGGAGATTTAAATCCAAGAAACTATTTATCACTGTAATTTTTAAGACACTGGACGACATATATAGACAGGATGTATAATAAAGTTACTCATATAAATATAAACCCTCATTTGGAAATTGAGATTTGAAATTTACATAGCTATGGAAAAAATTATTTTAGATGCATTGAGTCCTGTTATTACATTTCTTCAAAAACAAGGTCTGTGGGATGGAGTGGTAAATCTTTGGAATAGAATCGCACATCTTGCAGATGCGTTATTTGGTTCAGCGGGTTCTATATTTGGTGGATCTGGGGATGGATCAAGTACCTCGTTTCTTATTAATTTTTTTAAATTAGTGGTTGCTATTCTTGTTACTGTGGTGAATGTTCTTATAGATATTATTAATTGGGCTCTCGGTATATTTAAATAGAATTGGGCGTGATGGATGATATAAGTATTAAAAAAGAGAGCCCTGCAAGTGTAAGGTTCTTTTAATTATAGAAGAACGGAGATATGTATTCCTTATTAAAAATATAATAGATATGTCGCAAAATGTATATTGTGCGACAGGTAGTATAGAAAAAAGAAGAGAGGTGTGGACTTTTTAAGTCTAATCCTCTCTCATAAAACTTATGGATTTGTGAGAATGTCTTTATCTTGAATCTTTTTAATAATCCAAGGTGCAATATCTCTTGCGTGGTTTACCGCTATGATAAAAATTACAAATGCAAGAAAACAAAATCCTAAGGTTATAAACACATGTTTTTCTTGTTTATCTAATTGATAGAGGTATACGTACCATCCCGCTATTAGGGATAAAATAGATGCTGTTCCGAGTAGTATATTTCGCACGATTTTTTCTATTGTTTTAGTCTCTATTCCCTTTTTGAGATACTCGGACCATTTTAAAAGTGGTCTTAAAATTGCTCCCTTGCTTAATATTACAATGGCTATAAATAAGGCGATACTACCATATATACTGCCGTATGTAGCAAGGAAACGATTCTGTTCCGTGCTTAACCAGATTATAAATGCAATTAACCCTAGTCCCCCAACTAAAATCATAAAAGAAACAGCTGTGAGAATATATATTCTTACTGATTCTTTTAAATAAATTAATTTCTGCATTTTTCACCATCCTTTCTGAATTTAAGTTAATATTAAATTGTTAAATACTTCAACTTATATGTTACTACATTATTAATATGGTGTCAATATTTATTGTGTCGCTCTTTTACAGTACTATGTTCATATATGGCATTTGAATCTATATCTGATTTTCGTGAAATGGGCGGATATGACATTCATGGAGTGTGGTATCCTCGCGTTACTAAAATTGTTGAGATAAAAGCAAAACCCGCTCTCTATAAATTTTATGGAGAGTTAAAAAGTTTTGATGAAGGAGAGCGTATTAAACAACAATCCGCATCTGAGGGTACGCTTATTCATGAAACGGTGGAGGCACTTATGATGAAACAATCCCCTGTTATACCGGAGTCTATTCGTGGCGCTGTGGATGCCTTTATGAAATTTACTGATGAGAGACAAATTCAGGTTGATCCTTCATTTGTGGAGTATCGTCTAGTCAATCATACAGATCGTTATGCGGGTACTCTTGACGCTATTGCTTGTATTGATGGTGTATGGGGCGTATTAGATATCAAAACTTCTCAATCTATATATCGAGATTATAATCTACAAACGGCTGCTTATATGGCAGCACTTGAGAAAGAACTACCCATATTAACAACACGGTGGATACTTCGTATTGATCAACATCAAAAATGCGCCAAATGTGGAGCACTCCTCCGTTCTAAAGGGGGGCGTGAAAAAATACGTGTACCATGGCAAAGAGGTTTAAAAGAAATCGCTCTTACCTGTGAACATGAATGGAATGGAATGGTGGGAGATGTTGAACTTAAAGAATGTCTGAACTGGAGATATGATTATGAGGCTTTTCTAGGAGCAAAAAAACTTTGGGAATGGGAAAATGAATCTATATTAAAACAAATAGGATATCTTAAATAAAGTTTTACTATTTAATTTCTAAATGTTTAGATCTTATTTTGTTGAATAATAATGGGGGTTTGAGTGAAATCTCGTGCGGTGAGATATCCTGCGGCAAAAGCAATAGAGAGGGCTAAAAATGTGAGTATACTTAATAGAAGTATTGTTTTATGCTCTCGGATCCAAGTTTTTGTATGGGAGAGAAAATATGTTGACATTGTCCCCTATTATACTATATACTTCTTTTAATTCCCAATTGAAATCTGGGATTTTCATTACTTACTATGGCACATACGAAGCAACTAGGATCTTCCAGAAATGGACGCGATTCTCAACCAAAATATTTAGGAGTAAAACGTCAACAAGACCAATTTGTGAAAACTGGTGAAATTTTAATTCGTCAACGAGGTGCGCGATATCTTTGTGGCACCAATGTTCGTCGAGGATCAGATGATACGTTATATGCTTCAAAATCGGGCCGTGTTGCATTTAAATTGACTAAGAAGGCACTCTTTAATGGTAAGTTTCGGTATGCAACTAAGGTGTCTGTGGTTCCCGCTATCAGCGCATAGAATATATAAACATTATTTTCCTATATTAAAAAACGACCCTTTTGGTCGTTTTTTAATATTTTTAATAACCTATGCTTCCTCTGCAATAATTTGTATATGTGTGGATGTTTTTTGTATATAGTCCTCTCTTCCAAGACGAACTTCAATTTCATGATCTCCTAGATCTTTTATGGGTTTTAATTCAATATGTACATCTTCGTTTTCAAAGAGTTTATTTTGTGTAGAGAGAAATTGGATAAGAGCTTTTTGAATTTCTTCTTGGTGAATAGAAGTGAATACTTCTCCGCTTTTTCCTGTTTTTACAGAAAAAATAAAAACATGTTTTTGAACTTCCGAAAGAATATTCTTAAGAGCTTTTTTCCGTTCTTCTTTTTGTACTAATTCTTTTTGTTTCTTTTGTTCCCATGTGGAAATAATATGTTGCGTTGCGGGTATTGCTAATTTTTTTGGAAATAGAGCGTTTTTTGCATATCCATCAGATACCTCAACAACCTCCCCCTTCCCTCCTATTTTAGAAATATGTGTCTGTAATAAAACTTTCATATTATTTCATTTTTTCCGTTAGTATTTTTAATGCCTCATCCATCCATGGATCAATACCTATGGGGGTACTACTTGCAGGCTCAGTAAAAGTGATGTCAGGTTGGATTCCGTTTTTATCTATAAGATTTCCATTTGGAGTAAGCCAATGAGCAATGGTGACTTTGAGCATACCCTCTCTGAGAGGAATAACTTCTTGTACGGTTCCTTTTCCAAAACTTTTTTCTCCTACGATGGTTGCTTTTTTATGATCCTGAAGTGCTCCGGTGAGAATTTCTGATGCAGAAGCTGACCCTTTGTTAATAAGTACTACTATTTTTTTGTCTCCTAATGAACCGGGGCCAGGAGATGTTAATTTCTGTGTCAGTGAAGGGTCTTTAAATTCCTCAGTTACTACTGGATAATTTTTAGGAAGAAACCATCCTGCAATTGATTGTGCTCCGTCTAGGTACCCCCCGGGGTTATTGCGTAAATCTAAAAGAATTCCCTTTGCCCCCAATAGTAATGTTTTTACTGCTGCTTGTTGAAATAATACAGGGGCCTTTTCATAAAAATTATCTAATTTAATATAGGCAATAGATCCACGCATATCTTCTTTTCCTTCGCTATTTATGAGTTTAAATTCTAATGTAGGGACCTGAATAATATCTCTTATTATCTCTACTTTTTTTTCTCCTTCTTTTTCATCATGAATAATAGTAAGGATAACTTTCGTCCCCCGTTCTCCTCGGATACGCTTCACTGCTTCTTCAGAAGAAAGTCCTGTTGTATCTTGACTATCAATTTGCACAATACGATCTCCTGCCTTTAATCCTGCTCGTTGAGCGGGGGTATCTTGTAATGGAGCGATAACAATTAATCGTGCTTGTTTATCAAGTCCTATTTCGGCTCCAATTCCTCCGAATTGTCCTGATATTTCGTCAGAAAAATTTTTTGCTTCTTCAGGAGGAAAGAAAGTAGTATACGGATCTTTTAATGAATTTGTTAATCCATCAATGGCACCAAACAATAATTTTTGATTATCTTCCGTTGCATCTTTGGTTACGTATTTTGTTTTTAATAGATTCCACACTTCCCAAAATTGATCAAAGCTTACCGATGATTCGTTTTTTTGTGGATTCGTAACTCCTTGCACAATAATATTTTTGGTTTTTTGAGAACCCTGAGAGAGCCCGCTGACATATCCGAATGCGAGGGCTGCTAGGATAAGAATAATAACCACAAGTACTCCTACAATTTGTTTTATATGAATAGGCTTTTGTTTTATGCGCATATGCTATATATAATAATTGGATATATTGTATCATTCTGTTTTCATATGTGCAAAAATAGTTTTTTTGTGGGCATATTGCTGTTTTTCTGGGTATGGTATAGGATTTATATATGCTTGTTCCAGAATATCTTAAAACTCTTCAAGATCGCGCTTCCAAAAGTCATATATATCGTAAATATCAATCTACCGGGATTGAAATCGCTGAATTATTGGATGATCGTGAGCATATAGCGTTGTATATTAAATTAGCGAAAACAAAGAATGAAGAATTTCTTATTCAAATTGCAAAAGATATCGCGACACGAAATAATGTGAAGAATAAAGGAGCTTATTTTATGAAAATGATTAAAGAAAAGAAATAGATATGAGTATTTTTAATTCTGAAAATTCTTTTGTATGGACCGTGGGGAATCCTCATTTTGAGAAATTTTTAAGAACACCTGTTCCCGATTTCACGATGAGTTCAGTTTCTCGTAAGGATTTAGATGAACTTATTAAGCATATGCGTCATCTTATGGTTCTTGAAAATGGCGTAGGACTTTCTGCAAACCAAATTGGACTTCCGATTCGTTTATTTGTATGTCAACTACCTTCTACACGAGAACGCGGATATCAGGGAAAGTTCTATGCAATATTTAATCCACGTATCATATATACGTCTGAGAAGAAACTATGTGATCAAGAGGGTTGTCTGAGTATTCCTGGATTATCTGGAGAAGTAGAAAGATTTTATTCTGTACGTATAGAGGGATTTGATAAAAATAATCGCCCTGTTCTTGTGTCTGCACGTGGATTACTTGCCCGTATCATGCAACATGAAATAGATCATCTTAATGGTGTGCTCTTTACTGATCGTACAAAAAATATACATCGTAGTACTGAATTATAAGTATGAATACTTCTTTTGTTTTTTTTGGGAGTTATCGGTTTGCATATATTGTCTTATCTGATTTATTATCTTCTGGATTTATTCCTTCTGCGATTGTTTGTAGTAGTGATAAACTAATTGGACGTAAACAAATATTAACCCCCCCTCCTGTAAAAGAACTTGCTCTCCAATATCGTATTCCTCTTTTGCAACCTGTTAAAAAGCCTCACCCGTCCGACATAGAATCTCTTGGGATAGATGCATCGTTTGCTATTGTTGCTGCATATGCTCAACTTATTCCTATTGAAACTCTCGCTTTGTTTCCTCGAGGGGTTATTGGGGTACACCCATCTCTTCTTCCTTTATATCGGGGTGCTTCTCCTATTCAAACCGCTTTATTAAATCGTATTCCGACAACGGGGATCTCTCTTTATAAAATGGATGCAGAAATGGACCATGGCCCCCTTCTTGTTCAAGAAGATGTTCCCATTCATCAACAGGACACCTACCTTTCTCTTGAAGGAACTCTTGCTCACAGAGGAGCTTTACTTCTTACACGCACCATACCTCTATGGTTAGATGATGCCCTTGTTCTTAAAGAACAAGATCACACGTGTGCAACATATACTCAAAAATTTGTTACTGAAGATGGTAAAGTTAATCTCCAAGATGATATACCTGATTCTATAGCTCGTAAAATTAGAGCACTTTCTCACGATCCAGGGGTTTTTACCTTTATAAATAATAAACGGGTTAAATTATTAGAGGTAAAAGATATTCCTGAAGGATATATGATCACAAAAATTATTCCCGAAGGAAGAAAAGAACAGGAGGCTCGTATTATTTTAAGAAAATAAAAGAGACCTAAACTACGGTCTCTCTATTTTGAAATATTGAGCTATTATCTTTCTATCCTCTGCTTTTGAGGGTAATCCTAAGATATCTCCTGGAAAATACAGTCCTACATGTGAATGGGGAGACATTATTTTTCCGTTCAATATCTCTAATTTTACGGTAATTTTTCTTGCTTCAGGATGGGATATTTTTTTGTCCCCCAATATCTCTAATTTTCCAATACCTTCATACTCTATTTTATTTTCTTTAAAGATTTTTTCAATAGTGTCCTCGTAAGAGAACTCGAGATTCTTAGCTAAAGACCCCCCTTCTTTTTTAAGGAGCACATACTTTCCACACAAATCTTTCTTAAGAATAATTTTTCCATTTGTGTATGGAATTAGCACAACAATCCAAGGAAGAATTTTTTTATCTTCTTCTGGTGCGGTTACTTTTGTATCCATTGAACACGCTCTCTATTTTATTTTTTCAATTATTTTTTTATTTACTGTTTTTATAATACTATTAATCCATTAGTATGTCAAACTATTTTGTTTTTGGCCATGTATGAGCTGCTGGAGGATATATTTTTGAAAGAGGGTGATTTTTACATATATGTTTGCGTGCGGGGCATATTTGGCGTCCATATTCTATCATTTGATAACTTGCTTTTAGCCAATATTTTTTAGGAATTAATCTCATTAAATCTTGTTCAATTTTATTTGTATTTTTATGGTGCGTAAGATTGAATTTAAGCGCAAAGCGTCGTACATGTGTATCTACCGCAATTCCCTCTACTATCCCAAAAGCATTTCCTAATACAATATTTGCTGTTTTACGAGCAACTCCCGGCAGAGTAAGTAATTCCTCCATAGTGTTGGGTACTTTTCCTTTGTATTGTTCCAAAATTATCTGGGCAGTTTTTTTTATATGTTTTGCTTTGGTATGATAAAATCCTGTTTGAAAAATATCTTTTTCTAATTCTGTAATCGTTCCGTATGCATACGCCTGTATAGTTTTGTATTTTTTGAATAGTTTTTGAGTAACTTCATTCACCTTCTTATCAGTACATTGAGCCGAGAGTATTACTGCTACTAATAATTCCCACGGATTTTTGTGGATAAGCATGATATGTGCTTGGGGAAAGAGTTTTTGTAATGCTTTTAACAATACATGAGCTCGATTTTTTCGTTCTTGTTCTTTCATGGTTTTAAATTATACAATATTGTCTTTAATATAAATATTGACTCATTACTCTATATGTCGTATTATTATATCAGAAATTTAAATAACTATGAGGAGGCATTATGCCTACAAGTATTTTTGGAATTGCGATTATATTTTTAAGTGCGATTCTGATTCTAGGAACCGCCATCTTTTTTATTGGCGCCATGAGTGAAAATTCATGGTGTTGGAGAGAAAAGAGAATAAAAATAGGAGGTATTACTGCTTCTATTTCTGGGGTTATTCTTGTTCTTGTTTTCCTTATTTTTCCGAATGTCTAAATATACATCGTAATTTTGTCTTCTTAATAGAATGAGAGCTGTTTTATGTACAAGCTCTCATTTTTTTTATTTGAATTCCACAAGTACTATTTCTGCTGGTGTGCCGATGCGCATGGGAGGTCCCCACGTCCCTACGCCACTTGAGGTATAGACATACATATTCTCAAATATACGTAATCCATAATCGAATCCTTTATATACGAGATTCGTAATGAGGCTTATGGGAAATGTTTGTCCTTTATGGGTGTGTCCTGATATTTGAAATGATATCCCCGCTTGAGATGCAATATCTAGATCAAAGGGAACGTGTTTCAATAATATACTTGGTTTATCTGCATCTATGTACATCTCTGCTAAGATTTTTGAAAACTGCTCTCTTTGGGTAGTATTTCTATAATCAACTCCAATCAGCTGTACTCCATGTATATTAATGCGTTCATTTATGAGCGGGTATATTTTGGTTGCTCGTAGAGCATCTCTATATACCGTTGCATCTGAAAATTCTTCGTGGTTCCCTGTTATAAAATATGATCCCCACGGAGGAGAAAGTTCTAAGAAAGGTTTTATCTTTTCTTGAGGATTCTGTATTGCTCCATCGAAGACATCTCCTCCCATAAATAGAATATCTGGTTGCAACTGTTTTATGCGATCTACTATTTTCTGAGCAAATCTGTTTCCATATATGGATCCAAGGTGTGTATCACTTATCCATACTGCTTTTTTTCCAATCCATTCCGTAGGGATGTGGGGTAGTGATACTTGTATAGAGGTTGTTTTGATCACTCGTGCTTGTATCATGCCATATATACTTATCATAACAGCACCAATAAGAAGTATTTTTCCTAAAGGAATATGGCTTGTATCTATATGGGTATACGATAGTATTCCTCGGAGTATCCAGTACGTACACCCTGCAATAAATAAATAGAATAAGACTCCGGTCCATATGGATGATACGGTGTAGAATATTCTAGAAAAAATTGAATCATACTTTGCTTCAATGGATGAAGCGATGATAAAACTAAAGGCAAGAATACTAAACAGAATTTTGAGTACTATGCTTTGAGTTTGATTTGTTATGGTAACAACGGAAATAATTGTTTTGTATACAACAATATGCGCTATCAGGAGCATTCCTGCAATAATGCCAAAAAAGATGATCATATCTACGATCGTTTGTGTTTAGTAATATTTGTATGTGTGCCGAATATTTTTTGAGCAAGAAATACTAATATATATGCTGACACTATTCCTACAACTACTCCTCCTATAATGTCTGATGGATAATGTACTCCTGCCATAATACGCGCAATTCCAATACATAATCCTGAGGCGTATATAAAATAAGACATTTTTTGATGGTAGTACCATGAGACGGTCGCCAGTGCAAATACAAATGTGGTATGTCCCGAAGGAAAAGAAAATGAATTTACTATGAATAGATGGGGAGTTCCTAATTCAAGAAATGGCCTCAGACGCTGTACCCATATATGAATAATAGACATAACACCAAATCGTGCAATACCGGTTATACCAAGAGTGAATAAAAGAATTTTAAATCGATCCTTCTTGCTTTTTTGCATGGTATATATATTTATGAGAAATACGAGAACAATTATTCCTACATAATATTCAGCAAAAAATAGAATAACCCCATCTAAGAGGGGTGAAATATGAGCGCACTGATTTAAAAAATGAAATATGGCGATATCAAGTGATTCCATATGTTTAGTATATACCGTCGATTCTTATGAGGCAATATTGTTCTCTTTTTATTTTTATGAGTATACTTATACTATGTCTTAGTATATATACTATTTTATTTATGGATACCATATTATTTTCTCTTATTTTCTTTATTACTATTTTTATTTCATTATATAAAAATAGTAATTCTGTAGATGATAGCGCTATCTCTCGTGAAGACACTACGGGTCTCAAGGGTATTGCATTTTTGATGGTATTTTTTTCTCATATAACTTATTTTCTTTTCCCCTATTCAAATTTTCTATTTCCTCTTTCTATGTTTGCGGGAGTGGGAGGGAATTTATTTTTATTTCTTTCTGGGTATGGACTGGTAAAAAGTTCTCAAGATAAGAGTCCTATGCTCTTTTATAAAAAACGACTTTCAAAACTCTATATTCCCCTTTTTATAACTACTATTTTTATTACAGTTTTAGATCTTATATCTGGTATTCCTTTTTCATTTACACGCATCTTTCCAGGACTCACGGCTATTGTTCCGAGTGCAGACATTTATACTGATTTTAATTCTCCTCTATGGTTTTTAACGTTATTAATTCTTTTTTATGTAGTCTTCCCTTTTCTTTTTAACAAGGACAAACCCATACGTTCAAGTATTTTCTTCTTACTTTTTGGAGGTGTTATCCCCGGATATATAACTCAATTTTTACCTCTCAGTTCAGGAGTCATTCATCTCTATGCTGTGCATGCATATGCTTTTCCTTTGGGGGTTATTCTTGCTTTTATTTCTATGCGCATAGATCTCAAAAAAAAGCTTTTTAAAATACCTAAGAATATTCGTATTTTTTTATGGTGTATCGTGGTTACTTTTTTTATATACACTTCGTTTCATGCCGCGATTAATACTCCATATGAACAACTCGTGAGTTTGCTTATTATGTTTTTATTCCTCTGTACATTCCTTTTTCTCCCTATGCGGTCAAGGTTTATATCGTTGTTGGGAATTTACTCGTATGAACTTTATTTGTTGCATTGGCCTCTTCTCTATAGACATGATATTTTGTACAGATTTTTCCCCCACTGGCTTGCGACGTATCTATATATTTTTGTTCTTCTGGGTATGGGATTTATTATAGCAAGGGTATCGTCTAAAATTTTAGAGAGAAAGATTCCATCTACATAAGAAATTTTTTTAAAGAATTTCTTATTATATGGTTGCGAGTTGTATTGTTATATATAAAACGATAATACCTATCACAGTTGCAATTGTTGTCCATTTTGTAGGATGCGCATGGTGACTTTCAGGTAATAAATCACTCGCTCCGATATAAAGGAAGAACCCAGCAAATAAGGCTAATATAACTCCGAGGGTTGCTTCTGGAAGAGAAAAAAATAATGTTGAAATAACCCCTAATACAGGAGCTATGGCTCCTAAAATAAGCCATCGAAATGCCTCAGATCCCTTCCCATTATTTTTTAAGATGAGATTAACTGTGTTAATGCCGTCTGAAAAATCATGCACGAGTACCGCAACAGCTATAATTATTCCTACGGTGGTAGATACTTGAAATGCGAGTCCAATCGCAACTCCATCAAGAAAACTATGAGTTACTAAACTTCCCGCTCCTAACTTTCCTCTTCGAGAACTATGTGTGTGTGCATGTGCTATATCTTCTTCTGTATGATTATGCATAACAAAAAAACGATCTAGTATTAGATATAAAACAAATCCTAATGCAGTTAAAGATGTTATTTGAGAAATATTAAACACACCACTCCCTAACTCAATAGCCTCTGGAATGAGATCAAAAAAGGCGACCCCAATAACTGCTCCAGCACTGAATCCTAAAATTAAATGGAGTCGATCTTTAAATTTAAGTGCAAATAACCCTCCGAGAAGAGTTGATATAAATGTAGCTACGGCAATAAGAATAATCATGGTATATGGTTACTATTTTTATAATTTGGTTATAGTGTCTTGATAAAATTTATTCTATCTTAAAATACATAAAATCACCACTATCGAGTTGCGTTGTATATAGATTGGATTTCTGCGGCAGAAAGTGCACGATTATAGATACGAACATCGTCGATAATCCCTGTATAATAAGAAGTGTAAATCTTTCCAAAATAAAGATTTCCACCATCTAATAATTGACCCGAGATTCCACTAGCTATACTATCTATGCCACCATCAATATAGATTGCTTTTATTCCGCTAATATTTGAATATGTATAAGAAATCATTTTTAATATATTATTTTGGAATACCGAATTCGAACAAGTTGTAAGTTGATTTGTATCGTATGTAGTAAAATCAATTTTTTGTGATGAGCAACCAGCTCCGTAAGAATAACCAACCCCTTCATAAAACCATGGATTTCGTAAGTAGGTACTTCCAACATGGACCCACATTATTATTGTCATTTCATTAAAATTATCAGGAGAAAAATTTATATCCAAAAATTGTATATAAGTATCAATTCCATTTAATAAAATACAATTACCCCTAAGGCAATTGATTGAGGTACCTAGATAAGATGGAGTAGTTGAACTATACATTGTTCCATTATTCCCCCATCCACTCCCATCGTATGCAGTGGTTCCTGATCCTTCATCAAAGGTCCAATAGCCTACCAGACCATGGGTGAAAGGAGTTAAGGTAAGATTGGTACCAATATCATATTGTGCAGGATCAAGACCACCATCAGTACTTGCTTTGACG
>Ga0172380_10003045_pt1 | contig 24056 bp, 21 predicted proteins | sample Leawe162metaG_FD_119747 | JGI IMG/M metagenome (GOLD analysis project Ga0172380, IMG submission 119747) | Leachate microbial communities from a municipal landfill in Southern Ontario, Canada - Leachate well 162 metaG | ecosystem: Engineered > Solid waste > Landfill > Unclassified | place...
TAACGCCCGCTTCGCGGGCATTAGCCTCCACCGAAACGCCAAAGCGTTTTGCCGAACCGGTCTTCGTCGAGGCGGAAAGCCGCAGGATCGGCGCGCTGCAGGTACCCGACGCCCTGCTGGAAAGCATGCGCGCCAGTCCTTGTCTGCGCATCGAGGCCACGGACGCGGCGCGCGTCGCCTTCCTCATCGGCGACTACGACTACTTCCTCGCCGATCCGGCGAGCCTGAAGGAAAAGCTGGACTGCCTGCGCGAACTGCAGAGCGGCGAGACGCTGTCGCGCTGGAACGATTTGATCGACGCGAGCGACTGGCCGGCGCTGGTGGCGGAACTGCTGGCGCAGCACTACGACCCGCTCTACAAGCGCTCGCAGGGAAAGAACTACGTCCGTTTCTCCGACGCGCCGCGCTTCGCCACGGACGACCTTTCGCCGGCCGGCCTGGAAAAACTGGCGCGGGAAATCCTCACATCTGCCTGAACAGATGCGCGTAGGCGCGGCTCACCGTGAGCCGCTCCGGCCGGTCGCGCACGCCGAGCAGCACGCGGCCGCTCTCGTCGTGACGCGCCGCCGTGATGAACCTGGCGTTCACGATGGTGCCGCGGTGCACCTGCCAGAAGGCCTCCGGATCGAGTTGCTCGACGAGTTCCCTGATCGGCGTGCGGATCAGCAGTTCGCCCGATTCGGTCATCACGGCGGTGTATTTGTCCGCCGCCTGGAAGTAGCGCACCTCGGCCACCGGCACCAGGCGCACGGATTCGCCCACCGCGGCGCGGATCCACCGGAGCGGCGCCGGCTTCGCCGTATCCTGCAGACTGACTTTTTCCAGCACGGCGGCCAGCCGGCTGCGCTCGCTGTCCGAGGGTGCGGCGACGGTACGGCGCAGGCGCTCGACGGTCTGCGCCAGGCGCGCGTCCTCCGCCGGCTTCAGCACGTAATCGACCGCCGCCCGCTCGAAGGCCTCCACCGCGTACTGGTCGTAGGCGGTGACGAACACCACCTGGCAGGGATAGTCGAGCCGCGCCGCCACTTCCAGGCCGGTCAGGCCCGGCATGCGGATGTCGAGGAAGGCGACGTCCGGCTTGTCCTGCTGCAGCCGCTCCAGCGCCGCAACGCCGTCATGGCAAACGGCGCACATTTCCAACTCCGGCCAGAGCGCCGTCAGGCGGCTTTCCAAATCTTCGGCCAGCAGCGGCTCGTCGTCGGCAATGATCGCGGTGGGCTTCATGCCGGCACCTCGATGGTCGCAACCACGCCCTGCCCCTCGTTCGCATGCACGTCGAGGCGAGCCGCCTCGCCGAACAGCGCCTGCAGCCGCTGGCGCACGTTTTCCAGGCCGTAGCCGGCCCCTGTGCCGCCCTCGCGCAGGCCGCCACCGGTGTCCGAGACGGAGAGACGCAGCCGGCCGTTCTCGGCCCTGGCAGCAATGCGCACCTCGCCGCCGCCGACACGGGGCTCGATGCCGTGGGTGATGGCGTTTTCCACCAGCGGCTGCAGGAGCAGCAGGGGAAATGGCCGCGCCAGCAGTTCGTCCGGCACGTCGAAAGCGCAGCGCAGGCGCGGCCCCAGGCGCAGGCCGAGGATGTCGAGGTAGCGCCGCAGCAGCTCGATCTCGTCGCCCAGCGTCGACTCCGCCTCGCGCGTGCGCTGCAGCGTGGCGCGCAGGTAGGCGATGAGGTCGGCCAGCATGCGCTCGGCGCGCGCCGGATCGCTGCGGATCAGCACCGACAGATTGGCCAGGGTGTTGAAGAGGAAATGCGGCTCGATCTGCGCCTGCAGCATGCGCAGCTGCGCGTCCGAGCGTGCCTTGTCCGCCAGCGCCTGGCGCAGCTCGCGCGCCTTCAGCTCGCCTTCCAGCTTGCCCATGCGCTCGCGCGCGTAGAACAGGTAGCTGATGCCGACGCCGAACATGAGGCCGATCATCAGCGCCTGCAGCGCGTGCTGAGAAGACCATTGCTCGAGGCCGTGGCCGGTCAGCATCAGTCCCAGCGCGACGCCGACGGCGCTGCCCAGCACGATGGACAGCGCCACGCCGACGATCAGCGCGGCGCGGCGCCGCACCAGGCGGATCGCCGCCATGCAGGGAATGAAGATCGAAAAGCCGATGCAGTAGGAGAAGATCAGGTTGATGGCGAAGTCGCCGCCGACGCCGATGGCCGTGAGGAAAGCGGCGATCAGGGTGTTGATCAGCAGGGCCAGGGCGGTCTGGACGGCAAGGCGCGGCATACGCAGCGGACGGGGCGGACTATTTGCCGTTCATGATCTCACGGATCTTGCGCTCCTCCCATTCCCGGCCGAACAGGCGCCCGCCGAGGAAGACCGCAGCGCCGTGGATGAGGACGGCGATGCCCCAGCCGGCCAGCGGCCAGGCCACCCACAGCCGACCCGGCGAGGAGAACAGGTTGATGACGAGCAGGCCGGCGTTGACGGCGAGATAGACGGTGAGGTGCGCATAGAAGCCGCGCAGCCGGCCGACCTGGCGGCGCGCCGCCTTGTATTCCGGGGATTGTTCAGCAAGCGATTCCATGACGATTTCCTTTCAGGCAGGTTTGAAAACCATGAAGTAGAGGTTCACCGCCGGCAGCACGGTGGCGACGAGGCCGACCGCCAACCAGAGGCGGTTCAGGCGCCAGTATTCGGCGGGAATGGTGCCGCCGCAGGCGAAGCCGTGCGCCAGCCGCGCCTGCCGGATCTGCACGGGAATCAGGATGCCAAGCCAGAGCAGGCCGGAGAGAATGAACAGCGCCTGTCCCCACCACAGCCAGGGCGTGCTCAGGGACAGCCCATGCACGAACACGTTGGCATAGCCGGCGGCGGCCAGCAGGGAAGAACCGCCGAAGGTGAACAGCCAGTCGGTCAGCGTCACCTGGCGCTGGGCGAAGGCGACGATGGCCGGATCGCGCGTGCGGTCGGCCTGGGTCTTCCACCAGGCGGTGACGACGATGTTGCCGAGGAACAGAACGACGCCGGCGAGGTGCAGCGCCTTCAGCGCGAGATAGGGTTCCATGATGTCTCCTCAGACGTCCTCGCTGGCGGCGCGGCGCGCCGCTTCGATCCATTTGTCGCGCAGCGTCGCGGGCGCGCCCTTCACCCGGCCGAACTGGCTGATGCGCACCGGCCGGATGCCGCAATACTCGAGGATGGTGCGGCGCATCTGGTTGTGGCCCGGCATGCGGTACACCCAGCGGTAGTACCAGGGCGGCGTATCCATGGTGACCAGCAGCCGCGCGCTGCGGCCGGCGAGCAGCCGGTCCCACCAGGGCGAGTCCGGGCGGTACTTGAAGGCGAAGCCGGGCTGGAAGGCGCGGTCGATGAAGCCCTTCAGCAGGGCCGGCAGGCCGCCCCACCAGGTCGGATAGACGAAGGCGAGATGATCCGCCCAGAGAATCGATTCCTGCGCCGCAGCCAGATCCGCCTCCGGCGCCTGCTCGCCGCGGTAGCCCAGGTGCAGCACCGGATCGAACGCCAGGTCGGCCAGCGCCAGTTCACGCACCTCCGCGCCGGCGGCGCGCGCCGTGCCGGCATAGGCCGCGGCCAATGCCCCGCACAGGCTGTCCTTGCGCGGATGGCCGAGGATCACCAGGATTTTTTTCACGTTCGCCTCCATCGGTTTGCGATGGAGACAGATTATTCGGCAGGCGGCGGCGGACTCAACGCATATGCGACGAAACGACGGAATCGGGAGGTGAAACGCGGGAGAGCGGCATCAGGGCAGCCGCGCCGGCTCGCCGCCCTTGACGGCGCACAACCGTTGCAGCATGGCCGGCTTCGGCTGCGCCGCCTCGCCCTGCTCGAAAGCGACGACGCGGAGTTGCTTGCCGAAGACATCCATCAACTCATCCGGCCGCAGCAGGAATTCGGGATTGGAAGGCCGGCCGAAGCGCTCGTTGCCCGACATGAAGGTCTCGTATATCAGAATCCCGCCCTCGTCGAGCGCGTCGACCAGACGCGAAAACAGGGGGCGGTGCAGGTAGTTGGCGACGACGATGCCGGCGAAGCGCTGCTCACCGCATGGCCAGTCGCCGTTTTCGATATCGGCCTGCAGGGCCCGGATGCCGGCGCGGCCGGCCAACCCGGCGAGCGCCTGCGCATCGCGATCCACCGCCACGACACGCCATCCCGCATCCTCAAGGAAACGCGCATGGCGGCCGTAACCGCAGGCAAGGTCGAGCACAGTGCCGCCCGCCGCGATCAGCGGCGCGAAGCGGCGCACCCAGGCTGAAGGCTCCTGGGGATGGGTGTGCGTGCGTTCCTCCGGCGGCAAGTCGCGATTGTGTTGCAAGCTCACGAAGCAGATTATAAGCTCCGCTCATGATGGCATCCGCCGGCATTTCCAGCCCAGCCCGTTTCCCGCGGCGCCTGCTGGCGCCCCTGGCGGGCGCAGCGATTGTCCTTGCCGTCGGCGCGGCCATTTCCTTTTTTGTCTCCAGCATCCTCTCGCGCCACATGGCGGCGGAAGTCCAGGCCCGCTTCGAGGCGCGCAGCGGCTACATACTTGCCAGCCTGGAGCGCAGGCTGGACGATTTCAGCAACCTGATCCTCGGCATGCAGGGGCTGTTCATCGCCTCGGCCCACGTCAACCGGGAGGAATTCCGCCTCTACAGCGAGAACCTGAACCTGCAGCAGCGCCTGCCCGGCCTGCAGGCGCTCTCCTTCCAGCGCCGCGTCGTCCGCCAGGACAAGGCCGCCTTCCTCTCCCGCGTACGCAACGACCGCAGCCTCGACCCGCAGGGGTATCCCGAATTCGCCATCCGGCCCGAGGGCGAGCGAGCCGAATACATCGTCATCGACTTCATCGAGCCGATGGCCACCAACCTGGCAGCCTTCGGCTACGACGCCGGCACCCTGCCCGGCAATGCCGACGCCATCCGCCTGGCAAGGGACACCGGACGGGTCCAGATTTCCGAGCCGTTCGCCATTGTGCAATCCCCCGGCGGGCGGCCGCGCCTCGTCCTGCGCGCGCCTGTCTATCGCCGCGGTCAGCCTTTGGCGAACGTCGAGCAGCGCCGCGCCGCCCTGGAAGGCTTCGTCGTGCTCACCGTGGAAACCCATGTCTCCTTCGTCGAATACTTCAAGGGTCTGCTCATGGGCGGCGAACGCCTCGCCATCGAGGATGCCGGCCCGGCACAGGGGAGCAGCGTGGCCCGACGGACGCCGATTGCCGAAACAGGCAGCAATGCCGGACGGCCGATGCTGAACAAGCGCTTCAATCTGGAGTTCGGCGGACGCAACTGGGAACTGCACCACAGCGTGGATGCCACCTGGGTGAACAGCCTGCCGGGTCAGGATCATCCCGGTACGGTGCTGGCCGGCGGCATGGTCATCAGCCTGCTGCTCGCCGCGCTCTACCTGGCGATGGCGACGGCGCGAAGCCGTGCCTTGCTCCTGGCCGAGGAAAAGACCCGCGTGCTGCGCGCCACGCAGGACAACATGGCACAGGGCATCAGCGTCATCGACCAGGACCTGCGCCTGATCGGCTACAACCGGCGCTTTCTCGAACTTCTCGGCTTCCCCGAGTCCCTCGCCGGAGAGAACGCGACCTTCGCCGACTTCGTCCGCTACAACGCCGAGCGCGGCGAATACGGCCCGGGCGACATCGAGGAGCTGGTGCGGGCGCGCATAGCGCTGGCGCGGCGCTTCGAGCCGCACCGGCTCAAGCGCAGCCGACCCGACGGAACGGTGCTGGAGATCGTCGGCAAGCCGCTGCCGGGCGGCGGCATGATCACCACCTATTCCGACATCACGGCACAGGAGCGCGCACAGGAAGCCCTGCGCCGCTCCGAGCAGCAGCATCGCACCCTGGTCGAAATGTCGCCCGTTGCGGTGATCGCGCACCGCGGCGGCGTTATCCAGCTGGCCAACCCGGCCGCCGCCCGCCTGTTCGGCGCCGCCTCGCCGGCGCAACTGGTCGGACACGACGTGCGGGACCTCGTTGCGCCCGAGGACCAGACGCGCGTGAGGGAACGCATGGCATCGCTGGACACCGGCGCGGCCGAGGTCGTGCCCCTGACCGAGCTCTGTTATGTCAGGCTGGACGGCAGCCGCGTCGAGGTGGAGTCAACCGGCACGCTGATCGACCTGGACGGCCAGCCGGCCATCCTCACCGTGACGCGCGACATCACCGAGCGCAAGCACACCGCCGAGCAGATTCTCCGGGAGCGCAATTTCCGCCAGCGCCTGATCGAATCCATTCCCGGCGTTTTCTACCTGTTCGACCAGGACGGCCGCTTCCTGCTGTGGAACCGCAACTTCGAAGCCGTCGTCGGCTATACCGCGGAAGAAATGGCCGCTGCGCATCCACTCGACTTTTTCGAGGGCAGCGACCGCGAGCTCGTCGCGCAACGCATCGGTGCCGTCCTCACCGACGGAAACGCCAGCGTCGAAGCGCAGTTCAAGTCCCGAACCCGCGGCAAGCGGCCCTACTTCTTCAACGGCGACCGCATCGTGCTGGAAGACGGCCGCCCCGGCGTGATCGGCGTGGGCTTCGACATTTCCGAGCGCAAGCATGTCGAGGAATCGCTGGCCCGGCAAACCGCCATCCTGCAGGCGACGCTGGAAGCCATGGACCAGGGCATCAGCGTCGTCGATGCCGACCTGCGCATGAACGCCCTCAACCGGAAATTCTGCGAACTGCTCGATTTTCCTGAAGACATGGCGCGTGGAGGCGCCGATTTTGCCGATTTCGCCCGATACAACGCCGTGCGCGGCGAATACGGGCCGGGCGACGTCGAGGAGAAAGTGCGCGAAATGGTCGAACGCGCGCGGCAATTCCAGCCGCACCATTTCAAGCGCACCCGCCCCAACGGCCGCATCGTGGAAATCCGCGGCAAACCGATGCCCGGCGGCGGCTTCGTCTCCACCTATACCGACATCACCGAGCAGGAACACGCACAGGAGGCGCTTCGCCTGTCCGAGCAGCGCTACCGCAACCTGATCGACCTGTCGCCGGATGCCATTTTCGTCCATCGCAATCACATCGTCCTCATCGCCAACCCGGCAGCGGCCCGCCTGTGGGGCGTACCCATGCCGAAAGAGGCGATCGGCCGCAACCTGCTCGATTTCATCCATCCCGCTTCGCATGCCATGGTGAAGGCACGCATCGCCCGGCTCGAATCCGATGCCACCCTGTTCCGCCTGCCCTGGGCCGAACAGGAATATCTCCGGCCGGACGGCTCCGCCATTCCGGTGGAGGGATCGGCCACGGTGATCGAACTGGAGGACGGGCCCGCCATTCTCTCCGTCGTCCGCGACATTTCCTTGCGGAAACAGGCGGAAGATACCGTGCGACGCGAGCGCGACTTCCGTCAGCACCTGATCGAGTCCATCCCGGGCATCTTCTTCCTGTTCGACCCATCCGGCCGCTTCCTGCTGTGGAACAGGAACCTTGAGAACGTCCTCGGCATGAGCGCCGAGGAGATCGCCGGCAGCCATACCCTCGCGCTCTACGACGAGGCGGATCGGGACATGATCCGCCAGGTGACGAAACAGGTTTTCGCCACGGGTGCATCCACCACCGAAGCCACCCTGCTGACGAAGCGCGGCGAACGCATTCCCTATTTCATCTCCGGCATTCGCATAGAAGTCGAAGGCAGGCAGACCGTCATCGGCCTCGGCCTGGACATCACCGAGAGCAAGCTGGCCGAACAGGTGATCCACGATCTGAACGACACGCTCGAGCAGCGCGTGCGCGATCGCACCGCCGCGCTGGAGGCCTCCAATCGCGAGCTGGAATCCTTCAGCTACTCGGTTTCGCACGACCTGCGCGCCCCGCTGCGCGCCCTGCACGGCTTCAGCCACCTGCTCGAGGAGGAATATGCCCATCGGCTGGACGGCAACGGCCTCGACTACCTGCGCCGGATACGCAGCGCCAGCCAGCGCATGGGGGACCTCATCGACGACCTGATCAACCTCGCCCGCGTCAGCCGGCAGGAACTCAAGCGCGGCGCAATCGATCTGTCGCAACTCGCCGTAGAAGTTGCAGCCGCGCTGGCGGAGCAGATGCCGGAACGCGCCGTCGCCTGGAACGTCGCCCCCGGCATCACGGCCAGCGCCGACGCTCTGCTGATGCGCGTGGCGCTGGAGAACCTGCTCGGCAACGCCTGGAAATTCACCGCCAAAACCCCGGGGGCGGTCATCGAGTTCGGCGCAAGAAACATCGATGGCGCACCGGCCTGCTTCGTCCGCGACAATGGTGCCGGCTTCGAGATGGCCTATGTCGACAAGCTGTTCAAGCCCTTCCAGCGCCTGCACCGGCCGGACGACTTTGCCGGCACCGGCATCGGGCTGGCCACGGTGCACCGAATCGTCCAGCGCCACGGCGGCCGCATCTGGGCCGAAAGCGCCCCCGGCCAGGGCGCCACCTTCTACTTCACCCTGCCTTGAAGACTGACGCACCGTATATCACCGCATTCCTTGCGAAATGAATCGGTGGATGCTAGTTTTATGATTTATGGCGTCGGAATCCGCCGTGGTGAACAGGAACATGTACAAGAGAATCGCGCTGCTTGTTCTGCTGTTCCTGGCCAACCTCGCCGGCGCGGCCGAAGGCGAGCCGCTTGTTTTCGGCGTCCTCAACCAGCAAAGCCCCGCATTGACGGCGGAACGCTGGAATCCCATCCTGCATTATCTCGGCGTGGCGACGGGACTGACTTTTCAGCTGCGCATGGGTCGGACGGTGCAGGAAACCGACGCCATGATGGGGCGCGGCGAGTTCGACCTGGCTTACACCAACCACAATTTCCAGAGGGAATACGACGGCGCCTACAAGGTCATCGCCCGCTGGGGCGGCGAACCCATCCGCTGCGTCATCGCCGTGCCGGCCGACAGCCCGCTGGACAGTCTGCAGTCGCTGCGGGGCCGCCGTGTCGCCTTCCCCTCGCGCGAAGCCTTCGTCGCCTACGCCGTGCCGAAGACGGCCCTGAGCAGCGCAGGCGTCAGGGTGGAGGAAGTGTTCGCCGGCAACCAGGAAGGCGCGCTGGCGCAGTTGAAGGCCCGCCAGGTGGAGGCCGCCGCGGTCAACTCGCGCTTCCTGCAGCAGTACGCCGAGCGGGAAGGCCTGCGCTACCGGGAACTCCATGTCTCCGAGCCCTTTCTCGAGCTGCCTGTGATCGCCCATTCGCGCCTGCCGCGCGACAAGGTCGAGGCCATCCGGCGCGCCCTCCTCGGCATGCGTCACGACGAGAGGGCCGGCGATCTGCTCCTCAAGCTGAAATTCTCCGGCTTCGAGGCGGCCGACGATCGTCAATACGACAACGTGCGGCGTACCTACCGGCTGGTCGGCGAATGAAGCGCATCAGCCTCCAGGCCCGCGTCCTGCTGCTGGCGATATGCGTCATCCTCGCCATCTCCCTGCTCGATCTGGCGTCCACAGCCTACGTGCAGGTTCGCGATGCGGAAAAGCGCATGACGGACCAGGCCCGCAGCATCGGCAGCGCCCTCGTCCCCTCGCTGCAGAACGATCTGGTGGTGGGCGACCTTGCGACCGCCCAGCAGACCCTGGATCGTGTCCAGGGCCATGCATTTTTCAAGCGCCTCGACCTTCTCGATGCTGCCTCGGCCAAGGTGCTCCTGGCGGGACGGCTGCCGGAGGCGACACTGGCGGAGAACGGCGTACCGGACTGGTTTGCCCGGCTGGTCGATATCCGGCCTTCGCCCTTGAGCATCCCTATCGAGGCCGGCGGCGTCCGGTATGGCGCGTTGCTGGTGGAGCCATCGCCGGCCATTCTCGAACGCGACCTGTGGCACTACCTTTGGCTGGTCGCGCTGCTTTCGCTCATCACCCTGGCCGTGGTGCTGCCCCTGTTCATCCTGACGCTCCGCGGAGGACTCAGGCCCCTGCGGGAACTGGCCGCCAGCGCCAGGAAATTCGGCGCCGGCGACTATTCCCGCCGCGCGCCCGATGCCACCGTGCGCGAAATCGCACAGACGGCGCGCGCATTCAACCGCATGGCCGACAACATCCAGACCCTGTTCGGCCAGTTGCGCGCCAGCAATGCCACCAATCGCCGCCTGGCGATCATCGTCGAGCAATCCGGCGAAATCATCCTCACCCTCAACAATGCAGGCATCATTACAAGCTGGAACGCCGGCGCCAGCAGGATACTCGGCTACACGACGGAGGAATCCATCGACCGTAACATCGCCTTCCTGCTGCCGGGCACGGGCAGCGACGAGAACGGCCTGCTGGCCAGTCAGTTCGAGGACACCCAGGCAGGCGATCGCCATGAAATGCGCTTCCGCGCCAAGGATGGCCGGACGCTGGACATCGCCCTCGGTCTGGCGCCGCTGCTGGACGAAGACGGCAGGCGCGTCGGCCTGATCTGCATCGGCCGCGATTTCACCGAACGCAAGCGGGCCCAGGACGAAATCCGCCGCATCAACGCCGAGCTCGAGCAGCGCGTGTGGGAGCGCACCGCCGAACTTGAAGCCGCCAACCAGGAACTGGAAGCCTTCAGCTTCACGGTCTCGCATGACCTGCGCGCCCCGCTGCGGGCGCTGAACGGGTTCAGCAAGCTGGTGGAAGAGGATGCCGGCGACACCCTCAGCGTGCAGGCCCGCCATATGCTGCAGCGCATCCACGCCGCCAGCCTGAAAATGGAACGCCTCATCGATGAACTGCTCAAGCTGGCCCGCCTCGGCCGCCAGGAACTCCAGCGCGCCGACACCAATCTTTCAGGCATCGCCGAAGATATCCGCGCCGACCTGGCCGAAGCGCAGCCCGACCGCAGGGTTTCCTGGCACATCGAGCCGGGCTTGACCGCCCGCGCCGATCGCGTGCTGATCAGATCGGTGCTCGACAACCTGCTGCGCAATGCCTGGAAGTTCACTTCGAATCGCGAGGAAGCGGATATCTCGTTCACATCGTCGAAGCAGGGGAACGAAACCGTCTACTGCGTTCGCGACAACGGCGTCGGCTTCAATCCGGCCTATGCCGACAAGCTGTTCCTGCCCTTTCAGCGCCTGCACAAGGCCGAACAGTTCGAAGGCACCGGCATCGGCCTGGCGACGGCGCATCGCATCGTCAAGCGCCATGGCGGCCGGATCTGGGCGGAAGGCGCCGTCGGCCAGGGCACCGCTTTCTGGTTCACGCTGCCGTGAGCGCCGTCCGCAGGGTCACCCCAAGGACGGCGCCGCCAATAATTTCGAGCGAACGCACCTCGCGAACAACCGTCACCCCCGTCCCCGGGAAGGGAGGCGGGGGAAAGGCCTCCCTTCAGCGTTGCGGCTGGTGCGGCGACGACCCGCTCTACGTGAACTACCATGACACCGAGTGGGGCGTGCCGGTGCACGACGACCGCCTGCTCTTCGAGTTCCTCATCCTCGAAGGCGCCCAGGCCGGATTGTCCTGGATCACCATCCTGAGGAAGCGCGAGAACTACCGCCGCGCCTTCGACGGATTCGACGCGGAGAAGGTCGCCCGCTACGACCAGCGCCAGATCGGGCGCCTGCTGGGCGATGCCGGCATCGTGCGCAACCGGTTGAAGATCGAGGCGGCGATCAACAACGCGCAGCGCTTTCTCGACGTGCAGGGGGCCTTCGGCAGCTTCGACGCCTACATCTGGCGCTTCGTCGGTGGCAAGCCGATACAGAACCGGCGAAAATCGCTCAAGGACATACCCGCCAGCACGCCGGAGTCCGACGCGCTGAGCAAGGACCTCAGGGCGCGCGGCTTCAAGTTCGTCGGCTCCACCATCTGCTATGCCCACATGCAGGCCACCGGCATGGTGAACGACCATCTGCTCGACTGTTTCCGCCATGCCGAGATTGGCCGGGCGCGGGGTAAAATCCGTCCATGAGTGCATGGTCCTGCCCCCACGACCTGAACGGCATTTGCCAACTGGTGAGCGGTGCCGTCTGCGATCCCGGCATGCGCGGCTGCGTTCTGCACGGCAAGGTGCGCTTCGCCAACGCAGACAAGAACGTGCCGCGCAAGCCTGTCCTGAGCAAGGTCGAAGGGCCTGTCCTGAGCCCAGTCGAAGGGCCCGTCAAGGCCGGTCAGCCGTCGAAAGCCGCCGCGACAATCCCGAAGCGCCGTTTGCCGATATAACTTTCGACATATAATCCCCCCAAGTAAAGCTCAAGATCCACTCCCGCTTGCCGTAATGCATTCAGACGGCAGGACTGAAGAAGGATGCCTCCATGACCGCGCGGCAGCCAATAGGCGACAAGAAAGACAGCAAACTGGACTTCTCCGTCCGCCTGATGGAGCATCTGGTCGTGCCGACCTTCGTCCTCGATGCCGACTGCCGCGTCCTCATCTGGAACCGGGCCTGCGAACGCCTCACCGGCCTCAAGGCCAGCGCGGTCATCGGCACCCGCGAACACTGGCGCGGCTTCTACGATGACCCGCGCCCCTGCCTGGCCGACCTGATCGCACAAGGCCGCACCGAGGAAATGGATGCTCTCTACGCCGACCACGACCATGCCGGCGAGGATGCCATCAACGCGCATGGCCGCAAGGCGGAAAACTGGTGCGTCATGCCGCAGGTCGGCACGCGGCTGTATCTGGCCATCGACGCCGGCCCCATCTACGACGAATCCGGCAAGCTCGTCGCCGTGGTGGAAACCCTGCGCGACATGACCGTGCAAAAGGAAGCGCAGGCCGAACTCGAGCGCCTCGCCACGCACGACGGCCTCACCAGCGTCGCCAACCGCCGCTGCTTCGACCAGACGCTGAACACGGAATGGCGCCGCGCCACGCGGGAAGCCCGCGCCCTGTCCCTGCTCATGATCGACGTGGACTATTTCAAGTTTTACAACGACACCTACGGCCACCAAGGCGGCGACGAGTGCCTGCGGCGCATCGCCGCGGCCATGTCCGGCGTGGTCAAGCGTTCCAGCGATTCAGTCGCCCGCTACGGCGGCGAGGAATTCGCCATTCTCCTGCCCGCCACGGACCCGGAGGGCGCCAGCCTCGTCGCCGAGCGCATTCGCGCCGCGGTCGAGAGCCTCGCCATGCCGCATGAAAAATCCGGGGTTGCCGACCATGTCACCGTCAGCATCGGGGTCGCCTCGGCAATCGTTTCTACCGGCGGCATGCCGACGCAGCTCGTCGGCGTCGCCGATGCGGCCCTGTATCGCGCCAAGAAAGAAGGCCGCAACCGCGTCGTCATGGCCCGGATGGAAGCAGCCCCGGCAGCGCACTCCGGCTAAGACGTTCGGCTCCCCCTGCCGACGCCCAGCGCCGTCAGGATCGCCGCTCCCTGCAACAGCGCCACGCCGGCCAGCACCGCGCCGAAGCGGCCGCCATCCATGAGCGGGCCGAACAGCAGCGGCGAGACCGCCAGCCCGACATCCAGTCCCGAATAGACGAAGCCATAGACGCGGCCGAAAGCCTGCTGGCCGAAGCGCGCCGTCGCGGCGCGGCGCACCAGCAGGTCGCGCGAGGGGCCGGCGATGCCGCCGCAGAAGCCCATGACGCCCATCGCCGGCATGACGCTCCAGGACGGCAGCACGCCGCTGGCGATCACCATCGCGACCGCCGCCGCTGCGGCCAGCGCCGCCGCGATCAGCCGGTCGTGCGCGCCGCTGCGCGACGCCAGCACGCCGCCGGCGGCGATGCCGACCGCACCGCCGAGCAGGAAGGCCGTCAGCGTCGCCGCCGCCGCGGCCAGGGGCAGGCCGTAGATCTCATGCATCACCGGCGTGGCGTAGTTCTGCAGGGCGCCGAAGGCCGTGGTCACCACCAGGAAAAAACAGAAGCACATCCACACCGCGCCGACGCCGAGGAAGCCGAAGGTCGACGCCGTCCTGGCGGGACTGACTTTTGCGACGGCAGCGGCATCGGCCAGTTCCATGGCATCGCGCCGCAGCCAGATGACTGCCCATGCCATCGCGCCCACGGCGGACGCGCCCAGCGCCGCCGTGCGCCAGCCCGCCGCTGCGGCGATGCCAGCGAGGAACACCGGCGCGACCGCCCATCCGAGATTGCCCGACAGCGCATGCACCGAGAAGGCATGGCCCAGCCGGGCCTGGTTCACCTTGCGGTTGAGCACGGTGAAGTCGGCCGGATGGAACACGCAATTGCCGAGCCCCGTCAGAGCACCGACGGCAAGCAGTGCGGCATAGCTGTCCGCCACGCTGAGCAGCAGGCCGGCGAGAACGAAGCAGGCGATACCGGCCAGTAGCACGCGGCGCGGCCCGATGCGGTCCACGACGAAGCCGGACAGCGCCTGACCGGCGGCGGAGACGACGAAGAAAACCGTCATCATCGCCCCGGCCTGGGTGAAGCTGAGGCCGAATTCCGGCATCAGCCAGGGAAACAGCGGCGGCAGCAACAGGTGGAAGAAGTGCGAGGTGGCGTGGGCGAAACCGATCAGGCCGATGACGCGGACGTCGCTGCGGAGGACGGCCGCTGCGGGAAGCGAACGCATGGCCGGCCGGCTCAGTCGGACGGTGCGAAGGCGCTCGCCAGGTGCAGCTCGCGCAGCATCGGCCGCTTCTTGTTCTGGTGGCGCCGCATGCGGTGCAGGATGTGGTCGAGGGTTTGCACCGCAAGCAGGATGTGCGGCCCCTTGTTGAGCATGACGCACTCGGCGCGGTGTCCCATCGCCGCATCGGTGATTTCGGCGCGCGAGGGAATGCCCTCCTTGGCCAGCGTCTCCAGCACCTGGGTGGCCCAGATCACCGGCACGTGCGCCGCCTCGCAGACCCAGAGCATCTCCTCCTGCACCTCCGCCAGCCGCTCGTAACCGCACTCCACGGCGAGGTCGCCGCGCGCGATCATGACGCCGCAGGCCGCCGTACGCATCGCCGCCAGCAGCATGCCCGGCAGGTGCTCGAAGCCGCGCCGCGTCTCGATCTTCAGCACGATGGCCGGCGTGCCGCGGCCGAGGCGGGCGATCTCCGCGACCAGCGCCTCGACATCCTCCACGCTGTTGGCGAAGGACATCGCCACCATGTCGGCGTGTTCGACGATGAAGCGCAGGTCGTCGCGGTCCTGCCCGGTGAGCGCCGGCAGCCGCAGCGGGCTGTCCGGCAGGTTGATGCCCTTGTCGGCGCGCAGCCGTTCGCCGCGCGGCCGCGCCCGCACGATGCGTACATGCAGCCCGGCGCGGTTGACCTTCTCCACCGTGCCGCCGATGCGCCCGTCGTCGAACCAGACCGCATCGCCGGGCCGGACGTCGGCGAATACCTGCGGCAGCGTACAGCCGATGTGCGCCGGCGTCAGGACGCGGCCGGCACGGTCGTGCGTGGCCGCCTCGCCGGGCTCGTCGTCGGGCGTCAGCAGCAGCAGGTCGCCCTGGTTCAGCAGCAGAACGCCCTCCTGCGCCGGCAGCTCGCCCACCCGCGTCTCGCGGTGCCTGCCGTGGCCGCCCTCGCGGCGCAGCGCGATGCCCGGCGCCAGGTAGGCGGTGTTGGCGCACAGCCCCCAGGCATGGCCGGAGCCGATCTCGACGATGTCCAGCTGGCGCGGGCGGCCGCCGGCGTCCTCAAAGGCGACGCGATCGCCCTCGGCGAGATGCTGCAGCCAGTCCTCGGCGACCGGCAGGCTGGCGTCCGCCTCGCTCGGCGGCTCGGCCGCCTCGGCCGGCGCGTGCAGCCAGAGCCGCGCCGGCGCGGTGACGCGGCCGTAGGCGTCGCGCTGCGGGCGCACTTTCTTCACCTGCGGGCCCGGCGCGACCGGACCGGTGCGCAGCTTCGGCCCGGCGAGATCCATCAGCACCTTGCAGCGTCGCTTAAGCGTTTCCTCGGCGCGACGCAGGTGCTCGATCATGCGCAGCCAGGCGCCCGGCTCGTCGTGGGCGCAGTTGATGCGCATGCAGTTCATGCCGCCGGCGAGGAGATCATGCACCATGGCGTAGTCGAAGGCCGCCTCGCTTGGCATGGTTACCATGATGCGCACGCTGCGGCCGACGGGCGCGGCGCCGAGAAGTGCTTCGGTGTGGCCCGCCAGCAGTTGCGTACCGGCCTCGAAGCTGAAGGGCGCCGGCCCGGCGGGCGCTGGCGCCTCGCGGCCGGCGAGTTGATGGAGCACGCCCAGCACGGCATCGACGCTGGCCAGCACATGTGCTTCGGAGCGACCGAGGGAAGACAGGCCGAGCTCGGCCAGGCGCGCCTGCAGCGGACGCAGGTCGCGCCGCCGCAGGGACAGATAGTGGACCAGATTGCGCGCGCTGTCGCGGTAGTGCGGATGGATCGCCGCCGCCGAGCCGACGGCCTTGTCGGCCAGCTCGACCACGGCGGCGCGCAGGCTGCCGACCTCTTCGATCAGCGCATCGAGAACGGGTGGCGCTTCGGGCTTCTTCATTGCTCGGCCGCTGCAGAAACGGGGAAGCCCGATTCTACAGTGCCGGGCGATCAGGCGGCGCGCTCGAAGGCGATTGTGCCCTTCGCGCTGGTGACGCGAATGGTGTCCTTCGCCGCGAACTTGCCTTCGAGGATCTGCTTCGCCAGCGGGTTCTCGATGACCTGCTGGATGGCGCGCTTCAAGGGCCGCGCGCCGAACACCGGATCGAAGCCGGCCTTGGCGAGTTCCGCCAGTGCTGCATCCGACACGTCGAGCTTGATCTCCAGCTTGGCGAGGCGCTTCTCCAGGTAGCCGAGCTGGATCTTCGCGATCGAGGCGATGTGCTTCTCGTCGAGCGCGTGGAACACCACCATCTCGTCGATGCGGTTGATGAACTCCGGGCGGAAATAGGTTTTCACTTCCGCCATCACCGCCAGCTTGATCACCTGGTAGTCGTCGCCGGACATCTGCTGGATCATCTGGCTGCCGAGGTTGGAAGTCATGACGATCACGGTATTCTTGAAGTCCACCGTGCGGCCCTGGCCGTCCGTCATGCGGCCGTCGTCGAGCACCTGCAGCAGCACGTTGAAGACGTCCGGGTGGGCCTTCTCCACCTCGTCGAGCAGGATCACGCTGTAGGGCTTGCGCCGTACCGCTTCGGTCAGGTGGCCGCCCTCCTCGTAGCCGACGTAGCCCGGCGGCGCGCCGATCAGGCGGGCGACGGAGTGCTTCTCCATGAACTCGCTCATGTCGATGCGGATCAGGTGCTCCTCGGAATCGAAGAGGAACTCCGCCAGCGCCTTGCACAGCTCGGTCTTGCCGACGCCGGTCGGGCCAAGGAACAGGAAGGAGCCGTAGGGCCGGTTCTCCTCCGACAGGCCGGCGCGCGAGCGGCGGATGGCGTCCGACACCATGCGCACCGCCTCGTCCTGGCCGACGACGCGGCCGTGCAGCTTGTCTTCCATCTTCAGCAGCTTGTCGCGCTCGCCCTGCATCATCTTCGAAACGGGGATGCCGGTGGCGCGCGACACCACCTCGGCGATCTCCTCGGCGCCGACCTGGGTGCGCAGCAGCCTCTTCTTCGCCGTGTCCTGGGGACTGACTTTCTCCGCGGCCTTCAGCTGCGCCTCCAGCTGCGGCAATTTTCCGTACTGCAGCTCGGCCACCTTCTCCAGCTTGCCCTCGCGCTGCAGCTTCGCGATCTCGGCGCGGATGCGGTCGATCTCTTCCTTGATGTGGGCCGAGCCCGCCACCTGCGCCTTCTCCGCCTTCCAGACTTCATCGAGGTCGGAGTACTCCTTCTCCAGCTTGCCGATCTCGTCCTCGATCAGCGCCATGCGCTTGCGCGAGGCCTCGTCCTTCTCCTTGCGCACCGCCTCGCGCTCGATCTTCAGCTGGATCAAGCGGCGGTCGAGCTTGTCCATGACCTCCGGCTTCGAGTCGATCTCCATCTTGATGCGCGCGGCGGCCTCGTCGATGAGGTCGATGGCCTTGTCCGGCAGGAAGCGGTCGGTGATGTAGCGGTGCGACAGCTCCGCCGCGGCGACGATGGCCGGATCGGTGATGTCCACGCCGTGGTGCAGCTCGTAGCGCTCCTGCAGGCCGCGCAGGATGGCGATGGTCGACTCGACGGACGGCTCGTCGACCAGCACCTTCTGGAAGCGGCGCTCCAGCGCGGCATCCTTCTCGATGTACTTGCGGTATTCGTCGAGCGTGGTGGCGCCGACGCAGTGCAGCTCGCCGCGCGCCAGCGCCGGCTTGAGCATGTTGCCGGCGTCCATGGCGCCCTCCGCCTTGCCGGCGCCGACCATGGTGTGCAGCTCGTCGATGAAGACGATGATGCGGCCCTCGTCCTGGGCGATCTCCTTGAGCACGTTCTTCAGGCGCTCCTCGAACTCGCCGCGGTATTTCGCCCCGGCCAGCAGCGCCGCCATGTCGAGCGAAAGGACGCGCTTGCCTTTCAGCGTTTCCGGCACTTCCTCGTTGACGATGCGCTGCGCCAGGCCCTCGACGATGGCCGTCTTGCCGACGCCCGGCTCGCCGATCAGCACCGGGTTGTTCTTGGTGCGCCGCTGCAGTATCTGGATGGTGCGGCGGATCTCGTCGTCGCGGCCGATCACCGGGTCGAGCTTGCCCTGGCGGGCACGCTCGGTGAGGTCGAGGGTGTATTTCTTCAGCGCCTCGCGCTGGCCTTCGGCTTCCTGGCTGCCGACGCTGCTGCCGCCGCGCACCGCCTCGATGGCCGCCTCCAGCGCCTTCCTCTGCAGGCCGTGCTCCTTCAGCAGGCGGCCCGATTCGCCCTTGTCGTCGGCCAGCGCCAGCAGGAACATCTCCGAGGCGATGAACTGGTCGCCGCGCTTCTGCGCGTTCTTGTCGGTCAGGTTGAGCAGGTTGGAAAGATCGCGGCCGATCTGCACCTCGCCGCCGGTGCCCTCCACTTTCGGCAGGCGCGCCACCGCCTTCTCCAGCGCGGCCTTCAGCGGCGGCACATTCACGCCGGCGCGCTGCAGCAGGGAGGCGGTGCCGCCGTCGTCCTGGTTGAGCAGGGCCAGCAGAAGGTGCTGCGGCTCGATGAACTGCTGGTCGCCGCCCACGGCGATGCTCTGGGCATCGGCCAGGGCCTGCTGAAACTTGGTGGTGAATTTGTCGAAGCGCATGATTTTCTTCCGGAAAATGTTGTCTTTCAGCTAAATGGGGCTGGCAGCGGGGTTTTCAAGACGCCCCGATCGGCGCATGATATTCAACGGGTTCCGACCATTTTCGAGGAGGGAGAGATGAGCAACGAACAGTTTGCAGACATTCACCGCAAGAACATCGACGCCGCCATGAAGCTGACACAGATGTCGCTGGAAAACTCCAAGCGCATCATGGAGCTTCAGGTGGAAACGGCGCGTGCCCTGTTCGAGGAAAGCGTGAAGGGCGCGCGGGCGTTGACCGAAGCCAAGGATCCCCAGGCCGCGCTGGCCATGCGCACGCAACTCGCCCAGGAAACCTCCGCCAAGATGATGGAAGCCATGCGCCAGATGGCCGACCTCACCGCCGGGGCCCAGGCCGAGTTCAACAAGATGCTCGGCCAGCAGATGGCCGGCACCAGCCAGGAAATGATGGAGAACTTCAAGAAGATGATGTCGGTGAGCGCCCTGCCCGGCAACAGCCAGGACGCCTTCGCCGCCATGCAGAAGGCCTTCGGCACCGCCAAGGACGCCTTCGACCAGATCGCCAAGGCCTCCAGCGCCGCGTTCACCGTGCCGGGGGCCGGCAAGGGGAAGAGCGTAAAAGTCGAGTAACTGGTAACTACCTTCCCCCCGCCCCCTTCCCGCGGAAGGGGGTGACGGGTGTTCGCGGGCTACGCTCGCTCCATGTGTTGACTGTCCCTGCCTTGGGGCGGCCCGGCGGCAGGGACGCCCGCGGTTCTCAGCCCTTCCACTTCTCCGCCGCGACGTCATCCGACTCGCGCGCATCGACCCAGCGCCCGCCCTCGGGCGTTTCCTCCTTCTTCCAGAACGGCGCGCGGGTCTTCAGGTAGTCCATGATGAACTCGCAGGCGGCAAAGGCATCGCCGCGGTGCGCGCTCGCCACCACCACCAGCACGATGTTGTCGCCCGGATTCAGCTCGCCGACGCGGTGGATCACCGTGGCGTCCATGACGTCCCAGCGGCCGCGCGCCTGCTCGACGATCTCGGCGAGCGCCTTCTCCGTCATGCCGGGATAGTGCTCGAGCGTCATGCGGGAAATGCCGGCGCCGTCGTTGGCATCGCGCACCAGCCCGACGAAGCTCGCCAGCGCGCCGATGTCCTTGCGCCTGCGCGAGATCGCGGCGCACTCGGCGCCGGGATCGAAGTCTTCGGTCTGGACGGAGATTTTCATCTCAGCCGCCGGTGACGGGCGGGAAGAACGCCACCTCGTCGCCGTCCGTCACCGGCGCATCCATCGCCGCCACCTGCTGGTTCACCGCGATGCGCAGGTTCTTCATTTTCGCCAGCGACTCCCAGGCGCCGCCGCGCGCGGCGAGGTGGGCATGCAACTGGCCGACGCTGCCGACCCCGGCCGGCAGGGCAAGCTGTTCGGAGGACTGGCCGAGCGCCTCGCGCAGCCCGGCGAAATAGAGGATGTGTACGCTCATGAAATCAGTATAGCAACTCGGAAAACGGGATGAAGCGCACCAGCTCGCCGCGCGCCACCGCCTGCGCCGGCGGATTGTCGACCACGCCGTCGGCCCAGGCGCAGGAGGTCAGCACGCCCGAGCTCTGGTTCGGGAAGAGGTCGAGCCCCCCGTCATTGTTGATGTGCACGCGCAGGAACTCGCGTCGCCGGTCCGGCGACGGCCAGTCGAAGTCGGCGCGCATCATCAGTCCGCGCGGCGCCGTGACGCGCGCGCCCTGGCAGGCCAACAGGAAAGGCCGCACCAGCATGAGGAAGGTGACGAAGGTCGACACCGGGTTGCCCGGCAGGCCGATGAATGCCGTATCACGGAGACTGACTTTTCCGAAGGCGAGCGGTTTCCCGGGTTTTATCGCGATCTTCCACAGGTCGAGCGCGCCCTCGGCCTGCACCGCTGCCTTGACGTGATCTTCCTCGCCGACCGAGACGCCGCCGCTGGTAATGATGACGTCGCTCGCGGCGGCCGCCTCGCGCAGTGCGGCGCGCGTGGCCTCCAGGCTGTCCGGCACGATGCCGAGGTCGCGCACCTCGCAGCCGAGCGCGGCGAGCAGCCCGCGCAGCGTGTAGCGATTCGAGTTGTAGATGCCGCCCGGCTTCAGCGCCTCGCCCGGCATCGACAATTCGTCGCCGGTGAAGAACACCGCCACGCGCAGGCGGCGGAACACCGGCAGCCGGGCCAGGCCGACCGAGGCAGCGAGGCCGATGTCCTGGGGCGCCAGCCGCACGCCGGCGGCAAGGATTTCGGCGCCGTGACGAATGTCCTCGCCGGCGCGGCGGATGTTCTCGCCGGGGCGCGGCACGTGGTTGACCTGCACGATGCCCTCCCCCGCATGCTCGCACAGCTCCTGCATCACCACCGCGTCGGCGCCCGCCGGCACCGGCGCGCCGGTGAAGATGCGTGCCGCCGTGCCGGCGGCGAGCGGCGTGCCGACGCTGCCGGCGGGGATGCGCTGCGCCACCGCCAGGCGCGTGCCGGCGGCAGGGATGTCGGCGAGGCGCACGGCGTAGCCGTCCATGGCCGAGTTGTCGAGCGGCGGCACGACGATGCCGCTGGCTTGCGCGCGCGCCAGCGTGCGGCCGATGGCGGAAACGGTGTCCGCGTCCTCTGTCTCCGCCACCGGGCGGGCGGCGGCGAGGAGCTTTTGCAGGGCTTCGTCGAAAGAGAGGAGGCTCATTTCAATTCCAGAAAGCGCACGATGAATTCGGCGATGGCATCGGGATCGTTGATGTCCAGCACCGGCACCGACGTCTCGACCTTGGCGTCGCTCGCCACGGCGACGATGTTCGGGTGCTCGGGATGGATCGGCGGCTTGCCGTGGGAGGGGCGGTACACCTCCAGCTTGGGGATCAGGTCGTTGGTCTTGTAGCCCTCCACCAGCGCCAGGTCGCAGGGCGAAAGCATCCTGATCTGCTCCTCCAGCGTCGGTTCCCGCCCGCCGCGCAGCTCGTGCATCAGCACCCAGCGCTGGTCCGAGGTGAGCAGCACTTCCGAGCAGCCGGCCTCGCGGTGGCGGAAGGAGTCCTTGCCCGGCTTGTCGATGTCGAAGCCGTGGTGGGCGTGCTTGATGAGCGACACCTTCAGCCCCTGCGCGACGAAGCGCGGAATGAGCTGCTCGATCAGCGTCGTCTTGCCGCTGCCGGAATAGCCGGCGAATCCGAATACTTTCATCCCATCCCTTCCAGGCGCGGCACCGTCAGCACCGGCGCGAAACCGCCGCCCGGCGTGCGGAAATTCGTCGTCTGGCCCTGGTACAGCCGCGCCGTCACCAGTTGCACGCGGCCGCGATAGGCATAGTTGCGCAGGTCGAGCTTCAGTTCGAGCGGCGTCTCCTCCGTGCCGAGGCGCCGCTGCGAGGGCGGCACCAGCGCCTGCGCCACATAACCGCCGGCGAGGATCTCCTCGAACACCCGCTTCGTCAGCTTGTCGCCGCGGTAGGCCGCCTTGCCGCCATAGCCTGCGGCCGGCTTGAAGAAGAGCTGCTTGCGTTGCGCCCACAGGGCGTCGCCCTCCTCCGGCCGCACCAGCCGCGTGCGCGGAATGCCGGAAAGCAGCACGTCCCGCGTCGCGGCATCCACGCCCAGCTCGTCCAGGACCGCCGCGTCGGTGAGCAGCGCCAGATTGCGCTTGTCGGCGAAAAGCGCATGCGCGCGCGGATGCGGCGTCAGCACCACGGCCCCGTCCAGCCAGGCCCCGCGCAGCGCGGCATTTCCCGGTGCTTGCAGCCCGAAATCCGTCAGCCGATTGTAGACCAGGTCGATGCGTTCCCCCTCGTGCCGGAGCGCGCCGTCCTCGAAGCGCAGCGCGGCCGGATCGCAGATCGTCGCCGCAAGTCCGTGGCGCTCGAAGAGCTTCTTGAAAAGAAGGAATTCCGGGTAGAGGTACTGCCCCGGCGGATTCTCGTCCACGATGGCGATGCGTCCGAGCGGCGCCACGCCCCGCTCGGCGCGCCATTCCGCGATGAACATGTCCACGAAGTCCTGCTCCAGCGTCGGCGCAGGGTGCACGCCCGGCAGGATGGCAGCCACTTCCTCGCAGCAGGCGACCTGGGCCTGCGACAGGGCGGCGTTCAGCAGGCCGCCGCCGGCATTGGTGTTGATCTCGATGAGCTGCGGGCCGTCCTGGCCGAGGTGGAAGTCATAGCCCATGAAGACGCCGGCCGCGTTGCAGCGGTGCCATGCCGATTCCGGTGCCCAGGCCAGCACGCGCCCGGCCCAGGCCGGCAGGGCCGCCACGCGCTCGATGGCGGCGACGACTTCCGCCATGCGCTCGACGCTGGCCTGGCCGAGGAACACCGTCGCCTCGGCGAAGAGATGCGGCCGCTCCTCCTCGATCAGGCGCACCATGTCCGCACCGGCCTCGCCCTGCGCCAGCGCGCGGAGCAGCTTCTCCCGGTCGACGCTGACGCACTGGCAGTCGCGGTTGAGGGTTTCCGCCAGGCGGACGCAGTTGCTGGTCATGTATTTGCCATCGTGTCGAGACTTTCCCGTTCACGGAACACCGGCTCGGTGAGCAGGAAGACACTGAATTCCGTGCCCTCGCCGGGACGGCTCTCCACCGATATGGTGCCGCCGTAGCGTTCTATCAAGGCCAGCGAGATGGAAAGTCCGAGGCCGGTGCCCTGGGTCTTCTTGGTCGTGAAGAAGGGGTCGAACACCCGCGCCAGGTGTTCGGGAGCGATGCCCGCGCCGGTGTCGCGCACGCCGATGCGCACGCCCTTTCCATCCCAGTTCTCCGTGACGAAGGTCAGCCGGCCGCCGACGGCCATGGCGTGCACGGCGTTGACGGCCAGGTTGATCAGCACCTGCTGCAGCTCGTTGCGGTTGATATGCACCGGCGCCCCGGCATGCAGCTCCTGCACCACCTTGATGTCGCCCTTCTTCAGCTCGTGGCGCACCAGCACCAGGCAGTCGGCCACGACGGTATTGACGTCGACCGTCTCGACGTAGCCGGCGAACTCGTCGGGGCGGGCAAACTGCAACAGCTTGGTGACGATGACGCGGACGCGGTGGATCTGCTCGTCGAGCAGGCGTACCTCGTTGGCGACCGGCGCGGCGGCCTCGCCCAGTTCCTCGCGCAGCAGGTCGAGGTTGCCCTGCATCACCGCGATCGGGTTGTTGATCTCGTGCGCCACGCCGGCGGTGAGCTGGCCGATGGCGGCCAGCTTCTCCGA
>Ga0172380_10003046_pt1 | contig 24048 bp, 18 predicted proteins | sample Leawe162metaG_FD_119747 | JGI IMG/M metagenome (GOLD analysis project Ga0172380, IMG submission 119747) | Leachate microbial communities from a municipal landfill in Southern Ontario, Canada - Leachate well 162 metaG | ecosystem: Engineered > Solid waste > Landfill > Unclassified | place...
GGCAAGGCGCAACGACGCGCAATGGTCGTTCCATTGCAAGGAGTTGCAACGCCGCCATGCGCCCGGAAAACCGTGCAATCCAGCCCGTAGCGCTCTCACCATACGGGTGAACGCAAAATAGATGACAAAGTTGTTTAGAGCCACCATGTTACACATCTTGGAAAGCGGTCAACGGAGGTTTCTAGGATCATGGATGTGCAAATCTTTCCGCAAGCGCATGTAGCGGCGCTTCGACCAGCTTCATCCAGGGTTCGAGGTAGAAGCCGGCGATGAGCAGCACGGCCACGGCGCCGCCGATCACCAGCAGTTCCATCGGCAGGGTGCGTTCGATGACGCCGAATTTGGAGGTTTCGCTGCGCGGCGCGAGGAAAGCGCGCTGGAAGGCCCACAGCAGAAAGCCCGCCGCCGCGACGTTGCCCAGCGCGACGGCGACGGTGAGCAGCGCGCCGAGGCGCTCGATGGAGGCTTCCAGCACCAAGTGGGCGGCGTCGAAGCCGGGCGTGCCGGGCATGCCCACGATAGCCAGCCCCCCCAGCAGGAAAGAACCGCCGATGAAGGGGATGCGGTCGAACAGGCCGCCCAGTTGGTCGAGCACTGTGGTGCGGGTGCGGCGATAGACGAAGCCGACGCAGAACAGCATAACCGTCATGGCGAGGCCGAAATTGACCGCCAGCAGGATGCTGCCCTGAAAGCCCTCGGCGTGCAGCGAGAACAAGCCGATAATCAATAGGCTGGTGTGGCTCACCACCGCAAAGGCCATCAGGCGGCGCAAATCGCTCTGCAAAAAGGCCAGGAACGCGGCATAGAACACCCCCGCAGCGGCGAACGCCACGATGACGCTGTGCCACTCTACTATTGCCGCCGGCGCGATGGGGAACACGAAGCGCACCAAGCCGTAGATGCCGACTTTGATGCCGAGCAACAGCGTGGGGGCGATGGCGACGTTGCCGTGTTGCGCCACCCAGGGCAGCCAGCCGTGCAGCGGAAAGATCGGGGAGCGGATGCCCATGCCGTAGAACAGCAGGAAGAAGATCACCGAACCGACCGCGCCGCCGGTGGGCACGGCAGCCAAATCGGCCAGTTCGAAGCTCCAGTCGCCGCCGGTGGCTTCGGCGTGGAACCAGCCCAGCAGCATCGCACCCATCAGCAGCAGCAGCAAGCCGACGCCCTGAAACTGGTAGAAACGCACCAGCATGGTGTCTTTTTCCGGCGAGGTGGCCCAGTGCCACAGCAGGTAGCCGACCAAGCCCAGTTCCAGCGCGGAGGCGAACACGAACCACAGCAGGTTGGTGGTCACCAGTTGCGACATCAGCACCCCTTCCACCGCCAGGATGACGGCCAGCAGGCGCGCCGGTTCGGTGAGGCCGCGCACCAGGCTGTAGAGGGTGAGCAACAGCGTGAGCAACGCGGTGAGCAGCACGAACAGCACGGTGATGCCGTCTGCGGCTGCGTGGTAGGCGAAGGGATCGAACAGGGTTAACTGCTCCGCCAGTTGCATCGTGGGGGAAGCGGATTTGATGGTGCGGAATAGGTCGAAAGCCAGCAGCAGCTCGACCAGTGCAATGCCGCGCCCGATGGCCACCGCATTGCGCCGCTCGCCGAGATACAGCAACAGCCCGGCGCCCAGCAGCGGAAGCAACTGCAACATGCCGAGCAGTGGATAGGCTGCCTGCTGGGACCAGTGGATTTCGTTAAGCATCATCACCTAACCGGACTAGCCGAAGCCAAAAAAGATTTACCGCAGAGACGCAGAGGCGCGGAGAAATAACGAAGTCTCTGCATCTCTGAGTCTTGATCGTCACCTCGTTCCCACGCGCTGCGTGGGAATGAGGTATCCCTGATTCCCGATTCCTGAATCATCACAATATCACCACCAAAGTAGCCATAATCAGCAGCAGCAAATAGCGCGGCTGGGACAGCAGCCCTTCAGCCGCCAGCAGGTAAGCGCCGATGCGCGTCAACATGCGGTTCAGCCGGCTGTCGCCACTCTGGAACAGCAGGCGCGCTTCGAAGTGGTGCAGCTTGAGGGCGCTCCATTCCAGCAGCGCGCCGGCCAAGCCGCTGCCGCGCACCACTTGGTTCTTGTTCATTTCTTCTCCGCTTGCCGACAGGAAGGCCGGCACGCCGGCGGATTCGGGCAGGCCGACCAGACGGCTGACCACGTTGTCGTCCAGGTTGCGCACGTCGCGCGCCATCTGCTGGGTGGGACGCACCAGCAGCCAATCGCCCAACGCTTCCAGCCAGAAACGTTGCAGCGCGGCAGTATAGAGACGTTGCCGGTTGCGCAGCCAAGCCGGCGCTACGCGCGTAGGCGCGCCGCCGATCAGGTGCATATAGGAGGGCGAGGCGAGGAACTGGTAGGCGCGCCAACCGGCGTGCAGCCCCAGGTGCCAGGCGGCGAGCGTGAACCAACCCAGTCCGCAGGCGAGGAACATCAGCCCGACCTGGGTAGTGGTGGCGAACATCAGCGCGCTTTTTACGTCGGTCTGGGTGAGGCCGCTGAAATAGCCGTACAGCGCGGTGAGCAAGCCCAGGGCTGCGATCAGCGACATCAGCGCGGGCGCTTGGCGCAGCAGCGGCTCCATGCGCACCAGCAGGTACACCCCGGCATGGACCATCAGCGCGCCGTAGAAGATTGCCGAAGAGGGCGTCGGTCCTTCCAGCGCGCGGGCGATCCAGGGCGAGAACGGCGCTTGCGCGGATTTAGCCAGCGCCGCCACCACGAAACCGAGCGCGAGCAGGCCGGCGGAAAGCGTGCCGAGTTGGTGGGCGCGTAGCAGATCCGGCCATTCCACGCTACCGAGCCAGATCAGCGCGAGCGCGATGCCCAGGATGAAGCCGGCATCGCCGAAGCGGTTGGTGACAATCGCGCGTAGCGCATTGGCGGTGGCGGTGGTGCGCTCATAGGCATAGCCGATCAGCATCCACGAGCTGACGCCGGCCAGTTCCCAGCCGACGAAAGTCAGCACCACGTTGCCGGCCAGCACGATCAGCAACATACCGGAAACGAACAAGCTCATGCCGAGGAAAAAGCGGTGAAAGCCGACCTCGCGGTGCAAATAGCTGCGCGAGAACACCAGCACGATGGTGGCGATGAAGGCGACCAGCGTAGCGATGGACAGCGCCAGCGCATCAAGCGTGAAGCTGATGGGCAGGACGATATCGCCGCTGGAGAGCCACACGCCGCTACGCACCTGTCCCGGCGCGCCCCCGGTGAATGCCATGCCATCCAGCGCGAGCAGCAACAGCAGTGCCATGCCGACGCAATAAATGGCGATGCGCGCGCTGGGCGGCTCAGCCAAGTCGCCCTTGTCCCACCCGCCGAGGATGCGTAGCGCAATTCCCGCAGCAGCCAACAAAGGCAGCAGCGGAATCAGCCAAGCCAGCTTGGGCAGGAATTCAAGCAGGTCAATCATGCTTCGCCCCCCATTTCGAAGGGCTATGGCAAACGGTAGGCTGGGGTGAGGATACGAACCCCAGCACAACGGTGGCAAATTCGCTTGCTAAGCTGGACGAGCCGGAACCAAAAAAATGTTTACCGCAGAGACGCAGAGGCGTGGAGGCATAACAAAGTCTCTGCGTCTCCGCGCCTCTGCGGTGAAAGCATTTCAGGGTGGAGAGCCGCGTCGGCGATGGTGGATGCGCTACGCTTATCCACCCTACAGATACAAATAGGCTCATGCCTCGGCCTCCAATTCAACCGGACGTTGCAGCAGCGCGGGGGGCAGCGGATCACGCTGGTCGGCGAACCAGTCCCGCGAACGCGCCACGCTGGGCAGCGTTTCCGCGCTGCCGTACCAGGGCAGCCAGCCGCGGCGCGGGTCGAATAGTTGGATATCGGTGCTGTCGGGGTCTTTCGCCGCAACCACGACCCATTCCTTGCCGACCAGTTCCTGCAAAGCCGGCTGGCGCTGGTAGATGGCGGTGACGATGGCGGTTTTGGCTTCCACCACCACCAAGAGGCGCATCGGTTCGTGGATTTCTATCATCTGGCGCGGCAGTCCGGTGCGCAAGTCAGACGCCGCGCCTTCCATCACGCCGAAGAGGCCTGCGATGTTGTGCATCACCTTGCTGCTGCAACCGTAGTATTCGTTGTCCACCATGGAAAAGTAATATTCCAGCGAAATCCCGGCGCCCACCGGACCGTTGATGGTGAGGTGGCGTTCCAGGATCAGGCCTTCCGGGTCTATCGCCGCATCGTAGGAAATCAGGAAGGCGCGCCGGTCGAAGAACGCGCCGCGGCTCATGGAACGTCGCCCGATAAAGGCACAGGCGTTGGTGGCGTGGCCTAACTCAGGGCGCGGCTGGGAAAAGTCATGGCGGCGGTTCTGGATATGCCGCCAGGCTTTGCGCAAGCCGGGGTTGTCGGGTGCGGAGGCGAAGCGGCGGCAACGTTCCTGAGCATGCAGGCGCGAGGCCTGCGCTACTTCCCGGCGCAGTTTGGCAAAGGCGGCGTGCAGCGCTTCGGGGATGCTGTCCTCATCGTACCAGATCACGGTGTCGTCGCAGGTGTTATGTTCCGCGCTGAGAAACCAAGTGGTTTCAGGGATGACGATGCCGCGCCCGGCCAGCAGCGCGCGGATTTCCGGGCGGTTGGCCATGGTCGCGAAAACCCGCGCATTGGGGCCGCTGTGCCGTCCCGAGCAAGCGCCACAATCGTAGGCCGCCAGATGCGGGTTGTTCTGGCTGTTGGAGCCGTGCCCCGCGATCACCACCAGCGGTGCAAAGCCGGAAGCCAGCCCCATGCCGCGCAGGAAGCCGTACAGGCGCTCCGCCTGCTCGTTGTCGGTAAAGCCCAGGCGCGGCGCTTCCGGCGTCGCTGCGGGGCTGTCGGCGGGGGCGGTCACTGCGGCGCGGGTGGGCACAGCACCGTCGAAGGCGGTGGCAAGCTTTTTCGCCCAGCCGCCCAGCCGGGCGGGTGCGAGCAGCTTGCCGCCCAGCAGTGCGAGTGCTGCCGGGGCGGCTGCGGCGGCCAGCAGCGCGGGCAGGATCAGGCCGCGCCGCGTTTCCTGGTGCAAACTGCGGGACCAGCCCATGCGCCGATTGTGGCGTTGATCGTGCTCCTCGCGTTGCCGCTCGCATCCGGCCTGCGCGACTTCCCGCACCTCGTGGGCGGGTATGATGACTACCGGGATCACCGGGCACAGCGGCCCCGCTTCCTTATCGTCCAGCCCGCGCCAGTTTATGAAGACGCCGTAATGCGCCGCTGCGCCCAGGGTTTCGAGTCGCGGATTGACTTCTTCCACATGGCGGCGCATTCCTTCCTCGCGGTCGTCCAGGCAGAAAACCAACTGCGCTTCGGGCAGGCTTTTGCGCGTAGTCCATGGCGCGCGCCCGTGGTTGGCCTGGAGCGCTGCAAAAATCCGTTCGCGGTAGTTGCGCTCGTAAGCCAATAGCCAGGCTTGCCCGCGCTGGTCAACATCCAGCAGGTTGAGGCTGTGCAGCAGACGGCCTGCCGCCTCGCGCCCCATCGCCGCAATGTCGCGTCCCGCCAGCCCCAGGTGCTGGGCAAGGCAGAACAGCGGCCAGGCGGAGCCGGAAACGCTGACGCCGTCGCGCCGGTCGGCAGCCGGGGTTTTCCGCCAGTTCCACAACAGCAGCGCCATGGTCTGCCAGCCGGCATCGTGGGTGTTTTCCTTGCGGTTGGGGGCTTCGCGCGTGAGCTGTTCGGCAAAGCAGATAAGATATTCCGGCAGACGACCTTCGAACAGCGCATGGCGCACCACCAGTTCGGCGGGCAAGTGGCGAAAATACCAGCGCAGGCTGGAAAGGGTGGCCTCAATGCGCCAATGGCGGCTGCACAGGCGCTGGGCGAAAAGATGCTCCAGCGCGAGACGCACCGCCAGGTAATCCATCATGTTCACCGGCGTGGACTGGATGGACATGCCGCCGTAGCCGGGGTGGGTGTGGCGCCACAGCGTCATCCCGGACCAGCCGGGAATCTCCAGCGCGAGACGCTCCAGATACCCCGCCCAGCGCTCCTCGGGCAAACCGAACTGGCGCAGCATCTGGATGATCGCGTCGAGCGGATCGTCGGGCAGACGTTCGGCCAGCAGACGCCAGCCTTCCAGTTCGTTGAGCGCCCAGCCCAGATCGTGCTCTGCGGCTGCGCGCCAGGCGGCGTAGAAGCCTTTGGGACGCGCCGGGTTATGCCAGGCGGCCAGCCCCTGGTCGAGATGGGCGGCAAGATGGCGGATCAACAACGGCCTCACGTCATCCAGCAAGTCCTCGCCGGTCAGCGCCAGCAGCAGGCCGCGCAAGGTCCATGCGCCGCCCACCTGCTCCAGCAGGGTGTCGAGCAAATGGGCTGCGTCCTTGCGAATCAGACGCGTGGCCGGTTGCCCCGCGTCGGCATGGCCGCTTTCCGCCTCAATGCGCGCGGCAAGGGCTGCGACGTGATCGGGGGAGGGATCGAGCAATTCTTCCGGGTGGCGCAATTCGTGTTCCAGCCCCAATGTTTCGAGGCAAGCTGCCCACAGTTGCGCCAGCGCGGTTTTTTCGTCTTGCGTTTCCGATGTCGCGAGCAGGCGGGTTTTGGCGCTTTGCGCCACGCCGTCCTGGAAGGATTCCAGGGCATGCAACTCCTCGACCTGGAACTTGAGCTGGTTGCGCGACAGGCGCTTGAAGGAATGCAACAGGCCAGGGATCAGCACATCGCGGCGCGTAACCGCGCCGTCGGCGGTGTGCGCCACCACCGCGCCGGCATCGGCTGCGGGCAGATTGTCGAGCGCCGCCGCCAAATCGTCGCGCGTGATGCGCCCTTCGGCGTACCAAGTGCGGAAGCGCGCTTCCGGCAAATAGCCCTGCGCGCCGGTGAGCTTGCGCGCGGTGGCGAGCGCCTCGTCGAACGGCAGGTGCTGAAAGCCGTGCAGGGTATTGTGATGGACGAAATCCCGGATCGGCCCTTGCGAGGGGAGGACATGCTCGAAACGATGGATCAGATCGAGCAAGCGGGTGCGGATGTCCATGCTGTGATGTTCTTCGTTCATCCTAGCCTAATGTCCTGCTCATCTGCTTGATCGAGGCCGAAATCAGCCCCAGCGCCGCGCCGGGGAAGATGCCCACCAGCAGGATGCCGCTGCCCAGCACGCTCACCGCAGCGAATTCGGCACGGCTCAAGTCGGGCATCCGGCGCATTTCGTCGCGCACCGGCCCGGTGAACAAACGCCCCACCGTTCTGAAGGCATAAGCGGCGCTGATCAGCACACTTAGGGAGAGGATCACGATCCAGCCGCCCCAGCGCGCAAAGCCGCCGACCAGGACATGGATTTCCGCGACGAAGCCCGCCGTGCCGGGAAAGCCCACCGCCGCGACCAGCGCCAGCACGGTGAAAAAGGCGAAGCGCGGCATGACCTGCACCAGCGAACTGAAATCGGCGATGTCGCGGGTGTGGGTGCGCTCCTCCAGCAACCCGATGAGCAAGAACAGGGAGCCTGCCACCAAGCCGTGCGCCACCATCTGCATCACCGCGCCGGTCAGCCCGGCCTCGTTGAGCGTGGCGATGCCCAGCAGCACCACGCCCATGTGGGACATGGAGGAATAGGCCACCATTTTTTTCAGGTCGCGCTGATGCCACGCCAGCACCCCGCCGTAGATCATACTGACCATGCCCAGCGCGGCGAGCCAGCCCTGTAGCGCCTGCACCGCCAGGGGGAGCATCTCGGCGGCGCGGATCAGGCCGTAGCTGCCCATCTTGGCGAGTATTCCGGACAGCAGGATGGGCACCGGGCTGGGCGCTTCCACATAGGCCAGCGGGAGCCAGCCGTGCAGCGGGAAAATCGGCACCTTGACGCCGAAACCGATTAGTAGACCGAGGAAAATCATGATTTGCGTTTCTCGCGACAGGCCGCGCGCGCCTTGGGCGATAGAGGCAATGTCGAAGCTGTGGCCGGGGTTGGCATCGTACAGCAACAACAGCGCAACCAGCATGAACACCGAGCCGCCCATGGTGTACAGCACGAAATTAAGCGCCGCACGGTGCTTGTCGGCGCCGCCCCAGCGGTCGATCAGGAAGAACAGCGGGATCAGGGTCAGTTCCCAGAACACGTAGAACAACGACCAGTCGCGCGCCATGAAAACGCCCAGCATGGCCGATTCCAGAATCAGGATCAGTGCATAATACCCCTTGACGCGCTTAACGATGCAGCGCTGCGACGCCAGCACCGCAACCACGGTGAGTAGCGTGCCGAGCAGCACCAGGGGCAGGGAAAACCCATCCACGCCGAGCGAAAACGCACTGCCCAGGCGCGGATTCCAGACATGGGTTTCAAATAGCTGCACACCGGCGACAGAAGCGTCGAACTGTGCCGGCAACGCCCACGCCAACCCCATCACCGCAATTGCCGCAAGCAGCGCGACAATACGAATCAAGCGCGGATTGTTCCCCGGCAGCAGGAAAATCAGCAACGCGCCCGCCAGGGGCAGAAGCAACAGGATTCTCAACATAGAAAGACAGTGCTGAGTGGAAAACCAGTGCTGAGTGCTGAGTGCTGAGTGCTGAGTAGTCCAGTGCCGAGTGCCGAACGCCGGGTGCTAAGTACTGAGTACCGGGCAATACCACTCAGCACTCTCCACTCAGCACTCAGCACTGGTTTTTTCACAGCCATGTTTTCACACCGTCCGCGCCGCCGATATGTTGCGGTTTCATCAAGCGGCATTGCGCGTTCGGGTTGGCTGCCAGCACCTCGGCATAAATGGATTCCAACGCTTGGTCTTCGTTGGCGAAAATATTTTTTTGTTCGACATAGTCGAACAGACCGGAATTGCGCATCACGTCGAGCACCTGTTTTTTCAAACCGCTGAATACTACCCGGATTCCGTTGGAACGTAAACGCTCGACGATATGATGCACCACTTCATCGCCCGACGCATCGAGCTGGTTGATGCCATCCGATACGATCAGCAAATGGCTGGCGTTCGGGCTGGCGGACACCGCTTCCAGGATAGTGTCCTCAAAATACGGCACGTTGGCGAAATACAGCGAGCCATCGTAGCGGATGGCGATGATGTACTCGCTGACCGGCAGGTTGTTCACTTTCGCATCGCGCAGAGTGCCGTCGGAATAGCGCCCGAGTATCGCGACGCGCGGCGTCATGGTGCGATACAGATAAAGGACGATCGCCAGCCCCGCGCCGACCATGATGCCGTTATCCAGGTGCGGCGCGAACGCCAGCGTCGCGACGAACGTCACTATCGAGGCGATGCCGTCGTGCTTGTGAGTGTGCCAGGCATGGCCGATCGCCTTGAAATTAATCAGGCCGATCACCGCCATCATGATCACCGCCGCCAGCACCGCCTGGGGTAAGTGATACAGCAACGGGGTAAGGAACAGCAACGTAAGCAGCACGATCAGCCCGGCGAACACCGACGACATGCCGGTGCAAGCACCCGAGTTTAAGTTGACCGCCGAGCGCGAGAACGAGCCGCTGGCCGGGAAAGCCTGGCTGAAACTGCCGACGATATTGGCAACGCCCTGACCGATCAATTCCTGATTGGGGTCGATGCGCGCCTTGGTTTTGGCCGCCATCGCCTTGGCGATGGAGATCGCCTCCATAAAACCCACCAGGGAAATCACCAACGCCCCGGAAAGCAGCGTCACCATCATATCCCAATTGAACTTGGGCAAATCGAACTGGGGCAAGCCGGCGGGGATGGAACCCACCACTTCGCCGCCGCCGACCAGCTTTAATTCGCCCTTGCTGACTTTCTTGATACGCCAGCGGTAGCCGTCGGTTTTTTCATTGGCGGGCGTCTGTCCGGCCAAGTAAAGCTTGGGCGTCTGGCCTTCGGCGACGACCGTCTGCTCGAAAATGAACTTGCGCATGGAACGGGCGAGCTTGCGGTTTTCGCCTTCCGCATCCTTGAGTTCGAGCTTGAGCAGTTCGATTTCGTAATTCAGCGCGGCGCTGTGCTGCGAACCGCCTTCATGGCTTTTCTGGAGTTGCTTGAGTTCCGCCGATTTGGCGCTGAGTCTGCCATTCAGCTCATTGATCTTGGCTTCGGTCTGGGAAAACTCGTTGGCCAGGGTTTTCACCTCGGCATCCACGATCCCTTCGACCTGTCCCTTGCTGTTGTGCTCGAAGCCTATCGACCAGCTCACGATAGTGGTGAGCGCAACGGCGATCAGCACGCCGGGCATCTTGGGCGCGAATTTTTTCAACAGGAACATGATGGCGAAGGCCGACACCCCGATGAGCAGCGTCGGCAAGTGCGTGTCGCCGATTTGTAGCAACACCCCCCAGATGTCCTGAATGAAATGCTCGCTGCGCCCCATTGAGACGCCGAACAGCTTGTTAAGCTGGGACAAGCCGATAATCAGCGCGGCGGCGTTGGTGAAGCCGACAATGACCGGGTGCGAAAGGAAATTGACCACCACGCCGAGCTTGAACATCCCCAGCGCGAGTTGAATGACGCCGACGACCAGCGCCATCAGGATCGCCAGCGCGATAAACTGGCTGGAGCCGGCAGCCGCCAGCGGCGCCAGGGTGGATGCGGTCAGCAGCGAAACCACCGCCACCGGCCCGGTGGCAAGCTGCGCGGAAGACCCCCACAGCGCGGCGATAATGCCGGGAAGGAACGCGGCATACAGCCCGTAATAAGGCGGCAGGCCAGCCAGTTGGGCATACGCCATGGATTGCGGAATCAGCACCAGCGCGACGGTGATGCCGGCCACCAGGTCGGCGCGAATACTGTTCCCGGTCATTGGAAACCAGCGGAGGAAAGGCAAAAAACGATTCAATTGCATGTGCGGCACCCGAAAAATATGGGACGATTAAACTCAAAAACACCCTGCCGGGTCGGCAATTGCCGATCCGTAATAAACCTCACACCCCCATTGAAGTAATGGACGATCAGAGCGAACAGCGCGTATTCCCGAAGAATGAGCCGACGCGCCGCCGATTGGTTGACACTACTGAAAATCTGGCAAGTCCCAGGGTAAATTTGTTCTCAGAAATTCATGATGAAAATCAATGATGGAAAATGTTCATGAATCCCAGGCAATCTTAGCGCGACGCTGTTCAACTCATGGCAGCAACCATTAAAGACAAAACCTTTTTCACCGCGGAGGACGCAGAGGACGCGGAGGAAAACCCTCATGCTCTTCCTCCGCGTCCTCTGCGGTGAATCGGCTTTTTTACCCTGGAGCAAGTCCCGATTCATATTGCGGGAACAACGGGCTGATGGGCGCATTCCCTGGTCGCGCCTACCGTGGGTTCCTGTTTGTCCGATTCCACCCGCAGAATTTGCTTCACTGCGTCCAAATCGCCCGCCTCGGCATAAGCCATGGCGGTGAACATATTTCTTAACTTATCTATCAAGCGGTTCATGGTTGGCCTTTCCAGGCTGGTGTTCGGTTAATCAATCCGCCTAACGCGTAGCCTTGTCGTAAGCACAGACCATGCCATATTTACAATGTCTCAATAACACCATGTTTTTGTTTTGCTTATTTATCGTGTTGAGCAAGCCGTAAAACCGGTTTGTCTGTTGCAGATGGCAATGCGCCGTCGCACGGCACCGGCGATTTGGTGCATTATCGTTACATATCAAATGCATAAAAATAATTGCAGGGTGTTGCACGATTTCGCTAAAATGTTGCTTTTTGCAACCAGGCTAGGTAGCATCCATGCCCCATGAAACTCCAGTCATCGCTCCGCCAAAAAATCACGCTCGGCTATCTGGGCTATTACCTCATGGCGCTGCTGGTGGTGGCGCTATCCCTGTTCACGTATCTGGAATTGCGCTTTATCGAGCAGAAAATCAGCCTGGGCGAACAAATCACCGAGCTATTCGATGCCGCGCTGGAAATCCGGCGTTTCGAGAAAAACTATTTTCTTTACCGCCAGGATGCCGATTTGCAGGAAGGCAACCGCTATGCCGCCAAGATCGAAGAACTGCTCGACCGCAACACCGTCGAATTTTCCAATCTCACCCTGGCGCCCCGCTTGGCGACGCTACGCAACGAAGTGCGCGCTTACCGTGCGCTGATGGCGGAATATGTACAAGCGGGACTGGCCGACTCGCGCCACAAAGACGTACTGGAAGCCCATATCAGAAAGACGGGCAAAGTCATCGTAACCATCTCGGAAGGCATGGCAAGCGCAGAGCGCCGCCTGATACGCGCCGCGCTGGATCGTTTTCGCGCTACGCTGGTGGTTTCCATCGTGTTGCTCTCCCTGTCGATGATCGCCATCGGCTGGATGTTGTCGCGCATGGTGGTGCGCCCCTTGCGCCATATGGATCGCTGCGTCGAATCCCTGGCCGGCGGCAAACTTCTCAATCAGGACAAGCTGACCACGCCGTCCGCGGATCGCGAAATAGTCGCGATCACCCAGGCTTTCAACCACATGATCACCGAACTGGAACTGCGCCAGAAAAGGCTGTTGCGCTCGGAAAAACTCGCCGCACTCGGCACCCTGCTGGCAGGTGTTGCGCACGAACTGAACAACCCGCTGTCGAATATCTCTTTATCCTGCCAGATATTGCTCGAAGAAATCGGCGAGAGTGACACCGAAAGAAAAACCGAATTGCTGGAACAAATCGACGGGCAAACGGAACGGGCGCGCAACATCGTGCGCGCCTTGCTGGATTTCGCCCGCGACCGGCCACTCAAGCGCGAGCCGGTGGCGCTCGCGCCGCTGCTCGACGAAACCATCCAGTTTCTCAAGGGGGAAACCGCGCCGGGCATCCATATCACCAGCGAAATCCCCGCCGACATCGTACTTCAGGCGGACCGGCAGCGGCTGCAACAGGCATTCCTGAACCTGATCAAAAACGCGCTGCAAGCGCTGGGCGATGCGGGCGAAGTGCAGATTCGCGCCAGCCTCTGCCAGTCGGCGAACCCCGCCGGCGCAGCAAGCGCCAACGCCGGATGCCACTTGTCGCAGGAAGCTGTGGATATCGAAATCCGCGATACCGGCCCAGGCATCCCGGCTGATATACTGCCGCGCATATTCGACCCGTTCTTCACCACCAAGGATGTCGGGCGCGGGATGGGGCTGGGGCTGTTCATCGTCCACGAAATCATAGAGGAATGCGGCGGCTGCATTTCGGCGGAAAGTCCGCCGGGGCAAGGCGCGGCATTCCATATCCGGCTACCGATTCAGAGGACAGAGGACAGAGGACAGAAGACAGAAGACAGACTTTGATGAGGTTTTTCTGTCTTCTGTCCTCTGTCTTCTGTCCTCTGTCTTCTGCCTTCTGATTAAAGGAAAAATTTACGTTATGGAAAACGCACGCAAACTGCTCATCGTCGAAGACGAAAAAATCGCGCTGAAAAATCTGGTGCATATACTCAAAAAGGACGGCTACGATGTCGTCGGCACGTCCAGCGGCAGCGCCGCATTGATGTTGCTGGAAGAGCAGACTTTCGACGTGGTGCTGACCGACCTCAAGATGGAAAAAGTGGATGGTATGCAAGTGCTCAAAAAATGCCGCGAGCGCTGCCCGGACACCGAAGTCATCGTCGTCACCGGCTTTGCCACGCCCGAATCGGCAGTGGACGCGATGAAGCGCGGGGCGTTTTATTACATCGCCAAACCCTTCCGCCTCGAAGAAGTGCGCCAGATGGTCGGTGAAGCCATCGAAAAAACCCGCCTGAAACGGGAAAACCGCCAACTGCGCGAGCAACTCGAAAGCTACGAAGGCAAGGTCAAAATCATCACCCAGGATCCGCACATGCTGCGTTTGCTGGAAATGGCGCGGCAAGTGGCGCCGACCGACTGCAACGTGCTGATCACCGGCGAATCCGGCACCGGCAAGGAACTGTTCGCGCGTTACCTGCATTACCACAGCACGCGGGCGGAAGGTCCGTTCCTGGCGGTGAACTGCGGCGCGTTCAGCGAACAACTGCTGTCCAACGAACTGTTCGGTCACGAAAAAGGCGCATTCACCGGCGCGCTGGCCTTGAAAAAAGGACTGATCGAAGCGGCTGCGGGAGGAACGCTATTTCTCGACGAAATCACCGAAATGTCGCCGGCGATGCAAGTCAAACTGCTGCGCGTCATCCAGGAACGCGAAATGCTGCGCCTGGGCGGCACCCAGGCGGTAAAAGCCGATGCGCGCTACATCGCCGCCAGCAACCGCAACATGCCGGAAGTCACCAAAGACGGCACCTTCCGCCAGGACCTGTATTTCCGCCTCAACGTCGTCAACCTGCACATCCCGCCGCTGTGCAAACGCAACGGCGACGTAGCGCTGCTCAGCTATTTCTTCCTGAAAAAATTCGCCACCCTGATGAAAAAAGACGTGACCGAAATATCAGCCGAAGCCATGGCAGTGCTGGAAAACCACGACTTCCCCGGCAACGTGCGCGAACTGGAAAACGTCATCGAGCGCGGCGTGGCGATCAACAACGGCAACCACATCGAACTCGCCCACCTGCCCGACAACCTGCGCGAACTGAGCGTGCGCACCTTCAGGAAAAAAGAAGGCCGCATCCCCTCCCTGGAAGAACAGGAAAAATCCTACATCCGCTGGGTGCTGAACGAAGTCGGCGGCAACCAAACCGCAGCCGCCCAACTGCTGGGCATCAACCGGGTGTCGCTATGGCGTAAGCTGAAACAGGAAGGGCTGGAGAACGGTTAAGTCCACAGGTCTTGGCTGTCGCATCCTGCTCGACAACGCTAACGCGATACATTAGTATTCTGCGATGATATTGAACTTTATCTGCGCCGATACCGGAGCGCTTTTCAATGGCCGGCGTGTCGTGCGTTTCGTAAACATCCAGTCCGTTGCACTACGCAAGCTGGCGGTGCTTAATCGGGCGGTTCGGGTGGAAGAGTTGCGCGTTCCGCCCGGCAACCACCTGGAAGCGTTGAACGGCAATCGAGCGGGACAACATAGCATCCGCATTAACGACCAGTGGCGTGTGTGTTTTGTCTTCGAGAACGGCAATGCGCTGAATGTTGAAATTGTCGATTACCATTGAAGGAGAGTGACCATGCCGCGTGATATTCCGTATCCGACTCCCGGCGAAATCCTGCTGGAGGAGTTTCTGAAACCGATGGGAATTACCCAGTATCGCTTGGCGAAGGAAATCGGCGTGCCGCAACGGCGTATCGGCGAAATCGTGGCGGGCAAACGCGCCATCACCACCGATACGGGCTTGCGTTTGTCGCGCTTTTTCGGCATGAACGATGGTTTCTGGGTTGGCTTGCAGACTGATTACGATACGGCGAAAACACGGGATACCCTAGCGGAAGTGCTGCTGCGTATCCGCAGATTCGAACCCGCGCCGATTGAGGTCGCTCACGCTTGATGATCCGGCTTTGCCGGGTTATGCCTTGGATTGAAAAAAGGGGACAGATTTATTTTTCGCATTCTCTCGCATCTTTGTGGGTGGAAATAAATCTGTCCCCTTTTTACCCCTTACCCCCCCTGCCTACTGCACTAGGCTCACGCGAAGGCGCGAAGACGCGAAATTCGTGTGCTTGTTGACCATACGTTTCGCGGCTTCGCGCCTTCGCGTGAGTCAAAATACCGCAACCCCTTAAACTTTAGGCTCATATTGGGTTTTGAGGACATATTTCGGGTTGCGGCAAAGGCTGTTTTAGCCTTGGTGATAAAGCGCATTCTCGACACCTTGCATTTTGTATATACCAAGGAAACGTCACAACCTACATTATTTTTAATCCGTTCACCCTTCGACAGAGCTTTAGGGCGAACAGATTAAAAATAATGTAGGTATAACATCAGCATACGTGCGAGGCACAGGGTCAAACTTCCCCGTTCGTGGTGAGCCTGTCGAACCATGAACGGGGAAGTTTGACCCTGTCCGTAAGTGATGCAGATATTATCCAGCCAACCAAACAAACCTTCGCCAGTCGTGTCCTCAAAACCCAATATGAGCCAAACTTTATTCTTCCTCGGCCTGCCACGGCGCGCAAAACCGACCTTTAAATCCAATGTCGCTTCGATTTCCGCCTTGAACCGCTCATTGTCCAGCGGCGTTCCCGTTTGCAAAGCGCATCTCAACAGTATTTAAGGGGGCTGACCTAGGGCTGACCCCTTTATTGCTCGGTGCGCATAAACCAACACATTCACATCCATCAACATCATGATGGATCGTCCATGATGTCCAATAACGAACGTCCATTATCCAAATCCACCCCCGGCTTCACGCCGGCGCCGGACGCTGTTATCAGCCGTATCGCTTCGCGCTTCGCCCTCGGCCTCGCCAGAGACTCACGCAACGCGTTCTCAATCACTCGCGCCAAGGAAACGCTTTCTTCAACAGCCCGATGCTTGGCGGATATAAGCAATTGATCGTCGAGATTTAACGTGGTTCGCATGAGGTGCTCTTCATTTGACGATGAAGTCATTAAGGTAGCATTGGTTTATGCATTGTGTCAATGTATGCCTTATATGAGCCACTTGCGCTGTATAAATTTTCATCTGCATTATCGTAGAATCAATGGGTTACAGTGCAAACAATGCCAATAAAAAAGATATTATTGTTAAGTCTTTGATATTTATATTGGGGTGGAAATTTTGGCATGATTTTTGAGGTGCTCTCAAAAATACCCCAATAGGGTAAAAAAACGTCATTTCTTGGGGTAAAGTGTTTTTTGATGCCATATTTTAACATTAAAAATCAACTGGTTATAGACAGCGCAAATGGCTCTATATTTAAGGGGGCTGACCCCTTTATTCGGTGATCCCTTTATTCGGAATTCACCCGGATGACAGTTCAACCAGTACGTATGGCTTCTTGCGCGGCCTTGGCGAGAAAGCCGGAGCGGGTCAGGTGGTGAGTTTGGGCGTAATTGTCTATGCTGCGCACCAATCCTTCCGGCAGCGAGACATTCAGCCGGACAGGCTGGGTCAGGTATTTTTCCACGGGTACTTCGACGATGGCCCATACGGCATCGGCCAACAAGGGGTCAGTCTTGTGTTCGGACAATGACCGGGTTGCGGGAATGCCCAAGCCCTCTTCGGCAAGACCTTCGCAATGCAGGTCTATGGCCTCGCGAGCCATTTCGAGCGCTTCGTCTAAGGAGTCCCCGACCGAAAAACAGCCGGGAAGATCGGGAACGGTGACGCCGTATTTCACGCCGTCATCAGTGTGCAGCGCCAGGGTGAATCGCATAGATTACCTCCATTTCCAGTCGGCTTGGCGATAGATGTTGCGCAGGGTGCCAATCATGATGTCGGTGCGTGGATGTGGGACTGTAACCAGTTCGGATTTTTCCGGGTGTTTGAATTGATGGTGCGACCCCTTGACCCGAACGAGAAGCCAGCCTTCGCTCTCCAACCGCTTGATAACGTCTGCGCTGTTCATGGTGGGGAATTGTACGCGCATCCCGATGGAACACAGCGTGTTTAACCTTGGTCGATTACCCCATATTCAGCCGGCAGCCTGACGTAAAACAAAATAAGGGTAGCGTCCCCTTTATCTAGTGCCACGTAACAACAATAGTTTCGGATAAAGGAGAGTCAGCTTAATCCGCGTATCCGAAGTTGTAAATTTGCCAGTCAATCTTCCTCAATGCGAAATAAATAATGTTGCATGGTACTAGGTCAGCCCCCTTCTTTAGAAGGATATGGTATGCCGCCTTGCGCATCAATGTGCCCTTCAAGATACCCTTTGCGCCGCATGAAAGCCAAAATTTCTCCAAATACACCGATCACGAATTCGGCTTCTTCCACTACCAGATTAAGCCGTGCAATCCTGTCCGACACCGCCTCTGGGTAATGATGCGCAAATTTATTCCGCAATACGGCAGCCGTGCCGAACTCATTAGCAGAACGAATCGCCCCCAGTTTTTCCATCAACAATACTCTATCCCGATTTGACTTGTCGCTCAAATCCTCTTGTTCCGCATAAGCAATCCCCCGGAATATCTGATCCTGAATCATCGCAACCGATTGCGAGTAGCGCAAAATCATGGCATCGATAGATTCTTCTTGCTCGCTTGAAAGACCAGCGGTTTCGACGCTCAAGGGGAAAAGCGCGCGGTTTTTGTTCAATGAATATGCCAATTTTTCAATGCGTTGCCCACACGCATCAACATTGCTTAGCAAGATTTCGAGTTCCTTATTCATAACGGAACCCCTCTGCGCGCAATTTGGAAGATGGCGCTGTCTTGCTGTCCTGGATTCTTGACCAATAAATCCACTTTTGTGTCACATTCCGCCGACAAGCGATATTCAAGCGCCAATTTGTGTTTTAAATCAAAAATGGCGGTTGAAGATTCAAAATAAAGATCAATGTCGCCCCCCTTTTTTGCATCGTCCGCGCGCGAACCAAAAAGGTAAATACGCCCATCAGGGTCTGCCTCATGCAGCACCCGGCGCACTGTCTGAATTTCACTGCCTGAGAGTCTCACCATTAATTCCCTTTAACCTAAACAGGACAAGCCGGAACCAAAAACATTTACCGCAAAGACGCAGGGGCGCAGAGATTTTGTAGCGCAATGGTATGGTTTCACCCTCCGTTGTATTTCTCCGCGCCTGAAGCGTCTCTGCGGTAAATATTTTGGTTACGGCAATCATCCGGCTTAGGATCATGATTGCCCCTCCGCTACCTTTCCAAACAGTGCCTGGAGGATGTTGAACGCGGCATTTTCCGGGGCGAAGTGGACGATGTCCAGCAGCGCCCGGCGCTGTAACTTGAGGCGCAGATCGTGATCGACGACCAGTCGCTCCAGTGTTTTGTAGCATTCGTTTTCGTCCGAGGTGTCGGTTAACAGTGCATTTTCCCCGTCCTGCGCGAAGCTGGCCGCACCGCCCGCGCGCGGCACGATCACGGCGACGCCGCAACCCATGGCTTCCATCGCGGTCAAGCCCATTGCCTGATAGCTGGAGAAATCGGCGAAAACGTCCATTTCGTTGAGCAGCGCGGCCATTTGCTCCGGTGTTCTGAGGCCGAGGTTAACGAAGGAAAAGTCGCACGGCAGGGACAAAAAATTGGGGTCGTCGTTTTCCACGCCGAATATGACAATTTCGACTTTGTTTGCATAAGCGTGTTGTATTCTGCGCAGCACGCGCAGGGTCAGCAACGGTTCGCGGCGCGGGCTGCTGGGGCGCACCATCGCGCATATCCGTATCGGCGCTTTTTCCGGGGAGGCGCACTGGCGGCGGCGTGGCATGAACAGGTCGGCGTCGAAGCTCGGGCCGACGATGGCGCTTTGCTGGCCGGTTATTTTCGCTATTTCGTCGCGGTTCCATTCGGTCTTGGTGAACAGCACCATGCCTTGTATCGCGCTGTAAGAGTCCAGCGCGATGCGATATTCCTTGGTGTCTTGCGCGTAAAAGTACGGCTCGAAATCCTGGATGTAATAGCCGATTGTCGGGCAGGGGCGGTTGCCGGTCAGAGGCGTCAGCCATTGCACGGTGTGGTTGGCGGTGGCTATCACTGCGTCGTATCCGGCGGACAGGCGCGCAAAGTCGTCTTCCTTGTCGGCGTAGACTACGGGAATGTCCAGGCCGGGGTAGCTGGCCTCGAACGGTTCGCGTATTCTTTTCAGGTTGAGTATCCTGACATCCGCGCCCATTGCGATCATCGCGCGCGCCTCGTAAATTACGACGTTGGCGCCGCCGCCGGCGGCCATCACCGGCATGACGAACAACACCCGCTTTCCTTCCCAGGCCTCCTGGCCGCGATCTATCAGTTCCTGGCGCTGCGACATTAATCGGGCGCGCGCGCGCATGCCTTGCAGTACGCTATCTTCGCGGCACAGCAATACGCCCTGCTCGATGATTTCATGTCCATGCTTGGCGGCCAGCGCCGCGCCTGCCTGGTCGCACAATTGTTTGCGCCGCTCGTGGGAATAGCTTTTCGACTGGGCATGGAACACATAGGCATCGTCGGCAATCGCCAACGCCCAGCCCGCTTTGCGGGCGCGCAGGCAATAATCGTTTTCCTCGCCGTAGCCGCGTCCGAAGGCAGCTTCGTCGAATTGGCCGATGGCATCGATTAGCTGGCGCTTAATCATCAGGCAAAAGCCGTTGAGGAACGGGATGCGCGGATAAAGGCGGGCGGAGTGGTGCGCCACCCGCGTTGCCATTTGTTCCACCGTAACGCCTTGCGGCAGGGGGTTGTTGGCCCAGTCGCCCTGTTCTTCGAGTTCCGGCACCGATTGCCAGGAGGCGGTGTTGCTGAGCGGTCCGACGATGCCGATGGCCGCATCGGAGGCGGCGCACATCGCCATGCGATCCAGCCAGTTCGGGGATACGATGGTGTCGCTGTTGAGCAGCACGACATATTCGGCGCTCGAAGCTTGCAGTCCTTGATTGGCGGCCAGCGTATAGCCGCGCGCTGCTTCGTTGCGGATCAGCAGGGCGTCCTGATCAAACGCGAAACGGCGCAGGTAATCGCGCGTTGGTTCATCGCTGCCGTCGTCCACCAGAATCAGGCTATAAGGCGGCAGGGTGCAGCGCACCACCGAGGATAGGCAGCGCTCGACATCTTCCGGCGCGTTATGCACGCAAACTACGATATCCACACCGACCTGATTGGGCGCGATCTTGTGGTCGCGCGCTACGGGGGCAATGTTCTGGATGCCCTGCTGGGTCTTTTCCGGTGCAGGCAGGCAGCCATGGGTAAGGTAATATTTCACTTCCCGCAGCGCCATGCGCGGCCCGTCAACCGGCATTTTTCTGAGTACGGTCAGCGCCATGCGCGCGGTTGCCGCCATCCCCCCCGCGCCGGCACGCGCGCGACGGATGGCGGATTTGACAGCCGAACGGGCAAATCTTGCCAGTTTGCCGAGAAGGCGTAGCGGCTTGCTAAGCCGCCAGGAATGCGACCCCAGCAACTGGGCGAGCCGCGTTTCTTGAGCCGCCAGTTCGCACCTGAGCGCTTCGACCAGGGTTTCGCTTTCGTGCAAGCGGCGTATGGCGCTCTCGAACTGCCGATTCGAGTCGGCGACGACAAGCGTCAGGTCGGGCAAATGCGCGTATTTCTGCCAAACGGTAAAACACTCCAATTTGTTGTCTTGCCCGAGGGATTCATAGCGCTTGACCGCATGGATATTCAGCACTGCCATTGCTTGCACGAGAAATTCGCTAAATGCGTCGGAATCCCAGGTGTGCGTCGCTTCGTGGCGTTTTCTGAAAGTGTTGATTATTTTGCCGACTTCTTCATCGCTCTGGTAGAAAACCCGGGGATGGATGACGCGCAGCAATTCCACGTAATGGTCGTCGGCCACTTCCTCTACGCCTTGCCGGTGTTCGTCCAGCAGGTGTTCGAAGGAGGTGCTGTCGCATTTCCTGTCGAAAGAATACAGCTTGTCGTGCGAGGAAATGGCCACCAAGCCGCCCGGCCTGACGACTCGGAAGACTTCTTCCAGGGCGCGGATAGGGTTGGCCAGATGGGCGACAACCTGGTTCATCACTACGAAATCGAACGTGTCGGCGGGAAAACAAGCCAGTGCGCTCTTGTCCATATCCACCACCACATCGACCGGTGCCAAAGCCTCCGGCGTCAGCTCCGGGTAATTTCGGCACAGATCGTCGCGACTCCCCACGTCGGCATAAATCACCGTGCAATCGTCGGGAAGCTGCGCCGGGCGCAGGAACGCCCCGATTTCCAGCCCTTTTCCATGCAGCAGTTGGTAACCTGTATAGCGATGTCGCATTGCGGCTATTTAACCTAGAAAGCTCAGTTGAACGGGCTGGAGTGTGCGGTTTTCCGGGTGCAGGGCAAGACGCAACGACGCGCAATGGTCATTCCATTGCCTTCTCTTGTAGTTGCAACGCCGCCATGCGCCCGGAAAACCGTGCAATCCAGCTCGTAGCGCTCTCACCAAATGGGTGAACACGGAATATACGAAAAAGCTGTTTAAAACCATCATGTTACACATCATTGCAAGCGGTCAACTGAGCTTTCTAGGTTTAAGACTCGGGAAAAGAAAATGTGCCAACCATGTTGGGTGTTTTGCGAAATACGCGCCAGCCTTTTCTTTTAGCGGGCGTCTGGCTGGCCTCTTCGGATTTTTTGGTATGCCAAAAGGTGTTTAACAAGGTCAGGTTGGGATTGTAATAGGGATCGCCCTCATTGATGAAGGTTTGCCAGCGGTTGAGGAAATAACTTGAATCCTCGGGATGCTGGTTGTTTTTTCCACGGGTGAAGGATTCGTGATGGATCAGCTCGGCCTGGGCGCAGAATACGATACGGTAGCCCGCCTGCCGCGCGCGCAGACACAAATCCACATCGCCGAACCCAACCGCAAGCGCTTCGTCGAAACCGGCAATCCATTCGAATGCGTCCCGGCGGATCAGCAAACACGCGGCGGTTACCGAGGACATTTCGCGGTTGGTGATAAGGCTTCCCAAATAACCGGGGTAGACGCCCTGACCATCGGGCAAATCCTTTTCCATAAACTTGCCGTAGTGCTCCGCAATGCCGAACATGCCGACGCACACCCCGGCATGTTGGATAGTACGCCCATCGGGATAGTAGAGCTTGGCGCCGACTATGCCGACATCCCGTTTCTGCCCAAGCTCCAACATGCGCTCCAGCCAACCCGGCGCTATCGCTTCGATATCGTTGTTGCACAATAAATAATGCGTATACGCCGCGCCCAATTGCGCTATGGCCCAATTGTTGATGGTTGAAAAATTGAACGCGCCGTCATAGCGCAACACTTTGTGGCGGGTGCGCAGTTCGTCGAAATACGCCAACGTCGCCGGATCGTCCGAGGCATGATCGACCACCACGATGTCATAGCATACGCCCCGGGTGGTGCGCGCTATGCTGTCCACGCACTGGCGCACCAAATCACCGTGATTCTTGGTCGGAATGACGACCGCGACGCGCAACCCCGGCTCCAACGCATAGCGCACATCGAAAAAACCGAAAGCCTGACCATCGGCTATCTCGGCCTTTTCACCGCAACGCGCCAAGTGAGCCGCCAGCACGCTTTTGGCGGTTTCCATCGCCTTGCCCTGTTCCAGGCGCCCGGTTGCACCCTCGTGAGTGCGCCGACAATACAATACATCAGGGATGTGGACTATGGTCCTGGCCTGCTCTGCAGCGCGCAACATCAAATCGTAATCTTGCGAGACAATCAGCGCCGGATCAAATCCGCCGATGTCGCGCAACAACCGGGTTTTAAACGCCGCCAAGCGAACGATATAGGCGTGGGCGCGCAACAACTCCAGGGAAAACGCCGGGCGAAACGCATAGCCGGTCACTTCGCCGGATTGTTCGGCAATGAACGCCTCGTCCGAATACATCATGTCCGGGCAATCCGCCAGGATGACTTCCGCCACACGGTAAAGCGCATGGCGCTCAAGCCTATCGTCATGATCCAGCAATACCGCGTAAGCGCCGGTAGCAAGCGCCAACGCACTGTTGGCGGCGGCGGAAACCTGCCCGTTGGTTGCACGATACGCCACCTTGATACGGGCATTGCGTCGGCGGTATTCCTCCAGCACCCGCCTGACGTGCGGCTGCGTTGAGGCATCGTCGGCGATGCAAAGCTCCCAATGTTCGTAAACCTGGTTTGTGACGGAGTCAATAGCTTGGCGCAGCCAGTTTTCCGGCGTGTTATGCACCGGCAGCAAAATCGAGATCAGCGGCTTATGCGGCCACGTTTTGACTTGCTGCGCGAGAAACCGGCAATACGCCTCGCGGGCCTGCGCCAACAACAGCGCACTATCCGGCCTTTCCGCTTCCTTGCCCGCCATCCGGGCAAGCCGCCGTGAAAGGCCGGAAAAACCTTCGTTGCGCAAAATATAAAAGCCTTTCCCAATAAGGCGGAGCAGGCCAAGGTGTTTGATTTTTTCTCTGATAGGGCGAATTAGCTGGATCATGTTTTATGTATGCGGCTCACGCCATTTCTTGGATGGCGCGGATTTTACTCTTTAGAGACATTCTGCAAAGGCATAGATATTGGCAAGCCAGCCGCCACTATCCGGGCTAAAAAGCCTTTGGGGTGTCCGGTGCATGGAGATTTACCCCCTCGATTTCTGCTATTGCGATGATCCTAGAAACCTCCGTTGAACGGGCTGGAGTGTGCGGTTTTCCGGGTGCAGGGCAAGGCGCAACGACGCGCAATGGTCGTTCCATTGCAAGGAGTTGCAACGCCGCCATGCGCCCGGAAA
>Ga0172380_10003047_pt1 | contig 24046 bp, 25 predicted proteins | sample Leawe162metaG_FD_119747 | JGI IMG/M metagenome (GOLD analysis project Ga0172380, IMG submission 119747) | Leachate microbial communities from a municipal landfill in Southern Ontario, Canada - Leachate well 162 metaG | ecosystem: Engineered > Solid waste > Landfill > Unclassified | place...
CGAATCGATGAAAATGGAGCATGTGCTGAATGCCGCCTGCGCCGGTATCGTCTCCGGACTCAGTGCCCGCATTGGCGACCAGGTGGCGCCGGGGCAGCGGCTGGCACTGATCCAAGGCGCGAATAAGAGCCTATTTCAGTAGGGAGAGTGGCATGCGTTGTGGCCAAATGCGGATGATCGCGCGAAGCGCGCCGCAGCGAATGGTCGATCCCTTCGCAAGGTTCGCGACAAAGCGAGCGCCGCATTTGGCCACAACCCGAAGGGCAGAGGCAAATTGGGCGCGCTGCGGCGTTACGGCTCCTAGCGAGGCATCTAAACATAGCGTCTTAAATAATGCCGCATAATCTTCGCAGCGTCGAATTTGGGTATCTCCAACGGTCGAAACATATCGAGACCGCGGAGAGCACTTCGTCCAGTGTGGCGAAGAACCGATTGTGCGTTGCCATACGACGGGCCAACTTCCAGACGCGCTCGATAGGCGCCAACTGCGGACTGTACGGTGGCAGAAACAGAAGTGTCAGGACAGCGCGATACTTCTGGAGCAATGGTTTGAGAAGTACGGCATGGTGGTATCTGGCATTGTCCAATACAACCACCATGCGCTTGCCGCGGGACCGATGTCGCAGCAGCTTCTTCAAAAACATCTCGAATGTAACCGCGTCGAACCTCTCGCACATGGCACGCACGAACTTCCCGGTGCTCAGGCTGACGGCACCAAAGCAGGCCACTGATTTGCGAGTTGGCGCATGCATCAGTACCGGATCCTTGATCTCGGGCGGCACCCACATCTGGCACCGGGTGCCATGTTGCTGGAAGTGGCATTCGTCCAAGCTCCACAGTTCAATGTCCCGACGTCTTGCCAGACGGCGGAGTTTTTTTAACAGCCGCGACCTTTACGGGGTCGGACTGAGCCACTTGAGGTCTGGGCTTCCGAAGCCGAAAGCCCATCTGGCCAAAGACACGTTGGCACTGGCGTACTCCCAGAGCAACGCCATAACGCTGCCTAAGGTGTTCGGAAAGCGTCTTGCCATCCCACAGGTGGCCGTCAAGACCAAATGCTTGGGGTGTGCGTCGCAAGTCACGTCCCAGCGCCGCCCACTGTTTGGCATCCAAAGACGTCGGCCGACCCGGGCGCTCACCTTCACGCAGCCCCACCAGCCCGTGACTCTCGAATCGAGTGACCCAGCGCTGGACCGTACGACGGTCTTCGCCGAACAGTTCAGCTACCTGCTGACAGCTCTTGCCGCTGGTCACCAGCAGCAGGCCATGCAACCGATGGTCGTAACGCGACTCATCGGAACGGGAGATTTCTTGTTGGATGGCGATTCGCATGACTTCAGGGTCGGCAATTTCCAGTTTTCTCATGACAGCACCTCCTGGTTGGGGAACTATCATCACTATAACTCAATTATGCGGCGTTATATATGTCGCCATGTCTAGCATCGCTTCGTCGCCGCGCCTTGCATCGCATCCCAATTTGTCTCTGCGCATACCGCTCTCCCTGCTGAAATAGGCTCTAAGAGCGGACACGGGACTTCAACAAGCGCAAGACCTCACTTGAGGCGCCGGGGCCCGGAACGGTGCGCAGGTCGTGCCGCGACAACGTACGTCCTGCGGCGTTCTTGACTCTCATTGGAGGAACGGGCCGATTGGTCCTTTTGTCCTTGACGATGACCGGCTCGTGTCCTGGTCCGAACACCCATTGATCCGACCATTCCCGCATGGCGGTCAGCAGCGGCAATAATGCCTCGCCCTTTTCGGTGAGTTGGTACTCGAAACGTTGTCCGACCTCGCCCACATCAATTCTTGCCAGGATATCCTGATCAACCAAATGCTTTAATCTCAGCGTCAGGATGTTTTTTGCAATGCCAAGACTAGACTGGAAATCACTAAAACGACAGACCCCAAAAAAGGCATCGCGAATAATCAGCAAAGTCCACCAGTCGCCCAGTGCCTCCAGCGCCTGGGCTATTCCACAGTTCATATTGGTGAAGCGCTTGCGTCCCATAGACACTAGTCTAGCGCATTATTTAGTTGCTTTACGCAACTATTATAGGTTATGCTGCGTCCTACTTCTATCCCCATAACCGCGGAGACCAAGATGCCTGCCTCTTCTGCCAGCCCGCTGTCCGATTGGAAATCAACTGCCTGCATTCTTTGCGAATGCAACTGCGGCATCGAGGTTCAGCTAGGTGGAGATGACGGACGCCGGATGGTGCGCGTGCGCGGCGATGATGCGCATCCGAGTTCCAAGGGCTACGCCTGCGAGAAACCCGCGCGGCTGGACTTCTATCAGAATGACCCACACCGTCTGACCAAACCGCTACGTCGCCGTGCCGATGGCAGTTTCGAGGAAATCGACTGGGATACGGCAATCCGTGAGGTTTCCGAGCGATTCGCGGCAATCCGGGATACCCATGGAGGTGAATCGATTCTCTACTACGGCGGGGGCGGTCAGGGAAACCATCTGCCGGGCGCCTACAGCCGCGCAACCCGTGCGGTACTGGGTTCGCGCTACCGATCCAGCGCCTTGGCCCAGGAAAAGACCGGCGAATTCTGGGTCGCCAATCGCATGCTTGGGGGTTACACGCGAGGGGATTTCGAGCATTGCGAAGTGGCTCTGTTTATTGGTAAGAATCCGTGGATATCGCATGGCATCCCGCGTGCCCGAGTAACCCTGCGCGAGATCGCCCGCGACCCCCAGCGCACCCTGATCGTCATCGACCCGCGTTGCTCGGAAACAGCCGAAATCGCGGATATTCATGTGCGGGTCAAGCCGGGGACGGATGCCTTTCTGCTTGCGTCAATGGTGGCTGTCATCGTGCAGGAGGATATGGTTGCCCACGAATGGCTCGGTGCTCATGCCGACGGTTTGGCGGAAGTCATGCTTCACTTTGCCCGGCTGCCCATCGCCGACTATTGCGCCAGAAGCGGCGTGTCTGAGGATCTAGTGCGCAGCACGGCACGACGTATCGCCAAGGCAAACAGTGTTTCCAGTTTTGAAGACCTTGGCGTGCAGATGAATCGGCACTCCACTCTGGTTTCCTACCTGCACAAGCTGCTGATACTGCTGACCGGCCACTTCGGCAAAAAGGGTGCGGATTACCTGCCGAGCAACATTGTGCCCCTTGCCGGAGGAAGCGACAGCGGTTCGGGAATCGGCAAGCGAACACCGGTCACCGAAGCGCGCATCATTGGCGGATTGATGCCGTGCAATGCCATCCCCGATGAAATTCTGACCGACCATCCCAAGCGCTTTCGTGCGCTGCTGGTCGAGAGCGGCAACCCCGCGCATTCTGTGGCCGATAGCCTGAGAATGCGCGAAGCGATGGCGGCACTCGAACTCGTGGTGGTGATTGATGTCGCCATGTCCGAAACGGCACGACAAGCACACTACGTCTTACCTGTTGCCAGCCAGTTCGAGAAGGCAGAAGCCACTTTCTTTACTTTTGAGTTTCCCAATAATTGCTTTCATGTGCGACGGGCCTTGATGCCGCCACTGCCGGGACTGTTCTCGGAAGCCGAACTGCATGCCCGGCTGGTAAAAGCTTTGGGTGCCTTGCCTCAGGAGCCGATTGATCAGCTGAGGGAAGCCTGGAAGATGGGACGAAAGGAATTTCGCACCAAGTTTTTCGCACTCGTTGCTGCCAATCCGAAGTTGATGGGACTTGCGCCGGTTGTGTTATTTCGCGCCATTGGCGACCTATTGCCGGAAGGATTTGCCGAAGCAGCAGCGGTCTGGGGTTTGTGCCAGATTGCCGCCCAGCGCCAGTCAAAGTCGATGGCACGCGCTGGATTTACCGGCTCTCCGCCCGATGCGGCCGATACCCTGTTCGACGCATTACTTTCGCACAAAAGTGCCGTAGTCTTCTCGACAGATCCGTGGGACGAAAGTATTGCTCGCGTACAAACTCAGAATGGGCGCATTCAATTGGCCATTCCGGAACTGTTTGAAGAACTCGATACCCTCCAGTCCGAAAAGCCACCCACTTCCAGTAAATATCCATTCGTTCTGTCTGCCGGTGAACGTCGGGCATATACCGCAAACACCATCATTCGCGATCCAGATTGGCGCCGCAAGGATCGAACCGGCGCACTGCGAATCAATCCTGTCGACGCGCAACAAGTAGGCGTAGCCAAAGGAGGTCGCGTGCGCGTAATTACTCGCCGTGGCAGCGTCGAGGCGGACGTCGAGATCACTCTTCAAATGTTCCCGGGTCATGTTTCTCTTCCGAACGGGCTGGGGTTGGATTATCCAAACAGCGCGGGCACCATGGTGTCTATGGGATCAGCACCCAATGAATTAACGCGTGGGGAGGACTGCGACTGGCTGGCCGGTACCCCCTGGCACAAATACACGCCGGCACGGATAGAGCCTCTTTAAAGTCCTGTCGTTGCATAACCGAGGCAGTGCGGTGTAAATCAGTTCACCTTTATGTGAATTACTCAAGGAGATTTTCAATGAACATGCTACTCAATATCACCGCTGGAGCCACCTCATGACACGGCCAACGGCAGTCGTTGTTGGCGTTGGCGCCGAGCAGGGTGTCGGCGCGGCAGTGTGTAGGCGTTTCGCGCAGGAGGGCTATCACGTTCTCGTTGCGGGCCGCACCGCAGAAAAAATAGGGCGCGTGGTCGCGACCGTCATTGCGACCGGAGGTAGTGCAGAGGCAATGGTGACAGATGCGACGCAGGAATCCGATGTGATGCGCCTGTTTGATTATGCAATGCGTCCCGGAACGGGAAGGCCGCCGGCCGATGTCGTGATCTTTAATGCGGGTAACAATCAAATCATTGATTTTCGCGAACTCACGGCGGCGCAGTTTGAAGATTTCTGGCGTGTCGGTTGCTACGCCGGGTTCCTGGTGGGACGCGAGGCGGCGCGACGGCTCGCGCCACTAGGGCACGGCACGGTGATCTTCACCGGTGCGTCAGGTAGCCTGCGAGGAAAAGCCGGCTTTGCGCATTTTGCTGCCGCCAAAGCCGGACTGCGCATGATTTCGCAAAGCATGGCGCGGGAATTCGGGCCGCAGGGTTTGCATATTGCGCATGTGGTGATCGATGGCGGTATTAACGGCGAACGATTGCGCAATGCGCTGCCCGGGATGGTTGAACAGCGTGGTGAGGACGGTCTGCTGGATGTCGATGGCATCGCCGAAAACTACTGGCACCTTCATCGACAACCGCGTTCGGCATGGACGCAAGAACTCGATCTGCGTCCGTTCAAGGAGCCGTTTTGAGCCCAAGCGCGAGCCCAGCTGCCAGGCGTATTTGAATCTCCCTTTGGCATAAGCATTCGAAGATTTATTCAAGAGTGCGACACGGGATTCGCGTGAAGTGCGACGCGCGTCGGATAAAATCATTTCCTGAATATTCACGAAACAGGAACCAACCATGACTTCAGCTTATCCGCATTTGCTGGCACCGCTCGACCTCGGCTTTACCACGCTCAGGAACCGAGTCCTGATGGGTTCGATGCACACAGGGCTGGAAGACATCCCAACCGGCCACATGCGCATGGCGGCCTTTTACGCGGAACGGGCCAAAGGCGGCGTGGGCCTCATCGTCACCGGCGGCTTTGCGATCAATCCGGCCAGCGCGATCATGCCGGGGGCCTCCATTCTCAATAACGAGGCCGAGGCGGAAAAACATCGCGTGATCACCGAGGCCGTGCACGCGCATGGCGGCAAGATCTGCGTACAGGTGCTGCATACCGGCCGTTATTCCTACTCGCTGAAACCGGTGGCGCCCTCGGCGCTGAAGGCGCCGATCAGCCCGATGACGCCGCGTGCGCTGGATGAAGCGGAGATCGAGCAGACCATCGTCGACTATGTCCAGTGCGCTGCGATGGCACAGCACGGCGGTTACGACGGCATCGAGATCATGGGCTCGGAAGGCTATCTGATCAACCAGTTCATCGCTCCGTATACCAATCTGCGCGAGGATCGCTGGGGCGGTGCTTTCGAGAACCGCATCCGCTTTGCGCTGGAAGTCGTGCGCCGCACCCGGGCGCGCGTCGGCGTGAACTTCATCATCATTTTCCGCCTGTCGATGCTCGATCTGGTCGAGGGTGGCAGCACCTGGGATGAGGTCGTGGCGCTGGCCCAGGAACTCGAAGCCGCCGGCGTGAACATCATCAATACCGGCGTCGGCTGGCACGAGGCGCGCATCCCCACCATTGCCACCATGGTGCCGCGCGCGGCATTCAGCTGGGTCACGCGCCGCATGAAGGGGCAGGTGGGCATTCCGCTCATCACCACCAACCGCATCAACGACCCGGGTGTCGCGGAGGCCTTGCTGGCACGCGGTGACGCCGACATGGTGTCGATGGCCCGGCCCTTCCTGGCCGACGCCGAGTTCGTCAACAAGGCCGCGGCGAACCGCGCCGACGAGATCAATACCTGCATCGCCTGCAACCAGGCCTGTCTCGATCACATCTTCTCGCGCCAGATGTGCTCCTGCCTGGTCAATCCGCGCGCCTGCCACGAGACGGAAATCACCGTGAAGCCGGCCCAGGTCAAAAAGAACATCGCCGTGGTCGGTGCCGGTCCGGCCGGACTCGCCGCTGCGACGACACTGGCCGAGCGCGGCCATGCCGTGACGCTGTACGAAGCTGCAGGCGAGATCGGTGGCCAGTTCAATCTGGCCAAACGCATTCCCGGCAAGGAAGAGTTTGCCGAGACCCTGCGCTACTTCCGCCGTCGCCTGGAGCTTGACAGGATCGCCGTGAAACTCGGCAAACGCGTGCAGGCGCAAGATCTCAAGGGTCATGACCATGTCATCGTGGCGACCGGCATCGTGCCGCGCACACCAATGGTTCCAGGCATCGATCACGCCAAGGTGGTCAGCTATATTGATCTCATCGAAGGCCGCAAGCCGGCCGGCAAGAAAGTCGCAATCATCGGTGCGGGCGGCATCGGTTTCGATGTCGCGGAGTTGCTCTCCCATGCCGAAGGCGCAGGCGATCCGGTCGATGCCTTCCGCAAGCAATGGGGCATCGATGCCGGCTATGCGCGGCGGGGTGGCCTGACCGCACCGCAGATGCCCCCTGTGCCTCGCCAAGTCTGGCTGCTGCAGCGCAAGAACGGCAAGGTCGGTGACGGTCTGGCAAAAACCACTGGCTGGGCGCGCCGCCTGCTGCTGCAAAAACGCGGCGTGCAAATGATGGCGGGTGTCAGTTACGAAAAGATCGACGATGCCGGTCTGCACTTGCGCATCAACGGCGAAGCCTGCCTGCTCGATGTCGACAGCGTGGTCATCTGCGCCGGGCAGGAGCCGCGCCGCGAACTGGCCGAAGCCTTGCAGCAGGCCGGCATACCCGCAACCCTGATCGGTGGCGCCGACGTCGCGACGGAGCTTGATGCCAAGCGCGCCATTGAGCAGGGCACCCAGGTGGGGATGGCATTATGAGCATTGAGCACGTTGTCGCGCAGCACTACGCCCACGGTTCCCTCGAGGCGGCGATACTGAAGGCGCTCGAAGCCAGCGGCAAGGATCTGAAGCAGCTTTCCCTCAAGGACTTGTCCCCGGTGGATGAATTCCACATCGGCGGACGTCTGGCGACGGTCGAGTTTGCCAAACAACTCATGCTGCAACCCGGCATGCAGGTTCTCGACATTGGTTGCGGCCTGGGTGGCGCTTCGCGCTACATTGCGCAGGAATACCAGTGCGCGGTTACTGGCATCGATTTATCCGGTGAGTATGTCCAGGTGGCGAACATGTTGGCGCAGCAGGTCAAGCTTGATGCCCAGGTGCGCTACCAACAGAGCAGCGCGCTCGATCTGCCTTTCGCCGACGCCAGTTTCGACGTGGCCTACATGTGCCATGTCGGCATGAACATCGAGGACAAGCCCGGATTGTTCAAGGAGGTGAGACGGGTGTTGCGTCCTGCGGGCGTGTTTGGCATCTACGACGCGATGCTTTCTGCGACTGGCGAGCTGTCCTATCCCGTGCCCTGGGCAAGCAGTCCCGAGACCAGCTTTGTGGTCGATGCGGCAACTTATCGGCGCCTGCTGGGCGAGGCGGGTTTTGAAATTTTGCAGGAGCGCGACCGCCAGGCCTTTGCACTCGAGACCTTCGAGCAGATGAGGGCAAAGGCTGCGAGCGGTCCTTCACCGCTCGGGCTGCATATCGTGATGGGCGCCAACGCCGCCGCCAAGGTACGCAACATGATGGCCAACGTCACGGCCAGTGTGCTCATACCAACAGAACTGATTTGCCGGCTTGCCTGATATCGTTTAATCAGGCCACCCGATAAGCGTAACCGAAGTGGCCGGCAGCCGCTTGGCTGGCAGGGCTTCAGCCGATTTGGGATGGTCTAGGGTACGGCCTCGTTGGCAGGGCTGCAAGCCTTTGCGGGAAGCTTCCCGAGTTCGGGTGTCGCGCCGGTTTCCCTGTAAAATCGTGCTTTCGCGATTCGCCATGGATACCCGATGACGCTCAGTTGCCCAAGCTTTCAGGAAGTCATTCTGCGACTTCAAAATTACTGGAGCGAACAGGGCTGTGCTCTGCTCCAGCCTTATGACATGGAAGTCGGGGCGGGTACCAGCCACACCGCCACTTTTCTGCGTGCCCTCGGTCCCGAGCCCTGGAAAGCCGGCTATGTCCAGCCTTCGCGGCGTCCCAAGGATGGCCGCTACGGTGAGAACCCCAACCGATTGCAGCATTACTACCAGTATCAGGTAGTGCTCAAGCCCGCACCGGAAAACATTCTCGAACTGTATCTGGGTTCGCTGGAAACGCTCGGCTTCGACCTCAAGCAGAACGACATCCGCTTCGTCGAGGACGACTGGGAGAATCCGACGCTGGGCGCCTGGGGACTGGGCTGGGAAGTCTGGCTCAACGGCATGGAGGTGACCCAGTTCACTTATTTCCAGCAGGTCGGCGGCATCGATTGCAAGCCCATCACCGGCGAGATCACCTATGGCCTGGAGCGCCTGGCGATGTACCTGCAGGGCGTGGAAAATGTTTTCGACCTGACCTGGACCAAGGGACTCACCTACCGCGACGTCTATCACCAGAACGAGGTCGAGCAGTCGACCTACAACTTCGAGCACAGCGATGCGGAGTTCCTGCTCGGCGCTTTCAGTGCCTACGAAAAACAGGCCAAACACCTCATGGAAAATGCGCTGGCCTTGCCGGCCTACGAGCAGGTGCTCAAGGCTGCGCATACTTTCAACCTGCTTGACGCCCGCGGCGCGATTTCGGTGACCGAGCGTGCCGCCTATATCGGCCGCATTCGCAACCTGGCTCGCAGTGTGGCGCAGAGCTATCTGGATTCGCGCGCCCGGATGGGCTTCCCCATGGCGCCGCGCGCCCATGCGGAAGAGGTCCTGGCCCAACTCAATGCGAAGAAGGCGGCCTGAGCATGAGTGCCAAGAATCTGCTGGTCGAATTGCTTGTCGAAGAGCTTCCGCCGAAAGCCCTGAACACCCTGGGCAATGAATTTGCCAAGGGCATGCTTGCCGGGCTGGTGCGTGCCCAGCTGGTTGCGGCTGATGCGGCCGTTGAAGCCTTTGCCAGCCCGCGCCGGCTCGCCGTGCATGTTGCCAATGTGCGTACCCAGGCCGATCAAAGAAGCGTACCGACCAAGCTGATGCCGGTGAGCGTTGGCCTGACTCCGGACGGCCAGGCAACGCCCGCACTGTTGAAACGCCTTGCCGGCATGGGACTGGATGCAAGCGCCGTTGCGTCATTGCGCCGGGAAAGCGACGGCAAGGTGGAAGTCCTTTTCGTCGACAAGATTGAAACGGGAATGACGCTGGCCGCCGGACTGGAACTCGCGCTAAAAGAAGCGCTGGCGAAACTGCCGATTCCGAAAGTCATGACCTATCAACTCACCGACGGCTGGACCACGGTGAATTTCGTGCGCCCGGCGCATGGCCTGGTCGCGCTGCATGGCGCCGAGGTGGTGCCGATCTCGGTGCTGGGCCTGCAGGCCGGCCGCAACACCCACGGCCACCGCTTCGAGGCCAGCGTCGATCCGATCGTGCTCAAGGATGCGGACAGCTATGCGCAACAGCTTGAAACCGAAGGTGCGGTGATCGCCAGCTTTGCCGCGCGCCGCGCCGAGATCGCGCGCCAGCTCGCCGCCGCGGCGGCGAAAGCCGGTGAAGAAGGCTCCGTTGCACTCCGAGGCTCCGTTGCGCTCCGGCCGATCGATGATCCCGCGCTGCTTGACGAAGTGACTGCGCTGGTCGAACGCCCGAACGTGCTGATGGGCCAGTTCGAGGCGGCCTTCCTCGAAGTGCCGCAGGAATGCCTGATCCTGACGATGAAGGCCAACCAGAAATATTTCCCGCTGCTCGACGGCGCTGGCAAGCTCACCAACCGGTTTCTCATCGTCAGCAACATCCGTCCTGCCGACGCCAGCGCGGTGGTCGGCGGCAACGAGCGTGTGGTGCGCCCGCGCCTCGCCGATGCCAAGTTCTTTTTCGACCAGGATCGCAAGAAACCGCTCGAGGCGCGAGTGCTGGGACTTGCCAGGGTGGTCTATCACAACAAGCTGGGCACTCAGGGCGAGCGCGTGCAGCGCGTCTGCGCCATCGCCCGCAGCATCGGCGCACAACTCGGTGCTCAGTTTGGTGATGTGGCGCTGTCCAACCAGGCCGACCAGGCTGCGTTGCTCGCCAAGGCCGACCTGCTTACCGACATGGTCGGCGAATTCCCCGAACTGCAGGGCATCATGGGCCGCTATTACGCCTTGCATGATGGCCTGGCGCCGGAAATCGCCGATGCCATCGAGGATCATTACAAGCCGCGCTTCGCCGGCGACAGCCTGCCGCGCGGCCGTGTCGGACTGGTGGTGGCTCTGGCTGACAAACTGGAAACCCTGGTGGGCATGTTCGGCATCGGCCAGGTGCCGACCGGCGACAAGGATCCGTTCGCATTGCGCCGCCATGCGCTGGGCGTGATCCGCATGCTGTCCGAGAACGATCTCGATCTGCCGCTCGACGCCCTGCTGCAAACCGCAGTCGCACCGTTTGCCGCGGTGGCCGGATTCAAGCCGGCCGAGGCCGCGATTGCGGATTTCATCTACGAGCGCCTGGCCGGCAGCCTGCGCGACCAGGGCTATTCGGCGCAGGAAGTGGATGCCGTGGTGAGCCTGCGTCCGCAACGCCTGGGCGAGATTCCCAAGCGCCTTGCCGCGGTGCGTGCCTTTGCCGCGCTGCCTGAGGCGGCCAGCCTGGCCGCTGCCAACAAGCGCGTCGGCAACATCCTCAAGAAGGCCGAAGGCAATGTGACTGCCCGCATCGCCACAGAACTGCTCAAGGAACCCGCCGAGGCGGCGCTGAATGTGGCCCTCGAGCGCGTCCAGCCTCTGTCGCAGGCGGCTTTCGCCAAGGGTGACTACACGGCCTCGCTGAAGGCGCTGGCAGCACTCAGAGAGCCGGTGGACAAATTCTTCGATCATGTCATGGTCAATGCGGAAGACCCGCAACTGCGCACCAACCGCCTCGGCTTGCTGGCTGTCCTGCACGCCGCCATGAATCAGGTGGCCGACATTTCGAAACTCTCGTCATGAAACTCGCCATCCTCGACCGCGACGGCGTCATCAATTACGACTCCAAGCAGTACATCAAGTCGCCGGAGGAGTGGAAGCCGATTCCCGGCAGCCTGGCCGCGATCGCCCGCCTCAACCAGCAGGGCTACCGCGTGGTGGTGGCGACCAACCAGTCGGGCATCGGGCGCGGCCTGTTCGAGATGGACACGCTCAATGCGATTCACGACAAGATGCTCAAAGCCGCGGCGCAGGCCGGCGGGCGCATCGATGCGGTGTTTTTCTGCCCGCATACCAATGCCGACCAATGTGATTGCCGCAAGCCCGAGCCAGGCATGCTGCGCGAGATCGGCAAGCGCTACAACACCGACCTGGCCGACGTGCCGGCGATCGGCGATTCGCTGCGCGACATGCAGGTCGCCGCTGCTGTCGGCGCGCAACCGATGTTGGTGCTGACCGGCAATGGCAGCCTCACTGCCGACAACCCGAGCCTGCCGCCCGAGACTATGGTTTTTCCCGACCTGGCCGCCGCCGTGGCGCATATCACAAGATAGCGCTCATGACCTATTTGCGCTCGCTGCTGTTCATGCTGATCCTGACCGTGGTCACGCCGCCCTATGCGCTGTTCATGATTTTCTGTTTTCCCCTGCCGCATCGCGCGCGCCGCTACACGGCCGTGCCCTGGGTGTTCATGACCATCTGGCTGATCAAGCATCTGCTGCGCATTGACTATCGGTTGCTCGGCCGCGAGAACATTCCCGATCGTCCTGCGGTGATCCTCAGCAAGCACCAGTCGGCCTGGGAGACGGTGGTACTGCAGGAAGTGTTTCCGCTCGGGCTGTTCGTCTGGAAGCGCGAGATCAAGTGGCAACTGCCGTTCTTCGGCTGGGCGCTGGCGGTGATTCCGATGATCTCGATCGATCGCGGCGCCGGCAAGAATGCACTGAAGCAACTCGTCGATCAGGGCCGATTGCGCCTGTCCCAGGGTTATCCCGTGATCATTTTTCCGGAAGGCACGCGGGTGGCGCCGGGCAATCACCGGCGCTACAAGGTGGGCGGCGCCCAGCTCGGCGTGGAAACCGGTGCGCCGGTGCTGCCGGTGGCGCTCAACTCGGGCGAATGCTGGGGACGCAATGCATTCTTCAAACGTCCTGGCACGGTGACGGTCAGCATCGGCCCGGCCATCGACCCGGCCGGGCTCAGCGCGGAAGAAGTCAATGCCCGCGCCGAAGCCTGGATGGAGAGCGAGATGGCGCGTATCAGCCCGCATCTCTACGGCGCAGGGCGTGTCAGTGCTGCACCGGATTTTGCCCAGCCACAAGGCGAGCGGAGTTAGTGCGATGAAGCAGCGCAGCCCGCAGCTTTCCTTGCGCTTCGATGCTGCGCTGCCCGATCCGGAGGCAAGGTGGCGCGACGGCGCCAGCATTGCTTACCTCGGTGGACAACTGATTTTGCGTCTGGATACCGATCGACGTCTCGCCGTGCGCGAAGGCGTGACGCTGCATCTGCCCCTGCCCCCCGCAGCAAGTTCACGCCAGATCAGGGATGGCGCCGAGGCCTGGCTGAGACAGGCTGCAGCACAACGCATCGGTGCCAGCATCGAACAGCATGCCCGTGACATGCAGCGCCCGGTGCCGCACTGGGCACTGTCCTTCTCGGCCCGTGGCAGTTGGTCACAGAGCCATGCGGACGGTTCGCTGCGCTTCAATTGGCACCTCATCGAACAGTCACCCGCCTTGATCGATGAGACGGTTGGCCGAGCCCTCGCCGCGCTGCCGCAGGCCAGCGCCACCTTGGTCATGGCGGATTTATGGGCGATGCAGGCAGCATGATCGCGGCGCTGTTCGAGCAGCTCTCCCTGTTTCGCCAACCTGCGGCGCCTCAAGCCGAGTCGCCCAGGCAGCGTCATGTTCTGCTCGGCGCGCGAGCCGTCGTCTACACGCTGAAACAGGCGCGCCGGCGGCGTCTCACCATGACCATCGACGAGCGCGGCTTGAACGTTGGTGCACCATTGCGCATCAGCCAGGCGGAAGTCGAAAATTTCATTCGCGGCCACGCCGGCTGGGTGCTGAAGAAGCTGGACGAATACGCCGGCAGCAATGCGCGGCGTCATCTGAGCGTGCGCGACGGCACGCATCTGCCGCTACTGGGGGCGGCAGTCGCGGTACGGATCGTGCCCGGTGCCAATCGCATCCGCTGGCATGAAGATGCCCTGGAGTTGCAGGCTCGCGCCGACGCCGATTGCGAACTGCTGGCGCGGCGCGCTCTGCAGCGGCGCGCCCTGGCCTTGTTCGGCGAACGTGTCGATTACTATGCCGGCCGGCTGGGCGTGGCGCCGCCGCGGCTCGGCCTTTCCAATGCGCGCACACGCTGGGGAAGTTGCAGCAGCAAGACGGGGATACGCCTGGGCTGGCGGCTGATCCACCTGCCGCTGCCCCTGATCGATTATGTTGTCGCCCACGAGTTGGCGCATTTGATTGAGATGAATCACGGCGAGCGTTTCTGGGCTGTGGTAGAAAGCATCTATCCGGATTGGCGCTCTGCCCGCCGCGAACTCAAGCTGCGCGCGGCGGAGCTGCCGATCATCTAACGCGCATGGTAGCGAATGTCACCCACGGATGATGAAGCACGCGAAAAGCGGCATAAAGGCCCGCCCCCTCCCGTCCTCCCCCTCGCGGGGGAGGCGACTGGTTTGCTCGCTACGCTCGATAGATCACCCGGCGCTTATTGTTGTTGTTTCACGCTAACAAAGGGATTGCGATGAGAATGCTGCACACCATGCTGCGCGTCGGCGACCTGGACAAGTCGCTGGCCTTCTATTCCGAAGTGCTCGGGATGCGTCTCCTGCGCCGCACCGATTTTCCTGAGGGCAAGTTCACCCTGGCTTTCGTCGGTTATCAGAGCGAGCAGGACGGCACGGTGCTGGAACTCACGCACAACTGGGGTGTGACGCAGTATGACCTCGGCAATGCCTATGGCCATGTCGCCATCGAAGTGCCCGATGCCTATGCCGCCTGCGACGAGATCAAGCGGCGCGGTGGCAAGGTGACACGCGAGGCAGGGCCGATGAAGCATGGCAGCACGGTGATCGCTTTTGTCGAGGATCCCGACGGCTACAAAATTGAACTGATACAAAGCAAGGAGCACGTTGCATGAAAGTCGATTTGCGCAAAATCTATCGCTTCGAACCGGTTGCCCATGAAGCCGGAGCGGCCTTGCCGACGGGCGGCAACGTGTTCTATGAATGCGTCGACTGTGGTTTCGTCGTCAGTTCGGTACCTTACACGCCGGCCGAATGCGAATGCGGCAACCTCAAGGGCAACAAAGGCGAAATCACTGTCGCCAATGCAGAGAAAGTCAAGCTGGTGAAAGGCCTCTTGAAATAGCCGGCAGCAGTTTGCCTGCCGAACTTACCCGAACTGGCTCGAACCTACTCGAACCTACTTCTTGTCGGCAGGTTCCTTGAAACTGGCGCCCGATTTGTTGCTGATGAAGACGATGGCGCGCGTCAGTTCAGCAGGCGTCAGATCCGCGCCGCCTTTCGGTGGCATGGCGTTCTTGCCGGCGGTGGCCGATTTCACCAGGCCATCCAGGCCCTGAGCCAGGCGCGGCGCCCAGGCGGCCTTGTCGCCGATTTTCGGTGCACCGGCAACGCCGGTCTGATGACAGGTGTTGCAGACGCCCTTGACGATCTCTTCCCCACTTCTGGCGCCAGGCGCAGCGGCCGGCTTGGCAGCCATCTCGACGCGCGCCACGGGGTGAATGCGGTCGATGATTTTTTCCTCGTCTTCGACGGGCTTGGTTCCCAGCGCCTGCGCCAGTGGGGCGCTGAGTGCCAGGACGGCTGCTGCGCAGAGCAGGCGGGCGTGAATCGAATTGAATTGGGGCATGAATTGGGACATGTGGTGCATCCTCGAACGGGCTTGATCAAGCCCGAATTTTAACGATTTTAGCGGCTCAGGCACAGTACGATGTTGCGTCGGGCTTGCCCGGCTTGCGGAATCCGGTTGCGCCAACCAAAATGTGCGAATTATCACTTGCCCCGAATCATCATGACTGCCTCCGATTATCAAGCCGTTGTCTATGATCCTCAAGCGGCCCCCGGTTTCGCCCTGGGCCTGCGCTGCAACGACGACGAGATTCTCGCCATCGAATTTCTTGAACCGCGTGCAGCCATTTCACCCAAAACCCCGCTCGCGCGGGAGGCCGTGCGCCAGTTGTCCGCCTATTTGAGGAATTCCCAGTTTGCCTTTGCCTTGCCTCTGGCGCCCGCCGGCACGCCGTTCCAGCGCCGCGTCTGGCAGGGCATCTCCGCTATCCCGTGCGGCAAGACGAGCACCTATGGCGAACTGGCCGCATCGATTCATAGCGGCCCGCGCGCGGTCGGCAATGCCTGCGGCGCCAATCCCTATCCGCTGGCCGTACCCTGCCACCGCGTGATTGCCAGCGGCGGTGGTCTGGGTGGCTTTGCTCGCGAACGCGGCGGCCTGTTGCTGGAAATCAAGCGCTGGCTACTGGCGCATGAGCAGCCCCGATGACGGAGAACTCGCCAGCGGCGGCTGACAGCGAGTTGCTGGACCAGTTTTGCGACAATCTGTGGCTTGAGGATGGCCTGGCAAAGAATACCCTGAGCGCTTATCGCAGCGACCTGGCCCAATTCGGCGGCTGGCTTGCGCAAAACAACAGCACCCTGGTTGCGGCGGATGAACAGCAGATCAAGGCGTATCTGGCGCACCTGTTTCGTCGTCCCGCAGCGCTTCAACCCAAGCCAGCCAGCCAGCGCCGCCTGCATGCGGCTTTGCGGCGCTTCTACCGTTTCTTGCTGACGCAAGGAACCATCACGCGCGATCCCTTGCTCAACATTGAGCAGCCACCGATGCCGCAACGTTTTCCCAAGACATTGTCCGAGGAGGACGTGGAAAGGCTGCTGGCGGCGCCGGATACCAAACGGCCGATCGGCCTGCGTGACCGTGCCATGCTCGAACTGCTCTACGCCTGCGGCTTGCGCGTCGCCGAGCTGGTCGGACTGAAGATGTTCGAGGTCAGCGTAAACGATGGCGTACTGCGTGTTCGCGGCAAGGGTGACAAAGTGCGCCTGGTGCCACTCGGAGAACTTGCCGTCGAGTGGCTACTGCGCTATCAGCAGGAGGCGCGTCCGGCGCTGCTGAAGCAGCGCAACTGCGACGAAATCTTCGTCACGGCGCGAGGCGCCGGGCTGAGCCGGCAGATGTTCTGGACCCTGATCAAGCGCTACGGGAAACTTGCGGGAATCGTCAAGCCGATTTCGCCGCACGTGCTGCGCCATGCCTTCGCCACGCATCTGATCAACCACGGTGCCGATCTGCGCGTGGTGCAGATGCTGCTCGGCCATGCCGATATATCAACGACACAGATCTATACCCATGTCGCCCGCGAGCGCCTCAAGCAACTGCATGCAGTGCATCACCCCAGAGGATGAATCCGCGCTAAACTTGTTTCGTTTTCTACCGCTTGCCGCCTGCCATGAAACCCGAACAACATGCCCCCGAAACTCCTGCGACGCTGTTTTTGCGCAAACATCACGTCGCCCATTCCAATCACCTCTACGAGTACGAGGAGCACGGCGGCACCAGTGTGTCGGCGCGCGAACTGAATGTTCCCGAGCATAGCGTGATCAAGACTCTGGTGATGGAGGACGAGGCCGGGCATCCCCTGATCGTCCTGATGCACGGCGACCGCCAGGTGTCGACCAAGGAACTGGCGCGCCAACTGGAGGCCAAGAAGATTGTTCCCTGTACGCCGGAAACGGCACACCGTCACACTGGTTACCAGGTCGGCGGCACCTCGCCCTTCGGCATCAAGAAGCCGCTGCTGATCTGCATGGAAAAAAGCATCCTTGATCTGTCGCTGGTGTATATCAACGGCGGGCGGCGTGGCTATCTGGTCGGGGTCCATCCGCACGACATCCTGACCGTGCTGACGCCGCAGATCGTCGAAGTGGCCGCCAAGTAGACAGGCACAGGCAGGCAAGTAGTCAGACCCGGCCCCGCCGGTACACCCGGCTGGGGGCTATTTCAGCGCGGCGATGCGATTCAGTTCCTGATCCAGCTTGGCCGCGGGCACAAAGCCCGGGATCCTTTCTCCGTTGCTGAAGAAAATCGCCGGCGTGCCGCGCACATTGAGCTTCTGGCTCAGTGCAAGGAGTTTGTCGATCGGTGTGGCACACGTGGCGGCTTGTGGCTCAATCCCATTCACCATCCAGTCGTTCCAGGATTTTGAGCGATCCGCGGCGCACCAGATCGCCTTGGATTTCTCTCCCGAATCCGCCGAAAGAATTGGAATCATGAAGGTGTACATCGTGAAATCCGTGATGCCGACGAGTTCCTTCGCCAGCTTCTTGCAATAACCGCAGTTCGGATCCTCGAAACTTGCAAAGACGCGCTTGCCGTTGCCGCGCACTGTCTTCACCGCCAGTTCCAGCGGCAGTTCGGAGAACTTGATTTGCGCGAGCTTGTTCCGGCGGGCTTCGGTGAGGTTGAGGTGCCCCTTGACGTCGATGATGTCGCCTTGCACGAAGTAGCTGCCCTTTTCGTCGGAATAGAGGATTTCGTTGCCAATCTGAACTTCGTACAAGCCCAGCGCTTCAGCCTTGCGCACCGCGTTAACCTTGACGTTGCTGCCATACAGGACAGCCACGGATTTCTTGATCTCCGCTTCATCGGCGCGTGCGGCACTGATGGCAAGACAAAGCGCAGCCAGGGCGCAGGCGAGAAATTTGTTCAACATGCAGGCTCCAAGTAGTGAAAAAAATTTGAGGTCTTATCCCAGTGCGTAGCGCACCATGGTGTCCTTTAAGACCGGCAGGGCGTTGGTTAGGTTCAACCCGAAATTGCGCACCGCGGACAGCGCTGCATTGCGTGGCGAAAATAGGCGTTGCAGTCCATGCGTTGCCGATTGTAGCGCGACCACCTCCTCGCTGCGCGACCGTGCGTAAGCACGCAGCCAGCGCCGGTCGCCGCAATCGATGTAATCCGGGCAGACGGAGAGCAGTTCGGCCAGCTTCTGCGCATCCTGATAGCCGAGATTGATGCCATGGCCCGAGAGCGGATGAATGGCGTGAGCTGCGTCGCCGATCAAGGCCAGGCGCTCAGCCACCATCTGCGGCGCGCGCATCAGACGCAACGGAAAGGCGGCGGGCGACGTGAGCTGGCTGAGTGTCCCGAGGCGCTGTTGCGCAGCCTGCGCCACGCGCTCGCAGAATTCGGCCTCCGACAAGGCGAGTAACTCCCCGGCATGCGCGTCCGGCGTTGACCAGACGATCGAGATCCGGTTCTCCCCGGGCAGCGGCAGATAGGCCAGCACGCCGTCCGCGCGGAACCACTGGTAGGCCGTGTCATGGTGCGGTTGCTCACAGGAAAAATTGGCGACCACGCCCATCTGTTGGTAGGGATTGAATTCAACCTCGATGCCGGCAGCCTGCCTGACCCAGGAGTCGGCGCCGTCCGCCGCGACGACCAGATTGGCGCACAGGCTGCGGCCGTCCTCGAGCGTCAGGCGGGCGGCATCCTCGGCTATCGACAAGGCCTGTGGCCGTGCCGGGCAGAACAGTGAAAGCTTGGCCTGACGCCGCGCGGATTGCCACAACTCTTCCTGCATCAGCGAAGCTTCGATGATCCAGGCCAGTTCTGTTACGCCACTGTCATAGGCGGAAAAGTCCAGACGGCCGCCGGCATCGCCATGGATTTCCATGTTCCGCACAGCCGCGATGCGCCCTTGATCGAAATGTCGCCAGACGCCGATCTTGTCCAGGAAGCGGGCATTCGCCGGGCTGATGGCGTAGATTCGCGTATCGAGACCTTCCGCGCGTTGAGGCACTCGCCCCTCCACCACAGCCACGGACCAGCGGCTCGAACTCAATGCAACAGCCAGGGAAAGTCCCGCAAGGCCTGCGCCGACAATGACAATATCGCATTTGTGTTCCATACGGGCATTGTCGCGGAGGATGACCAACTTGACAAGGTTTGAATGCACACCGGATAATTCGCCCCCTTGCCATAAGGGCGTTGGTATTGTTCTTGCGGTAATTGGTGATGTAGCTCAGTCGGTTAGAGCATCGGATTCATAATCCGGGGGTCGGTGGTTCAAGTCCACTCATCACCACCAAAATTTCAAGGCCAGAGTTCTCTCTGGCCTTCTTTCTACCTGCCCGGAACGCCAGTATTGGCGGGGTTCCGGGATTTAGTGCGTAGGTGGGCGAGGGTTGCTGAACCCGGATTTCGACTGTTTTCCCTCTCTACTTGCTCTCCGTTCTCTGTTTGTGCGTAGGCCGCCTACGCACAACCCCCTCTATTGGCGCGGGTTTCCGGACGCATGTTTATGCGATAACTTGCTTGGCGGGGGCGACCAGAGTCAAACTTGGGGCGGTTTCAGCAGTCCTTTATCTTGGCAGGCAGTAAAATTCAGCCATGACATCGAACACAACAAACGAGGCCGCCGAGGCTGATATGCCCGTCTTGGTAAAAGAGGCGCGACTATGGTGCAACAACGGGTGGACCGCTCGCGTCATCAAAAACGAAGACGATGAGGGATGGGCTGTCGAGATGATCAAGGACGGCGAACCTGAGCCTGCATTGGTTGGCCCATGGACGATGGGGCGTGACAAAAAGAACCCGAAGCCGCTTGACGCATCTGCATTCAACACCCTGGTCAAGACAGCCTCGGAATTCCTCCAGCGCCAAGTTCAACAACTGCATGCGGCGCACCATCAGAACATCACGGTTAACGCGCAGTCCGGACGGATCAGCATTACGCTTGACATCGTAACCGAGGAAGACGATCCCCATGCCCTTCTGCGTGCGCACGATGCCAATGGTGAGGAACTCGCCCAGGTCAGAGTGAAGCCGGGATTTAAACTAAGCAAAGCCAGCGCGAACGCATGGATCGATGATAGCTTCCGCAACCCAACTTGAAAGACAGTTGATGGGTTGGGGGATGAGGATTGTTGACTAACTCGGAATGACGACTAGTCGAAATGAGCTTGCCCCTGAGAAACGTACTTCTTAACTGGGAGTAAATTACACGGATAAGGAGATGCGAAGTGATGACAGGAAAAGGCAAGAGAGCGGCATACACCCTGGAGTTCAAGTTGGAGGCAGTACGTCTGGTGAAAGCTGGGCAAGCCAATGCAGTGACGGCGAAGATTTTGGGTATTCCGGAGGCAACCTTGGGAAACTGGGTGCGTCTTTCTGGCCAGGGAAAGCTCGTAGGGGCTGGCGCCAAGCCAGTGAGTGCCGAACAGATGGAACTGGCACGGCTGAGAGCAGAGCTTGCGCGGGTCAAAATGGAGCGCGATATTCTAAAAAAAGCCACGGCGTACTTCGCGAAGGAATCAATGTGAAGTACGCCTGGATCACCCGGCACAAGCACCAGTGGCCCATCAGCTTGCAATGCGAGGTACTCGGGGTAAGTGGCAGCGGCTACTTTGAACATATTGCTACTGGGAAGAGCAAAGATCCTTCAAAGCCTGACCGGTGCCTGAGTAACGAAGCCGTGCTGGCGCACATCAAGGCAGTACATGCGGGTAGCAAAGGCGAATACGGCTGGCCCCGGATCTGGAAAGAACTGCTCGCCAAAGGTGTGCGGGTCGGCAAAGACCGCATCCAGAAGCTCATGAAACTGCACGGCATCAAAGCTCGGGGCAAGCGCAGGTATGTCGTCACCACGGACAGCAAGCATAATCTTCCCATTGCCGCCAACTTGCTGGATCGGAATTTCCAACCAGACCAGCCCGACGCCGTATGGGCTAGTGACATCACCTACATCCCAACCGATGAGGGATGGCTGTACCTGGCCGCTGTGATTGACCTGCATAGCCGACAAGTAGTCGGCTGGAGCATGACCTCCCACATGCAGACCAGTCTGGTGGCCGATGCTCTGCGTATGACGTGGTTCCGGCGGCACCCTGAACCTGGTTTGATATTCCATTCAGACCGCGGCAGCCAGTATTGCAGCCATGAGTTTCAGGCAGCCTTGGTCGGGTACGGCATGCGAAGTTCAATGAGCCGCAAGGGCAATTGCTGGGACAATGCTCCCACTGAAAGTTTGTGGGGTTCATTGAAAGTTGGTCGGCTGCATGGAATGCGATTTGAAACCCGACGGCAAGCAATGGACGAGGTCATCGACTGGCTGACGTTCTATAACCACAGAAGACTTCACTCGACGCTGGGCTACATCAGCCCGATGCAGTTCGAGAAAAACTGGCTCGCGGCACAGTTGAAGAAAGCCGCATAATGGTCCCGTTAAGAACTACGGAGTTCAGGGGCAAGGTCAAAATAGCCCTTTCAATTTCGCCGCCAGAAGGCTGCCGCTGAAATTTAACTGCTTCATAGCGGCCCTTCGCCACTGACGCTTGGCAGCAAATTGCGGTCAGCGGAGTCGTTGAAATCAATGTCCGGAGCAGGGTGTACAACAGACGTTGTCGAAGGGGGAAAGAGGCTTGACTCGCCCAAACCTGAAGCGGCGTCATGCCACGGCGCCTGCAGCTCCTGTGAGAGTTGCGGCGCAAGCCGTGTCGAATCCGCGCATATATTCCCTGAACGACGATGATTAGCTTTGACGCTGAATTCTTCCGATAACCGGAAATCTGCCGTAACGGACTGCTGCTGATTTATAGAATTGTTGCGGATTGTCTTCTTGTCTAGGGCCTCGCACAATTGGCGGCAGTTTCATTTACCAGCCGATGCACCCCCAAATCAATGCGTGCCAAGAACATGAGCAACACGCGTCTTACCACGGCCGCTCTTCGTAAGCGGCTGTTCAAGATCGTGCAGTATCCCGCAATCTTTGGCCTGCCGCGACGCTGAACATTGCCGGCGCAATCTTTTCAACTGCCTTTCCAATCGCTGAAGTTCATGGATACGGGTTGCCACGTGGCCAATATGAGCATCCAGTAGTTCATTGACCGCTTGGCAGTTCTCGTTGGGAGCGTCGCGAAAGCTCAGTAGGACACGGATTTCATCCAATGTCATGTCCAGCGTGCGGCAGCGGCGGATGAACGACAATCGTTCGACATGCGGCTTGCTGTATAGGCGGAAATTACCTTCCGAGCGCGCCGGCGAGGGCAATAACCCATCGCGCTCGTAATAGCGAATGGTTTCCACTGCGCAAAACGTCAGCCTAGACAGCTCCCCAATCTTGATGTCGTTCCTCATTTATCTCTCCACAGCAGACTTGACTCTATAGTAACTACAGGGTGTTAAATGATCAATACCCAAACAGTAGATAGGCGTACCTGACATGAGTGAGTGTGCATCAAAGACCTGCGGCTGCAATGCCAAGACCGTTGCCATTGACATGCCAACGCCGCAGATCATGGGCGGCGTTCGCACGACTTTGACCATCGCCAAGATGGACTGCCCGACCGAGGAAGGTCTGATCCGTGGGAAATTGGCAGGAATCGAAGGCATCGGCGCGCTGGAATTTAACCTGATGCAACGCACCCTGACCTTTACTCATGCCCCCGATACATTAACTCTGGCTATTGAGGCCATCCGGTCGCTGGGCATGGAAGCGATCCAGCGCCAGGGGGATGCTGACGTTGGCAAAGCGTCTGCATCTGAAAAGACCGCATGGTGGCCTTTGGCACTGTCGGGCGCAGTGGCAACAGCCGCCGAAGCCGTGCATTGGTTCGACGGCGGCGACCACAGGATCGAAGCGGTCCTGGCGCTCATCTCCATCCTCATCGGTGGTCTGCCTACCTACAAGAAAGGCTGGATCGCCCTGCGCAACCTGAATCTCAACATGAACGCCCTGATGTCGATCGCGGTGACGGGCGCATTGCTGATCGGTCAATGGCCCGAGGCCGCCATGGTGATGTTCCTCTTCGCCCTGGCCGAAGTCATCGAAGCCAAATCGCTCGACCGGGCGCGTAACGCGATCCGTGGCTTGATGGCGCTCGCCCCGGAAACGGCAACTGTCCGCCAGGCCGACGCGAGCTGGGCCGAGGTCGCTGCCGCTTCGGTGTCGCTGGATGCCAGAGTGAGGGTGCGCCCGGGTGAGCGCATCGCGTTGGACGGGGTGATCGTGTCCGGCCGCTCGGCGGTCAACCAGGCCCCGATTACCGGAGAGAGCTTGCCCGTGGACAAAGCTGAGGGCGATCCGGTGTTCGCCGGCACCATCAATGAATCCGGCTCCTTCGAGTACCGGGTGACCGCCACGGCGACGAATTCGACGCTGGCCCGCATCATCCACGTGGTCGAGGAGGCACAGGGCGCGCGAGCGCCGACGCAACGCTTCGTCGACCGCTTCGCTCGGATTTATACGCCGGTGGTGTTCGTCTTCGCCCTCGGCATGGCCCTGATACCGCCCATGCTCATGGGAACTCCCTGGTTCGACGCCATCTACAAAGCCCTGGTGCTCCTCGTCATCGCCTGTCCTTGCGCGCTCGTCATTTCGACGCCGGTCACCATCGTCAGCGGACTCGCGGCGGCAGCGCGCCATGGGATTCTCATCAAGGGTGGCGTCTATCTGGAAGAGGGGTGCCGACTTGCGGCAATTGCCCTCGACAAG
>Ga0172380_10003048_pt1 | contig 24039 bp, 34 predicted proteins | sample Leawe162metaG_FD_119747 | JGI IMG/M metagenome (GOLD analysis project Ga0172380, IMG submission 119747) | Leachate microbial communities from a municipal landfill in Southern Ontario, Canada - Leachate well 162 metaG | ecosystem: Engineered > Solid waste > Landfill > Unclassified | place...
CGCTGGCCTGATCCGCCCTTAACTCTGGAGAGAAATGTGAGAGTACAACTTAAGGCTAAGCCTAGATCGCTGGCTATTGATGATTGGGAGGACTGCGAACCGTTTCTAGATAACGCTCGTGCTGTCCTGATTCACCGTGTGCGTTACGTTAGTGTCCACAAGATCAGTAGCCAATGGCCTGCGCATATAGCGGTCGTGGCATGGTGTGGCACATCATTCACCGGGTTGAAGAAGTTTACGTTCTTGGACGAGCCGCCGATGTCGAAGCTGCTTTGCGAGCGCTGCGAAGTCGCCGCATTTGCCCATGGCCAACCGACTGCCGAGCAACTTGTCGGCCACCACGTTCACCTAGGGAAATTGGTTGCTCAGCAAACTTGTTGCAATCCCGCCTGATCCGCCCTACAAGGAATTGAACCATGAGCAAAGCTGAAGAACTGGCGAGCAAACTTGAGCGAGCAGCATCAAATCAGGACATGGGTCGAAAGCCGGACCCAAAAGACCATCGCAGGCAAGCCGCCGCCCACCTCCGCGCCCTCGACGCAAGCCACCAGCGGCTGAAGGAGGCGTGTGACAAGTTTAAAAAAGCCATCGTCTTGAGCAAGGCCGATTTCCAGGCGTTCTTTGAAACGGCAAACCGTGGCGATACAAGGCGGGCCGGCGTTTCCATCATGGACGCTGAAATGCGCCTGACTGCCGCGCTCATGGATGCCCGCGCAGCCCTCGAACAAGCAAAGGACCTGTCATGAGCGACATTGAATTGCCGGACCTGCCGGAACCAGAACTCGGCGAAGGTTCTCACATCTACGTGGACGGCTACACCGCCGAACAAATGCGCGCCTACGCCATTGCCGACCGCGAGAAGCGAGCACAGGCAGCGCAGGAGGTGGACAACACGAAAATGTGGGCGGTTCATGTTGATGGGCCTGACGACGTACATGCGGTGCCCGATCGAGAAATCGCCGACGCGGCATGCGTTGCCCTCAACTGTTCATTCAAGCGTGCAGGGTTGGCCGACATGTGCCGGGCCGAGGTCATTGAATGGCCGCACGGGTACGAATCATGGTCCGCGCAGAAAGACCAGTTCCGACTTGAAGCCACCGCCCCCACAGAGGCCAGCAAGCCCGTGCAGGCCGAAGCGCCGAGCAGCGCCCTAATTGAAGCAGTGGACACGTTGCTGGACACGGCACCTTGCGACTGCTCAGATAAACGCCGCTTTGAAAAAGGTGAGCACCTGTCGCACTGCTACCTGTTCGACCTGAACGTGAGCAGGCTCGCCACCAAGCAGGCCGAAGCGCCGACGCTGGAGGAAAGCTGCGAGTCGCTCTATGAGGCGGGGCACGATTTCTTCAAAGCCCGCCGCCGCGATGGCCTTCAAGGTTCTGTGTGCTGGGTCGAATACGACGACGGCACCGTGGTGATCTTTACCCGTGGTGAGTACAAGGGCGCGTTGATCAAGAACATCGACGAAATAAGCGAGCCGAAGTCGCATGTGTTCACCGACCCTGGGGCACCTGACGCCGACAAAGCAAGAGCGCTCACGTTCGCCACCAAGCAGGCCGAAGCGCCGACAGCCAGCAATACACAGGCTCACGCAATCGAGCTTTACGACGCGCTGGTGGACGCCCTGAAGGCGATCATCGAGTGTGACGACGAAGCAAAGTCCGCGCACGGATACCCCGATGCGAACCTCAACGGGTATGGTCTCGTAGACCTATTCGACTGCGTTGGTCACCACTTTGGAGCAGGGCCTCACAAGCAGCAACCCTATCGCTCCAACAGCTTAAACGCAGCACTGCATGACGCTCGCGCCGCTCTCGCCACCCAGCAGGAAGCGCAACCACAGGCAGAGCCAGCAAGGGGAGACAAAGAGGATGCGGAGCGGTATCGCGTGATCCGCGATTGGGGCGCAACGTTCATGGACGACCAAGAAAAGTCGCATCATGTTTGCGAGCAAGCCATGGACGCAGTAATCGACGCAGCCCGCGCAGCACAGCAGGCGACAGGGGAGCGGGGATGAGCGATCTGATTCTGAACTGGCGTTTTGGTACACGGCACTTCCAGATTCACAGGAACCGCCCGTATGTCACCTTCGACGTGAATCCCTACTACGTGCAAAACCCGCCGGCTCGCTGGTTTGAAAGGTACTGAGCCATGAGCAACGACAAGGTGCAATCGATCATGGCGCTGGTGCAGGCTTACGCGAGCCAGTTTCGGGCGGGCGTTTCTTTCAGCGAACGATACGAAACCTACAAAGCCATTGAGGTTGCTATCCGCGAAGCCATCGCTGCGCCAGGAGTGGCGCAAGGGTGGAAACTGATCGGCTGGACGTGTGGTGACGGCGATTGTGGGCGCGTTCACGATACGCGGCCAGACGATGAGGCCGATTACATGCAGGCCGTGTACGTGATGACGAACGTTCCCACCGCAGAGCAGGAGCGCCCACCCTACTGCGGCTCTGGGCACTGCTCTTGCATTGAGTGCCCGTATGGGTCTATCAAGGGAGGGACGGAAGAATGAGCACGATCACGCTTTGGCTGTTGCTCGTCGTCAACACAGGCGGCGCTGGCTCTGGCAACGTCAGGGTTCTTGAGCGCTTTGCTACTCCCGAAGAATGCATGCGCGTTCAGGGGCTTATTCCAGCCTACAGCGCGCAGTTTCGCGGCTTCAATACCAGATGCGTTCAGGCAACCGTGGTTCGTGAAAGGCCAGCCCCATGAGCCCTGAACAACATGCCAAGGTGCTGGAAGCGCTGGAGATCGCGCACAACGCTGCACTGAACGAGGCGCTGGAGCTTCGAGTCCGGCAAGGCGGCTACATGAACCACCGCCAGAAGGGCGCAGATACCATCACAGATTTGATGTCCGAAGCCCTCTCCATCATGCGCGCTGACGGGGTAGCGCAAGGATTCCCGAAGCGCATTCTTGACACCCTGAAGGACATGGCAGACCGGAATCCGAAAGGGCATCGCGGGCCATGGGAATACGGCGATGGCACGCCAATGCAGGACGATGCGGAAGCGGCCCTTGCATGGATTGCCGCCGCCCCTCCCACCGAACATGAGGTGAAGCCGTGATCACCAAATTCATCCCATGGGCCAATGCAAACGGCTACGACACGGCGCACACCTACGACACCGAGCGCAGCCGCTGGGTGTTCTTCAACCCCATGACCATCGATCTTTGGAAGTGCTGGCAGGACTGCGCTGCTCTGGTGGCTGCTCATCAGCGTGAGCTGGATGCGAAGGTGGCAATCAGCCACTGTTACGACTTGAGCGAAGGTGAAGCCATCGCCGCTGCTATACGGGGGACGAACCCATAGGACAGCCCCGAGACTCCTGACCTGCTGGTCTTTGAGTTCTCTCGCCCGGCTTGTAGGCCCAGCGCTCGCAGGACGGTCACATTCCAGTTGTCCACCGCCCGTTTCGTGGGCCAAACGCTGATGTCAGTCGGCTGGTGGTTTTTGCGATACCTGTGCAAGTTCGCGGCGTCGGGGCTGTCAGTGAAACGCCACCGGTAGATGGGTGCAACCCCGGCAAGGTCCATTAGCTGCGTCAATTCGCGCCCTGACGTTAAAAAGCAAAAGCCCTTGAGGCTCCGCCCTCCACGCTCGCACCGTGTTGCCACTTAAGGCTGAGGACAGAAGCTCAAGGGCTCCAGTCGCTATTTTGTCTCACGGTGCGAGCGTTTGACAATATGTAGTTTACACCAGCCTGTCTGCCTGTCCAGCGGTTGGACGAAAAAAATTGCCCGCCACCCCGTGAAGGGCAGCGGGCGAAGTGCCATCTTTGCTGATGACAAGGAGACGCTTTAATACAGCCCGCGTGGATGGGCCATGTGAAAGGATTTCGGCGGTTTCTTTACTTCGGCCAAGCCTTCACGATGGCGCTGTGACGGGCGCGGCAGTCGTTGTAGGTTTTAGCCAGCAGAACACCCCAGCGAAGGATTGATGCTCCGGTGCCGTCAACGGGCCGGGGGGCTGGGGGGCACGGGCTGGACAGGGCTGGGCTGAGTGTCAGTGCCGTCGAGGGCTGCACCGAGGAGGCGCAGCCCATCATCGTCAAAACACTGCTGCTGAAAAACAGGGCGCTCCACAATCTTGTCCACTTCGACGACGATGCGCTGATAGATGACTTTGGCATTGGCTTGGTCCTTGGTGTAGTCGCCCACGGCGGTGTCTTGCCGCTCGACGTTGCGGAAGGTGTCTTTGGCTTGCCGCTCCACGCGCTCAAGCTCCGCGGAGTCATGCCGCCAGCTTTGGACGTTCCACGCCCCCGCGGCCCCCGCGGCAAAGGCAACCAGCGCCACCGCGGCATGTGTGTAAAACATCAGAGCGCCCCCATGGCTTCGGCGTACAGCGCGGGCCAGGTGCCGCGGTGTGGTTTGCCAGGTCGCCATGTGCGGATGTAGAGATTCCATGCCGCGGCTTCGTCGCCCACCGCGGGGAGCCGCTTGGGGTCGGTGAACAACAGGAGTCGGGCGGCCCCCGCGGCGAGCACGTCATCCTGCTCAATGGCGTTCCATACCGCGGTAGCTGTGAAGTCCACACCGCGGGTCTGGCAAAGGTGCGCCATCCAATACCGGCTGGCAGGATGGTCCACGACACCGCGGCAACCGCCCATACGCTCGAATTGCCAGAAGCCGCGGGCCGGGCCTTTCACACCCGGGCGGCCTTGCACCACCTGAAACCGGTGCGTGAACCGCGATTCTTGCAATCCAATGGCGAACAACATCACCCGCGCTTCCGGGCTGGTCATGGCAGGCGGCAGGAGATACAGCGCCTTGCTGATCGATGCCTTGACTTGATCGGGGATCATTCTGTGCGCTCCGGTGTCATGGGTTTGGGCGGCTCGATCTGCTCAAGCTCACGAAGGACGAACTCTCGCTCGCGCTTCACTTCCTCACCGTCAGGCGGGAAGGTCTTGGGCGGGTCGGGTTGGCTCATCATCTTTCGGGCTCTGCGATACAAGCCGGCCAAACAATCCCGTCACCGCCAGAAAGGCGACAACTGCATCCACCAGACCGCCCCACGTCCAGTCCGGGTAAAACAAAACCCGGGCTGCGAGCTGGTCAAGCGTAAGGAATCCTTTGGTCACGCCTTGAATGGTGGCGATGCTTGCGAACGCCCACACCGAATACCAACGAGGTGCATCGCGCCAGTTTTTAATCAAATGAAAACTCATTGCAAATCTCCAGGTTCTGTGAACTTCTCTTTAGCCCACCGCTTGAGACGAACGCCCCACTCGGTTTCCTCCCTCATCCACTTGCGCATGAGATATGCGGCTTGGAGAACGATGAAAATGATCGTGACAATGGCGACCGCGTTATTCAGCGTCAGGACACTCATGGTCACAGCAGGCGCTGCTTTAACGGCTTCAATGATGATGTCTTGCGTTTCCTGTTTCATGGTTCAAGAGTCCGGGAATTGAGATGAAGGAGGGGTGAAATTTGCCGTGTATCGCGCAACGCCTTTGGTGATCCGAAGGTCGTCCAAATAGCCTCGGTATCCGACTGCTCCGCTCGTGGAGTTGCCAATGGCGAGAACGCCAGAATCTGAAAATACTGTCCCTGCCACAGTGGCGCTCTGATCTAGAACCCCCGCTGCGAAAGCTCGCCACACGTTGCCCGATCGGGTGAGGGCAACATGCACCCAAGAGTCAGTTGGCATAAAGGCAGAGGACCGCAGGCCGCCTAAGATGTCGAACGTAGCCCCGTCGCTGGACACATACCAAACTAGGTTCCCAGAGCCGTCGTAATAAAGCAGGTAAGACGCTGCACCGCTAGAAGGCCAGTTGCCACCCTTTTTCAACAAGGCGCGGTTGTCAAATCCGGAGGCGATCCATACCCACGTCTCAATAGTCAGATCACCCGCACCAGGATTGAGTGAAGTGTCATCAGGAACAGTGAAGCTGTCGCCAGAGCCGTCGAAAAATGCCGACGATCCGCCAAATCGGCTCTGTGTCGTGCTGATTTCAGCATTCCCAACCGCTGTTATCGTGTGGCCGATTGGTCCGCTGTCCACCGTCGTTGTCGCGCCGTTGCTGCCGTTGAAATGACACAACAGAGATACGTCGGCGAAGTCAGGATCGGTAGGCCCTGCCCCGCTTGATGGGAAGGCAGCGCCCATCCCGCCCGGCATCGTGAAGAAGCCGCGCTGGCGAATGAGAGACTTCATGCTGAAGTGTCTCCACCAAGCCACCAAACTGCATTCGTTCCGGAATTGCTGCGCACGTAAAGGGTGCAGCCTGCGTTTTCGCCTGCCGTCTTCGTATGAGACTGTCTGTTGACAACCGTTCCTGAGCCGGTAGACGCGATGGTTACTTGGCCTGCCCCACCTTGAACAACCATGCAACTGAAGCCGACCGGGAAGGAGTTCGGCACGGTAAGTGCAATCGCGGAGCCATTGGCAAGTTCCACGATCTTCCCGGCGTCCGCTGCGTCGAGCGTGTAGGTTGTTCCAGTCTGCTGATTCAGGTGTGCTCGATAACCGCTGATCTCGTTATTGTTGGTGACCAGAACCCCGCTGTCCTGAACATCAGTCCCTGCGGCTCCATCCCAGCGCACCAAAGCGTTGTCAGTGGATGCTCCGGGACCGGACACATCTCCGCTGCCACCGCCGCCACCCGTGCCACCGCCGAAGATTCCACCCGGGCCTGCGCGGTAATCGTTGATCACCGTCACAACACCACCGGCCACTGTCAGTTGATAGACCCGGGCATAGTCCGTGGTGTCGTTCCAGTTGGTCGTGGCCGTCGAAACGGTAATGGCCCCCGTGGCGATTTCGACAACGATGTAATTTGTGGCCGTGTTGGTCAGGGTCAGTGTTCCGTCCGACACCGAGAATCCGCCCCATCTGCCGCCGTAGTAGCCCCAGGTCAGACCCGTTGTGACAGGCTGCCGCAGTCCATAGACCTGCTGGTGGCTCAGCGTCACGAAGTTTTCATTGATGACCACCTCGGCATTTGCCTGCGGTGGGCTTGCGATGTTCTGCATGGTGCTCCTTAGATGGTGGCCTGCGCGACAAACCCGCGCCCGACGATTTCGCTTAGTTGGTAGATGTGCACATAGAGCACGGTGCGGTTGCTGCCGAAGTCCGTCACCTGCTGCGCGCTGGTGTAGATGACCTCAGTCGTCGAGCTGGCGAGCGTGCGAACCACCGTCGTAAACGTGCTGTCGGAATAGATTTCGATCACGTAGGCTTCGATGGCTTCACCGAGCGGAACACTGCTGGACAGCGGCCCGAGGAACCGCGTCTGCATGCGGGTGCGCCGCTGCCATGTGATGCCGGTATCGGTCGTGTCCCGGTCGGCGCGCACGTTGACGACCGACAAAGGCGTCATGCTCACGCCGTTGTTAGTGACATCCTGCGTGGCGGCAGTAGACAGAGAGCGACCGATGGAGACGCCTTTGAAATAACGCTCTGCCGCCAGTGCTGAGTTTTCCTGCGTGATCCTACGAATACCGCTGTTACCGAGGAAAACGAAGCGCGAGCCGGCCGCCTGGCCTGAAGTCAGGCGATCCGTTCCTAGCCGCTCACGCAACAGTCGTGAAAGTCGGTAGACACCAGCCGATTGAAATGTGGCCGTGCAGTACTGCAAAACCTCATCGCCGATCAGAATGGAGTTCACCAGCCGGTCTTCAAGCACCGCGTCACGGGTAGCGCTCGACAGGGTTCCGGCACCCACATTCACATCGACGGTGTTGATCTCATCGAACACATTACCGCCCGCCCAATCGGCAAGCGCTGTAACGGTGGTGCCCAGAGTCCCCGACTCGGTAATGTCAACACGGGGATTCCAGGCAAGTTCATCGGTGCTTTCAAACACCCGAGTGCCAGGCCAACCAGAAGCAAGTCCACGCGCTGCCGCGTAAAGCCCCACCCCGTTGTCGGCGTCCCGAAGCTGCGGGATGTCGAGCATGTACAGGAAAGTCCCCGGAATAGCTGCGACTTCTGTCTGCGGGTTGTAATCACCACCCGTTATGCCCGCCTGCGTGAACACCGTCGCGTCTTCCAGCCGAGTCTCAAACCCCAGCACGCCGCTGGACTGCGTGAGCTTTCCAAGCAGCAATCGAAATGCGCTGCCGTCCTTGTCCTCCACGACAACCGAGTCGCCTGGCGTCAGGTTTGAATGCTTTCTTGACAGGCTGATTGGCGCGCTCCACATGGAAATCACGCCGTCCGTTACCTTTGCATCCGCGATGGCCTTGGCCTCGCTTGGCGTGAAGCCCAGCGGGACTTCCGTCGTCCCGGTGTTCGTCTGGCTAGAAAGAAGCCGGTCGCTATATTGGGTGTCCGACTGGTAATCGTCGGAGACATTGGCATAGGTGATCGCTTCCTGTGCAGGAATCTCCAGGTCGTTGCGATGGCGAAGCTCGAACGGCTCGGGGCTGTCGCCCATTTGCTGGGTCGTGCCGAGGTCGTCAAAGGGGATCGTGGCCACCACCGACTGTGCGCGCGGCAGGAAATAGAGCTTGTCGGTGCAGATCGCCTGAAAGAAGAAGGTCTGCGCCAGCATGTCGAGCACCGTGCGCGTTCCACCTACCTGAGACACGGCAAGCGCCCGAACTGGTTTCGTAATCGCATCAAGGGCGCTGGCGTCATAAGTCCCAGCCGGCATGCCTGCTCGCTCGCACAGCCGCTCGACCACCGTCCTGATGGTCTCGAAACCACGCTGCACCGTATCTACTCGGTAGAACGGAATCCAGAAGAGCGTGTCTTGGTCTGGAATGTGTGGGGTGGTCGGCGGGTCGAAGTCCGTTGTGTACATCACAGTGCGACTCAGCAACACGTCGCTCATGTAGCCCTGCCAATTCGCCTGCGCAGCTTTGCTCCCACCGATCTCCCAAAGCTCAGAACCTTCGATGCTTAGACCAGTCGGAAGACTGAGCGTGACCACAGAAGAGCCATCGATATAGCCAGTGATGTCATCACCGGTACGAACTACAGCCAAGTGAAACGTGGTGTCCAGGGGAAATATCGCGGAGGCCGAAGTTCCTGAATAGGTGCCACCTTGCCGCACGTTGATAACCAGCGCTCCATCGGCATTAAAGAAAACATTCAGACCCGAAGAACTTCCGTCCGAAGTGCCATTGGCAAAAATGAATCCACGAGCATTGCCGTAGGTCAAATTCGGGTTCTTGAGAAACGCCTGGAGTGTGAATGGCTGAGAGCCGATCGCAGGGTCTCCTGCAACGGTTCCTATCCCCAAGCCCTGCTTTGGTGTGACGAAGTTTCCTGAGAATGCTCCGGCAGGACCAAATCTCCCTTCGTCCGCGACGACGCCGAGAAACCCGACTGAAGCAGGAACGCCGAGATAATCGTCGCGCACGATGTAACCGATTGGCCCGAAGTCCTGATAGTTCTCCATGACGGCAGGGGTCAGGTTCGTGCCGACTTCAAATGTCAGATTGGGGAGTTGTCCGCTCTGACCGAGAAACAAGCCTTCGATGAACACGGTGCACATGCCACGGTAAGCAGGCGCCAGTCCGGCACCAATCGCGGCTTCATAGGTCGGGTCCGGAAGCTGCGCAGAGTCACCTCCATAGAAGGTGATGCGCGTCCACATATTGCTGTCGTCGCTGGCTATGATCGTGCCGTCTGAAGCATCAGCGTCGACGCTGTAGATCAGCTTTCCGTTGTCCCAGACACGAAGAAGCCCATCCAGTTCATTGCTGGAAAGCAGGTAAAGGTAATCGGCGACGTAGGTGTACGTGGTGCTTTCAGCGCCGCCGCCTTTGCCTTGCTCCGTCGTCGTTGGGACTTCGCGTCGATTGCTGGCCCAGATCACCTGCCCTGCTGATCGGTGTGTTCCTTGAATGTAGGGAATCGGCTGCCCGTAGGCCGTGCCAGTGACCTTGAGGTCGTCCAAGCGTGGGCCGCGCGACTTCTGCGTCGGGGCGAAGGCCAGCGACAGCGCTGAACCGATCAGCCACCCTGCTTGTGTTCCAACCCCCGGGATGAAGCTGCCGACCGCCGCGCCGATATAGGGGAGGGCTTCAGACATCGATCAAGCTCCGAAAGCGGTATCCGGCAATGAAGCGAAACCGACGCATGAACACGAGGCGGGATTCGATCACCTGCTTTTTCCCGGAGTTCGATGCGTGGATGAGAGAAAGCCCGCCGGCCACGTAGTCGCCCACGATGCCGACGTGCTGTGGCTGATGGTCCATGGCGACTGCCACCACGTCACCAGGCTTCAGCGAGTCTTTTGAAACGGGGTCCATGTGCTCAAGGCACATGCGTTCAATGGTTCCGTCAGGGTTTCGTCCGTAGTCCGACAGGTGCAGATCATCGGGAGCTTGCCCACAGGCGCGGGCCACAGCCATGACCATCTGCGCGCAGTCCACGGCCACGCCTTTCATGCAATGTTGGTGGACCCATGGGGTGCCGAGCCAAGTGCGTGCCTCGGCCACGATTTCGGCGCGCGTCGTCATACCACCGGGTCCGGTGCGCTGGTGATCGCGTCAGTCAACGGACGGTGCGCCTCACCCCGAAAATTCAGCACGTTGTCGAATTTGTCCAGGCAGTCGCTGGCCCCGCTCGGATTCGCCAGCGTGCGGTCGTGGCGCTTGCGGCATCCAGCGATAACGGAATAGGTGTCGCCAACCTCCACCGCAGAGAACATGGGAAGAGACAGCGTGAAGGTGCCGTCGTCGTCATAGGTCTTGACCTTCTGCGTGAACCCGGCACAGGCTCCGCTGGTGAAGGTCAAAATTCCCTCGCCGAACCAGTCGTCATCCTCAGTTCGCGAACTGTCCCGAAAAACCTGCGAGCTGGTTACGCTGGTGAGTGTCCCGGCCACTGTGAAAGGCCCCAGGTCAACACCGCACCGAGAGTCGCCAAGGCGGTTGCGGCAGTTCTTCGTGGACACCTCGCCGATGGGCTGCTGTAGGTACTGCATCAGGTCCCGGAGTTCCACGACCACAGAACCGCGTTGAATAGTGATCTGGCCGAAGGTGCCAGACACCAGCGCGTTCTTGCCCCCGTTCGGGTTGGCTCGGTTGTATTCAAAAATCTGGAATCTGGCGTTCTCCCACAACCCGCCGAAGATTTCCGCCCGCTCGAACCCGAGTCCCAAAGGAGCCACCAGCACCAAGTCCATATTACCTACCGACATATCGGCAGCCGTCACCACATCGGACAGCGTGAGTCCAGAGCGCTCGTACTTCACGCCGTTGATCAGGGCGGGGGTTTGTGCGGTGGTGTAGGCGAAGGTCTGGTTATCGTTGCGCTCGACCAGAATGGCCTGCGACAGCGTGCGAGTGCCCAAGGCATACATCGCTGCCAGTGGTGCGTCAAACGTCTTCATTCAGGAAGCTCCAGCACCTGCATGAGAACCACCGATGGGCCAGCAATCAGGCGGGTATCTGTGGGGCCGGAGCGCACTAAATCCCAATCCAGTTGGTCGTTCATGAAGTGAGCTGGCACATAGAAGCGACCACTCCAAGCCAAGGCTTCGCTGGCCTGCGGGTATTTGTAGGCCGTGCCACTGGTGCCGGTCAGGCCAGTGGTAACCGTGCTGATCGTCAGCGTGAAGGCGCCCGTGTCCTTGCCGGTGATCGCGTGGCTCATACCGTTCAAGGCGGCTGCTGCGGTGCCGCTGATTCCATTCAGGTAGATGCGCTGACCAATAGCCAGGGCCGCAACAATCCCGGAGTTGTTGGCGAACGTCAGGACAGTGCTTGCCCCGGCGGTGATGGATGCGATGGCTTGGGATGTGTCGGCCACGAAGGTGACCTTGCCGGCGTTCGCGTCGATGGCGATGTTTCCTGCGCCTCCGCCAACGGTGACCGGCGATCCTGCGCGGGTGATGACTGGCGTCAATGGACGACCGATGGGGCGATCCCGATACTGTGCACTGCCCACTGATGTGTAACGCTTGAACAGGTAGTGCTCTGGCTCGCCATACCCGGTGCCCATGGTGCCGACTGGAAAACCATCGTTGTAGGCAATCAACTTGCCTTGCGAAGCCGAAACCCCGGAGTCCTTGGGATCAAGCATCAGGAAGCCGAAAGCGCCAGCATCCGTGACCTCGAACAGTCCTTCGATGGCTGCCCATGCTGCGGGAAGCATTGGGATGTAGCCAACCTCGAACTCGCGCAGGGTGTAGTCCCACTGGACGTTTACCTCGACGGAACCATTGATCGTCTGTGTGCGCTCGTTCTTTCGGACTTGCCGCCCGCGTACACCAGCGGCCATGACGATCTCCGGCAGGATCACGTCATTCAGAATGGTGATTGTCGTCATAGGTTGCGTTCGCCTGCGTTGAGCTGCCGGCGCGCTTCTGCTGCCGCTTGCGTGGTGGTGCGACGATCAGTGCCCGGGGCGAACTGCTGCACCAGGGTGAATGTCGTGCTGCGGCCCATGCCAGCGGTCGCGGCTGCCGGGACGATGGCGCCCATAGTTCGAGGCACAAAGCGCTCTGGCCCATCCTCTCCCACCAGGTAACTCCTGCCGGCCATCACGTCCCCGCCGCCAGCCTTCGCGCCGCCGAATCCGAAAGCGGCCCCGATGGCGCTCAGAGCGCCGCCGAAGATTCCAGAACCGCTGCCGCCTTCAACCGCACCGCCGAACAATTCGCGCGCGATCTTGGCGGCCTGCGCCTCTGCGACCATGCGCGTGATAAGCCGGGTGAAGTTCTTTCCGATATCCTTGAAATTTCCCTCAAGGATGTCCACCAGCCCATCGCCGATAGCGCCTTGAATGTTCTTCGCCGCTTCCTTGCTAAATTCGTCCAGCTCGGTGTTGAGCTTTGATGCTTCTTCGTATGCCGTTTGGGCGGCATCCACTGCACGGAAGTAGGTGTCTTGGTACGCCGGGCCAAGCGCGTCGAGAATCTTCTGCTGGCGGGCTAGCTCAATGTTCAGTTCTTCAATGGGGCTGCGGGTGCTTTCAAACGTGGCCTTGCCCTGCGACTCTAGGTCTTTCAGCTTGTCCTTCGCCTTGTCGGAAGCTTCCTGTTGGGCCTTCAGGGCATCCAACTGCTTGAGCGCGTCGGTAGCCCGGTCGATCTGGCCAGACGTGGCGCCTCCGGCTTGCAGGTCGAACAGCTTGACCTGTGTTTCAGTCTGGCCGAAGGTGGCAACCTCGCGGTTGATGGCTGCGATCTGGCGCTCGATGTCCTCGAAGATTTTCTTGGCTTCGTCCTTGATCTTCTTGCCGGCGCCCTTGATTTTCTCAGCGGCTAAGACAATCGGCGCGGCGATCTTGGTCGACTTGGTGCCGGCGCTGCTGGCGATCCGGTCGGAACTTTCGTCCCAGATGGTGGACACCGTATTCGCCGCGCCACGGATATTTCCAACAAAGTCGGTCGTGACCGCCTTGGCGATGTTGAAGGCGTCGGCGAAGCGACCGGAGAACAACGCAACCAGAGCACCAGCCACGCCGCCCAGCGCCTCGCCCAGCGTCTTGAATGCAGCGCCCACCACCACTCCCGCAGACAGCAGGAACTTCACGCCCGTGGCCGCCGCTCGAGCAGCCTGATCGAGGGCGCCGCTGTTCTTTGCGCTGTCCAGGAGCTGGGTCGATAGTGCTGAGAGCGTGGGGAGCAGTTGCTGCGCCACGCGGTTGAACAGGCCAGTTACTACACCTTGAACGCGCGACAGGTTGTCGTTGAAAACCTCGGCAGCCGATGCGGCATCGCCACCGATCACCAAGCCCAAGGCCTCGGCTTCCTTCTTCAATTCCTCGATGCCAGCCGCGCCAGCGTTGAGCAGCGGAATCAGCTTGGCACCGGACTTGCCGAAGAACTCCTGCGCCAAAGCCGTCTTGGCCGCGCCGTCGGCGTAGCCCGCGAACTCGTCAGCGATCTCGCCCAGCAGCACGTCGGTGTTCTTCAGCGACCCATCTGCGTTGGTAGCAGACACGCCAAGCGCATCGAACGCCGCCGCTTGGGCCTTGGTGCCTGCCGCTGCTTCAGCCGAGTTTTTCGCCAACTTGGACAGCGAACTGCCCAACTCTTCCTGCGAAATGCCCGACAAATCGGCTGCATACGTCAGCGCGCTCAAGGCTTCTGTGGTGGTGCCAACCGAAGCAGCCAGCTTCGAGGTCGCGTCGAACGAGTCAATGGACGCCTTCACCAACAGAGAGGCAGCGGAAGCGAAGCCCAGGAACGCTGCGCCTATGGCTTTGCCCGCGTCCTGCGCCTCTTTCTTGAACTGCTTCAGGCGCTTTTCAGCGCGCCCCGTGTCCGTTTCAAACGAACCCGTGCGCATCAGCAGATCGATGATGATGCTTCCAGCGGCCATTCTCAGTCTCCCTGTGGGCGAACGAAGCCCAGCGCGCGGATCGTCTTGATGTCCGCGTCGTTCATATCTTTGGTTGCCGGGTCGGGGGCGAGCCAGTCGAGCATGGCCTGCACCTCCTGCCCACCAATGCGGCTGGCGATCAAGGCCGCCGGCCTGTGGTGCCGGTGCTCGTCGTCAAACGGATACAGCGTGTAGAACTCCACCCACCGCTGGAACTCCGATTCGGTCATCCCGTGCTGAATCTCGGCAATGGTCTTGCCAAGGGCCAGCGCTAGGACGTGCTCAAACCATCCTGTTCCACGGCGGGCAAGTCGTTTTTTGCTGCACCCGAAAGCCCGTTCACATCGAGGATCGCGTTCACCAGAGCATTGGCCGCGAAGGGCGTCAGCTTGGCGGCCTGCTTGGCGTTCATCCCGGGCTTGCCGTCCGGCGTGCAGACGCTGGCAGCGATCAGCGCGGTCATGGCGCTGGCTCGCTTCTCGTCATCGTTGGACGCCTCGGCAATCTGGAACTTGCGGAACTCGATGGCGGGCAGTTCGCGGAAGTGGATGCTGTGCTTGCTGCCGTCAGGCAACTCCACTTCCCGAACTTGCAGCTCATTCTTCGTGAAGAATGCTGCGTCGATCATGCCGGCGTGAACCAGGTCGGGGTCACGACACCGGAGCGCTGAATGGTCAGCGTACCGCGCACGATCTCGTTGGTTGCCACGTCGATGTTCACATCGGCGATGTAGCCCTCGAAGCCCAGGCTGGTGCGGTCGGTCGGCGGGATGAACTCGTCGTCCGTATTCAGCGTCGGGTCGGTCGTCGATTCCGACAGACAGGCGAGCCACGAGATGGTCGTGCCGGCGTCCTTCAGGTCGAACAGGAGCTGGTGCGACACGTCGCGCGGAATCAGGTTGAACGGAACCGAAACCTGTCCAGGGTTGCCGAGGCCACGCTGATAGGTCTTGTCGCCCACGTTGTCGAGGCAGGTGTCCTCGATCTGGTCTGCCGCGCCGCCGAGGCCAGTGATGCCAGTGGGGCAGGCCAGCTTGACGATTTCGCCAGCGCTGGAGGTCAGCAGGTCCACGAAGAACAGCTCCGTGCCTTGGGTTTTTACAACGCCGATGGTCATGATGTCCTCCTTTAGGACGTAAAAAAGCCCGCATTCAGCGGGCTATGGTTGAAAAACTTGAGATCAGGTAGACGACTCTTCGGGCTCGTCCCGGTGGTGCCACCAGTCGAACTGCAAAGCGATGCGGTACAGCTTGGTCGAGCTGATTTCGCGTTGATTGATCGGGATTCCCGTGAGATGGGCGAAGGGCTCGATAGCATCGCGGGCGGCTTGTGCCAGCGCTTCGATTCCGGCGTCGGTCTGGTGCCAGCAGTCAACCTGCACGATCATCGCGTCGATGGGAGGCAGGCCCGACAATTGGTTCTCAGGGCTGGCACCGGCCAGCGCCCATGTGATGTAGGGCTTGTCCGCATCCTGCGGCGCGGCGCCGTGGCGGTAGATGCGGGGTGGGTTTGTGCCCACGATGTTCTTCACCGCAGCGGATGCCTTCAGGGTCTGAAAAACGGGTGGAAGCATCACTTGCCCTTGTTGGCCGCAGCCAGTTTCTTCACGATGCGGTCGATGCCGTTCACCAGTTCGGCCTCGGCGGTCTTGATGGCCTGCTCTGCCTTGCTGGCGAATGCCGGGCGCAGCCATGGCTCGGCGGGTTGTTTCTCGCTGCCGTACTCCAGAATCTGGCCGGTCTTGAGCGTGGAGACGGATTCGCCCTCGCGCTCGTAGCCCTTGCGGCGCACGCGCACCAGATACCGCTCACCCTTGCCGCTGCTCGGCGCCTTGCCGCGCGTCACCACCAGGTTCTTCTGGAGCAGGCCGGTGCTCTGGCGCTCGCCTTCTGAAATCTGGTTTGCGGTCACACGCGCCAGGTTGGCGTCGGCCTGCTTGTAGATCACCACCGCAGCCTTGCGCAGAGCAGACTTCACCGGGCCGCCGCGCTTACTCACCACCTCGGGCGGCAGGCTTCGCAGCGTGTCCAGCACGCCATCAAGGCCAGAGAGGCGGAAGGCTTCAGCCATTGTTCACTCCCGTTTCGCACATCAGCGTCAGGTGCCGGCGCAGCGTCGGGTCGGGCAGAACCGCCTTGATGTCGTAGTTCAGGCCGTCATGCACCACGCGCATGGTGGGCACGATCCCTGCCTGCCAGCGAATGGTGATGCGCGTGTTCACCCCGGCCTGCAAAGCCTGCGCGGCCACGAACTCACGACCAGACAAAGGGGCGATCTCAGCCGGAATCAGTGCGTCGTCGCTGCTCAGAATGGACACGAAGGATTCCTCAACCGCGCCGGTATCGCTGTCCTCGGTCGTGGTGTAGGCCTGGATGTCCACGCGGTGACGGAGCTTAAACGCGAGCGGACGCATCAGACCCCCATGCAGGTGCGGTACGGCTGCCAGAGAGCCTGCGCCGCACGGCGGTAGGTCTCGCGCTTTTCTGGATCGCCGTCGTAGTCGGCCTGCACCATGAGCACCACGCCGTTGAAGGCATCCTCCGGCACCCATGCCGTGCCGTCCGGCGAATCGGAAGACGACTCTTCTTCTGGCGAGACAGGGAGTTGGGTCGGCTGCACGAACGCGAAGTATTCGCGGGTCGCGCTGCTGATCAGCCGCTCGAGCAGATCGTCGTCGTCGTTGTGCGTGACCCGCAGGGCCAGTTTCACATCATCAATGGCAGCCATATCACCTCACGAAAGTTGCAATGCGCCCGCCGGCAATGGTGGTTTCCGAACCCCCAGCGATCACCACTTCGCGCCCATCAGCCACGTCGTAGTCGGTGACTTCGGCGAACGACACCGTTGGCGCATAGATCGCCTTCGTTCGAGTCAGAAGGCCGGGGGCAAGAATCTGCTCGCCCGGCTGGGTCAGGCTCGGCGGAAAGAGGGACTTCGAGCGCGTCAGCAACGGAGGCGAAACCGTCACCGCGCCAACCGTGAGCGTCGGCGCGTACAGCACCTTCGTGCGCGTCACCAGTGGAGGAACGATGGTTCCGTCCGCAACGACTGCCGGCCCGAAGATTTCCTTTGTGCGACTGATGAGTGGCGGCGAAACCGTCACGCTGCCCGGCGTCACGCTCGGGCTGTAGAGAGCCCTTGCTCGTGTGACCAGCGATGGGCTGATCGTGATTCCGCCGGCTGTCAGCGTCGGCGCGTAGATGACCTTTGAGCGAGTGAGCAGCCCGGGGGAAATTGTCACCGGCCCCGATGTAACTGTCGGAGAGAAAAGACTCTTCGTTCTAGTGACAAGCCCCGGGCTCAGAGTGACCGCGCCAGGCGTCACCGTTGGAGCAAATAGCGTCTTTGAGCGCGTGACCAGTGTCGGGTTGATGGTCACCGAGCCAACGGTAATAGTTGGCGCGTACAGCGTGCGCGTGCGGGTGACCAGCGAAGGGCTCAGCGTTTGGTCGCCACCTCCACCAGCTTCCACCGCAAATGTTGCGATGACCATGGCAAGCGAACCACCCGACCCCGAGCTGATCGTTCCCCAATCAGCCGATGACGTTTCACTCGCCGTGACTACTTTGTAAGAAGCAAGGCCCCGAGGCTCGCCAAACCCACCCGTCAGCCGGGCAAATACGTTGGTATATCCAGTGTCTGGCGGGCTGTTTGTTGGCGTGATGTCCGAACCACGTCCAGACACACCCGCGATAACAACCCGGTCGTCACCCGAGTTCGCGCCCGAAGCCGAAACCGAAAAGCTGCTGTTGACGAACTGCGTTCCGCTGCCCGACTGATCAAGCAAGGACGCGGTGTCCATGCCTGACCACTCTTGCAGGCACAGCGCAACCCCTGCGTCAGCACTACCACCAGTAACCGTCGCGGTAACCGTGAAGGTGCCAGACGCCGTGCCAATGACGCAGTACCCAATGAAAACGCCGTTTTCCTGCGTGACCGCAGAGCGAACGACCGCGCTGTAGGTGTTCCCTTGGTTGTCACTGATGCTGATGCTTGTCGGCTCAGTGCCAAAGGTCGGGTTCCAGAAACCTGTGACGAAAACGACATTGCCAACCGTGGGCGTTGACGAAAAAGACGTGTTCGCGCTCGGGTAGCCTCCTACCCCGGGCGATGAGGTCTGAACAAGTGAAGCGGCCATAGCGGAGCCAGCGGACCGTCAGACCGTTTCAGAACTGGAGAATGCCCGAGGCGTTCCAACCGATCACGATGTTTCCACCGTTGGGCGTCACAGGCAGACCAGTCACGCCCGTGTCGATGTAGGCCACCAGCCGAGAAGTCGATGGCGTGCCAGTGTCGAGGAACAGAATAAGCGCCTCGCAAGGGTCGCCAGTCACCGCTGTGATCGTGGTGTCTGCCGCATCCAAAAGACCGCCCGTGTAGGTTTGCGAAGCAAGGGTGGTTGGCGTACCCACGGCGCCTGCGCTCGCGTCGTCGTAGAAGTCGTGAGCGGAACTGTAGGTGTAGTCCGCCGTGTCGATCAGAACAACCTTGAGCGTTCCGGTGATGGTCGGCGAACCCGACATCGACTGTCCCAACTGAGCAGCAATGAAGGCTGGATAAAAAGCGTTTGCCATGATGATTCCTCTTAGCTGGTCGCCATTTCAGGCACCCATGATTTACAAACGTCCCACGGCCTTGGCTTGCCGTGGAAGCACACCACCCTCGTTCCAGAAGGAACTCCATTCGTGCAATGCACCTTGAAACTGCGCACCTCGGCGCCCCACTTCGGCGATCCGCCGATCAGTGGCTGAAGAAATCCTTGGTCGCCCCAGCGCTCGCGCGTCGTGCATTCGCGCATCGCGCGCTTCGGGTCTTTCGTGAAAGACGACCAGCACCTGGCGCGGTCAGCTTCCTTCAGGAACATGAAGCCCGAGCCCATCAAACGGGGTCGGTAGAAGTCATGCAGCACCGTCGTGCATTGGGGAACCTCGGGAACCTTGAACACCACCGTGTCTAGGTCCATCAGCAGCACGTCGCCGCCGATCAACTCCGGATCAAACGCTTCCAACTTTGACCACCAGCCGGGCCAGTTCTGCCGCAGCGCGATGGTTGGCACGCCTTCCACTGGCACATCGGACAGGCACACGATGCCGGGCACCTGTCGGGCCAGCCACTGCACATGCGCAGGTTTGAATTCACCCCCGGACCGCAGCACGCAGACCAGCGTCGTCATGCCGTCCAAACCGCGAAGATCGAGCGCTTGCTCTCCGTCACGACGAAGCCGGGGAAGTCCTTGCTTTCCCATCCGCTTCGATGCTCCTGCCAGTGGTCGCCACCGTATCCCCACACATCGCCCGATTGAGGCTCGAAGCCGTTGGGCGTGAAGATCACGATCTGTCGAGTTGCAACTTGTTTCGCCAACTCGATGACTTGCAGGCCCTCGGCCTTGTCCATGTGCTCGATCACATCGAGCAGGTAGACCGCCTCGAACTTTTCTCCAGCCTTCACCAGGTCGGTCAGGCCGTCTAGCGCGGTCTGCTCCAGCACCTCATAGCGCTCCTGGCGGAGCACATCGGCATAAGGTCCGAACGGTTCCATGCACAGATGGACCTTGGGCCGATACCACTGCATCGGGCGGATGCCGGCGCCGATGTCGAGCACCGACCAGCATGCGATCAGGCCGGGCGGCCTCTTCAGTGTGTGCGAGACAACGCCAGTCACGCCCATTTGTGCGCCCACTTCGTATGCAGCAGGGCCTTGTTCGATGCCGCCGTTCCTCGTCTTGTGTGTGGGGTTCGGTAGTGCCACACCACGCCAGGCGCCTCTCGGAATCTCGCGCCGGCATCCTCCATGGCCCACAGAATGTCGTTGTCGTCGTAGGCCACGCCGTTGCGAAACGCCTCGTCGAACCCCCCAACCTTTTCCCACAGCGAGCGCTTCAACATGGCGCAAAAGTGGAAATGCGAGCCCTTCGGAACCTTGGCCCGACCGTCTTTTGAATAGTCAACCTTCGGGCCGGCCAGCCACATCCCTTTCACGTCACGACATTGCGCCGTCACGTAGTCGTTGTCCTGCTCCAGCAGTTTCAACATTCCCGTGAATACATCCTCGCGGTGCTCAATCTCAGGGTTGGTCAGCACCACCACATCGCCAGTACTCGCGCGCACCGCAGTGTTGAACGGCACACAGGGGTTTAGGCCGATGTTCTTCTTCGGCAGATAGGTCACGATGCAGCCCGGGGCCTTCACCGGCACCGGCGACCCGTCGTCGCAGACGCTGATCTCGATGTCGAGGTGCTTGTAGACCCGGCGGTATGCAGCGAGCGACCGGTCCAGTTCGGCCTGACGATTCCAGTACGGCATGCACACGCTGATCTTCATGTCAGGCATTCCTCAAGTGATTGGCGCGGGAACATATCCAGCGCCGTTGCGCGGCTGGCGTTGATCACCACAGCGCGCCCGTTGACGTGTTCCGCCAGGGCTTTGAACTTGGCCGGCCATTTATTGATCGACCCGGCGTTGCCAAGCCCCTTTGGATGGTCGCCATGCCAGTGGGCTTTTCCATCTGTTTTCTGACAGTCGTAGCCCAGCAAGATCACGCGCTCTGCGCCCGAGAGAACGGCCAGCGAAACACACGCCGCGCCAGAGTTCTGAAAGCTCTTGAACTTCTTCGGGTCCATGCGCTTCACCTGGTACTTGGCCGGCACCAGGTTCGATGAAACTCGCTCGCCCCGAAACGTCAGGGCCACCTCATCCTTGTGCGTTTCCCACCATGCACGATCCATCGCGAACAGCAGGTCTGCCCACGGGGCAATTCGGAATGTGGTGTTGGCGACGATCACGCCTCTTTCTTTGGGCGACCGGGCTTTTTCTTTCCACTGCCTGACGGCTTCAACGTCTGCGGGGGTGAGGCTTGGGCCGCTGGCGATGCAGACAACGGTGCGCCACCGGCCAATGAAGGGGATTCCCGAAGGACTTTTGTCTCGTACAGCTCGACATCCCCCCGTGCGAGGAAGAAGCGGGCCTTGTGGTCGATCATCTCGACGACCGAGCCGTGGGGCAAACGCCCGTGGCGATCATCGAAGATCACTTTTGCGGTAACGGAAACTTTCATCTGGTGTGAAAGGCAGGGGCCGAAGCCCCCGCCGTTTCATCAGGTGATGCTGATCGCGCCGTAGTAGATCGCGGTCGGGCGCTCGATGCCCAGACCGAGGCGTTCTTCAGCGCGGATCGTCACCAGGTTGTTGGTGAAGTCAGCATTGACGTAGCCCATCTCGATCACCGTGCCGCTGCGCTCGTAAAGCACCACGGTCGGGTTGAAGGCGCCGATGATGAACTGGCCTTGGGTCACGTAGGTGGAGAGCACCACACGCAGACCGAAGGGGTTCATGCCGGCAGCCATGCCCGGTGCACCGTACAGGTACGTGCCGGAGTTGGCGCCCTCGCGGGTGCGCTCCATGGCACCCCAATCGGCGGGGTTCACGATCACCAGGTCGGGCGGGAAGCCAGCGGCCCAGAGCGTGTACTTCGCACGGTTGATCGAGTCCACCAGGTTCTCGTCACTCTCCGGCGTGAAGGCCGTGAAGTTGCCCGAGTCGGTGATGCCCGAGATGTTCGGGCTGGTGCCGTTGCCAGCGATGAGTTGCTGTTCCACGCGCTGGGCCAGACCGTCGCGCAGGCGCGATTCGATGTAGGCCACGATGGCGGGAGCATCAGCCAGCAACTGGTTGGACACCTTCAGCCAGTGGGCGATGGTGCGGATCGGCACATCGTAGTTCTCGAACGTGATGTCCGATTCTTTCTTGGCCGAGCCTTCCGACGCTTCCGCCGCGCTGTTCACCCAAGTGGCTTCGCGCAGGCTGTTCACCTGGTTGGTGCTCACGGGGATGGTGCGCAGCGCCTGGCGAACGGTCAGCGGCACGAAGCCGCCAGCGATCACGCCGGGCATCTGCATCGGGAATACCGTGGTGCTGCCACCGATGGTGGTCGACTTCACACCAGTGATGTTCAGCTTCGGCACTTCGTAGCGCACGCGGCTGGAGTCGCTGTTGTTGGCGGTGAAGGCTTTGAAGGCGTCCGACTTGACGAATTGCTCGCCGATGGACAGGGGCGCTTCAGCCGCCTGCATCTTGAAGCCCTTCTGCGCCAGTTCGGTGAAGTCGGCCTGGAGGGTTTTGAAGCCCTCGGAGACTGCCTTCACTTCGTCCTTCACCTCTTGGTGCGCAGCGCCTAGCGTTTCCACTTGGCCCTGGTATTTCTTCATCGCTTGATCGACTTTTTCGCCTTGCTCTTGCAGCAGGCTTTTGACTTCGGAGAGGTCCATGATTGAACCCTTTCTGCCCAATGGGCGTAAAAAAACCGCCTCTAGGGCGGTTGCGGTTTCGGAGGTTGGCGGTCAGCTCGGCAGGACTCGGCCTTGCAGCAGTTGCCGCAGTTCGAGCACCGGTCGAATTTCGTCCTCAGCCTCACGCTGGGACAAGGACTTGATGCGGGCGACCAGGCCCGTTGCATCCGTCCGAGAAAACCCGCCAGCCTCACGCAGTAGGGTTTCAATCTCTTTCAGCGAAGTCGCTGCATCGAGCAGTGACTTCACGTCGTTGATCTTTGCGCCGAGGTCTGCGGGCTCTTCCACCACGCTGATCTCGACCAGTTCGATTTCCTTCAGCAGGCGCTTGCCTTCGCCCAGCATCTCGATCTTCTTCGGCATGTAGCCGATGGACATGCCGTCGACCGCGCCGAACTTCATCGCCTTGTAGACATCCTCGGCGACTGAATGACCAGGGATCAGGGAGCCCGACACGAACAGACCCTTTTCGTCCACACGGATTTCATCCCACTTGCCGATCACCGGGCCGTAGTGGTTCCAGCGCATGCGGATGGGCCGCTCCCCGCTCTTGCGCTTGATGGTGCGGTCGTAGGCCTTCGGGTCGATGGTGTCGCCGTAGACATCGGTCCCGCCGAACATTGAGGCATAGCCGGCGAATTTCATATCGCCGTCTTCCATCTTCAATTCAAGTGCCTCAAGCGGCAGGCGTTTGGTTTCCATCTTCTTTCCCCGCGTTTTCTATGGGCGCAGTGGCGCCCTGCATGAACAGCTTGTCGCCGCCCTCCATAGCCGGAAGGTTTTCCCAGCCTCGCGCCTCGTTCGGCGTCACAAAGCCGCCCTGAATACCGACCCGGTAGGAGTCGAAGCGGCTCTTCTTGTCCGAGCGCAGCAGCGCGTCGAAGTCGAACTCAGCGTGATAGGTGAGCCGGTCAGTGCCCAGCAGGTTGGAGTCAATGCTGGCCTCGATCTTTTCCAGAATCGGGCGCAGCGTGATCTTGTAGAAACCCTCGACGATTTGCGAGATGCCCGAGCCCCAGACGCTGGTCCCGTTGTTGTCGTTCACCATCACCGATGGAACACCGTACCAGCGGCAAATCTCGGAAATCTGGAACTGGCGCGAGGCCAGCAACTCAATGTCTTGCGGCGACATGCTCACCGCGTCGAACTTGGCGCCCTTCTCCAGCACCAGCAGGCGGTCATCGGTCCCTGTGGTCAGGGTGGCGAAGTTCGCGCGCACCGCAGTTCGTTGCTCGGCCGTCAGAAGGGCGTCCAGCGAGAGAACCCCGGATGGCTTGCCGCCGTTCTTGTAGATGTTGCTCACGGCCTTCTCGGCGCCTTGGGCAATCCCCAGGGTGTTCCGCTGATAGTCCATCGGGGACAAGCCCACAATGCCATTGCCCATCAGCTTTACATGCCAGATCGATTCCGAGCTGTAGACCGTCACCCCGGTGTCGTGGCTGTACTCATGCACCACCGATCCATCTGGCAACAGCACCGTGTTGACCTGGCTGGTCATGATCGGCAGCAGGCTC
>Ga0172380_10003049_pt1 | contig 24035 bp, 29 predicted proteins | sample Leawe162metaG_FD_119747 | JGI IMG/M metagenome (GOLD analysis project Ga0172380, IMG submission 119747) | Leachate microbial communities from a municipal landfill in Southern Ontario, Canada - Leachate well 162 metaG | ecosystem: Engineered > Solid waste > Landfill > Unclassified | place...
GCCCTCGCAAGGAGGGCTCTGATAAATTGCGCAGATGATTCGCGCGCTTGTTTTGCTGTTCGTGGCCGGGGCGGTTTGTGCCCAGCCGATTCACCGTGATCCGCGTGTGGTGCGGGAGTTCAGGAAGTCGGTGCCGTGTCCTTCAACGGGAAGGACTCGTGGGGCCTGCCCGGGATTTCAGGCCGACCATTCGCGCAGCCTTTGCAGCGGTGGTGAAGATCGCCCGGAAAATCTCACTTGGCTTTCCGTCGAAGATCACAAGTGGAAAACCTTCATAGATAACCGCGAGTGCCGCAAGCTGCGACGACTCGCTAATACGCCTGCTATCGAGCGCTAGGCCATTGCTCCGGCGAGTTGCATGGCCTCATCAGCCTGGCTCGTCCCAACCAGCACCCCGCGAGCGGTCTGCAGGAAGGTCGTGATACCCGCCTCACGAAGCCTGCGAATCACCTCCTGCGGATCGCCTGCAATCGTCACCGTCCCGCTCGGATTGCGCTGCGCCTGCAATGTCGGTTGGCTTGAATCGGATTCCATCAGCGCTTCGCCCTCCGGCCTTGGATAGCCCGCCAGCCGGTAGCGCTCGTTTGGCATTCGCTCAACACGCCAGTCGAGGTCCGGTTCGTTGCGCTGCCTGGTCGGAAGTGCGGTCAAAGCATCCTCCGGGGCCAGATACCCGGCTCCACGTCTCCCGGTCCAGATTGATGCAGGCTGTTCTTGCGATTCGGATGCGTCGGCGGTCGCGATTGGAGCCTCAACGAGCCCACCCTCGTCGTCCTGCACCACTTGGGCTACTGGCGTCTGCGTCGGGGCCTCGTAGATCGCTGCAGGCGTCACCGGGGCGGCTTCCGACAATGGCGTCTCCAGGGCGGCGAATGCGCCGTCGATGGCTTGATCAACCGTTGTCGCTTCGCTGATCTTCTGGAGTGGGGCGACTGCTGGAGGCGAGGTTGGCGCAGGAGTTGGGGGCGGGGTTGTCTGTTCCGGCTGCGCTACTGCAGCCGAACTCATCGCAGCTCCGAGCACTGGCAGCGCTCGCTGAGACATCGGGATGAAGGCATTGGCCCGGGGGCGCGGTAGCGCTGCGGCAGGCGCATTGGCCTTTCTCGCCGCGTCTACAAGCCCGCCCTGAACGCTTTCGGAGAACATCCGGGCGCGAGCGATTGGGGGCGCAACGAAAGGAATAGCTGCAGCCGCCAAACCAGCGGGGCCAGTTGTTGCCATGCCGCCCAATCCAAGCGCAGTACCCAGTCCGGCCTTCAGATTGTGCGAATCGGGGCTGCCAACCTTTTCCGGAAGTTTTGCGACTGAAGGAAACGCAGCGCCGAAGCGCCCGACCGTCTCCAGCCCATCCGACAGTGGCTTGCCCTTCTTGAAAATCTTTCCAAGGACGGTCGCATCAATGGAGCCGGTCGAATCGTTCAGTGCGCGCTCAACGGTGTAGGTCTGAGCGATCTTCATGCGGGCTTCGCGCAATGCAGGCAGCAAATCGGAGCGACCCAGCGACTGCGCGTAGTCCTCTAGCGTTTGTTCGATGCCTGCCGCCTGTGCGTCAGCAGCCCGAGCCATTGCCAATTGCTCCGGGTTGGCCGACACGTTGTAAGCCTTGAAGTAGCTCTGCGCATCGTTTCGCGCCTGCTTCAATTCCTCGATCATCACCTTGGGCTTGATCTCGGCCACCGGGGCGCGGTTCATCACTGAAGAAGCCGTGACGCCGGGGGCCACCGGCAGATCAGCAATGGCCTTGTATGCCTTGCCAGCGTCCTTGCGCACCGTCTCCAGCGCGGCCAGGTCGATGGGCGCGTCAGGGGCCAGGTTGAGCGCCTTTCGGACAATGCTCTTTGTCGTTTCCTGATTCTGGACGGATGCAATCTGCTGTGTCGCCATCTTGCCGGACACGCTTTCCATCGCGCGATTGGCAAAGGTCGGGTTCACTGTGGCCGGGGGCAGGATGTAGCCTGCGTTGATGGCGTCTTCTGCGCTGTCAAGCAACTGTGATGCGGGCTTCATGGCTTTGCCGCGAAGTCCTGCCGTCACGGCCTCCGCTCCTTTCCCCAGTCCCTGAATAACAGGGGGGGCAATACCGCCCACCAGCGCCCCCGCAAGCGCATCGTCTGGGTTCACTAGCCCAGCTGACGCTGCGCCGCTTGCTGCGCCCGTACCGACTCGCGCCGCCAGTCCTGCCTTGCCAGTAGCGCCGCCTACGCGAAACCCGCCCGATGCGAGCCCTTCGGTAATCGCTGTCGCCGCCTTTCCAGCGGGTAGCACAGCGCCTGCCGCTTTACCCATCAACCCGCCGACCGGAAGGCTGCCGGCTACTTCTGCTGCCAGTTTGCCGCCCTTATAAAGCAACGACTCGTCCTGTGCGCCCAAGTCCTTCAAGGTCGCATCCATGTCGGCGCGGCGCTTGCGGTTGGATTCGAGCGATAGACCCTTTCCGTCAATCGCGTCCTTTGCCATGTCGATGGGGGCCAGGAGCGTCGCGCCAATGCTTCCAGCACCGCGCACACCACCGGCCAGCAGGTTCAACGCGGCTTGAGAAACGCCTTCGCCATCCTTGGAAATGTCCTTTGCCCCGCGCGTGATCTTGTCGCCGTCGATCTCTTCCTTTGCGCTCTTTGGAGTGTGCTTTACGGCAAACGCCAACACCTCTTCCTGTGTCGCGCCTTCTGGCGCTGTCACTTGAAAGCGCCGACCGCTCGGCGTAGTGATCTCAAAAACTGGCATAGGTTAGGTTCCCGGTCATGATTTGGTCGCTATTTCAGGCGGTGATACGATGCGAATCGTGAGCGACTACATCACTGCAAAAGTACTATGGGCCGTCGTGCTCGCCATTGGCGCGATCATTTATGGCGCGTATCGTGGATGGACCGGGAAGCGCCATGACGACGATCTTGAGCCGTGATGGATCAGTCGCCATATTTCACGGTCGTCTTTTGGTATCGCGTGGTCGTGCTGATCGTTCTGTGTCTGGTGGTCACTGAACTTTCGGAAATAAAGGGAATCGCTGACGCAGCCCGAGTAAACGCGGCTCGCGCGCTTGCTGAGGCAAAGAGTGCGTCATCAAACGCAGGGCAGGCTCTCGGCGAAGCCTACGACGCGAAGATCGCCGCCGAGAACTGCCGACGCTGAGCGCGTCACTTCAGTTCTTTGATGCTGAACCCTTTGAAAGGCGAGTTCGGCTCAACCCTCCCCCGCACCTCATCGACTCGCCGCGCAGACTCCGGCACTTCCGCCAGAATGCCGCGCGTTGCAAGTGCCCGGTTGTTCCGCTTCTGCTCGATGACCTTGAGCGAATCGCCGGGGCGTGGAAAATACTGAAGTTCGCCGTTTCGGAACTCGGTATCAGCAATCACTGCGCCCGATTCCCGGCGCAGCACAGCATTGATGAAATCCCGCTTGGCCTGATCTAGTTGCTGCCCTTTTTCGGTGTTGGCAAGGTTGACTGCAGCGCCAATCCCCCAGCGACCGTCGGCTCCCGGAGTGGAGTAGTGCTTGCCGTCCTTTTCCAGCTCGTCCAAGATGTCATTCGATGCTTGCATCCGAGCGCCGAACAGGAGCGCCTTGGATTGGCTATCGGTCAGGGGCTTTCCGCCCGCCGTCTTCATCTTCGGATCTTCCGGGCCACCCGGGATGAATTCAAGCGTCACGCCATCTTTGGCCCAGCGATAGCCCGACGGGGCTTTGCCTGATGCTCGCGCCTCGGCTACTTCCGCCCTGGTAAGTGCGCGCCGGTCGCGGCCTTCCTCTGCGGCCTCTGCTCGGCGGTCACGGGCCTCATTTTCTGCGCGGGAACGCGCATCGCGACGATCTTCCCGCTCACGCTCGCGCTCGTCCTTGATGCCAGCCGACGAGAAGATCACCTTGCCATTGCGATCAATCACGGTCGCGCCGTCTGGAACAGTCACGGTGCGCTCAGAAGCCAATGGCTTGCCAGCGCTGTACGCCTCCAGATCGGTCGTCTTGGCCTTGCTGAGGGCCGCGTCGAACACCTCGTCGGCGGTGCGCTTTCGCGTCTGGCCTGCGACTGCCGCCTCATTGATCTGCTTTTCCGCACCGTACTGCTTTTGCAGTTGCGCGGTGACAGTTGCGCGGACTTCTTCCTTTTCCGGGCCGTCCGGCATGTTGGCAAGCTGCTTGTTCACTTGGGCAATCAGCGCCTTTGGATCGCCGCGCAGTCCCTTGCTTTGCTCGCCATCGGAATAGCTTGGTGCGCCTGCTCCGCTGAGCATGGAAACCGGATCGGCTTCGACTGGAACCTCAGTACCCGCCTCGGCCTCCATGAGACCCTGAAGGCGCTTCATTGGTGCGCGCTTGCGCTCGTCGGCCCGGGCTTCGGTGCGCTGCTCCATCTGGTCCTTGATCTCAGCCAGACGCATCGCCCTTTGCAATTCGGCTTCGCTTTGCTGCTCCATCAAAGACTGTTTGGCAAAAAGCTCGCCCGCCGCGTAACCGGCGGTCGATAGCCCCCGCCCCAGTGCTGCGCCGAATCCGCTCATTTCGCACCTCGCGATTGTTCGTAAGCCGTCATGCGCTGCGGATCGCCCATCGTTTCCTTCAGGGAATCCAGTGCAGCGCCCAGCTTTTCAGGGGTCAGGCCTACGGTTGGAAGTAGCGCCTCGATGTATTCGCGGGTCGCTTCATCCAGCACGTCACTGGTAACCGTTACCAGTCCAGCCTGCTCCATGAAGTCAAGCGCGTCGAGCAACAAGGCCATTCCCGCTTGAATGAAAACGTCGTGCGGGATTGTTCCCCGGGCCTTGTGCGCCATCATGTTCAAGATCGCGGCCATGCCCTTGGCAACATCTTCAATCGGATTCTCCGCCTCGGTGATGCCTTGGCTCAGTTGCTTGAACGTGGCTTCGTCGTAAATGATCCGTGTTCCAGCCTTGACGAGCTTGTCGTAGCGCTCGCGATCGGTCACGCCTTCCTCAATCTTGGCTTGAGCTTGTTGGAGTAGTGTGTTCTTCAGCATGGGGTCACTTTCCTGCAAACATCAGGCCGCTTGGACGCACGCCGTTGTACGTGGGCGATTGCGCGTTGAAGATGTCTTCCTTGGGCTTGAGCCTGAAATCCATCCGTGGGACGGCCTTGCCGTTTTCCATCTTTGCCCGGGCAGTGTCGGCGGCGGTCTTGTAATACTCGGCCTTCTGCTTCTTTTCTTCGTCAAACATGCCGCCGACAAAGTTGGCTGCAATGGACTTCATGTCCTTGTTGTCGAAGAAGCCGGACAGCGTATCGAGCACACCCTTCTTGCCGGGAACTGGCTTTGCAACATCGGTGGGCTTGACGGTTGGCGACTGGGCGACGAGCGGGTTTGCTGTCTGTGTGGCGCTCATGTCCGTGGCTGGCGTGCTTGCAGTTGCAGCGATCGGCCCGCTATCCATCAACCCGCCGCCGCTCATGTCGGTCATCGGCTGGAACGAATCTCCGAAAGCGCTGGCTTGGCTCGCCGCAATGTCCATCGCACTTGATCCGGCTGACAGACTCGACCCGCCATAAACATCGTCGGCCATCGAAACAGCATCAGCCGCGCTGCTTGCCCCGCCATCACCGATCCAACCCTGCCCTTGTGCGAACGCGCCGATGCCTCCGGCCAATCCGGCAACTGCGCCAATCTTCATCATGGTCTTGTTGCCGGTTACAGCACCAATGCCGCCCACGATGCTTCCAACAGCGGCGATGGTCTGGAATGCCGTCAGCGTCCCTGTAGCGAGGGCGGATGCTCCGGCGAATGCTCCCGCGACAGCGATTATCGGCATGGGTTTTCCTTTATCCTTGATTCGGTGATCCGGTAGATCACGTCATGTTGTGTTTCGCCTGCGACCTTGAAGCCCAAGCGTTCATTGAATCGCCTCTGCCTTGCGTCATCCTTGGGCGTGGAGGTCTGCGCATAGCCGTACTTCGCAATGAGATCGCCCGGATATTTGCGCAGGATCGACTTGTCAGCCGGTGTGTCATCGAACTTCGCGAAATGGAACTCGGGGCCTTTGACGAGAAACACGCCGATCGTTTCCCGATCGCGATACACCGGGTCGAACGTCCAACCTTCCAGCGTTTTCGCGAACTCACTGCGGGTTAGAAACAGTGGGCTCTGTTCCCAAAGTTTCCCGATCAGATCGTCCATCAGCCGCCCGAACCGGTGTAGTCAATCTGAACGGGATTGCCATCTACATCAACCGCCCCCGACCCGGGCGCTGCCGCTGGGCTTTGCCCTGCTGGCGCGGGGGCCGGAGTCGGGGCTGGTGTTGCTGCAGGACCGCCGAAGTCCAGTTCGGGAAGGTCCAGGTTCGTGATGGACCCGATCACACCTAGAGACGAATTCAAGATGCCAACCAAGTTGGCGATAGCAGCCTGCTTTGCTGGCTCGTCCATTGCGTCGTTCGAGAGAATTCCCGCGATTGAACTCATCGTCTGCGTGTACAGATTGCCCGCACTGACCTGCGTCTGCATGAGGGTTTTGTAGTCGGCCTCCATCTGTCCGAGCGCCAATTGCGTATCGGTCGTCATGCCCAGCGCAAGCAGATCGTTCGATTCGCTGGCGTTGAACTTGGCAATATCCAGTGCGACACGGTTGGCCTCGGAGACGTTGAACTTCGCAAGGTCGGCATTGATGGTCGCCATCGTCGCGGCGATCTTGTTCTGCTCGCCCGCGTTGAACATCGAAATCTTGTTCGCCTGGTCCTGATTGATGATGCCCGCTTGAAGGGCGCGGTCCAGGTTCGCCTTGAGCATGTCGTTCGCCTGCGAGACGTTGAACTGGCTCGCGTCGTTAGCGAACTGAGCGTTAATCGCGGCCATCTTGTTGGCCTGCTCCTGGTTGATGATCCCGGCCTGCAGCGCCTTGTCCACGTTGAACTGCGAGACTTGCGTGGCCGTCTGTGCGTTGAACTTCGATGTGGCGTTAGCTTCGGCTGCAGTGAAGGCTGATGCCTTGTTGGTCTCGCCTGCGTTGGCAAGGTTGACGTTCGTCTGTAGCTGGCTGTTTTCCGACATGACCTTGTTCTTCGCGCTTGCGGAGAACTCAAGGCCCTGGTTCTTCGATGCCATGTTGGCAAGATTCATCTGCTGGGCATTACCAGCGTTGTACTGGCCTGCCGTGGCGAATGTCGATGCGTCTTGAGAGGCAATCGGGATGGCCGCGTCATACAAAGCGGCTTGACCGGCCTGCACAGCCATTGAGCTGTTCATCAGTCCAAGCTTGTTTTTCTCCTGCTTGGCGCGCGTGGCGGCTTGCACTTGCAATGCGGAGTTGTCCGCGATGATGTTTTTGACTTGCCCTTGGACCGTGGACTTGTCGTCCGGCGTCCAGGTTGCAGCAGTGCCTTGCGCGCCATCATAGGTATTGGCCGCACCCTGCAATGCCGCTTGCGCGTCAGTGGCCGTGTAGCCCTGCGATGTGGCTTGCGTTGCAGTTGCCTGCCCTGCCGTCACCGGAGCGGCTGTAGCAGCTTGCGTGGCCGTGTACGAGCCCGCCGTACCTTGCCCTGCAACAACGGGGGCTGCAGCGGTCGCAGAGGCTGCGTTGATCGAGCCGATACCGGCTGTGCCTGCGGCGAATGGGGTGATTGTCGCCCCCATCAGCCCTGTTGCCGGGGCTGCTGCAGGCGGAAGGGTTGAGCCGCCGTATCCGGTCGAACCCGGGGCGGGCGTGGGGGCCGGTGTAGGGGTGGGTGCCGGTGCGGGGCCTGGTGCTGGAGTAGGCGCGGGCGTCGGGGGTGGAGTCTCCCCGCTCATGTACTTGTTGAAATCTTCCGGCGAGATGCCAACCATTTGCGAAAACTGATCCGCGCTGATGCCAAGTTGCTGGCCTTGCTGGACCAACCACGCACGCCTCTCTTCGTGTGGCGTGTTGTTGGCCTCGGCATTGGCCCACCATTCAGTTGCAGCCTGCTTGACGCCAGCTTCCGTCCAAGGCTGCGGCGCGGGAGTCGGGGCCGCCGCGTCCATCTGGTTGACTTGCGAATCCATCTGGTTGATCTGCGACCCGGTCGTCGTCGCAATGACCGGCTCAGCGGAATTGACCGCCGATGACGTTGCGTTCATCAGCCCGCCACTGCCTCCCGGGTTCGTGTTGATCCCTGGGCCTGCAGCAAAAGTGATGCCCTGTCCGGTTAGGTAGCTCAGCGTCTCGGGTGAAAGACCGAACTGCGCCGTCACCTGCTCTTTGGTCAGTCCTTGCTCCTGAATCAGCGCTTGCAGCGCAGTCATGTCGCTTGTCGTCAGACCATCTTGAACGCCGACGTTTTCGCCGAGATCGGGGTATGCCATGTGTCGGTCTTTCTTATTTCGGCGTCACGTCAGTAACGGCGGCTGGATTCTGAACGTTGTGCGCGTCGATCTGCGCCTTCGTGTGTTGTTCGATAGCGGCGTAGAGCATTGAAGCTCGGTTGATCGGGAGATGGGACAGGCCCTCAAGAATGAGGTTGATCGCGGCGACCTTGAAGGCTAGCGTGACTTCCGGCTCGCATTCGACAGGTTCGCTCATGACTTCGTTACTCCGTAGAGTTTGAAAAGTCCGCTCGCAATATTCCCGCTGGAGAACAGAAATCGAATCGCATCAACATCCGCCGTACTGCGTCGCTGGCCCACGCCGTCTGCCTTGGTCATATTGGTTCCGTTACTCCCACCGCCAGCCCAAATAATCGTCTTGTTGTGAGATGTTCCAGCTGGGTTTGAAACTCTGATAACGCAGGTGAATCCGCCGTTCGCCGTGGTGTTACTGATTGCTAAGCCCAATTGAATGCGCGTAGCCGACGTTGTGCCGTTGTCGTTGGTCATGCCAAACGTGCCAGCCCCCGCACCAGCCGCCAGGCTCCAGAAATAGTCGCCGTTCGCCGCAGCGAAGGAGCTGCCGTTGTCCGTAGAGGTGCGCAGCCACGGATTAACCGCATCCGTCGCCGGAACCGCATTAATGGCGTGGAGTTCGTACTCTTCGTAGGTGCTGTCCAGCCCCGTGAAATCGATTTGGGCCACCGAGCTGGCCGTCTGCGCACTGATGAACACAAGCCCCGATGCTTGACTCGCTGCGATGGTGATCGTTCCATTGCCGTTGGTGATGGAGACGCCAGTACCCGCTGTCAACGTAGCCTTCGTCAGTGTGTTGCCCGACGAATTGCCGATCAGCAGTTGTCCGTCTGTGTAGCTCGTCTGACCAGTGCCGCCCTTGGCAACGCTGATGGTTGTCGCATTCCACGTTCCGGTGCCGATGGTTCCCAGCGTGGTGACGTTGGCGGTTCCGGCCCAGGTCGAGAGCGCGGTGTTTTCCACGCTACCCAGGCCAACGTCCGATTTGGCGATGCCGGTAGGGCTGTTGATGACGGGCGCAGTGAGCGTCTTGTTGGTGAAGGTCTCTGAGCCTGCGAGCGTGGCTGCGGTGCCAGTCGTCGGCAAGGTGACGTTGGTTGCGCCAGTCGTCGTCAGCGTGAGCGAGTGTCCGCCTGATGTGACGAGAGAACTGCCGTCCGCCAGCGTCAGAGTCGCGCTTGTGGCGGGGGCGGTGATTGCCACCTTGTTGATGCTGGTTGCCGTCGCAACACCTAGAACCGGCGTCGTGAGCGTTGGAGACGTTGAGCGAACCACATTGCCAGTGCCTGTAACTGCGACTGACTCAAGCGCTGCTGCGCCCGCATTGACAGCGACTATCTTGCCGCCGTTTCCTGCGAGCACCGGCATCTTACCAAAACCCGCCTCGATAGCATCAAGCTCCGAACGCAGCGCAGACGACGAGCCTAGCGCCCCGTTCGATGGATAGGTCGTGTGATCGTAGTACTCATTGCTCATCGAAGTGCCCTTTGCGGCGTGTACGAGACGATCGCACCATTGAGGTTGATCGAGTCGTATTCATCGGAACTGCCCGAAAAGACGAGCGAAATGTTTTCAGCAGTGCCGTCAAGATCAGCCTCTGCTGGCGTGAGTGATTGGCCGTCCCAGAAGAACGCATCCCATACGAACGTGTCCCACACCGATGACTGCAGCGCTGTAGTCACTTGATTCGTCACGCTCTGCGGCAGATCGGACGAGCCGTAGCCCAGGTTGTAGGCCATGTTGAACACGCAATAACCCGAACCCGATACTTCCACCGTCGCCTTGCGAAAGCGCTTCAACTGGCGCGGAGAATCAAGATGGTTGAACACGAGTTCTGCCGTCCAGACGATAGGCTCGCCATCGTGCGACGTGCCGCGCTCCATCTGATAGACCATGCCGTTGGTTGAGCCGAAGAAGATTTCTTCTTCTCCACTCGCACCCTCAAGCGAACAAATGCACGCGACCGGGTTCGTCAGGCTCACCGGGATCATCCCGGCCACCTTCCCATTCAGAAGCGTGGTGTAGACGGCAGCGCCGCCACTGAAGAACAGACGATATTGGTTCTTTTCACGAACGATGCAGGATGCAATCGCCGTGTTGCGCAGCGCGGAGAGATAAGGCCGAATGCCTGCGGATACTTCCGACGCGGCGAAGTTGCCGAATGATTGCGACGTTGACATCAGCGTAATGCCACGGTCGTCCAGCACGACTCCCTGTCCGACATACTGCGCCGTCCATTCGATTGCGCCTGCGTCTGGGTTGAAGCTGACCAGATTCCAGTCGGACGCCGAGTTGCCGTACAGGACATACGTAGCGTTGCGGGTGTAGATGATGAACGCCCCGCCAGTGGTCCCGCCAGGCGCGTTTAGAAAGCTGGTGACCGTCTCGCCAACCGCGATTTCAGCCGCGCCGAGAACGACAGACCAGGCCATCGGATCGCCGATTCCTGAGTGCTGCACACTCGCATCGAAACTCAGGAACAGATGATTCTTGAACGCTCCGATGTGTTCCGGTGTATCAGTCGCCATCCCTGTGGAGATGTAGGCAAAGGTGGTGCCGTCGTACTCGAACGCCTTTCCAACTCCATTGCATCCGTACATCTTCAGCGTACTGGCTGCGCCTGAAAAGTTGTAGTTCACGAACTCGTATCGCCCACCGGCAGGCAGCGTGGTTGCGCTGGAATTCCCGGCAATGGTCGCGACGTTGAGCGATGCGCCAATGTTGAGATTTTCAGCCTGGAATGTTCCGGTCTGGCTGGCGAAGTAGATGAATCCCGCCGCGTCACCACCGGCCCATGTGCCGCTCGTCTTGCATACCCGTCCCACAACCGCCGTAGCGGCTGACGTTGCGCCTGTGATCGTATCGCCGGACTGAATCTCTACCGTCCCGCCGCTCGTGAACGCGAGCGTCCTGCCAAGCGAAACTGCCGACCAGCCGGAACTTGTGGACTTGTACATAACGCCAGCGGTTCCGCCAGCGTTGTCCCTGATGGCGTACACATCGCCGCCAAACCTGTGAATGCCACGAATCGAACCGGAGCCCGTCGGTGCGGCGATGTCGTCGCGATATTCATCAGCTGCGAGATTCTTGTAGGTCGCATCAAGCGCCCGGGTCGGTGCTGCACCCTGCATCGCGCCAGCGGATGACGTTGCAACCGGCGACCCGCTGATGTTGATCGTCTCAGCCTGGAACGTACCCGTCACCTTGGTGATGACGAAGTAAGTCGATGTCGCGGCAACGATAACGCCTGTTGCCGCCGATGTCGCCCCAGTGATGGTGTTGCCTAGCGCATAACTTCCGGTGATCGTGACCGGGATGACGGAATAGGCTGCAGCCGATGGGCTTGGCTGGCCGGAAAACCGCTCATAGCCGAGCGTCACCGATAGCCCGCCTTGACTGCCAACCTCCATGTTGCTCGCGGTGCGGCAGCGGCCCGGGTTGACGCTGATGGACGGTGTGACCTGATCCATCCCGCCGCGAAACGCCCAGTATTTCGACTGGACCTGAACCGGTGGCAGCGCTCTCATGCGAGGCAGCCGCCTGTCATCTGCGGGGGCCGTTGCGTGCGACCCATCTCGCGCAACATCCGCGTGTACTCGGCCTGCCCGTCCGCAAACACTTCCGGCGCTCCGTTGTAGCGCCCATACTTCATCATGGCGCGATAGACGATTGCCATGTGGAACTCTTCGGGCAATTCGGGTGTGTCACTGTCGCCGGAGAGTTCCGTTGCCGCCTTGATGTACTCGCCACGCAGCGTGTAAATTCCGTCCGGCTTAGGGGCCAGGAGAATCGCGCGATCGTGATCAGTCGTGAACCAGCCCGGGTAACTGTCGGTCTGCGCGCCGATGTTCCAGCGCTGATACCAGTCCGGGTAGTCGAGATAGGTCAAGTCCGTCTCAGTATCGGAGCCCGCAGAGGTCAGATAAATCTTGAACGTCTCAAGCTCCCACATGCGAAACGCACTGATGGCAGTGCCCGCCGCGACATCCGTGCAATCGGTGTACGCATACTTGCCATCGCTCGCCGTCGTGTTGACGGTGAAGCTGGAGCGCATGAACTTCCAGTCGTCATACTTCGTCTGAAGGTCCATCCAGCCGGAGTTGGTCCACTTGACGATCTGACCCAGCCTGCCGCTTTGGCTCGTGGTGTCAGACGGCCCGGTCAGGCTTGTGCTGCACTCGGACGCTACACGCTGACAAAGTTGCAGGAAGTTCATTCGTCAGGCCCTCAAGCGCCCATCGCCATCGTCGCGCGCAGCCACGAATCGCCCATCGGGTTGTCGTCGCGCACGACGGCAAAGTCATACTTGTTCGCGGTGTGCGGCTCGTTCAGGATTTGCTTGATGCCCTCGGCGTTGAACACTTCGCGCTGGGTGTAGCTCGTGACCTTCATGCGCGCCAGGTGATCGGCGAAGTAGCGAGGAACGGTCTTGGTCTCGCCCCTGCGGAACAGGTTCGACTTGCCATTGATGTTGATCTCGAACACCTGCTCGGCGTTCTGATCGCTGGACGTGGCGATGCGAATCGTCACGAGTTCGCCCATGAACGCATCCATTGCCGCCTTTTCCGGGTCGGGCATCCGCTCGGCCACCTGGACGACTCGCGGCTCGCCAACACCCGGACCAACTCGCTCGGTGTACCCGGAGGGCAGATCGGCGGTGTTGAGTTCCGGAGCAATGACGACCGGGTTGTGTTTTGCTTGTCTTGGAATGCCACGAGGCATAGCGAACCTTTCGGTGGTTGAGAAAAGAAAAAGGCCCCGGTGAAGGGGCCTTGTGCGTTACGACGCTTGCGTGAACGTGATGCCAGCGGCAACACGGCTGGTGGCATAGGCGAACCAGCTCGTACCGTCACTGCGCAATTCCACGCGGTCGCCTGCAACAGACTGATTGGCAACAAAGCTGATGGTGTCGTCTGCCGTGCTCGAATCGCCCGCATCGCCTGCAACGCTGTTTTGGTTGCCCTTGATGACGTTCGCGCTTGTCGCGGTCACGATGGTGTGATTGCCGCTCGTGTTGGCCGTCATGTTGATGACTTCGCAGCGGAACCCGGCGATTGGGGCCGGGAGCGTGGTGACAAAGCCGGTGGCGTTGTTGATGTAGATGGTCGAGAGGTGGTCCGCCGCCGTGATGGTTGCGGTTGCAGTCACGGTGCGCGTAGCGCTCGCGGCCAGGGTTGCGGCATTGACCTGAGTCGCCGTCGCGGTCACGCCGTCGAGGATGTTGAGTTCGGCTGCAGAAGCGGTGACGCCACCCAGCGCAGCGAGTTCGGTCATGTCAACGACGGTTTCAACGCCAGCCGCTGACGTAGCGACGATCTGGGCGTTCTTGCCCATGATGAGTTTGCGATTGACTCGCAGGAGAGAGAAGACGCGATCCAGCATGATTTTTCCTTTGGGGTGTATTTGTGAGGTGGAATGAAAAAGCCCCCGAAGGGGCTTCTCAGATCAGAGCTCCATGGCTCAGGAGGTCTGCGGACGATCCGGCAGCGACGTGACGTTGACGGCGGTCGCGGCAGTGATGCCGGTTGCCGTCCACGAGCTGGTGCCGAACGTGAAATCCGATGCCGACGGAGCGGTGCGGACCAAGATGTAGCCGATGGGGCAGAAGTCATCCGGCAACGTCGGGAACTGCGGAGGCGACTTGAAGGCACCTGCGGTGGTCGTAATGCCCACCTCGGTATCCACAATCGAGCCCTGCGCAACCTTGATCGCACCGGCAGCGTTCACGCCGAAGACGTACACGCAAGCCGTGTTGTCCGTCTGGGCGACAAATGCAGCGCCCGTGTTCACGTCGGTCGTGGGAGTGGCGGTGTTCGTCTGGGTGGTGAGGCCGGTGGCGAACTTGCCATTGATGCTGCAAACGGTCGTTGCAGTCGTGGTGTAGGTGCTGGTGTTGCCAGCGACCAAACCGGCGTTGACGAGATTCATCGTCAGGCCACGAAGATTCATTGCATCCATGATGGTTTCCTTGTCTTGATGGTTGAGTGAGACGGGGCGGGGTTAGCCGCCCCTTGTCATCACAGATCGGTCACGCCTGCCCAGATCACGCCGCACCAGCCGTTGTTCACGACCTTGGCTGCGGACCAGAAGATGGCACCGACGTAGCCGCGCTGGCCGAACGGGTCTTCCTTGGTCTTGGTCTTCGCCGGGATGTGGGTCACGTCGAAGTTCAAGTTCAGGCCCACGTCGTACACAGCGTCTTCTGCGCACACCAGGAACGGGTAGCAGTCGATGTTGGTTGCGTTAGCCGCTTCCATGCCGGTGGAACCCACTGCAGCGCCGCCCGCAAGGGTGGGTGCCAGTTCCTTGGACGTGATGAAGCGGAAGCGACCAACAGAGCCGAGTTCGTTCGGGCTGATCGGCTTGCGGCTGGCGTACTTCGCGACCGGAACGAAATCTTCCAGGCGGCGAATGTCGTGCTCAGCGTCCGTGTGGACGAACACGATGAAACCGGCCTCGATGGCGGACGTGTCGTATGCCGGGCCGGGGGCCAGGATCGTCGTCTTCATCGTCGCGCCGTTGGCCTGCAGGGTGCGGGACATCAGCGACAGGCCGTTGTACGTGATCGGCTCATCCACCGTGGCGAGGGTCGTGCCGCCGCTGTACTGGACAGTGGTGGAAGCCTTCATCTCGCCGTAGCGGATCATCTCGCGAACGAGACCCATTTCCATGGCGGTCTGGCGCTGCTGGTCAGCCGGGATGTCATCCTCGTGCAGATCGGCGGTCTTGTCCGTGTACGAATACAGGACGGCGTACTGCTGCACTTGCACGTTGACATCGCGGTAGCTCAGCGCCTTCGGTGCCGGGGTGACGCCTTCTTGCACGACGTAGTTCGCAGCCGTCACCGACCAGCGGTTGATCGTGTTGGCATTGGTGGTTGCGCCACCAGCCGGGATCACCGCGCGATAGGTGATGTTGTCGCCCTTGTTCTTGGGCATCTTCTTGGGCGTGACGCCGAGCATCAGCACTTCTGCTGGCTCTGCGATTGCGAGCATTTCGCCCTTGATCTCGTTGATTCGCCCAGCGGGCGATGCGTAGGTATTCCCAGCCATGATGGCTCCTTAATTCGTCAGAGACGTTTTCGGCGCGCACGCTCGTAACCGATGCGGGCACCTTCTTCGTCGGATAGGGTGGATGGCTGCGCCTGTCGCGGAGTGCCTTGCGGCGTCTCTGCGGCATCGAGCCGGTCTTGTTTGCGCTTTTGTGCGGCCTTGAAGGCTTTGAAGTCCGTGAACGGCTGGGCGACGACGGCGGGGTTCCAGGAGGTGGTGACCTTCTTCTGGTACTCGGGCGGCTTCGCTTTGAGCCATGCTTGGTACTCGGCGCTCTTGTTGATCACATGTCGATCCGGGTGGACCTCATCGAGAGCAGCAATTGCGGCAAGTTGCTCCTTGCTGTATCCGGATGGATGCGGAGCGGGGGTTACTTCGGCTTTCTGGGGCTGCGCCTGCGGAGTTTCCTCAGCTGGCTTTGGAGCGGTCATGCGCGCCTGCATGACCTTGATCGCTGCAAGCAGTGGGCCTGCGATCTCGGGATACTCTTTCGCGGTTTCCTCGGCCTGCTTCAGGGCGGCAGTAAGGTCGTCAACTTCCTCGGGGGTGTTGGCCTTGGCTGCGGCGTGAAGCTCTTTGAGGGTCCGGTTGATGTCCCCAATCTCGCCGTGCATCTTTCGCACGGTTGCTGCATCGGCATTGCTGGACTTGAGTTCGCGCACCTGGGACCGAAGTTCTTCCAGTTGCGTTGCCAGCACTTCTTGTGGCGATGGCGTCGGGTCCGCTTGCGGAACGGGCTCAAGGTCGGGGTCCGGTTCGGACGCAGACTGTGCCGTCTCTGCAAGCGGTGTCGTCTCGACTTCCTTTTGCGGCTGGGCAGGGGCTTGCGCGCGCGCCTTGTTCGCATATCCGGCTTGTGCGTCCTGCAGGGCTTGCGCTTCTGCATCGACAGCCGGTTGGTCGTTCTGTTCCATCGAATCTCCACAAATGACAAAGCCCGCACTAGGCGGGCTTCTGGAAAGGACAAGGGAGGCTATTCGCCTGCGTCGCCCTGCTGCTCTTTGGCTGGCTCGGCCAGCTTCAGGAGTTCTTTCAATTCATTGATGCGCCATGCAGCGCCGAGGCGTTCTGCCTCAATGGCGCGCGGGTTCTCTGCTGTGAGTCGGTGAGCCTTCAATCGCTCCTGCGCGTGGGCTTCGACCTTTTGCCATGCGCCCTGATTGCGCTCGGCGTCAGACAGGCGGATTCGAGTCGTCATTGCTGGTAGGCCATGCCCGGCTGCGCTTGACCGGCAGGCTCGCTAGGCGGCGTGAGAACCTGGCCCACGCTGACCGCACTCAATTCCTTTTGCGTACGCAACTTCATAGCAAGACCAGACAGCGTGACCTTGGCATCGTTGAGCGATGCGCGTTCTTCCATCGACAAGCCTGCCGCCCCGAGTTCGCCTTCGATCTTGAGCGCCATTTGGTCGATCTGGCGGTCGAGCGCGTTTTCTTGCGACTCGTGCTGCAGGTCCATCTTCTTGCGCTCGGTTGCGCCCTGCTCTTTGATCTGAGCGACTTGAACCTGCGGCATCGGTGGCGGCTGCTTCCTTGCTTCGGCTGCCCGCGCCTTATCTTCTTCCGTGAGGTCAAACGACTTGGGGTTGAATCGCATCGACTTCAGATATTCGTCGCGCGTCTGTTTCGGACTCATCTCGAATGCCGGGTTGAGTGAGAGATTCAGCAGGTTCGGCAGTTGCTGGTTCTGGAGGTCGCGCTCCACCAAGGCTGACGAGCCGCGCGCCTTGATCTGGAAGTCGCCCTTCAAGGTGTCGTCCTCGCCGTACATCATTTCCCATGCGTGGTAACGACGAATGTGCGGTTCCGTGATCTTGCCGTCGAAGTTGCGCGCGATCCGTCGAAGGACGGTCGAGCCGTTGTTGTTCTGGAGCGCGCGACCGGCAGCGGTTTCCTGTACGTTGCCCTGCATTCCAAGAATGATCATCGGCAGGCCGGTGTGCAGCTCCATCATCCGCTCACCCATTGCAATGATCTGCATGAGTTCGGCCTGCAGGCTCGGCTGAATGAAGAACTGCATCGCCCCGCGAACATCATTGATTTCGCTGTTCACCCGCCATGTCCACGGATCGCCGTTCTGCTCAATGGCATCGGTCACAACCTTATGCGGCTTGGCACTCGCTCCGGCGTTGTCCATCAGGTTGCGGGTTGCGGCAGTCGTGATGCGCTGAGCGACACGACCCTGCCTGCCCACGCCCGTACCCCACGGCATACCTGGGCGCTTCTTCCACGGCAGGAAGTCGTATGGGAACTCGCCGCTGTCCAGCGGATTCAATGCCGCCTTGATGACGCGATCGTTCACCATCGTGATGAGAACTGGATACTGCTTTTGCGGGTCGTCGCACTCATCGCAGCCTGCAGCCGCCAGTTCCTCGCCAGTGATCGTGCCGTAGAAATACCAGACGGTGAATATCTCAGCGCCGGTCAACTCCTTGGTCTGGACGTAGCCCTTGGAGCCACCCTCTGTGTCGCTCTTTGGGCCTTCCGCCAGCACAGCGTCAATCTGTGAGTCGATGTACTTGGCCTTGCCTTCACCGCCCTTGAGGTCGCCCAGCTTCTTGGGCGAGAAGTAGTCCCGCTCCAACATGAAACTGCCGTCATGGATGTTCTCGCCGCAGGCCGGGAAGTCGGGAAAGATGTTCCAAGGATCACGACGAACGGATACCGGCTTGGTCTCCGTCTTGGTCGTAAGTTCTCGCTCACCTGTCTGCGGGTTCCTCGCCCAGACCTGGACCTTGCGCTTCTTCGGGACCGGCCCTTTGACGATGCCGGTGCCGATGCGCGAAGCATCCTCGATCACCTCGCGCACTTCGGTGTGATACGAGCACTCGACCAGGTAATCGTCAACCTGCTTTTGCAGGCGCTCGGCGGCTTGGATGGCCTTCTGGCGGATCGTCTCAACCTTGGCGAACAGCGCCTTTAGTTTGTCGGCGGGTGACTGCGGGGGCTGTGCAGCTTGGGCTGGGTTGCCCATGATCTGCGCGGCTGGTGTTGGCTGCGGCAGTGCGCCGGGTGGTGGCGGTCCTTGCGGCGGCATCGCACCGGCAGGAGGCTGACCGCCCATTCCACCCAGCATCGCACCCATTGCAGCCATCCCAGCCATCGGCGCACCGGGAGGCGGCTGGACTTCTACTGCCGGGAAGCCTTCCTCATCGTCCAGAATGTCCGGGACCGGGCTGGGCTCGATGACGAAGTTTCGTTCGTCGGTCGGCAGCAGCATGTCCGCGACCTTGGCAGCTGCGGCATCGACATACGGGCCGGTGATGTTCGGGAACAGCGTCGATCCCTTGTGCTTCTTCGGCTCTGCACTGCGCCCGCCTTCGGTCGGCTTGGTCTTGATGTCCTTGAATTCGTGCCGGTTGGCGTCGTCAAAGCCCTGGTAAAACTCTTCGTCCTCTTCCCAAATCTTTTCGATGCCGGAATTGAGCCGTCCTTCAATCGCACTCTTGCGCTTGGCGGCAATGGTCATGCCGAGCTTGTCCAGGATGCCTGCGCGCGTCTCTGCGCTCATCTCCTGTGGTTGCTTCGGTTTAGCCATGTAGTTGTGTCCTGAGTTCAGTAGGCCGCGCCGGGATCGGCGGGCTCCCACGGAGATTCGTTTCGGCTGCGCTTGGGCGTCGGCACTTTTGCGTGGCGCAGCATCATCACGGCGTACCGCACTGCGTCCAGCAAGTCGTCGTCAGACTTGACGATCTTTCCGTCTTCGCGGTGATACATCCGCATCTCTTCAAAGAAGTCGTTCAGGTGCTCGAACACCTTGAATTGACCGCTTTGCATACGGTCGAGGATTTCCATGAGACCGGCTTCGACACTGTTGCCGCCTGTCCCTTCGTCCTTGCCCTTTTCGGGTGGATGTGTTGCCTTGTTAGGCAGCATCAGCACGCCAGCCTTGCGGTACTGGTCGGCTAGTGGCTTTCCGGCTCCGGCTGCGGTGGTGTTCTCTCCGTCATGCGGCCACGCCACTGGAATCCAGGTGCCGCGCCCACGGAAGGCGATGGAGTGAACCTCCGGGGTTTGCTCTTTCACCCGGTATGCGTCGTACAAATACACCGTGTCGCTGTCTCTATCCCATGCCAGCCATGCGCCTGCCGTGGGGTGAGTCCAGCCGAAGTCAATTCCAGCGATGCGCGGCCAGTGCTCAGGAATGGAGAGCGGCTTGACCTTGATTGAGTTCTCATCAATCGGGTAAATCTTGCCACTACCCAGTGTCGGTATGCCGTTCGCCCGGGCTTCGCGCTCGTGGGCCGGGTAGCTGTTGATGATCGCCTTGCGCTGCGCATCGGCGTAGTGCAGCGCGTCGTAAATGGTCATGGTCGTGACGTGCGTTCCTGCAACCTTGTCGACCAAGTAGCGCTTGACCACGTCGCTCATCCCCTTTAGTGGGGTGAACGTCATGGCAAGGATGCCGTCCGTCGCGTTGGTGCGGGTCAGCGCCTCCGTGTAAATGTCCATCGGCGGTTCTTCGTCCAGCCACACGAAATCGAGTGTTTCAGCCTGAAACTTCTCGCGCCCCTGGTCGTATGACTTGAATCCAAGCAGGCTTTCCAGCGCCTGAATGTCGCCGCCGCCGCCGTGGCGAATGATCAGCGTGTCAATGGCATCGGCCACGCCACGCTTCATCGACTTGTCTTTGATCGCGTTCGCCGGGATTGCGCCGGTCCCAAGTGCGTTGATTCGCCCGCACAGTACGCGCTGGACAGAATCCCGGGTCACCTCGCTTGTCACGCCTGCCGCCCAGGCTGAAATCGGATGCTCGAATACTGCGCCGTCCCACCAGTCCGGATACCTGCCGGTTAGGTGCATCGCTGTCTCAAACCCGGCTGACCATGTTTTCCCGAGCTGGTTGCCCGCCTTCAGCAGTCGCTCACGGACTGCGAGGTCTGCGCCGGCCCGGTGGAATTCGCGCTGCTTGGGGTATGGCACGTAAGCATCAAGCCGGTTTTCCCGCTTGCGCCTGGCCTTTTCCTCCAAAGCCATTGCCAAAGCCGCCCGGGCTGGCATTTCCTCGATACTCAGCATCAGTGAACCGTGATGCCGAGTTCCTTGGCCTTCTGTGCGATCAACTGGTCAAGGGCCGCGTCCGGCATTTCAGTGACCGGGTGCCGCTGCTTGTTGTCTTCCAGGAACATGCCCAAGTGCTTCATCGCCTGCTCACGAGCGCCCTGCTTCTGTGCCCACTTCACCTTGCGGACGAACACCGGAGCATCTGGACTGCCGATCTGCTCAAACTCGATTGAGGTCAGCGCCATGCGGACATCTTCCGGAAGATCGGTCACTTGAAGCAGCTGGCCGTCTTCGCCGTACAGCCTTGCCGGGTCGAACGTCAGCTCCTGCACAATGGTCTTGACGATCAGTTCGGCGGTGAGTTCGTACTTGTTCGCCACCTTCTTTTGCGCTGCAGCAATCCGGGATTGAACCTCAGCATTACTCAGCAAGCGGGATGCGTTTGTCTCGGCTGCGTGCCCCTCCGCAACGTACCCCGCGCGCTTGTAAGCGGCAGTGGCGTTGAGGTCAATCAGGTACTCCTGAACGAAGCGCTCTTGCTTTGGGGTGAGGGCCATTATTTGCCAGCCGGTTGACTGAATCGCTGCGCCGCCACCTGCCGAACAAACGACACGCCATTGGGCGGTTGGATGCCGATGGCGAGGTGGGAGCGAACTACGCGACGGTAGAAATCGTCCTCGCTCGAACTAGCGTCAGCCGCTTTGCGGACCGCTACCCCAAACGCATAGAACGGGCGTTGCACAGTCACTCCCCAAACAGCCCTTGCGGGTTCGGTGCCGACATCTCAGGCTTGGCGCGCTTGTTGTAACCGGCCTGCGCTGCAGCCATCTCGCCGCCCTCATCTTCCTCGCCTTCGGGTGCGCTCGGATCTTCTGCCATCTGGCGGGCGATCTGGAATGCCTCGTCCAGCGATGCTGCTGGCTGGCCGTTATCTGGCATAGGTTCGCGCGCCTTGATCACCAAGGCCGAGCCGTCCGGCTTCATGTAGATGTGGACGCAGGAGACGGTTTCGCCTTCGGACTCCATGCCTTCGCCATTCATCATGTTTTCATTCATTTCAGGAGTTCCTCGATGCGGCTCTTGGCTGCGTTGATCTTGCCGTTCAGGGCGTCGAGTTCGACTTGCGCCGCATCGCGATCGGCAATCGAGTTGCGGGCTTCCTGCAGGGCGGCTTGCGCCTCGTCCCGTGCGGCCTGGCGAGTAACGTTGCCGGAGACGATCAGGCCGTCTGCCTTGATCTTGGCTTCAGCAACCAGGCGGTCTGCTTCGACCGTGGCGGCTGCGAGCTTTTCGGCAACCTTTTCATCTGCTTCGCGCAACAGGTCGCGGGCCTTGGCTTCTGCGGTTCCGGTGGTTTGCAGCGCTTCGTCGCGAGCGGTCTGGACGGCGGTTTGCGCTTCGGTGAGTGCTGGCGCAAGCGATTCCAGTTCCGTCTTGGCCTCCTTGATGCGCTTTTCGAGGGATGCGGCCTGGGTATCCAGACTTCCGAGTTCGCGCAGCTTCAAGCCCAGCGCCTCCAGTCCCTGCTTGCGGACCAGTTCGCGTTCGATTTCTTCCGCGCCGTCGTGATAAGTGCTCATGTTATTTCCCCGGTTGCTTGCGGATCAGCGCCGTGACGACCAGCGTCGCAAGAGTGCCGACGGTGGTGAGCTTCGGGCGCATGAATAGCGGGCGCTCGATGGCTTGTTTGGGCGCTCCAGCCGCACTCCATGTGATGGCGGACCCGCCCGACACGTTCGTCACCGCGCCGAAGTCGGCCTCAACATCCGTGTTGGACCCTTGCACAGCAGCAACGCCAGTGGAGCCAAAATCGCCTTTGACGTGCCAGCATGTGTCCGCATAAGCGGGCTGGCGGATGGCGACTCCGGTGTGATCTGCGCTTGTGAGAGTCCAGGTCCACAGTTCGCACCCGGGATCGGTGTCAATCAGCGTTCTGACTGGTGTGACGAGTGCCATGGCGGCCTTTCAAAGTGCAAAACGCTCGCATGATGCGAGCGCTGATGGTTTACTTTCAACCTCTTCGGACCGCTAGAAGTCGCCAGCGCCGGGAGTGGCCGGTTTAGTCCTGCAGTGCAGTGACTGTGGCAACCCAGACCAGCGAAGGAACGCCGGGGTGATCGGACGCGACCGCGCTGAATGCATCGCCTGGTGCGTCGATCTCGTCGCCGCGGCCCACGAATGAGGTTGCGCCGATTCCTCTGCGCATTCCAGCCTTGACCTTTTCCTCGCACGTCACGGCGCCGGACAACGAGTAAGCGGGCTGGTTGACGTTGCCTTGACCGTTCACGGCGCACTGCGGGATGACCAGCAGGCAAGGACGATTCGTCTCGGCGTTCACGGTGCCAGTAGCGGCAGGGACGCTGGCCGAAACAGAGTAAGGGAGCATGGAGGCGTCAACCGTGACCGGCGAACCGATCCAGTCGATGGTGCGCCCCTTGGAAATGCCGACGAGGAACGTATCCGAGCCTGCGAGCGATTCGTTGGGTTCGAGTGCGAGAACTGCGGAAACAGAGAATGCTTTGGTGCCGTTGGTGTCAGCCATGATGGTCTTCCTATTGAAGTCGCGAGCCGGTTGGCTCAAGGATCGGGCTATACCCGTTGATGAAATTGCGCTGGAACTTGTCCAGCGCGTCCTGCATGGAGTCTGCGTAGCCGAGGTGGATGTAGTCCAGGTCGCACCAGTCGATGACCTTGCCGTCGATGTAGTTTTTCTTACCGTTGAGGCGGTAGGTGGGCTTTAGGACGCGGAAGGTCATGTCTTGCCTCTCGGCTCTACGTTGGGGGAATCTGTGGATAACTACCGTTCGTCGGATAGTTTGCCGTATTACGTTATTTGTCTTGCGCGCCGTCTATTGCCGTATTACATTAACTACATCAACCAACCGGAGCGCAAACATGATCACCAACACAAAGCAAAACTGGACCACCGGCCAAATCGTGAAGGTCGGCTTCATGTCCCTGATGGTTGTGCAAGCTGTCCCGACACCCGGCGACTTCGCACCTGACGCCTACATCCTGACCAACGCCGCAAACACAAAGCTCTACAAGTTCGTACCCCACAACGGCCTGCAATCCATTGACCTTAGCGAAGCCAATCAAATGATCGCAGAGGCTTCCGCCCTCGCCGGTCGCATCGCTGCTCGCGCCATCGCTAAAGCCGCCGCATAAGGAGTCTCACCATGAACCGCGATCAAGCCAACAAACGCGCCGCCCAGCAAAGCAAGACCGATGGCCCTCACTATGTCGTCTGGGTATTCGACCAAGGCCGCGAGGTCTTCAATGCTGAACAGGCCCGCCGTTATGCGCCGCTCATTCAGGTCGATGCCGCATACGTTGACGGCATCGAGGTTGCCAAGGAAACCGCATGAGCAAGCCACCTGCCAAGCGCCCAGCCGGTCGGCCAGAAGTCGCGCCAGAAGATCGGCTGGAAGTCGTCCCCATCCGCCTCAGTACGAGCCAACGCAACAAGCTGCGCCTGCTCGGTGGGGCTGGATGGATTCGCAAAAAGATCGACGCCGCAAAGGTCGTACTGGACTAATTGGTGCCCGAGCAAGCAAACCGCTTTTGTCACTGTGCAGGTAAACGATTGAACGGATGCGCCCGGGCGTAAACAAGAAAGCCGCCTGCGGGGTTAACGGGGCGGCTTGGGGGTGTGGAGCGGACTCAGGGAATTGAA
>Ga0172380_10003050_pt1 | contig 24032 bp, 22 predicted proteins | sample Leawe162metaG_FD_119747 | JGI IMG/M metagenome (GOLD analysis project Ga0172380, IMG submission 119747) | Leachate microbial communities from a municipal landfill in Southern Ontario, Canada - Leachate well 162 metaG | ecosystem: Engineered > Solid waste > Landfill > Unclassified | place...
TACACACCAGTTATTATTGGACTTATTGGATTTGGAACAAACATCATAGCAAGTCTTTACTTCGCAAAATTTCTTCACTGGGGAGTTATGGGAATTGCAGCAGGAATGGTTCTTTCAAGCGTACTCCAGGCACTTCTCCTTCTTCGTGCCATCAAGGAGAAACAACATGGAACCATTCTCACAATCGAAGAGATCAAGAAGTACAAACAAATTATTCTCGCAACCGTTGTTATGAGTTTAGGAGTTTGGGTTCTTCAGCAAATGACAAAACTCATACCACTCAGCGGCATGATCATCTCGCTTATCATCCTTCTTATCTTAGGAGGTGCTGGAGTCTGGATCTACTTCTACAGCCTTAAGAGACTTAATTTCCCAGATTATAGGAAATATATCAGTACCAAGATAAGTACCCTTTAAGGAGGATATCCGGCCCAAGTTGCGAAACAGAAAGATCTTTAACGATCTTCATCTTTGAATAGTCGGTAAAGTCAGGCCCTTCAAAAGAAGTAGGGGAGTTAACTCCGCCGAGTAACTTTGGTGCGATAAGTTGAATATACTGATCAACAAAACCACCCTGAACAAACGAGGTCATTATATGATGTCCCGCTTCGATCATCAAAATGTAAATTTTTCTCTCAAAAAGCATTCGAAGAATAACAGAAAGATCACTCAGTGAATCAAGGATAACAACCTCAATACCTCGCTTTTTAAGTTCCCGAATCTTACCAGATGAAGCTTTTTTCGTTGTAAAAACAATAACGTGATTATCTCGAAAAAAATCAGAACTCATCGTCACGTCCAAATCACTATCAAGTAAAATTCGAACTGGATCCTTTCCTTTTGCATATCGAACTCCCATATGTGGATTATCCATCGCGAGCGTACCGCCACCCGTCAAAACTCCATCGGCTTGAGACCTCAAGGTATGGGTAAATTTCAAAGAATCCTGAGAAGTTATTCCTCTTGAAAAACCTGAAGCCGTAGCCACTTTTCCATCCATAGTCGTCGCAACTTTCAAGATGACGTATGGCAAAGATTTCTCAACATTCTTCAAATAAAACTGCAGAGCCTCTCTCGATACATCCGCAAGAAGTCCACGCTGAAACTGAATTCCGGCACGCTTCAAAATCTTCTCTCCTTCGTGTCGAGGATCATGAGGATCACTCATCGCAGAAAAAACATTTCGAATGCCATATTTTTTTACAACCTCAGTACAAGGTCCCGTTCTTCCAGTATGATAACAAGGATCAAGCGTCACATACAAATCAGCACCGTGCGCCTTACTACCTGCCATCTTCAAAGCATTCACCTCCGCGTGCGCTCCACCCAACTTTTGGTGATAACCGTCTCCGACAATCTTTCCATTTTTTACAACAACCGCACCAACCAGGGGATTCGGCTGAGTTTTACCAAAACCCTTCCATGCGAGCTCAATCGCACGCTGCATGAAAGTCTGCTGCTGAAGTGTAAATTTCATATTAAACTTCTTTCAAAGTATGACCGAGCTTATTCTTTTTTGTCTCAAGGTAATGCCGATTTCGATCATTCGGAGTGACCTCAAGAGGCACAACATCGGCAACATGAATACCCCGCTCTTCAAGTCCAGAAAACTTTCGAGGATTATTCGTAAGGAGTCGAATATCGTGAACGCCGAGATCACAAAGCATCTGAGCACCAATACTATAATCTCGCAAATCATCGGCAAATCCAAGAGCATGATTCGCCTCAACCGTATCATATCCCTGATCCTGAAGAACGTATGCCTTGATCTTATTAATAAGACCAATACCCCGTCCCTCATGTCTCAAATAAATAATAATTCCCGCATCTTCCTTTGAAATCAAATCCATAGCCATATTCAACTGCGGTCCACAATCACATCGAAGAGACTTGAAAACATCTCCCGTCATACACTCAGAGTGGAGACGAACAAGAACATTTTTTTTACCATGTACATCTCCGCGTACCATCGCAATATGCTCACGACCCTCAATAAAATCTCTATATACATACATTCGAAACTCACCATGTTCAGTCGGCAAAACCGCATCAACTTTTCGCTCAATCAAATTTTCATTGTTTCGTCGGTACTCAATCAAGTCCCGAATCGTAATAATTTTAAGATCATGTTTTTGAGAAAACTTCATAAGATCAGGAACTCTCGCCATCGTTCCATCGTCATTAATAATCTCACAAATTACTCCAGCTGGAATTAATCCTGCGAGTTTTGAAAGATCACATGCAGCCTCTGTATGACCAGGTCGCTTGAGCACACCGCCATCCTGGGCAATCAAAGGAAAGACATGTCCAGGTCGAACAAAGTCACCCGGTGATGCATTCTGAGCCAAAAGCTTCTTAATAGTAATAGAACGATCCTCAGGAGAAATTCCTGTTGTCACACCCTCTCTCGCATCAACCGTAACGGTGAAATTGCAACCACGAACCTCCTCTGGATTTGGAACCATTGGAGCAAGAGCCAACCGCAACGCAATTTCCTGAGAAATAGGCGTACAGATAAGCCCACTAGCCTGTTTCGCCATGAAAGAAATTGCCTCAGGCGTGACATGTTCAGCGGCCATAATAAGGTCACCTTCATTTTCGCGATCTTCATCGTCGACGACAATAACCATGCGTCCAGCGCGAATATCAGAGATCGCCTCGGGTATAGTATGAAAGTTGCTCATGGAGAGAGATTAGATCGAGAACCGAACGAATCGAACGATCTGGATATTTTCACCCATCTTGAGACCAAGGTCAGTCAAAAGTTGACCAACAGTCGTCTCTGGATTTTTAACAAATGCCTGCGTAAGAAGAGCAGCCTCCTCTCGGAACTTCTTCTCCTTTCCAAGCATGATTTTTTCCCACATGCCTTCTGGCTTACCTTCCTGTTGAAGTTGTGATTTCCAAATGTCCTGTTCTTTCTCGATAAGTTCATGCTGAACCTCTTCAGGCTTAACGTACATAGGGTTCATAGCAGCGATGTGCATAGCGATATCTTTTCCAAATTCCATGAATTCTTCATTTCGAGCAACAAAGTCAGTTTCACAACCGAGGTGAACCATAACGCCAAGTCGGTTATTGCTGTGAATATAGGTAACAACAACACCCTGAGAAGCAGATCGGTCACTTCGTTCAATAGCCTTTGCCTCACCACGCTTTCGGAGGAGCTCAACAGCTTTATTAATGTCACCTTCAGCCTCTTCAAGAGCTTTTTTACAAGTCATTGTAGAAACACCAGTAAGTTCACGAAGTTCTTTAATAGATTCAAGAGTAACTGCCATAGTAGAGAAAAGTTAGAAAATGATTATTGTCGAGGAAAATCTCGATCAGTTAAGTGTGTATAGATCGCAGCAACTGGCATCATGGAGGCGAGTGAACGGATTCCCGGGAAGGGAATCTCACGGCCATTCCAAGCAGACAATGCCGCACGAACAGAAAGAACAATGAGAGCGAGCCAAACAAGAAGACCAAACCAAACAGAAAGTGTCAAAAGCAAGAACGAAAGAAACCAAACCAAGAAGAGTGCAAATCCCTGACGAACATGAAAGATCGCGAAGGAGAGGTGTGGAAATTTCAGAAGCGAGACAAGCGCCGCTACAACTGACGCAAATGGCAGGTAGCAAAGAGCCGCAGCGAATCTAACTTTTCGTTCAGGCAACAACATGTTGTAGTGAAGTTAGGCAAAAATTATAAACCTTTCTTGGTCGATTTTCGGCCTGCAACAATAGCGTCAGCAATCTTTGAAGTGAAGAACTGAAGTGATCGAAGAGCATCGTCATTACCAGGAATAACATATTGAATACCATCTGGATCACCGTTTGAGTCGACAACAGCAACGACTGGAATCTTCATTCGGTTAGCCTCGAGAATAGCGAGTCGATCTCGAACAACGTCAACGACGAAGACGACATCTGGAATACGAGTCATAGCGCTAACACCACCAAGTGATGAGTCGAGCTTTGTAATAAGTTTCTTAAGTTTTGAAGCTTCTTTCTTTGTGTACTTCTCGAAGTCGTTGAGCTTCTGCTCAAACTTCAACTCCTGAAGATATCGGATTCGGCGTGAAAGAGTTCCATAGTTTGTAAGAAGACCTGGAATCCATTTGCTTGTAACATATGGCATTTCACATCGCTTACCCTCTTCTGAAACAATCTTGATTGCCTGTGGCTTTGTACCAACAAACAAAATAGTTTTACCTTCCTCTGCAACCTTTTTCATAGCGTTAAGAGCCTCTTCAAGCTTTTGTGCAGCTTTCTGAAGATCAAAAATATGAATACCTCCACGTTCGCCGTAGAGATAGTTTTTCATTTTTGGATTCCACTTATGAGTTTTGTGGCCAAAATGAGCTGCGGCATCAAAGAGTTCCTGAGCCGAGATAGAAAAGCCCGTTGGGGCTGATGAAGTTGACATATTCCTTGGGGTTAAAGCTGAAAGTCCGTTTATCTCCCCTCAAGGCTCCTTGCGGAGAGGAAGAGGGAATAGGATCATTCAACAGGTATATAAATTGCTTCAGCTTTGCCAAAGCGAAGAGACTATACGAGAAAAAACTCTCAAATGCAAGAGGAGAGAGGCAAAAATGAGAAAAAGGAGACCCGGTCTTGCTCACAAAGCCGAATTATGGTAGAATAGAAGGAAGTAAAAAACCTTTCTCAATGGAAACTAACGAAAACACAAAGCCAACAAGAATCTCAATTCTTCTTCCGACGAACGCCTACTTCATGTCAGGTATTCGAGACTTCACAATGTCGTTCATAAAAAACGCGACTCAATTTAACGAACAGTGGGCATATCGTTTTCAATCTATCGTCGATGAACTCTGTAATAATGCCATCGAATATGGTTCAACTCCTGGCCAGGATATCAAACTTACACTGACCTACAAGCCTGGAGACTGTCTTGAAATCATCGTAGAAGACACAGGAACAGCAAAAGTAAAACGAACAGCCGCCGAAGTTCAGAAGATTGTAGATGAAAAAAGAAAACCAGGATATATTCACACCGGTATTCGTGGTCGCGGACTTTCAAATATCGTTTCCAACTGGTCCGACGAAGTCACATTCAAAGATATTCCAAATGGTGGCGTCATGGTCATAGCCAAAAAAAAGCTCATTCAAGAACCACAATCAACCACGTCATCAGTAGTCAGTGATCCTACTCATCTCGTTCTTCCTTCATAAATTCTCTCTTCGTATTATTTACCCCACACAACTCTAACCCCTCACTCTCATGACAGAAGCACACATCATCATCGAAGACATCGCACAAGATGACGCAGCAAAACACCTCAAGCTCATCGCCGTCTCCGGACAGTTAGATGAAAGTAATATTGACGAAAAAGCGCAGGAAATTTATGCGCTCCTGACGCAAAATCCACAAGGACTCTATATGATATTCGACTTCGAAAAGCTCGAATACATGAATAGTAAGTCAATTGGTTACCTTACCGACTGGTTTGGAAAGGTTACCGAAGGTCAGGGAAAGATCGTCATCATCAAGGCAAAACCAAACATTATCGATATTCTTCAGGTTATTGGTCTTACTCAGTTGATCCCAATGTTTGCAACACTCGAAGAGGCAAAATTCGCCCTTATGAGCACTCCAGCAACACAAACTCCCGCTCCATCAACAACAGAACCTGTCATCTCTATGCCGGCCGTAACACCAGTCGCTACAGCAGCTCCTGCGGAAACTCCAGTTGTCACACCAGAAGTTCCAGTAACAGCCCCAGTGGTAGCAGTAGAAACGCCAGTTGTAACGGAAGCCCCAACTCCAGTTGTCGCAGCTCCAGAACAAACTCCAGGAGCAGTTAGTTAAAACCAACACCAATGAATGCCATGAGCCCCCTTACATCCGCAGGCTTAGCATTCGGGATTGCATTGATTCCAACCTTTGCATGGATGTATTTTTTATTTTCAGATAGCCAGAAACGCAAGAGTGTCATGGCTCTCGTGTTTATAGGTGGTATCGCAACCGTGATCCCACTTCTTATTATTCAGAAACTTTTTGCAACATTTCCCGAGCTCAATGTAGTTCAAATCATTCCTGGCAATATTCCAAACGTTGCTATCGCACAGCTCATCATTATCATCTTCCTCGGAATGCTCGAGGAAATATTCAAACAAACATTTCTTAGAACTGTAGATAACAAGTGGCTTCTCGTTGAAACGGTAAACGATTCGATTAAACTCGCCATGATTGCAGCTCTCGGATTTTCATTTGCTGAAAACATTTACCCATATTTTTTCACACTTCTTCAGTATGGAAGCTACAAAGAGCTCATGGGTGCCTACTTCGTACGAAGCCTCTTTACGAGCGCAATGCACATGAGCGTTGCAGGAATTTTTGGTTACTATTATGGAATCAGCAAGTTCGCCATCGACTTCCGCGAACAGTCAAAATGGTCTGGAGAAAAGATGTATCTCACGCGATGTATTAGCTGGATATTTGGGACACCTCAAAGTGAATCGTTTCGTGAACAAAAAATTCTTCGTGGTCTCTTTATCGCCATGGGTATTCACGGAGCATTTAACTTTCTCGTTCAATTCCAACTCGTAATGCCAGCACTCCTCCTTGTTATTGGAAGTTTTGGATACCTCATGTTCCTCATGAATCGAAAAGCTGGAAGCCTTCTTATGATCAATAGTGATATATATAGCCACGAATCCGCCATGCCGAAGAAAGATGAAGATGTTATCACTGAACTTGTAAGTATGTGGCTCAAGGAAAAAAAGTATCAAGATGTGATCAACATTTGCGAACGTCTCCTCGAACGCGATCCTAACAATAACGTCATTAAACTCTTCAAAGTTCAAGCCGTCGATCTTCTCGAAGGAAACGACCCATACCAAAAAACACTCTCGACACTCCTCGAAAAGAAAACGGTCGTAAACGATCAAAGTCAAATTACAAAGTGGATAGAGCTTCAAAAAAAGCAAGGAAACACTATTCCAACAAACTTTCAGGAGTCAGTTGCATATAAAAAATTCCTCGAAGAAGAAGGCAAAAAGAAAGAGGCAAAACCAACCTTCCAACTTGATTTGAATAAGTAAGGAGCCTAAGATAGGGGAGACCTTCTCTCACTCTTTTTCATGTCGCTCCAAAACGTAAAAATAGCTCTCGTCTGCGACTGGCTCACAACACCAGGAGGTGCTGAACGAGTCATTATGGCTATGCATGAAATCTTTCCGCATGCTCCAATTTTTACGGCACTCTATAATCCAAAAAAAGTTATCGGTTTTGAAAATGCCGATATCAGAACATCGAAACTTCAAAAAATTCCTTTCTCAAAAACACACCATCAACTCTTTCTTCCGTGGATGCCCGAAGTCTTTGAAAGTATGAATCTCGACGATTACGACATCGTTATTTCAAGTTCACACAGCTGCGCAAAAGGAATCATTACGAAACCAACAACGCTTCATATCTGCTACTGCCACTCTCCGATGCGTTACGCCTGGGACAACCACCACGCCTACCTAAAAGAGTACACGATGAATCCAATTATGAAGAGATTTGGAAAGAATCTTCTTCATAAAATTCGTATGTGGGATCGGCTCGCTGCAGAACGAGTGGACGCCTACTGTACGAACTCGCACTTCGTGCAAAAACGCATTCAAAAGTACTACCGCAAAGTTTCCGATGTCATTCATCCACCAGTAGATGTCAAAAAATTCAATATCGAACGAGGAGAAAAAGAATACTACCTCGCGATCGGACGACTTACTCCATACAAGAAATTTAATATTATTGTTGAAGCATTTAATGTTCTCGGGAAACAACTCGTTATCGCAGGAACAGGAGTTGAGCTAAATAAACTAAGAGCGAAAGCAAAAGACAATATTCAATTCGTTGGACACATATCTGAAGAGGAATTGCCTCATCTCTACGCCAACGCAAAGGCTCTTATTTTTCCGCAAATAGAAGATTTTGGAATTACACCACTTGAAAGCATGGCTTCTGGTAGACCAGTTCTAGCCTATAAAGAAGGGGGCGCCCTCGAGACGGTTAAAGAAGGAGTTACTGGAATATTCTTCAAAGAACAGAATGCGATTGGAATTGTTCAGGCCGTTCATGAGTTCGAACGAAATTACAAAGATTTTTCTCCAGAAAAAATTCGTGAACATGCTATGAAATTTTCACTCGAAAAGTTCAAAGAAAAACTACTCAACTATGTTGAGGATATGTGGACTCAGTTCAAAAAGTCATAGTTCAAAATTCAAGAAACCCTAAAGCAAACTTTCTATAAACTAAAACTTAAGAAGCTTTTTCGACATGTGGTTTCTCTTTCTTTGGTCGAAAAAAGAAGTCATCAAGAAAGATGGAAACCATAGTGGCAACTGGCACAGAAAGAATAGCGCCGAGAACACCAAGGAATCGATATCCAACGAGAAGTGCGAAAAGAATGACAATAGGATTAAGGCCAACGATTCTTTTCATGACGATAGGCACGAGAATATGACTTTCAAACTGTTGAACTACGGTATAAAGAATAGTAACCGAAACGATATTAAAGACCGATTGATTAAGAACAATCGGAACAGCAACAGCCCAGGCAACAAGTGGACCAACGACCGGAACAAGCTCGAGCATTCCAGCAATAATAGCAAGAACTGGGGCATACTTAATGCCAAGAATAGTTAAGCCAATGAAGACAAGAATACCCATGCTCACCATCATAATAAGCATACCGCGAAGCCAAAAACCGATCTTCTTCTGAACAAGAATAATTTTAGAAGCAAGATACTCTTCATGTCGCACAGGAAAGAAAGCAAAAATAAATCGATCAACAGCATGTCGCTCAACAACCATGAAGTAAGCAAGAATAAGAACTAAAATCGTATTAATAAATCCGTGAGAAATAATCTTAATTACCTCCCAGATATTACCACCAATAGCAAAAAGTTGGCCGGCAACAAGCTGAAGACTGCTTTCGATCTGACCAGCAACATCGTGAATATTAACACTACTTAAAAACTGATCCACATATGGCTGAAGACGAACCGGGATCGGAAGAGTATTCTGGCCTTTAGCGAGATTCTTAAGATAGAGACCAAGATTAACAGCAAGTTCCGAAAGTTGCTGAGCAAGAATTGGAATCATGTAAGAAATAATGAAACCTAAGATGAAAATTGCGATAACATAGAAGGTCACAACAGCCACTCCGCGTGGAATCTTTCTTTTACTAAGAGAGTCAATCGTTGGCTCCATCGCAGCTGCCAAAAGAAAAGCGACAAAGAAAACAACGAGAATATCGGTAATCTTCGTGACCAGGTAGGCAAAAGTCAAAAGTCCGAGAATAATAAGGGTCGCCTTGGCAATACCCGCACCAGAAACACTTACAAAAACATTCTGATCCGCAGATCGATGCTCAGCAGCTGGAATTTTCTCTATCTTTTCTTCAACAAACGACTGACGACTTGCCTCAGCAACAGTTTCTTTTAAATCATGAACAATCTTTTTTGTTTTCTTAACAATGTCGGTAAGTTTCACGGTGAAAAGGTTATGAATAATTAAGAACTAACAAAGAGAAGAACGAGGTTGACCATCGTATAAGCAAGAAGTGTAATAACTAAACCAAAGAGAGCATATTTGAAGGCATTCTTTCCCTTTTCTTTCTCTTCTGAGTAACTTCCAATAATCATATGGTATCCACCGATCACCATGAATAACGTCGAAACAAGTCCAGAGAAGACGAGCAAGAAGTTAATAACTCTCACGATATAAAAAGGAATCAGCCAGAGTGGAATACGACCACTCTTGATTCCACAGGTAAGAGCAGCATCGCGAGGATTAGTAATGTTTACAGACTTACTCTGTTTGGCCCCATTGCTTGCAAGAGAAATGCCATCAACGGAAAACTCGGTATTCTCAACAACATTTTTCTTCAAAGTAGGAAGTTTCATGAACTTAATACAATCAAGCATCTCTCCAGGTCCAAGATCCTTTGATAAACTGCCCTCCTCAGGTATCAAACTCTTGGCAGAATTGATGCTATCTTGGGCAGATTGGGCCGAAACGACCAAAAAACTCGAAGAAAATAAAAGAAATGTTCCGAGAATCAAAGCTGAGGTTGTCTTTTTCATACAACTACTATAACAAAGAGTAGCAAAAATCCCAAAATAATTGCACAATACGCGAAGTATGAAACCAATTGTTGCCATCGTCGGGAAACCAAATGTCGGAAAATCAACCCTTTTTAACCGAATGGTTGGGAAAAAAGTAGCGATTACTTCAGACATCCCTGGAACAACTCGCGACCGAATTTACCAGAAGTGCGATCTCGACAAACTCGAGACACTCCTCGTGGATACGGGCGGTCTTCAGTATGGAAAAAAAGAAAACATCGAAGAAGACATCTACTCACAAACTCTCCTCGGTATTGAAGAGGCAAATTTCATTCTTTTCGTTATTGATGGATCAGAGTCTCCAACTATCGAAGATGAGAATGCGATCAGAACGGTTCTCAAGGCAAAAAAGCCATATATGTGTGTTGCCAACAAAACTGATCGCAAGCGACATGAACACAACATCAACGAATACTACCGACTTGGCGTACAGGAAATCACGGAAATTGCAGCCGCACACGGAACAGGCGTAGACGAGATGATGATCAAGCTCGAAAAAGAACTTCGAAAACTTGGTTACAAAAAAGAACCAAAGCCAACCAAAAAAGATAATACGATTCCAATCGCGATTCTTGGTCGTCCAAACGTTGGAAAGTCATCACTCTTGAATAGCCTTATTGGTGAGAGGAAGATGATCGTATCGGATCTCGCAGGAACAACTCGAGACACCGTTGATACAGAATTAGAATGGGAAGGTCAAAAATACCTCCTCAAGGACACGGCCGGTATCCGACGAAAGGGGAAGATTGGCAAAGAAATCGAGTTCTGGAGTGTTCTCCGAGGTATTCGAGCTCTTGAAGAGTCAGACATCGCCGTACTCCTTATTGACGCGACTGAGGGCATTGTGGCCCAGGACGCCCACATCGCCGGCTATATCAAAGACGAAAAGAAAGGCCTCATCATCGCACTCAACAAAATCGATCTTTTGACTGTTGAGGAACGAGATAAGGTCATGCACGACATTCAGCACAAACTCGAATTTCTCCCATGGTCACCAATGATCATGATTTCAGCACTCAACAATAAGAACACTGGAAAAATCCTCGAGCTCGCACGAGACATTGAAAAAGAACGAGACAAAGATATCAATCCAGATGAGATGAGAAGCATTATTGAAGAAGCGGTGACTCGTCATGCTCCACCACGTTCACATGGACGTGAAATCAAGATCTTCTCGATCGAATACATCAAGAAAAATCCACCAACATTTATCATCACGGTAAGCGATCCGGACCTCTTCCACTTCTCATATAAGCGCTACCTTGAGCGAATTATCCGTGAACGATATGGATTTGCAGGAACAAGTATCGACATGAAATTCCGAGAAAAACAAGAAGGCAAGCCACGTGCAAGCCATGACGATCGAATCGAAAAGCAAAAGGACAAAAGAAAGGGACGCTAAACGCGTCTTTTTCTTAAAGGCCAAAAAAGGCCAAAACTAATACTTTTCCGTCCTCCGCTTCCACTCCTGGAAGTAGTGACTTCGCATATCGTGGTCATGGAACTTTAAACAGTGCTCGTGGAGAACAACTCCATGCGGTGACTTCATCGCGAGAAACTTTTGACGTGCACGACGTAGCTGCCACTTACTCAACATCAACTCAACGGTGTCACCAAACTTTCCAACAAATATCCACGTAAAAAATCGTCGAAGATACGACGGCGAGAGAGGAGGCGTCTTCAAAGTCCTACGAAGAAGGTCCTCAGAAAAGTAGCCAGAGAGCCATGAATTATACGTACGAATATCAAAAGCGCTAAAAATCGGGCGCAACAACAAAACCCAGTAACTAAAGTAAATATCACTCGCGCCATCACTCAGTGGTTGCAAATTCACAAGCGACGTATCCACAAAAAAGCTCAAACAGAACCGTCGAGCAACTCGATCGCCATAACGACGAACACCGAAAATCTGCGACAAAAAAAGCAAAAAAGTCCTCACGATAAACATCCGCCCCTCTTCGGCAATCACAAAAATATCAATATCACTTTCGGAACTTCCCTGGGTAATAGCCAGTCGATTACAGACATACGCACCCTGAATGAACGGAACGATCCGAAACATCCACTCATATCGTTTCACTCGTTTCCAGAGATCAAGGTCGGCTGAGACATTTTGAAGACGCATCTCAATAATCCGGTCTCGCTGGGGTAAGACCACGTATCCATTAATAAAAGAGACCCTTTCGCTTTCCTCAATAACCGCTTGTATCTCTTCCATGCTCGCATCAAGACCCAAGAGACGATCATGAATTTCCTTGATAGTAAGCGGATAATCCAAAACATCAAAAAACGCGACCGTCTTGACGATTGCATCTTCGAGAGTATCTGAGCTGATTGCTGGGAGAAAGTCCACAAACCTATTCTAAAGAAGTTGCGGCCATGATACAATCCCACACCTATGAACATTCAAACCGAAAAACTCGAAAAGATCCTCGCAGCTCTCCCGACAAAACCGGGTGTCTACAAAATGAAAAATGCGGAAGGAAAGATCATCTACATCGGAAAGGCCAAAAACCTTCGAAACCGAGTAAAGAGCTACTTCCAAAACAACCCAGATCTCGACCAGAGAAAAGAGGGGATGGTCTCACAAATCGACGATATCGAATACATCGAAGTAGGAAGTGACCTCGAGGCAATTATGCTCGAGACGAACTGGATCAAGCAGTTCCGTCCAAAATACAACGTCCTCATGAAAGACGACAAAGGATACGTATATATTCGCGTTTCCATCGACGAAGACTTCCCGAGAATCACCATCGTAAGACGAAGAGAAAAAGATAAGGCTCGATATTTCGGCCCAAAAACCGCACAACACAAAGTAAAGAAGACCCTCGATATTTTGAGAAAAGTTCTCCCATTTCGCCACTGCGGACTCGATATCAAATATCTTGGCGTAGCCGAAAGTCCATCAGGTATCAAATCGCTCGAACACAATGTAGAAGTCACGAACAAGGTGATTAAATATCCATGTCTCTATCACTTCATCAGACGTTGCGCCGCGCCATGTATCGGAAAAATCGATCCACCAAATTACAACAAAATTATCGACAAGGTGATTAACTTCCTCGAAGGAAAACCTGACGAGCTCATGAACCAGCTCAAGGACGAGATGAATATGTTTGCCACTCAAAAGAAGTTCGAAAAAGCGGCAGCCATACGCGACAAACTCAAGATTATGGACGAGATGTTTGAGAAACAAAGAGTCAGTGACGCCAACCGAAAAGACACCGACGTTATTCACTTTATTATTGATAACTCACGCATTTACACCAACCTTTTCCAGATCCGTGACGGTCGAATCGTTGGCCAGGAAAACTTCATCCTCAATAATAGCAGAGAGAAAGAAATACCTTCTACAAGCCAAATTTGCGAGGCATTTATTCGTGACTACTACGAAACCGCTACCAATATTCCAGATGAAATTCTCGTTCCAGAACTCCTCGATCCAGACGAAAAAGAAATGTCAGAAACATGGCTGTCTGAAAAACATGGAAGAAAAGTTCACATTCTCTGGCCACAAATAGGGGAGAAAAATAAACTCCTCGAACTCTCTCTCGCCAACGCTCGCAGCTACGCTCACCAGCAAAAAGTGAAGTGGCTCAAAGAAGAAGTTATTCCAAAAGAATCGCTCGAAAACCTCGCCACAACGCTCAATCTCAGCAAAGCTCCAAAGCGCGTCGAGTGCTACGATATCTCGCACTTCGGCGGAACAGGAACGGTCGCCTCGATGGTCGTCCTCCTCAATGGAACACCGACCAACTCCGAATATCGACGATTCAAACTCCGTACAATTCCCCACGGAAAACCAGACGACTACGCAAGCATGCGCGAAGTTCTCACGCGCCGTCTCAAATATCTCACCATCAGCAATTACGCCTACCGATCACCAAGCAAAAAAAGTTTTGAGGAGATAAAAACTATCCTCACAAAGGAAGAAAAAGCCATTCCCGAACAACTCGAAAAACTCACACCAGAGAACGAAGCATCCCTTAGGGATAACATCCTCACGATGTGCGACGACAAAAAGCTCGTCGGTTTCGTAGTCAACGAGATCGTCAACAACGACTCGTCCATCATGGACCACCTCTGGCTCAATCCTGAATATCACAACCAGGAACTCACCGGAAAACTCATCTACAAAATTATCGAGAAACAAAAGAAGACCAAAAAATGGTACTTCTTCACAACTCCAGAGTCACAAGAATACTTCGAAACTCAGGGCTTCAAAGAGGTGAAAGAGAAGCCGGATTCCCTCATTGCACACCTCGAAGCAACCAAAGACAAAGAGCGTGCACCCGTTCTCCTCATGATTGAAACAGCCAAGATCATGGAGCAGTTCAAGAAGTTCACCGTCCGCCCAGATCTCATTATTCTCGATGGTGGCAAAGGTCAACTCGGCATCGGTGTCGAAGTTCTCACCACTCTCAATCTCGACATTCCTATCTGCGCTCTCGCCAAACAAGAAGAAGAGATCTTCCTACCGCACCAGTCCGAATCGATCAAACTTCCAAAAGACTCAAAAACGCTCCACCTCGTTCAGCGCATCCGCGATGAGTCACATCGTTTTGCCGTGACCTACTCGAACCTCGTTCACAACAAAAACCTCATCACCTCCGAACTCGACGACATCACCGGCATCGGCGAACTCACCAAAAAGAAACTCCTCAACCACTTCGGCTCCCTCTCCTCCATCAAAAACGCCACCATGGACGAACTCGCCCGAATCGCAGGAAAGAAGACAGCGATGTCGCTCAAGCAACAGCTGCAGAAAAACGGATAAAAACCATACGTCTAGAAAAACCTACGACGCCTTCCAGCAAAATTCGTAAAGCGACCGCATCATCTGAACAATGTACTCATCTTCTACAAGAAGTGCATTTTTAGCCTTTGGCTGCCAAAAAACAACCTTGTTCGCATAGAGATGAAATGACGTCACGAAAGGAATCTCACTCAAAAAAACACGCGTCTCGCGAAGCTCCTTTTTATCGCTTTTTTGAAGAGTTCTTGTATCTTCACTCGGAAGAATAAGCGCCTTCATGGCAATATTTCTCTTAAGTCGTTTACGAATCCATTCTCGCTCTGTATCCCAAGAAATAAAGGCAAACAAGTCAGCGGCGGACCCAAAATATTTAATCGTCTCACTCTCCTCATCGAGAATCTGAAAAAAGAGCGCGAGAAAATCCTCAGCTGTCGAAATAACTTTTATTTTCGAGGCCTGATTACCTTGCTGATGACCCTCAATGAGAGCAGGCAGCATAGATAGATATGTCTGTTCTAAGGAAGTTAATCGCTTCTCCTTATCCCGAATTTTCTGAAGAATGTCAGTAGGGGAACAGGTCTGCAGTCCTCCAGAAATCCAAGAAACAATATTACGAGACTCTAGCTCACCAACGAGCTTATAAATATGAGGACGAGAAACCTGCATCTGTTTAGCAAACTGCGTAATATTTTGTTTGTCAGTTTTGAGCATCAAGAAATAGAGCTGAATCGAATCCGTCGAAATACCCAGCTCAGAAAAGATCACTCTCAGGTCTTGCTCCATAGCTTTAGTAAGACGATAACTCATGAATAAATGTAAAATATTTATTTACAGTATATCAAATTTAAGCTCAAATTTCAATACTTTTTCTTTACTTATGTAAAATTTATGATACGATTAGCTTTTCCATTATTAAACCTTACATTCTACTCACACACTATGGATGCCTCACAAAAACACGTGTATACCCACTTCAAAGGGGACAGCGTCACTCGAACCGAACTGGTCGAACGAAAGGTAGTAGGGATTATCATAGATAGTCCTATTCCTGACGAAAAGCGTTCATGGAGTAAAACATTCGAACTCAAACACTCATCTTCCGTCACGCAAATTGGACGCATCCTTGCTCAAAAGCGAGGCCTAAACCAAGATCTTGCCGCAATAATTTGCTGCATGCACGACATCTCGGTTTTCGTCTCTGGAAACCCGGAAAATCATGCTCACAAAGGTGGTGAAATTGCCAAAAAAATTCTAGAAGAAACCGGAAAATTCTCAGAAGAAGAAATGAAAATCATATGCGACGCAATTAGTAACCACAGCGACAAACACGTAAATTCACAGGATCCATATGCCGAACTCGTAAAAGATGCCGATGCATTCGACTGCTCTCTCTACGACCAAGTTCACGATGCCTATGTATATGAAAAAGGCCCAGAGAAATGCAAAACCTACTTCGCAAGAATCAAGAACGTACGCAAAGAACTCGGATTACCAGAAGACGCTCGTTGGGACAGTTTCGAATACATCGAACAGGGACGATCGTTATAATCAACCACTACTCACGCACTCATACAACTCACTATGAAAAACCTGCCTTTCAAGCCAACAGACAACATCTTCAAGTGGGGACCGGTACCTGGACACTTCCAGTATATATCAACATTTTCAGAAGTTCATTTCAAGCAGTTCCGCGCAAAATATGACGAGAACTGGTCAGAGACATTCTTTCTCTTCAAGAATGGAAGGATGTTTTGGCTCAACGAAGTAAATGCCGTTCATGCGGCAGGTGAAAAAGTTTTCGTACGATACATGCTCCCAAAAGAATCTCGAGATACCATCTACCAAGAATGGAAAAAGTCAGTCCAGGGGCTCGAATCTATCATTGCAAACATCAACGCGACATCACTTTCATCAACCACAAACGAAGAACTTCTCACATTCTGGAATGAACTCCACCGAGTATTTATTAACTTCTGGGTCGACGGATCAGTTCCAGAACTTGGTAACTATGGATCACCACAGCTCATCGAAAGAAAACTTCGTGAAATAATCAGCGATGAAAAAGACATGCACGCAATTATGGAGACACTCACCGCTCCGATCAAACTCTCATTCTATCAAGAAGAGGAGATCGACCTTGCAGAAACATCAGATATTGAAGCACACCAAAAGCGCTTCTTCTGGCTCAAAAACAGCTATGCGGGAACACAAGTTCTCACGGTAGAGTTCTTTGCCGAAAGAAAAAAGGAGCTCTCATCAGACATTCGAAAATCATTCGAAGAAAAACTTCAGCAGACAAAAGAAAAGAAGGCGGAGTTCATCAAGACTCACAACCTTCCATCAGAAATTATTGAGATTGCAACAGCCATGAGTGAAGGAATTGAGTGGCAAGATGAGAGAAAGAAATGGATCTTTATCACACTTCATTACGTTGATATCCTCCTCAAAGAAGTTGCACAGAGGTTCTCGTATGACTATCAATCTCTTCACAATCTTTGGTACCACGAAATCCCCGACATCATCGAAGGAAAAGACCTTAAGCCAACACTCGAAAAACGAGCTACAGGATTCGGTATTCACTTCCTCCACGACTGCGAAGAGTTAACTTCAGAAGAGGCAGCCTACGTATGGAACACCTTCGATCAGCACGACGCATCGGCATCAACAACAGAGCTCAAAGGTATCGTCGCAAGTAAAGGAAAGGGAACAAACGTCACCGCAAAAGTACGAATTCTCCTCGATCCTATGCAAGTTGACTCATTCCAAGATGGCGAAATTTTGATCGCTCCAATGACCAGCCCAGAGTATATCTTCGCGATGAGAAAGGCTTCCGCGGTCATTACTGACACAGGCGGGCTTACCTCGCACGCCGCAATCGTCACACGCGAACTTGGAATCCCATGTCTCGTAGGAACGAAGTCGGCAACGAAGATTCTCAAAGATGGAGATACGGTCGAAATTAATATTACAACTGGAACCGCTAAAAAAATATAACTATGACATTCCTCAAAAAACTTTCAGAAATTACGAAAAATGACGTTCGAACATGTGGCGGAAAAGGCGCATCACTCGGCGAAATGATGAGTGCAGGAATTCCAGTACCAAATGGATTTGTCGTCCTGACTGACCTTTTCCAGAAATTCCTCAAGGACAACGGCCTCATGGAGCTCATCTTAAAAGAACAGCTCACTCTCGATCTTAAAGATGCGCAATCCTTCGAACAGATGAGTAAAACAGTTCGTACCGCATTCAAAGAAAAGTCATTTCCAGAAGACGTAAAGACAGAAATTTTCACATACTTCAAAGAGTTCAACATGCAATATGTTGCCGTCAGAAGTAGTGCAACATCAGAAGACTCATCAACAGAAAGTTGGGCAGGGGAGTTGGAAACCTACCTCAACACCACCGAAGAAAATCTTCTCGAAAATATCAAGCTCTGCTGGTCATCACTTTTCACGCCACGTGCACTCTTCTACGCTTTCGAAAAAAATATCAGCATGGAGCATATTGGTGTCGCTGTTGTCGTACAGAAAATGATCGCCTCAGAAGTTTCCGGTGTCGCCTTCACCGTTCATCCCGTCACCAAAGATCACGATCAGATTGTCATCGAAGCAGGATTTGGACTTGGAGAAGCCATTGTTGGAGGATACATCACGCCCGACAATTACGTCGTTCAAAAAAGCACCAACGCAATTCTCGAATCATACATTTCCTATCAAGAGAGAAAACTCATGCGTGACGTCGACCCAAACACACACACCGCAAAAAACACCTGGATCGATCTCTCTCAGGAAGACGGAGAAAAGCAAAAACTTTCAAACGAGCAAATTGCCAATCTCGCAACCATCCTCAAGCGCATCGAAACCCACTACGCCGCTCCATGCGACATCGAATGGGCCTTCGCCGAAGAATCATTCGTCATGACTCAGTGCCGACCAATTACGACGTTATAGCTCAACCTCAGAAGCAGCGCCAACGCTGGATAGCATTTCGCGTATAACGCCAAGAACTTGATCAACAGATCGAAGATTAACTCGTTCTCGTGGTGTGTGTGCATCCAAGATAAGTGGCCCCATGGCAACAGCGGACATATTTTTACCCTTATCGGAGATAATTCCAGACTCAAGCCCAGCATGATAAGCAAGAAGAGCATATTTCCCAATAACTTTCTGAACAGCAGCAACAGCCAAAGCAACAGCAGGAGATGTTTCTGGATTTTCAAGCCATCCAGCTGATGGCTCATCACTTCTATCCATTTGAGCACCCCTTGAGGTAAACATCTCAAGAATTTCACTCATCTTCGCTTTCAAGGCATCAATATTGGCAGAACGAGCCATTGAGACAATCTCGATATGATCAATTTCAGTTCTAACAACACCTAGGTTATTAGAAAGAGTAACAAGATTCCCGACATTTGGAAGATCTGCGGAATCAAGAGGACCTTGAGGCAACTCCTGAATAAGAGCATGAATTATATCACGCAATTCAGAACGAAGCGCCATCACGGCAACATGAGAACCGTTATAGGTATCTATCGAGCCTTGAATTTTTTTCGCATTTTCAGGAAGAAGCTTTCCAGTAAGAGCGGTATTTTCAACAATAACTCCCTTCTTAGTTTCTTTGAGAAATCGTGCAAAAGCCTTTTTAACCTTAGTGACATCTTTTTGTGGAATGGCGATATAAGCTCTAGCAGAAGACGGAATAGCATTTCGCGCAGATCCACCATTCAAGCTCATTAAACGAACATCTGAGGAGATGGATTGTGCTTGTAATAAAAAGTCAGACATCGATCGTATCGCATTTCCACGACCCCTATGAATATCAACACCAGAATGACCACCTGCAAAACCAGTGAGTTCTACGGCAAGCATTTCATAATCTTCCGGAACTCTTTCCATAGCATCAACAAGTGGAAATTTTCCAACGACGTCTACCCCACCCGCACAACCAATACAAATACCCTCTGGACCCTCTTCGGAATCAAGATTGATAAGAATACTATTGTCAGGAAGAAGATTAGGATTGAGTTTTTTCGCTCCAGACATTCCAGTCTCTTCGTCAACGGTAACAAGAATCGTTACCGGTCCATGTTCAAGAGTGGGATCCATCATGGTTGCCATTGCAGAAGCAACGCCAATACCATTATCAGCACCGAGTGTCATATTCTTACCAACAGTTTGAACATATAAATCATCACCTGGATTTTCGGGATCTTCGGAATTACCAATAACAATTTCCGCATTTCTTGGAAGGTCTTTATCCGCCGGAGTCGTAACCTGGTCCATATGACCCTGTAAAACAACCGGAGTGACATTTTCTCTTCCAGGAGTCGCCGGAATACGAAAAGCAATATTTCCAATCTCATCTTTCTGAATTTCCCAACCCTGCTCTCGAGCCATATCAACAAGCGCCTGACGGACCTCACCTTCATTCTTCGATGGACGTGGATGGCTAATTATCTCACTAAAAACCTTTAAAAGTCGCTGAAGAGCAGGACTATTCTCAATGAGCGGATGATTCTGAAATTCCTGAAGATTATTAATAGCCATAGGTCGAAATAAAACGAATAATAGAAAGCGAGCTAAGAGAGCTTTTTATCACGAGCACATCAAAAAGACAAACTTTCTGGCTTGAAAGTAGGTTCTAATTGGTGCCGAAGGTGGGAGTCGAACCCACACACCCTTACGAGTACTCGATTTTGAGTCGAGCGCGTCTGCCATTCCGCCACTCCGGCTTGTGAACTGTCAAAACAGTGATTTTTGCGAAGCCAGTATAACGAAGAACAACTAAAATACAAAGTTTTTACATAAAGCAGAACGAAGTCTCGTTCATGAAAAAATCCTTACAAAAAGATGAAATAATTCTGACAGAAAAACAGCTTAAAAAAGCCATAAATTTGTGGTAGTATTCGGAAATGAATGTATACAAAACCAGAGAAAATACATTTACTGGAACCGACTTCAAGGAAATACACGAAAAAGCAGTTAGTGCATACAAAGCTATCTGCAAAAGATCGAGGCGAAGACCGTATGTAAGATCTAGATACTTTCAGAAAAGCAAAATTTTCCTAGGGCCATTCTGGCAACATGTATATGAAAAGAAAAATTACGGCGACCAAATGAGAAGAATGAAGTATTTTTCATGTGCGATAGAGCTAATTCAAAACTCACATTTCAATCCAACAACAAAAGAAAATCCAAACAAAAACTCCGAGTTATTACATAGATTTTATGGCTGCACGAAGAAAAGTGAACATTTTATTGTTCAAATAAAGGAAGACAAAAGCAGCGGAGAGAAATTTCTTATCTCAATTTTTCCAGCATAAAAAAAGAAAAATCTTCCGCCAAGTTGTGGTATGGTGGCCACGGCCGAAGATCTCTCAAAAACAATTTTACCAAAATATATACACAAATACAAAAAGACCTTCCGCTAACTGTAGTGCATAAACTACGGGCCGAAAGCCTTTTCTACAAGAATTATATCAAATCCAACTCCATAAATCAAAATTCCAAACATCTTGGCTTCCCTAAAGCACGAAAAGCCGGTACAATGCCTCCGATATAATCCAGATTCACCATAAAATGATCCACGACGAAGTAACCATTCAGTGTATAGGAGGCAAGGGCGGAAGCGGTCTTGTCAGCTTCCGTAGAGAGAAATTTGTGCCTCGTGGAGGTCCAAACGGAGGTGATGGAGGCAAGGGCGGAAGCGTCATTATTATTGCCAAAGACAACACTCGAACACTTACAAATCTCAATAACGAGAAGATCTTCCGAGCCGGCAACGGAAAGCCAGGTCAGGACGACAATATGCACGGAAGAAACGGAACAGACCTCTATATTCCCGTTCCAGTTGGCTCACAAGTCTACACGCTCAACAAAACGCAACTTCTCGCCGATCTCACAGAAGAGAATCAGGAGGTCGTTATTGCCAAGGGAGGTCGTGGTGGATATGGAAACGTTCACTTCGTCTCATCGCGATTCCAAGCTCCAAAAATCGCAGAACTTGGTGAAGAAGGAGAGGACATCGAGCTCGCTATTGAACTCAAACTCATCGCCGATGTAGGAATTATTGGTCTTCCTTCAGCAGGAAAATCGACACTCATCAGCGTTATTAGTAATGCAAAACCAAAGATCGCCGCCTACCACTTCACGACACTTAGCCCAAATCTTGGAGTCGTCGACATGCAAAAAGTTCTCCGAGAAGAAGGCGCATCATTCGTCGTCGCAGATATTCCAGGTCTTATCGAGGGCGCATCTGAAGGAAAAGGTCTCGGTCACGAATTCCTCAGACACGTTCAACGAACCAAGACACTCATTCACATCATCGACGCATCTGAAGAAGATATTCCAAAGGCATACAAAGTTATCAACGCCGAGCTCAAGCAGTACGACAAGAATCTCGCGAAAAAACCGCAAGTCGTTGTTATAAACAAGAAAGACCTCGTCCCACCAGAAGATCAGAAAAAATTCCTCGCCGACCTTCAGAAAAAACTCAAAGTGAAGAAACTTTTCTTGATCTCAGCCGCCATTAACGATGGAGTTTCCGATCTCATGAAAGAAGTTTGGAGAGTTCTCAAAGAAGAGGAGCAGAAGCTCAAAGAAGAGTCTACAGACGCACAAAAGACCGAAGAGAAGGCACACAAAACATTCCGTCCACATCTCGAAACCAAAGAAAGTTTCGAAATCGTCTACCTCAAAAAACTCAACAAGCAGCGCTATTACGAGATCAAGGGTAAGCGTATCGAACAGCTCGTAAAAATGATGGATCTCATCAATCCACAGGCACAGACACGTATTCGTCAGTATTTGAAAAAGTTCGGAGTCGATAAGGCATTAACCAAAAAAGGTGCCGAACAAGGTGACATGCTCGTCATCGCTGGAAAAGAACTCGTATTCTTCAAAAGCATCTCATGGAAAAAAAGGAAGTAAGCTTGAGTGATTCAAGCGGCCCAATACTGATAGTTGGTCTCGGTAACGTCGGAAAAGAATACGACGATACTCGTCATAACGCCGGTTTTTTACTCGTAGACCAGTTACAAAATTCCTGGGGCGCACCAGAATGGAAAGAAGAAAAGAAAATGAAAGCCTTTGTCACACAGGCGACCTTCAGCGGAATAAAAGTCATTCTCGCCAAGCCAACCACCTTTATGAATCTCTCGGGTGAGGCGGTCTCACTTCTCGCGAACTTCTACAAAGTTGCTCCAACTAATCTCTGGATTACTCACGACGATCTCGACCTTCCACTTGGAAAACTCCGGATTCGCAGTGACGGCTCAGCTGGCACGCACAACGGAATGAAGTCGATTCTTCAACACATCCCAACCAACACCTTCCCACGCCTCAGAATAGGCATCGAGAGCAGGGGAGAGGAAGCTGGTTATGAGGTCCCAGGACAGATGGACACCAGTAATTTCGTCCTCGGCCACTTTCTTCCAAAAGAAAAACCTGTTCTCACCAAAACCCTCGAAAAAGCCCAGTCCGCCATAGAAACAGCTTTGAAAAAGGGAATTCAGGCCACCATGAACGAATTCAACGGCTAAGCCAAACCCAAGCGACCACCCCAAAGCCAAAATCGCCTTGATTTCACGTAAAATATGCCGTAATATCCTCGCGCTTTAACACATTTATTATGTTTGCAGTTGTAGAAATCGCAGGTCAACAGTTCAAGGTTGAAAAGGGTACAAAGATCGACGTCCAGAAGCTTGATGCTCCTGAAGGCGAAAGCGTACAGTTCAAAACTGTTATGCTCGTAGCAGATGGTTCTAACATCAAAGTTGGTGAACCATACGTTGAAGGTCCAGTTGTTACCGTCAAAATTCTCGAACAGTTCAAAGACGACAAAGTTCGAGTATACAAGAAAAACGCTAAGAAGCGATACACACGAAACAAGGGTCACCGACAGAACCTCACAAAGATCGAGGTTACAGGGATCACTGCCTAATTGCGATTATATCGCGTTACGTAGTATCACGCTCACTACGAATCGTAAAATTATCTTCGCGTAGGATCTGAACTCAACTCATCCAATACCTTCTGTAACTCAGGAGGTATTTTTGATTCTACCGTTTGTTTCAGGCGAGTAGGTCCTCCTTTGCCAGTCGCACCAACTCCCATAAGTGGGAAGGTAAGCGAGCAAGCATGAAGAAA
>Ga0172380_10003051_pt1 | contig 24010 bp, 24 predicted proteins | sample Leawe162metaG_FD_119747 | JGI IMG/M metagenome (GOLD analysis project Ga0172380, IMG submission 119747) | Leachate microbial communities from a municipal landfill in Southern Ontario, Canada - Leachate well 162 metaG | ecosystem: Engineered > Solid waste > Landfill > Unclassified | place...
CCACCAAAATATAAGATAGCGTAGTATGAGAAATATCAGTAAACCGGTTTTCGGCATAGCTTTTCTCTTTTCCTTATTTTTTTTCTGTATTTTCTTCCCTAACCTATACAGCCTGGAACAGTTAAAAGAAGCGGCGTTTTACCGGAAGCTGGATAAAAATACTGTCCAGTGTCAGCTTTGCCCCCGGCGTTGCGTAATTCCTGAAGGCCGGCGCGGGTATTGCGGAACCCGTGAAAACCGTAATGGCGCTTTGTACACTCTGGTGTATGCCAAGCCCGTAGCCATACATATTGACCCTATAGAAAAGAAACCCTTGTTTCATTTTCTTCCTTCGACAACTGCCTATTCTCTGGCTACTGCCGGCTGCAACCTGAAATGTAAATTCTGCCAGAACTGGGAGATATCGCAAAGCCGGCCCGAAGAAGTGGAATACAGGTATCTTGAGCCGCTTGAACTGGCAGGAAAAGCTAAAGCATCGGGGTCTCCTACAATCGCCTATACTTATAGCGAGCCAACCGTTTTTTATGAATATATGCTGGAGATAGCCAGGCTGGCCCGGGAAAGAGGCATAAAGAATATCATGCACTCAAACGGCTATATCAACGAGGCGCCCCTGCGGGTTCTGGCTAAATACCTTGACGCGGCCAATATTGACTTAAAAGGCTTTAGCGACGAATATTATGCCAAGTTCACAGAGAGCAGCCTTGAGCCGGTATTGAATTCCCTGAAAGTGTTAAAAGAAGAGGGAGTTCATATTGAAATAACTACTCTGTTGCTTCCCGGTTTTAACGACGACGAGGCTACGTTAAAAAAGATGTGCCTTTGGATCAAGGATAACCTGGGCGCGGATACTCCTTTACATTTTTCAAGATTTTTCCCGATGTATAAACTGACTAGCCTCAATCCCACGCCGGTAGAATCGCTTCAGCGGGCTAGACACATAGCCCTTGATTGCGGGTTAAATTATGTTTATATCGGTAATATCCCGGCCAGCCCGGCGGAAAACACATATTGCCCCAGGTGCAAAAAAATTATTATTGAGCGCAGGGGTTACTTTATCGTGCAAAATAATTTAAAAGAAGGAAGGTGTAAATTCTGTGGGGAAAAAATCGCAGGCGTTTGGAATTAGTGCGTTAATCTTATCTCTTTTGTTTTATGCCGTTAGTTATGCCGGCAGCGTAAAAGAACCCTGTGTCGCCGGGTCCTTTTATCCCGGGAGTTCCGAAGATCTCTCTTTAATGATTGATGGATTTCTAGAAAAGGCCAATCCTGAAAAAGTAGACGGCCGGATATTTGCGATTATCACTCCGCATGCCGGCTATGGCTATTCCGGCCAGGTAGCTGCCTTTGGTTACAAGCTTATTAAAGACAGGCCCTATAAGACGGTGGTCATCCTGGGAACAAGCCACCGCTATCATTTTAGCGGCGCGTCAGTCTATCCCGAAGGTATATTTAAAACTCCCCTGGGGGAGATGAGCGTGGATAATGATTTTACCCGCAAGCTGCTCAATCAGGAGGCGGAAATAAGTTTTATCCCGCAGGCCTTTAAAGAAGAGCATAGCATTGAGGTACAGCTCCCGTTTCTCCAAAAGACGCTTACCGGCTTTAAGATTGTGCCTGTAGTTTTGGGAGATTGTTCTTTGAATACCTGTAAAAAATTTGCGGCATTGCTCAAAGATGCAATCGGAGGCCGTAAAGATGTTTTAGTAGTTGTTTCTACGGATATGTATCATGGTTACGATTATGAAGAAGCCAGATTAATGGATGAGCTGACCCTGGGTGCTCTAAAAAATATGGACAGCGAGAGCCTTTATTACGGCCTTCGCGACGGAACAATGCAGATGTGCGGAGGTTTTGGCGTAGTAACTGCGCTGATTTTGGCTCAAGAGCTCGGCTATAATAAAGTTAAGGTCTTAGAACATACCGATTCAGCGCAGGTTACCGGCAATAAGGAGAAAGGTATCTGGACCGTAGGATACGCCAGTTGTGTCATTAATGCACTAAAAGCTACGCCTGTTCAGAGAGGGAGGGAGAAGAATATGTTGAATAATATCCAGAGGGAAAAACTGCTTGAAATTGCGCGTAATAGCATAGAAACCTATTTAAGAACGGGTAAGAAACTGGAGATAAGCCAGGCCGATCCTCTCTTAGCCAGGGTTATGGGCGCTTTTGTTACTTTAAATGAGCGCGGCCAGTTACGCGGCTGTATCGGCAGCCTCGTTGGCTCAGGCCCTCTGTATTTAACGGTTAGAGATATGGCGGTTGAAGCGGCGACGCAAGACCCGCGTTTTAACCCGCTTAGCTTATCGGAGCTAGAAGATGTCGATATTGAGATATCTGTTTTGTCCCCGATGAAAAAAATCACTGGCCCTGATGAAATACAACTGGGGGTGCATGGCGTCCTGGTGCGTAAAGGGTTACGCAGCGGCGTATTCCTTCCTCAGGTAGCTGTGGAAACCGGCTGGTCAAAGGAAGAATTTATGTCTAACCTGTGCCTGCATAAAGCCGGCTTGCCCGCGGACGCCTGGAAGGATAAAACTACCGAAATTTATACATTTACCGCCGAAGTATTTTCAGAAAAAGGGCTTAAAGAATGATCAGGACAATAGCCAGTAGTTTTATCTTGGGCCTGTCATTTGGCTGGGGGCCGTGCCTGGCCAGCTGCGGGCCGCTTATCTTGGCCTATGTTGCCGGGACCAAAAAAAATGTTTTTAAGGGCCTGGGCGCTTACCTGTTATTTTCGCTCTCCAGGATATCTGTTTACTTAGTTCTGGGGGCGCTCTTCTTTTTATTGGGGAGATTGGTCTTTGAAAAACTTACCTTTTTTTACAGGCCCATTTCGATCACGGCAGGGGCATTCATCATCTTACTCGGCGTGCTTATGCTTTTAGGTAAAAGTACAAACCTGGCTCCCTGTAATTTTCTGCAGAGGAATATTTTGGAAAACGACCGTAAGAGCCTGATTATATTGGGCCTGGCTATAGGTATTTTGCCTTGCGCGCCGCTAGTCACTATACTGACTTACGCCGGCTTAACCGCGCAAAACGCCTTTGAGAATTTACTGTATATTGCTGCTTTTAGCTTAGGCACCTGCTTATCCCCGTTATTGCTTTTGGTGGCGTTAGCCGGCTTACTGCCCGGATTCTTAAAGGGGATGGAGAGTAATTACGTGAAGTTATTTAAGGCTATCTGCGGCTTGATTATAGTAATAATGGGCCTGCAGCTTATCTGGGGGGTATTTTAGATGCACCGGTTTTTTTGTCCGGTTTCAAATAGCGCAGGGGATAAAATAATTATCGGAGATAAAGACCAGGCGCACCATATAAAAAATGTCCTCCGGCTTAAGGAGGGAGAAAAAGCAATAGTCTTTGATGAAAAAGGGAATGAGTATAATTGTATTATTTCCGGAATAGGGAATAAAATTTACCTGGACGTTAAAGGCAAAATATCATCGGGACAAAAGATGGCTAAGATTAAATTAACCGTTGCCTGCGCCATGCCCAAAAAAGCCAGAATGGACGATATTGTGGATAAGCTTGTCCAGTTGGGCGTAAACAGGATAATCCCGTTAAAGACAGAACGCACAATTGTAAAGCTGGATAAGCCTAAAGAAGCCAGCCGCCTTATCCGTTGGAGAAAGATTGCCCTCAGCGCCAGTAAGCAGAGCCAAAGGAATGACCTAGCCATAATTGAGCCGGTGAATAGTTTTGAGGAGGCAATTGCCTTATCTGCGGAATTTGATTTAAAGCTGGTTCCGCACCTGTTGGGGGCGAGAAAGAGCTTAAAAGTTATTTTGGATAAATTCTTTAGAAAAATAGAACCGCCCCCATTTATTCCTAAAATACTGGTTTTAATCGGTCCGGAAGGTGATTTTTCCGCCAGAGAGGTGCAATTGGCTATAGATTCAGGGTTTATTCCGATTACCCTCGGAGATCTGGTCCTGCGCGTAGATACCGCCAGCCTCGCCGTAGCCAGCTGCATAGAATTATATGCCCAGAATTAAATTTCATACCTTAGGCTGCAAGGTAAACCAGTATGATACCCAGAGCATAAGAGAGCGTTTCTTTGAGCATGGCTTTAAGGAGGCTCGCGGGCCTGCCGGGAAAGCCGATGTATACCTTATTAATACCTGCACGGTTACCTCCAACGCCGATCAAAAATCCCGCGCAGCCATCCGGAGCAGTATTAAGGAGAACCCTGAGGCCAAAATTATTGTTACCGGTTGCCTGGTTAAAAATGACAGCCGCCAGCTGGCTAAAATAAAAGGAATAAGTTTTATCGTAAATAAAAGTTTTTTTGCCGCAGGGATAACTGATTTTCATTCCCATACGCGCGCATTCCTGAAAATCCAGGACGGTTGCGATAATTTTTGCGCTTATTGCAAGGTGCCTTTGGTGCGCGGCCGCTCAAGGAGCAGGCCCCTGGCAGAAATAGTCCCGGAGGCCAGGCGTTTGGCTAAAAACGGCTTTAAGGAGATTGTCCTAACCGGGATTTGTTTGGGCGCCTACGGAAGGGATTTAAAACCAAGGATCAGCCTGGTTGAGGCGGTCGCAGCGCTGGAAAAGATAGGCGGTATCCTGCGGATAAGGTTAAGTTCAATAGAAGCAGGAGACATCTCGGATGCGTTGATTAATAAGATGGCTGAATCTAAAAAACTTTGCCGCCATTTGCATATCCCTATGCAAAGCGGCGACGATGAAATTTTAAAAAGAATGCGGCGCAGGTATACGCGTTCTTACTATATCAAGCTTATCCGAAAAATAAAAAAGAAAATCCCCGGCCTGGGCCTGACTACGGATTGCCTGGTGGGCTTTCCGGGAGAGACGGAAAAGCATTTCCGGAATACTTTGCAGCTGATTAAGAGGATAATTCCTTTAAAGGTGCACATATTCCCTTATTCCAGGAGAGAAGGGACTCTCGCCGGCTCAAAATTATCCGGCGGAATTCCAGCGTTAATAATAAAAGAGAGGATTAGCCGCCTTAAAAGCTGGGCCGAGGACTGCGCTAAAGATTATAAGAAGAGTTTTCTTGGGGCCAGGGTGCCGGTGCTTTTTGAGGGTAAATCAAAAGAGGTTAAGGGGTATTGGGAGGGTTATACGGATAATTATATCAGGGTTATGTTAAAATCCCGCCGCAGCTTAAAAAATAAGCTCATCTTTGTCCGGCTCAGGAATATTTCCGGCGACTGTGCGCTTGACAAAATAAGGGGCAGGTGTTATAAATACGGAGGAATTAAATAGAGGGAGGATTTATATAATGAAGATTAAGGGTTTTGCGCTTGTCGAAATCATGATTGTCGCAGCCATTATCGCGTTATTAGCCGCCATAGCCATACCCAATATTTTAAGCGCGCAAATGGCGGCTAACACGCAAGCAGCCAAGGAGAATATCCGTAACCTGTCGGCAGCCTGCGAAAGATACGCCGTAGCCAATAACGGTGCTTATCCAGCTACGGTAGCGCAGTTAACTGCTTTTGGCAGTACGGCCGGTTCTTATTGTGCCGATGCTTCCGGAGCAATTACTACATCTAAGGGTTACCAGTATCGCTGCACTTTGGCTTCCAGAGGTTATACTTTAGCGGCTGATCCGGTTAAACCAGGAGTAACCGGCACTGTAGCCTACTCCGCCAGTACCGGAGGGGTGTTTACGCCGTTATAAAGAAGCCTGCCAGAAGCAACCCACTTGCCAATGCCTAAACTCAAACCAGGCCTGCTCCTATTAATATTTTTCGTCATCGCGGGATCTTGTATAATTTTTTATTCCAATTCCCTGCAAAATCCTTTTATCTGGGACGATGAGGCCTTGATTGTCAGGAATCCGGTTATCCGCAATTTGACGGGTTTACCGGCAGCATTTACCAGCGACTTATATTCGGGGATAGATTTTGGTTCAAATTTCTACCGGCCGCTGCAGGCAGCTTCTTATATGTGGGATTATCATTTTTGGCAATTGAACCCCTACGGGTACCACCTGACCAATATTATCCTGCAAGTTTTAGTTGCTTTTCTTGTTTTTTTGCTCGGGTACTCCATCCTTAAAAAAGTCAGTTCAGCTTTTGGCGCAGCTTTACTATTTGCCGTAAGCCCCCTGCATACCGAGGCAGTCACCTATATCTCCGGCAGGGCGGATATGCTTATGGGGTTGTTCCTGCTGGCGTCCTTGCTTCTATTTATCAGGGGATACCGTTTTTTAGCCTGGCTTGTCTTTATCCCGGCTTTACTGGCTAAAGAATTGGCCGTAGTTTTTCCCCTGGTTATCCTGGCGTATTTATTTTATTACCGGCGGGAAGAACTAAAAAAGCCAGGTAATTTAATCAAGCCGCTCTTGCCGTTTTTAGCGATTGACTTTATATATATATTATCGAGAGTCAGCTTTTTTAACTTCCCCCGCACTCACCCGCCGGCATTAATCAAATATCCTTTGCTTTTAAGGATTACGGCTTTACCCGAGGTGATCTTTACCTATTTAAGGTTATTATTTTTACCGCTGGACCTGCATATGAGCTGGACGGTGAGGAAGCCGGTAAGTTTCCTGCATTTTTTCCTGAGCTGGTTTTTCTTAGTCCTGATTTGCGTTGCCTGCGCCTATGTGTTAAGAAACAGAAAAAATAATAAGGCTCCTGCCTTTATGTTATGCTGGGCTTTAATTTTTTTCTTCCCGCAGTCAGGGGTATTACCGATCAACGCTTTTATCGCCGAGCACTTCATTTATCTGTCATCAATAAGTTTTTTTATGCTGCTCTCTTATTTACTCCGCAGGTATTTAAGGAAGGGGGTGTTTATTTTTTCCATAATTGGCTTGGTCGTTTTTTACGGTTTATTGACCATTGACCGGAACCTGGAGTGGCGAAGCCCCGAGCTTTTTTATGAGAAAATAATTCAATTCTCTCCGGACAGTTTTAAAGCGCATAATAATTTAGGGCTGCAATATGAAGGCCGTTTTCTTTATGACAAGGCAATTATAGAATACAAAAAGGCCCTGAAGATCAATCCGGATTTAACCGAGGCGCGCTCTAACTTGGCTAATTTATATTTTAGGATGGGCAGGTTTAATGAGGCCAGAAGAGAATACCTTAAAGCAGAAAAGAATGTGCCGCTAAAGAAAAAGGGCCGGATAGAGTATATCCTGGGTTGTATTGATGAAGCCGAAGGCTTGTTGGATGAGGCGATGGGCAGGTTTGATCTTGCCCTGCGCTTAGACCCTAAGTTGAATTTTACGCATTTTAATATGGCAAAGATCTATTTGCTGAGAGGAAAATCAGGCCCGGCGGCGCGGGAAATATTAAAATCCCTTCCGGAAATAAGCCCGCAAGTTGTTCAGGATAAGCGGTATTTTAAAACAGTTACTGCTTACCTGCAGAGAACAAGGGATATCCGCCTTGCGCCTATTTTCTATAATAATCTGGGCGTACAATTTGCTTCCCAGGGCCTTCTGGAGGCGGCTATTCCCGCGTTTAAGAGAGCGCTGGAACTTGCACCCTTCTATGGCGAAGCGCATTTTAATTTAGGGGTAGCTTTTTGGGAAAAAGGGTTAAAAAAAGAAGCGGCAGGGGAGTTAAAAACCGCAATCAGGATTAATCCCGGCCATTGGGAAGCCAGGGATTTCTTAACTAAAATTATGCATAAAAAGTAATTGCCAAAGACGCGCTTTGTGTTAAAATAAAACCATCATGAAAAATAAAAAAGCCAGAAGCTTTGTGGTGATAATGATTGTTATCGCCTTGTCTGCCTTATTCCTAAGAGTCGTCGCGGATAAAGCTATCCGCCTGACTTGCTCGCAAAACGAATCCAATGCCCAGTCCACGCTTAAGCTTATCTCTACGGCCCTGGAGAACTATGCCAAAGATAACCGGGGAGTTTACCCGGACAAAATATCCGTTTTGACGCAGAGCGCCCCCGCTTATCTGGATAGGGATTACGTAAAACAATCGCCTATAAAAGGCTACGGCTATAGCTGCAGCCGGCTGGACTCCGGAGGGTATAACTGCCATGCTCTGCCTACCCGGTGCAAGCTGACCGGCAAGACTATTTTTACCGTTAGCACGGGCAGCTTATTGATATCGGAAGATTGCGAAAAGAAAGAATAGCGCCTTAATGTATAAATTAAATTTTGTTTTTTCTAAAAAAGGCGCGGCCAAATATATAGGGCATTTAGACCTGATGCGCCTTCTGATGCGGGCAATGCGCCGGGCGGGCCTGCCGCTTAAAATGTCTGAAGGGTTCTCGCCGCATCCGAAATTGAGTTTTAAGCGGGCGCTAAAATTAGGCTTAGAGAGCGAAGGGGAGGAAGCAGCCATTACTTTAAGGCTTCCGGTTAAAGAGGAAGAGTTTAAAAATAAATTACAGGAGCAATTACCACCAGGGATAGAGATAAGGCATGTCCAAAGAAATTTTAGTTAATATTGAACCGCAGGAAAAACGCGTAGCCGTAGTTTCAAACGGCGAGCTTCAGGAATTTTCTATAGAAAGGCCGCAGGACAGGACCATCGTCGGCAATATCTATAAGGGGAAAATTGAAGCGGTCCTGCCTTCCCTGGGCGCGGCCTTCGTGGATATCGGCCTGCCGAAGAAGGGTTTTCTTTACCTGTCCGAAATAGAATTTGCTTTTGAGTCGGTGGATGAGCCAAAGGCTCGGGCACCCAAAGAGATAAAGAAAGGCCAGGATGTGCTGGTCCAGGTAGTTAAAGAATCCTTCGGCACCAAAGGCCCGCGGTTATCCACGCACATTGGTTTAGCCGGCAGGTACCTGGTAATAATGCCCCAGGACAAACAGGTGGGGATATCGCGCAGGATTGAAGATGATGTTGAGCGAAGGCGCTTGCGCCAGATATTTAATGAGCTTAAGCTCCCGAAAGACGTGGGTTTCATCGTGCGCACCGCCGCCTGCGGTAAATCCAAGCTGGAACTCGGCCGCGACGCGCAGTTTCTCTATAAATTATGGAAGAGGCTGGAGAGAATTGTCAAGGAGAAGAAAGCGCCCAGCCTGATTTATGAGGAGTATGATTTGACCTTAAGGGCCATCCGGGATTCTTTTACCGACGACGTCTCGAAAATGCTCGTCGATTCCAAACCCGAGTATTACCGCATCCAGCATTTTATGCGCACTTTCCTGAATTACCTGGTAAAAAAAGTGGAATTCTACCGGGGGGATGATTTATTTTCCGATAAGGAGATTGAAAAACAGATTAACCGGATATATGAGAGCAGGGTCTACCTGAAATCTAAGGCTTACCTGGTTATTGAGCCGACCGAAGGCCTGGTGGTTATTGATGTAAATAGCGGCGGCTTTAAGAGAAAGTTTGGCCAGGAAGAGACTGCTTTTAAAGTAAATTGCGAAGCAGCGCTGGAAGTGGCCAGGCAGCTGGTCCTGCGGGACCTGGGCGGGATAATCGTCATTGATTTTATTGACATGGAAAAAGAGAGGCACCGCCGGGAAGTATTTAATCTGCTTAAAAGGGCATTAAGCGCAGACCGCGCAAAATATGATATTCAGGAGATCTCTAAATTCGGGGTAGTCGAGATGACCCGCGAGCGGATCCATAAAACCGTGCAGATGCTTTCCTATCAGACTTGCCCTTATTGCTCTGGCCGGGGAAGGGTGAAGTCTGCGATGACTATGGGAATTTATGCTTTAAAGGAGTTAAAGAAGTTTTTGCAGGGGAAAGGCAAGTCCTTAAGAGAAGTTAACGTCACGCTTTCTCCCGTGGTTATTGAGGAAATATTGAAGCATAAGGAAGACTTGAGGGCTATTGAATACAAATTTAAGACTAAAATAAGCTTTATCTCCAATCCTACCCTGCATATCGAAGACGTTCACATCGCCTAATAATATAGGGACCGTTTCCCTATCTTTTATAATCACTCAGTATAGGGAAACGGTCCCATTTTTACTGCCTAATTTTACCTTGACCCTTCCGCTTTATTGATATATAATACACTTCTTAAAATTTAGCCAAATCTACTAAAAGGGAGAGCTAAAAATGTATGCTATAATTGAAGTTGGAGCAAAACAGTACAATGTAGCTAAAGATGATTTACTGCTTGTGGATAAACAATCGGTTAAAGAAGGTAAAGATATTGTCCTGGATAAGGTACTTTTAGTCTCTAAAGACAAAAAAGTTGAAATAGGCCAGCCATACCTAAAAGGCGCCAAGGTGACTGCTGAAGTTTTAGGCCAGGTAAGCGCAAAAAAAACCACTGCTTTTAAATACCGCCGCCGCAAAAACTCGCATTGGGAAAAAGGCCACCGCGCAAAGCTTACCCGGCTTAAGATTAAATCCATTGAAATAGGCGGATAAACCGTGTCTGTCGGATTTGTTGATCAAGCTAAGATTTATGTGAAGGCAGGTGATGGGGGCAGGGGGAGTTCCAGTTTATACCGCGACAGGTCTATGCGTTTGGGCAGGCCCGACGGAGGAGATGGCGGTAATGGTTCGGATATCGTCATCCGCGCGGATAGGAACCTGCACACTCTTCTGGACTTAAAATATAACCAGCATTTTAGAGGCGCTCACGGCGCTCACGGCGAAGGTAATAATAAGAGAGGCCGTAACGGCGAAAGTGTAATTATTCGCGTGCCTTTGGGGACTACGATCACGGATGTTAAAAACAATTGCATCCTGCGTGATTTAAGAATTGACGGTGAAGAGGTAATCGTTGCTTGCGGCGGTAAAGGCGGCAAGGGGAATGATAAGCATAATCGCCAGGGTTCTTGCGGTGAGCCGGGAGAAGAAAAAGAATTGATCCTGGATCTTAAGCTGCTTGCCGAGGTTGGAGTAGTGGGATTCCCGAATGTGGGAAAGTCCACTTTTATTGCAAATATATCCAATGCCCAGCCTAAAATTGCAGCATACCCGTTTACTACTAAAATCCCGATCCTGGGTTTGGTTAATCGTAAAGATAAAACTTTTGTCGTGGCGGATATCCCCGGCCTGATCAAGGGTTCAAGCAGCGGCAAGGGCCTGGGCGACAGGTTTTTAAGGCACGTTGAGCGCACGAAGATTCTGATCCATATGATTGATATGTCGGGCTTTGAAGGCAGGGACCCGCTGGAGGATTATAAGACGATAAACCAGGAATTAAAGGGTTATGCTGCTTTGCTCAGTAAGAAGATTCAGATCATCGCGGCTAATAAGATAGATTTAGAAGGCGCAAAAGAGAACTTGAAAAAATTCAAAAAAACAGTAAAGAAAAAAATTTACCCTATCTCCGCCTTGAATAAAGACGGCCTGGAAGGATTACTGGATGCAGTCGCACAAAAATTATAAGAGGATAGTGGTCAAGGTCAGCAGCGGTTCTTTGTTTTGGAATAATAATATCGATCCGTATGTCTTTGGCAATCTCGTTGGACAAGTCGCTTCTTTATCCGAGAGGGGGCATGAAGTTATTATTGTTTCTTCCGGGGCGATTGCCTTAGGGATGCACATACTCGGAATGAAAGATCGTCCTAAGAAGCTTTCTGAATTGCAGGCTGTTGCTGCTATCGGCCAGCATAGTTTAATGGGTAAGTACCAGTTTTCTTTTGAAAAGAGAAAGAAGAATTGCGCCCAGATCCTTCTTACCTATGACGATTTTAGCAATCGGAAGCGTTATTGCAATGCCAGGGAGACAATATCAACTTTATGGGGATTAAAGAGTATTCCGGTTGTTAACGAGAACGATACGATTTCCACCGAAGAAATTAAGTTTGGTGATAATGATAAACTATCAAGTTTGGTTGCTTCTATGGTTAAGGCAGATTTATTGATTATGCTTTCTGACGTAGACGGGCTTTTAGATGGGCAGGGAAAAGTAATCAAGGTAGTTGATCAAATTAGTCCTGCAATAAAAGCCCTTGCTTCTCCTACTAAAAAACAAACTAGCGTAGGCGGTATGGTTACTAAATTAGAAGCAGCTAAAATTGCTATGGACGCAGGTATTCCTTGCGTAATTGCCAACGGTTGCAAGCAAGACATTGTCCTATCCGTAGTAAAAGATCCGGAAAATAACGGCACCCTGTTTGTGCCTAAAAAAATATTGGATGCTAAAGGACACTGGATGGCCTTTGGGACTAAACCTAAAGGCAGGATTTTGGTTGATGAGGGAGCAAGAAAAGCATTATTGGATAAAAAGAGCCTGCTTTCAGTGGGGATAGTTTCCTGTTCAGGCCATTTTTCCGGCGGCGATATCGTGAGTATCTGCGATAACCGCGAGGTGGAGTTTGCCCGCGGCAAAGCCGGGCTGGCCCTGCGGGAACTGGAAAAAGTGCAGGGAAAACGTTTCAGTAAAGAAATAATCCACCGCGACAACATTGTAATACTATAAAAAGATGGAGCTTAAAAAACAAATCACCCGGACTGCCCAAAAAGCATTAAGTGCTTCCAGGTCTCTGTCTAATCTTGCGTCCTCCGAAAAGGACAGGATCCTGGTAGAGATGGCTGAAAACCTTAAGGGGCAGAAAGAGCAGATATTAAAAGCCAATAAAAAGGATATTGCTGCAGCTAGGGTCAGCCGTTTATCCGAAGCCTTTATTGACCGGCTGGCGCTTAATGAAAAAAGGATAGAAGATATGGTTAACGGCCTGTTGGGGCTAGTCAGGCTAACTGACCCGGTAGGCGAGGAAATTAAAGCCTGGGATGTCCCTTCGGGCTTACATATACACAAGATGCGCGTTCCTATTGGAGTGATCGCGATTATTTACGAGTCCCGTCCGAATGTTACCGCGGACTGTATCGGCCTGGCTTTTAAATCCGGCAATAGCGTGATCTTAAGAGGCGGGAGTGAATCCCTGAACTCCAATATCGCTATTTTTAAGGCGCTGGATGCGGTGGTCAAAAAGAATAACCTGCCGCCGGGCACTATAAATATTATTGCCACTAAAGACAGGCAAGCTATCAATATTTTGCTTAAATTAAATGATTATATCGACCTGGTTATCCCCCGCGGCGGAGAAGCCTTGATTAAAAAAGTGACCGCGTTATCGCGTATCCCCGTAATCAAACACTATAAAGGAATCTGTCATGTCTATGTTGACGATTACGCGGATTTAAATATGGCAGAGAAGGTTTGTTTTAACGCCAAGGTGCAGCGTCCGGGCGTATGCAATGCTATGGAGAGTATGCTTATCCACCGTGATGTTGCCGCCCGGTTTTTACCCGGGATGCTCAAAAAATTTAAAGAAGCAGGCGTAGAGATCCGAGGTTGTCCTCTTACACGGAAGATTAGTAAAGAAGGAATACAGAAAGCTAAGGATGCGGATTACCGCACTGAATATTCGGATTTAATCCTGGCAGTCAAAGTCGTAGCTAGCCTGGAAGAGGCCATTAGGCATATTAACAAATATGGCTCGCATCACTCCGACAGCATTATTACCGACGATGATAATAGCGCCAGGGAATTTTTAAAAAAGGTTGATTCCGCCTGCGTCTATGTAAATGCCTCTACGCGTTTTACCGATGGGTATCAATTCGGCCTGGGAGCTGAAATTGGCATTTCAACGGATAAACTGCATGCCCGCGGCCCAATGGCCCTGGAGGAGCTGACCAGTTATAAATATGCAATTTGGGGCAGCGGCCAGGTGAGAGAATGAAAATCGGTATATTAGGCGGCACATTCAATCCCGTGCATATCGGCCACCTGATTCTGGCAGAAGAAGCACGGGAGAAGTTAGGTTTAGAAAAAATTATCTTTGTGCCGGCTAACCAGCCCCCGCATAAAGATAATGGCGATATTGCCGCAGGCAGCATCCGGCTTAAAATGCTAAAACTCAGCATCAAAGGCAATAAGCATTTTGGCGTATCAGACGCAGAAATAAAGAGGCAGGGCCGTTCTTATACAATAGATACGATCAGGGAATTTAAACAAAAGTATCCTTGCGATGAACTATATTTTATTATCGGTTCAGACCTGCTTAAATACCTGGATGAATGGAAGGACCTGGCTGAAATTAATAAAATGGTTAAGTTTATCGCGGCTACGCGGCCGGGATACCCCTTGGAAAAAATTCCGGCCTACATTAAAACGCTGGGCATAAGAGCGGTAGATATTTCGGGCTTTGAAGTGCGCCGGTGCATCCAGGAAGATAAGTCGTTCCGTTATTTGGTCCCGGAGGCGGTTTTTAATTATATCAATAAAAAAGGGCTGTATAAATGAAGATAAAAGTCGCTCCTTCATTATTATCCGCGGATTTTGGCTGTTTGGCCGAAGAGATAAAAAAAGTTGAAAAGGCCGGCGCAGACCTGCTGCATATTGACGTTATGGACGGGCATTTTGTCCCGAATATTACTATCGGCCCGGCAGTGGTGAAATATATCCGTAAGTGCACTAAACTGCCTCTGGACGTACATTTGATGATTAAAAATCCGCAAAAGTATACCGATGCTTTTGTGAAAGCCGGCAGCGATATGCTTACCGTGCACATAGAAGCAATTTCCGGTCTTAAGCTTAAAAACTTACGTTCCAAGCTAAAAGCGCAGGGTATAAAATTCGGCATATCGCTTAATCCCTCTACGGCCCTGGGCAGGATTAAACCGGCATTAAAGTACGCTGACTTTGTCCTGGTAATGTCGGTCAACCCGGGTTTTGGCGGCCAGAGTTTTATTCCGTCGGCAATCGGTAAGATCAAAGAATTGCGCGCACTTTATAAAGGCGATATTGCCGTGGATGGCGGAATAAATAACTTAACTGCCCGCAGCGTTATAAATGCCGGAGCGAATATCTTGGACGCGGGTTCCTACATCTTCGGCGCTAAAGACCAAAAGAAAGCCATAGAAAGGATTAGAAATGCAGCAAAATAACGGGATTAAATTCGGGACAGACGGATGGAGGGCGGTTATAGGAGACACCTACACTTTTAAAAACCTGCAAGTCCTCTCGCAGGCAGTCGCGGATTATCTGGGTAGGAATAAAAAAGTTGCTGTCGGTTTTGACACGCGTTTTATGTCGGATAAATTCGCCGCAGTAGTAGCCGAAGTTTTAAGCAATAATGCCATTAAAGTCGTGCTCTCGGACAGGCCTGTGCCGACGCCGGCTTTAAGCCTGGCTACCCGGGACCTAAAAATGGATTTAGGGATTATGATTACCGCTTCGCACAATCCGGCGGAATATAACGGTTTTAAAATCAAGATGCCTTCCGGAGGCGCAGCGCCGGTGGAAGTAACCCGGGAAATTGAAAATCTTTTGCACAAAAATACGCCGGTAGAATCTAGCGCCCAGGGAGTGCTTTTTGAAAAGAAAAACCTGACCAGAGATTATGTTAAGTTCATCCGGAATTACATAGAGCTTAAAAAAATAAAAAATAAAAAATTCAAGGTTTTGGTTGACGCAATGTACGGTTCGGGAGACAGCTTTATCGCCAGTATCCTGGAAGGGTCGAGCATAAAATTGGAATTTATGCGTAATACTATAAATCCTTCTTTCGGCGGCAGCAGGCCGGAGCCGATAGAGGAGAACCTGGAGGAATTAAAGCAGCGCGTCAAAATTGAGAAGTTTGATTTAGGTATTGCCCTGGATGGAGACGCGGACAGGATTGCCGCGGTTGCTCCCGGGGGAGTATTTATTCATCCCCAGAAGATATTAGGGCTCCTGGCCCTGCATTTAAACCAGGACAGGCATTGGTCCGGCGGCCTGGTCAAGACCGTCTGCGGGACGATGATGATGGACAATATCGCTGATTTTTTAAAGATCAAACTCTACGAAACACCGGTAGGCTTTAAATATATCTCTAACCTCATGGAAACCGAGGATATCGTTGCCGGAGGAGAAGAGGCAGGCGGTATGGGCGTTAAGGGTTATATCCCTGAGCGTGACGGAAGCATGGCCGGTTTGCTTTTGATTGAAATGATGGCTTTCCGGAACAAGAATATCCTGAAGATCTTAAATGAGGCTGAAAAGCAGTTCGGCAAATATTACTATGTCCGGATGGATTTACATTTAGAGAGGCGCGTTGAGCCGAAAAAAGAAAATTTACCGGGAGAGCTACTCGGCAAGAGAGTCGTCCGGGTTAACGCATCCGATGGGATAAAATTGATCTGCGCGGACAAAAGTTGGCTAATGTTCCGCGGCTCAGGGACCGAGCCGATTATGCGTATTTACGCCGAAGGCAAGAGTCTTGCGCAGGCCAATAAACTTCTGAACTTCGGTAAAAAGTTGATCTTGAAAGATGGCCTATAAATTCAGCAGATGGATATTGCTGGTGTTGTCCAAATTATTATTTCGCATTGAATTCCGGGGAAGGGAATTTATCCCCGCAAAAGGAGGATTTATCTTAGTCAGCAACCATCTTAGTTATTTAGACCCTATCGCCGTGGGCACAGCTTGCCCGCGCAAGGTCAGTTTTATGGCTAAGAATACCTTATTTGAGTATCCTTTTCTGTCCGGGTGGCTTAAAGCAGTCGGCGCTATACCCGTAAAGCGCGGCGCTCCGGACCTTTTAGCTATCAAGACCGCGATGCATAATGCCTCTTCAGGCAAGGGGTTGGCTTTATTTCCCGAAGGCACGCGGCGCACGCAAGAAAACGCATTTATTAATCCTCAGGCCGGAGCCGGGTTCCTGGCTGATAAATTGAATGTCCCGGTAATACCGGCATTTGTATCCGGAACAGAATACGCCCTGCCCAGGGGGGCTAAGTTTTTGCGCCCCGTCAAGATCAGGGTTAAGTTTGGTAAAGAAATTCACATAGAAAGGGGGAAGCCTTATCGCGAAATTTCCGAGGCGATAATGGCTGATATTAAAAATTTAGCGGATGAAAATAATTAATAATATTGAAAAATAAAACAAGACATCCCGCGCTAAGCTGAATTGCGCGGGTGTGTGTCCACACACAAAAGGAGAGCCTTAAAATGTCCGAAATAAAATCAAATACATGCTCGGAGCTAGAGCAGCTTTATAATGAGAGTATTAAGATTATCAAGGAAGGCCATGTGGTGACCGGAAAAATAGTCGCCATAAAATCAAAAGAAGTCCTGGTGGATGTGGGTTTTAAGTCTGAAGGCATTGTGGCAATAACCGAATTCAGCCAGCAGGATCTAGAGGTGGGTAAAGAGTTAGAGTTTTACCTGGAATCAATAGAGAACGATGCCGGTAATATCGTATTGTCGCGCGAGAAGGCCATCAGCATCCAGGGCTGGGATAAAATCGTCAAATTTTCCCATGAAGGCACCCTGGTCGAGGGCCGTCCGGTCAAGAAAGTAAAAGGCGGATTCCTTGTTGATGTTATGGGTATTGAAGGATTTTTGCCTTTATCCCTATCCGCTTTTAAGAATATTCCGGATAAGGATATACTCTATAAACCATTCCAGTTCAAGATCGTCAAAGTGAATAACCTGCGCAGGAGTATCATCTTAAGCCGGCGGGAAGCAGTGCAGAAAGAAAGAGACGTGGCTAAAGACAGGATCTGGCAGGAATTAAAAATCGGCAGTGTCGCTACCGGCACAGTCAAGGCCATCACCGACTTTGGCGCTTTTATTGACCTGGGCGGGGTTGACGGGCTTTTGCATATCACGGATATGTCCTGGTCAAAAATCAGCCATCCTTCCGAGATAGTTGCTTTAAGCGATAAGATTGAAGTAGTTATTTTGAACCTGGACAGGGAAGCCGGTAAAATATCCCTGGGCCTAAAACAAAGAATGCCTGACCCCTGGGCGGATATCGTAAGCAAATTTACCGTCGGCTCAAAAGTAAAAGGCAAGGTGGTCAATATACTCCCTTACGGCGTATTCGTGGAATTGGAAAAGGGCATCGAGGGCCTAGTCCATGTTTCCGAGATATCCTGGACTAAGCGGATTAACAATCCCGGGGAGATGTTTGCCGTCGGCGATATGCTGGAGACGCAGATTATCAGCGTGGACAAAGATTCGCGCCGGATATCGCTTAGCTTGAAACAACTGGAACAAAATCCCTGGCTGGAGGCGGAAGCAAAATACCCGCAAGGCTCTACAGTCTCCGGCAAGGTCCGCGGATTCACTGATTACGGAGCGTTTGTGGAGTTAGACAGTTCATTAGAAGGAATGATCCATGTTTCGGATATGTCCTGGACTAAGAGAATCGGCCATCCGCAGGACATATTAAAAAAAGGGCAGAAAATTGATGTAGCGGTGCTTTCGGTGGATGCCCAGAACAGGCGTATTGCGTTAGGGTTAAAACAGATGCAGGATAACCCTTGGGCGAAAATAGCCGAGAAATATCCATTGGATACGGTTTTAGAGTCGGAAGTAGTCAGTCTTACGGATTTCGGCGTATTTGTGAAGCTGGGGGATGAGCTAGAAGGATTGGTTTATTCCAGCGAGATTGATAAGGATACGGTTTCCAACCTGAAACCCGGAGATAAAATCCAGGTGAAGGTGATTAAAGTAGATGTGGAACAGGCCAAGATCGGCTTAACCGCAAGAGTATAATCAATAGGGACCGTTTCCCTATCAACAGGGAAACGGTCCCTAATAATGAAAGGGAAACGGTCCCTAGATGAAGAATATTGCTGAGCAATTAGGTATTATCAAGCGTGGTGCAGTTGAGATAATCTCCGAGGATGAGTTGCGTAAGAAGCTTGGGGAAGGCCGGCCGCTAAAAGTCAAAGCCGGTTTTGACCCCACAGCCCCGGATTTACATCTGGGGCATACAGTGCTCCTGCGTAAATTGCGCCAATTTCAGGACCTGGGCCATGAGGTCTATTTTCTTATCGGTGATTTTACCGGACAGATCGGCGATCCCACGGGTAAGTCCGAGACCAGAAAGCAACTAACCAGGCAGGAAGTAGCGCGTAACGCCGAAACCTACAAGAAACAGGTTTCTAAAATCCTGGATGTCCGCAAACTCAAAATAGTTTTTAACAGCAAGTGGTTCGATAAGATGTCCGTGGTAGATATGCTCAGGCTTACTACCCACGCTTCAGTCTCCCAGATGCTTAGCCGGGATGATTTTAAAAAGCGCCATGCCAATGGCGAGAATATTTCAATTTTAGAGTTTATGTACCCTTTGATGCAGGGGTATGATTCGGTTGTCCTGGAAGCAGACATAGAGCTGGGCGGGACAGACCAGATATTCAATCTTCTGGTCGGCCGCGATTTCCAGAAAGATTTTAACCAACCCCAGCAAGTAGTTATTACTATGCCGCTCTTGGTGGGTACTGACGGCGCGCAGAAGATGAGCAAGTCCTCGGGTAACTACATCGGCATAAATGATCCGGCCAAGGATATATTCGGGAAAATTATGTCTATTTCCGACGAGCTAATGCTTAAATATTACGAATTATTAACCGACCAAAATTTGGACGAAATTAAAAAGATGCACCCTAAAGAAGCCAAGGCCAACTTAGCCAAGCTCATAATCACGCAATACCATTCAAAAGCCATTGCCGCAAAAGAAGCCCTGGAGTTTGAGCGCGTCTTCTCCCAGAAAGAAATCCCGCAGGATATGCCGGAGTATAAAACCGACGGCAGGAAGAATATCCTGGTTATTCTTACCGAAAGCAAATTAGCGGCAAGCGGCAACGAGGCCCGCCGGTTGGTTAAGCAGGGCGCGGTAACCTTTAATAATCAAAAAATAGAAAAGGAAGATTTTATCCCGAAAGCACCCGGTATCCTTAAAGCCGGCTCCCGCAGATTTCTCAAGGTAATATTATGTTCTGGATAATAATCGGCGTAAGCGCTGCCATCTTAACTACGTTTTCTTTTGTCCCGCAGATAGCCAGGTCTTTGCGGACCAAGTCCGTTAAAGACGTTAGCCCCATTACCCTGTTGCAACTCTCTACCGGAGTTTTCCTCTGGATAATTTACGGCATCTACCTGAAGGATCCGATCATAATAACTGCCAATTCAGTAACTTTCATCACCCTGACAATAGTTTTATTTCTATATTTTAAATACCGCCGGTTTACTGCTCAGTAAGGAGAATAGATGTCAGTAATTTTAATCACCGGTTCCTGTGGCCTGATCGGCTCTGAAACAGTAAGTTTCTTTGCCGAAAAAGGCTTTGACACCGTCGGGATTGACAATAATATGCGCAAGTCCTTCTTTGGCCAGGATGGCTCAGTCGCCTGGAACCAAAAACGCCTGCAAAAGAAATACAAAAACTATACGCATTATTCCGTAGATATCCGCAACGCAAGTAAGGTCAACAGGATTTTTAAGAAATACGCTTCAGGCATCACGTTAATCGTCCATTGCGCAGCCCAGCCTTCCCATGACTGGGCAGCTAAAGCCCCGCTAATAGATTTTGGAGTAAATGCTTCCGGAACCTTGATTTTACTCGAGGCCTTCCGCAAATCCTGCCCCCAGGCGGTTTTTATTCTTACTTCTACCAATAAAGTTTACGGCGACAAGCCGAATTTTCTTCCTCTCGTTGAACTTGAAAAAAGATATGAGTTGCCCAAAGAGCATCAATATTACAAAGGTATTGATGAGTCAATGAGCATAGATAATTGCCTGCATTCGGTTTTTGGCGCCTCAAAATTAGCCGCGGACATAATGGCCCAGGAATACGGCCGGTATTTCGGCCTGAAAACCGGAATTTTCCGCGCCGGATGCCTGAGCGGCCCGTTGCACTCCGGAGTCGAGTTGCACGGATTTCTATCTTACCTGGTGAAATGCTCTTTAGCCGGCAGTAAATATACTATTTATGGGTATAAAGGAAAACAGGTGCGCGATAATATCCATTCCTATGATTTGGCGAACGCGTTTTATCATTTTTTCAAAAGCCCCCGCTGCGGCGAAGTCTATAACATCGGCGGAGGCAGGCACGCCAATATCTCTATTTTAGAGGCAATTGAGCTCTGCGAAAAAATAAGCGGCAGGAAAGTCAACTTTGAATACCTGGGTAGGAATCGTATCGGCGACCATATCTGGTGGGTGAGCGATGTTTCCAAATTTAAGTCCCATTATCCCTCCTGGAATTATCAATACGGCCTAGAAGATACGATTAAAGAAATTTATGAAGCCCAGCGATAACCTCCTCCAGCGTTTTATCTGTGCTGAATCCGACGCGCTTACTATTGAAACTATCCAAACCCTATCCAAAACCCGGCGCCAGCGCCTGCGCGTGCTTAGGCTTCGGGGCACCTGGCGCGCCAATAGCCAGAATGAGCTTGTATTTAACGTTGCCTTGCGTAAAGGCCCGCCCCAAACCTACACCTTTAAAGGTGCCTGGAAGATAAATAAGAACCAGCAGATTGAGTATCAGTGCGGCCAGGGCCCGGACGTATTAACTTTTAAAGGCCACTGGGATATATCTTCAGTTAACAAGCTTGTTTACATACTGGAAGGCAGCTCAACCTCGCGTTTTGAATTCAAAGTCCAGCTTGAATCTGCGACACTCTATCCTAAAAAAGGAGAGATCCGCTACCGTATCGGCATAGGCACGCGTAAGAATCGCCTTCACCCCAGGCAAATACTCATTCTCTATGGCGAATGGAAGTTTGGCCGCGATTTAAGCCTGAGCTTCAGTATGGATTATGGCCAGGGTAGGGTAGAGTCGATTACATTTGGAGCAGGGGTAACCTTCGGCCGCAATAAGGTTATTTTCGCGCTTAAAAATGAATCCGGAGAGCCTTTAGGGATAACTCTGGCTATGACGCGTAAATTCCTGGAACATCTTGACGCCAAAGCCTTTATAAGGCTAAGGTCCCGCCAAAATGAACAGGCAATAGAAGCCGGCATAAGCCTTCCTTTCTAAGCAAAAAAACCCTTTATTTCCAAGGCCTTAATGATATAATATCAATTTATAGCATTATGAGGAACTATCTAAAAATTAATAAATGAAAACCGGCAAAAATGTATATATAATCGCTGGGCCTAATGGTTCAGGAAAGACTACGTTTGCGAGCAAATTCTTGCCTGATTACGCCGAATGCCCAAATTTCGTAAATGCCGATCTTATAGCGCAAGGGCTTTCTCCTTTTTCTCCACGCACCGCTGCTATAAAGGCAGGAAGGCTTGTTCTGGGGCAAATCCATGAATTCGCAGAAAAAGGAGTTGATTTTGGTTTTGAAACCACTTTATCAGGTAAATCTTATGTCAAGCTTTTAAAGGAACTAAGAGAGAAGGGATATAAACTGCATCTTTTTTTCTTATGGATACCCGGGCCACAGCTGGCTTTAGAGCGTATTAAGGAAAGGGTTTCGGAAGGAGGACATGATATTCCTGCTCAGGATGTCCGGCGGCGTTTTAATAGGTCGATAACGAATTTTTTGAAGTTGTATCAGCCGCTATTAGATTCATGGATAATTTTCAATAACGCCGGAGTTATTCCGGCGCTAATTGCAAAAAGTAAGGATGGTAACCTAGTTGTTTCTGACGAGCACTTGTTTGATAGGATTTTTAAGAATGGAGAATAAAGATGAAAAAGCGCCTTACTCTGCAGGATAAAGCCGTATTAGCCATGAAAAGCGCAATACGCGAGGTTATTGAGAGCCATAAGAAATCCGGCCGGCCTTTGGCAATATGGAGAAACGGCAGGACAATACGGGTTTCAGCCAGCAAGCTTTAACAGGAAGGATAAGATGAAAAAAGCTTTAATTACCGGAGTTACCGGCCAGGACGGCTCGTATTTAGCAGAGTTGCTCTTATCTAAAGGATATGAGGTCCACGGAATAATCCGCCGCGCAAGTACCTTCAATACCGGCAGGATCAATCATATTTATACTGATCCACATAACCCTAAAGCCAAGTTGTTCCTGCATTTCGGCGACTTATCTGATGCTGAGCAAATCAACAATTTAATTTATAATATCCGGCCGGATGAAATTTACCATCTTGGCGCTCAATCTGTTGTTGAAGAGTGTTTATGCCCGATTTTATCCGCTAAAAAAGTAGACTATAGGACTTTAGGAAATTTATGGGATGAACAGGTCAAAAAAAACAAAAAAGTCAAAATCGAAAACATTGACGAAACAAGAATTGAAGTAATTGAGTTATCGAGTAATACACAACTAAAAGCGCTGGGTATGTGGAATGGTATGGGTACTTGGTTTCCAATAAAACAAATTTCAAGACATTGGTGGAAAGGGAAGGTAGTGAAAATGTCGCAGAAATTTGGCTCAGTGATAGTAACACCAAACCATTCTGTTTTAGACCTTAGCCAAAAGATATGCAGGCCGGAGGAAAACCCTTGGTTGCTTAATGTAAGAAAATTGAATTATAAGCCAAATAAATATAAAAATAATATTAGTTTAAAATTAGATGGAGCGTATAAAAGTGATAAAGACTACTTTTGGTTGGAGGAAAAAGGAATACTTGGAAAAGTATCGAAAATAATCAAAGAAGATAAAATGAGGCCATTTTGCAGATTTGTTGGCGCTTTCATAGCTGAAGGACATACCTCATACAATATTGCGAATGGGAATTGGTATGTTGGAATAAGTTCCAGCGATAAGAAATGGTTAGAAGCATTAGAGGTAGATATAAAATCTTTTTATAATGGAAAACATTGGTATATTAGGCATAAAAAGGGTAGCTATAAAGATGTTTGGGAATTGCAAATTAAATCTAGAGCACTGCATAATTTATTACGAAAATTATTAGGAACGGATTCAAAGAGCAAAAAACTACCATACTGGTTTTCACAAATAGATAAGGAATACCTTAGGGAAATATGGAAAAAAATGCTAGAGGGGGATGGGTGTATTGATAAAAAATGCGGTTTTAGATATACTACAAGTTCTTATAAATTAGCATGCCAGTTAAGTTGGTTACTTACAGATTTAGGTTATGATTATACTGTAAATGAAGAAGTAAATGGTTCGTCCATATTTTGGCATTTTCGAGAATGCACAACATATCAGCCTTATCAAGGAGAGAAGGATAAAAAAATTACGTGGATTGATTACGACGGTTGGGTATACGATATTAGCGTGGAAGGAGTGCATAATTTTGCAGTTGGAGTGGGTAATATAATTGTTCATAATTCTCATGTGCGCGTGAGCTTTGACATCCCCGAATATACCGGTAATGTCACGGCTTTAGGCACTGCGCGTATCCTGGAAGCTATCCGCAGGAGCAAGCAAAAGATCAGATTTTACCAGGCCTCCTCAAGCGAGATGTTC
>Ga0172380_10003052_pt1 | contig 24008 bp, 24 predicted proteins | sample Leawe162metaG_FD_119747 | JGI IMG/M metagenome (GOLD analysis project Ga0172380, IMG submission 119747) | Leachate microbial communities from a municipal landfill in Southern Ontario, Canada - Leachate well 162 metaG | ecosystem: Engineered > Solid waste > Landfill > Unclassified | place...
AGCGGACGCCAATTTCCGTGATTTGCAGGCGCAACTGGAAGGTACCGAAAACCGCATTACCGTTGCGCGCAACCGCTACATCAAGACGGTGCAGGAGTACAACGTGACGGTGCGATCCTTCCCGTCCAATCTCACCGCGATGGCGTTTGGATACAAGGTAAAGCCCAACTTCGCGGTAGAAAACGAAAAGGAAATCTCTAAGCCGCCCAAAGTAGATTTCGGATCGGCGCCGGCTAAGCCCCAGGACGGGACTCAAGGAGCCGCCAAGTGAGGATGATGAATAGGGCAAGAGCGACATTGCTTGCCTTCATTCTTTGCTGGTCTTTCATAGCGGCGGCGCAAATCGCGGTTCCGGCCTTGACCGGGCGCGTCACCGACCAGACCGCTACGCTCACGGCAGAGCAGAAAGCCGCTTTGGAGCAGACATTGATGGCGTTTGAAGCGAGGAAAGGTAGTCAGCTCGCGGTTCTCATGGTTCCTACAACCGCTCCGGAAACGATCGAGCAATATGCCTTGCGCGTTGCAGAGCAATGGAAGTTGGGGCGCAAGAAAGTGGATGACGGTGCGATTCTGGTCGTCGCCAAGACCGACCGTGCACTGCGTATCGAGGTGGGGTACGGCCTGGAGGGAGCGCTCAGTGACGCCACCAGTAAGCGCATCATCAGCGAGATCATTACGCCGCCGCTCAAACAAGGCGATTTCTATGGCGGCATTACTGCCGGAGTTGAGCAGATCATCCGCGTCATTGACGGCGAGCCGTTGCCGGAACCCAACGGAAAGCCGGTCGGTGGCTTCGCAGGTATTCAGCAGTATGGCTATGTCATTTTCATTCTTGTGCTCGTGGTTGGGGGATTGCTGCGCTCCATGCTGGGCAGGTTTCCTGGGGCAATTGTTACCGGCGGGGCCGTGGCTGCTGTCGCTTGGTTTTTTGCCGGCGCCGTATCCATCGCATTGGGCGCGGGCGTGATAGCGCTCTTGTTTACGTTGGTCAGCGGCGGTATGGGCGGACACGGCATGGGCGGGTTTTATGGAGGACACGGCCGAGGAGGTTTTGGTGGCGGAGGCGGCTTCGGGGGTGGCGGTGGCGGTTTTGGGGGCGGCGGCGCGTCGGGCCGATTTTAATGATGAACATCAAACGCATAGCAAACCATCTTCTGATGACCCACTGGCAGGTCAACCGGGCTTTCGCCCGCCAAACTTTGACCGCAATTGAGCGAGCGATCAAAGCGAGCGAGACCGCACACGTCGGGGAAATCCGCTTTGTCGTGGAAGGCGCACTGGATGGCGCACCGCTCTTCAAGGGGCAATCCGCGCGTGAACGCGCCATCGACGTGTTTTCGCAATTGCGGATATGGGATACCGAGCATAACAACGGTTTGCTGATCTATCTGTTGCTCGCCGACCGGGCCGTGGAGATTGTTGCCGATCGAGGGATTCACGCGAAGGTGGGCTCTCGGGAATGGGAGAAGATTTGCCACAAGATGGAAACTGCCTTTAAACAGGCGAACTACGAAGGCGGCGTAGTCAGCGGCATTCACGAGGTGACGCAGCATCTTATGAAACACTTTCCCGCTTCCGGTACTGGTCGGAATGAATTGCCGGACAAACCGATAATTTTATAGCTCAACCAACCTTGTCATGCTGTCGCATCGATATGCATCGGGCACCGTGCTAATCGCCGACGAGGATATGACGACTTTAAGGCGTATTACCGGGTAGATTTTATTCAATCCTATGGAAGGAAACGTCACCATGCAAACTGAGCATTTGAAAGTAACGGGCATGACATGCGGTGGATGTACCAGCAATGTCACGCAAGCGCTGAAGGCGGTCTCGGGGGTCAGTGATGTAAATGTGTCTCTCTCGGCCGGCGAGGCCACGGTGCAATTCGACGAGCGGATGACCTCGCCGGAGAAATTGAGATCGGCCGTAACAGGCGCGGGCTATGGTGTGGATGCGGCCAACGCTGCTCAGAAACCCCAAGGCAAGGGTTGCTGCTGCGTCTAACTCGCGTCGATAACACTGGGGAGGGAGCAGAAAGAAGCTCTCGCGCATGTGAGCGAGTCGAAGTATCGCGTATGGCGACTGTACATGATTGCCTGCGCGTCGCAGTTTGAATATTGGGCGAGCGCCGTCTACCAGATCCTCGCGGCAAACTGCCGAGACGGGCTAGTTGGCTTGCCCCTGCTTCGATGAGATCTCTATCGCTAATTTAATTCAAGTAAAGGAGCAGATCATGGCATGGTTCTCACAAAACTGGGTTTGGGTGCTGTTCTTTGCCGGGTTTATCGCGATGCATCTGTTCGGCCACGGCGGGCATGGTGGTCACGGAGGGCACGGTGGCGGCTGTGGCGCTAGCCATAATGACCCTAAGTCCGCAAACAAAGACGGCGTGCAACGACCTTCGGAACACGGGGCGGGCCATCAACATTGACCCGTTAGATATTGGATTGTAAATAGAGGCAACGATATGCTGAATATAAAGGTCGTGACTTGGTCCTTGGCGATCTGGACCGCGTTTTCGTTCTTGTTTTGTGTCGTCTATGGCATTCTGACGCCGTCAGGCGTACACATGGCTGCGTTTCTCGAGCAAGTATTGCCAGGATTCGAATTGCACAGTTGGCGGGGATTTCTCGTTGGGCTGATTCAGAGTTTCCTCTACGGCGCATATGCTGGTCTCGTCTACGTCCCCATTTACAATTTTCTGCATCGCAGATGGGTGAGGCAATAACCATGAGCAAGAAAGCCACCCAACCAGAATCGAGCGGGCACACGCCCCCAATTTCAAAAAAGACCTATCAGGACAATCTGCGCAAGCTTCAGATCGAACTGGTCAAGTTGCAGCGGCATTTCATCAAATGCAATGACAAGATACTGATCATCCTGGAGGGCCGGGATGCGTCCGGCAAGGATGGCACGATCAAGCGCATCGTCCAGCATCTGAGCCCTCGCGAAACCCGCGTTGTCGCCCTCGGCAAACCCTCGGACCGGGACCGTACCTCTTGGTACTTCCAGCGTTATGTTGCTCATCTGCCAGCGGCCCAGGAACTCGTGCTCTTTAACCGCAGTTGGTATAACCGTGCCGGTGTCGAGCGGGTAATGGGCTTCTGCACCGAGGCTGAGCATGAGGAGTTCATCGGCTCGGTTTCAAGCTTCGAGAACATGCTGGTCCGCTCGGGCGTGAAGCTCCTCAAGTACTATCTCGACGTCAGCAAAGCCGAGCAGACGCGACGCCTGAAGGACCGAAAAACGGACCCGCTCAAGCAATGGAAAGTCAGTCCGATCGACGACCAGGCGATCAGGCACTGGAAAGCATACAGCCTGGCTCGCAACGAGATGCTGGCGCGTACGCATAACCCGACGGCGCCGTGGACCCTGGTGCATGCCGACGACAAGCATCTGGCGCGGCTCAACATCATCAAGGATTTGCTCGGCAGGCTTCACTATGCCAACAAAGACGTGCGGCTGATCCAGCCGGATTCGCAAATCGTATTCCCATACGATGTCTCCAATCTCGAAAACGGCGAGCTCGCGAAATGACCGGGATGTAACAATACGTTTTGAATATGAAGACCATTAAGGCGGTGCGATGAAAACGAGCGTTATTGAAGTCCACGCCATGTTGTCGGTATTGACGGTGGACGAAGTGGAAAAGCGATTTGTCGAGGTGCCGGGTATTGCAAGCGCGACAGTCAATTACGCGGCTGGAAACGCCACTGTGCGTTACGACGAAACCCTGCTTGAAGTCGCCGATATCAAGGTACTCGTGCACCAACGCTGCAAGCAGTCCGCAGATGACGGGCAACAGCACAAAGCAATCCTGGACGCGCCGTCCACTGGCGCGACCGCCGAGCCGAAACCACCCCAGGCCGCGCCTGCCTCGATGCCCGCGCCGACCGCTTCAGAAGGTACCGAAAAAGGCGACCAAGCGCCGCCGAGCTCGCCGCCGCCAACTCCCGTTGCCACTGAGCCGAAATCTCCCGCGGACGCTTCCATCACTACTTCGGCGTCCGCACCGGTAGCTCCTCCAGCCGACGAACACAAGAAGCATGAGGAGCCGGGCGCGCAGACTTCGACGCCCGCAGCCGGCGACCACAAGGGTCACAAGGGTCACTCCCATTCCGCCATGTCGGAGGATATGGCGCATGAGATGGGCCATGACGGCATGGAGCTGCCGGCCATGGTCAACGACATGCGCAACCGCTTCTGGATCTGTCTGTTCTTCACGGTACCGATTTTCATCTACTCGCCAATGGGACTTTTTACGCCACCCGCACCGCCATTTGGGATCGACCTTGGTGTGTGGTTGTTTGCCTTCGCTTCGCTCGCCATCCTCTATCCTAGCTGGCCGTTCTTTGTCTCCGCCTGGCGCGCGCTTTTGAAGGGCACCCTGGGCATGGCGGCGCTGATCGTGTTGAGCGTGGGTACAGGATATATCTTCAGCGTGGTCACCACTTTCTTCTTCAATGAGGGAGGACAGTTCTTTGAAGCCGTAGCCGTCCTGCTGGTCTTCATCCTGCTCGGCCACTGGCTGGAAATGCGCGCCCGTGCGGGTGCGTCGTCGGCCATCAAGGCGTTGATGAATCTCACTCCGGCCAAGGCCAATGTAATCCGCAACGGTGCCGAAGTCGAAGTTCCGACAGCGGAGGTGTTGGCGGGCGAGATTGTCGTGATCCGGCCGGGCAACAAGATACCGGTCGACGGCACAATCGAGAGCGGCGAATCGTTGGTCGACGAGTCCATGCTCACCGGCGAGTCGATGCCGGTGCAGAAGGGGCCGGGCGCCACGGTGATCGGCGCCACCATCAACAAGAGCGGCAGTTTTCAGTACCAGGCGACCAAGGTCGGGGCCGACACGGCGCTGGCGCAGATTGTGAAACTTGTGCAGGAAGCGCAGAACTCGAAAGCGCCGGCGCAACTGCTGGCGGACAAGGCGGCGCAATGGCTGGTGATCGCTGCGATCGTCATCGGTCTTGCGACCTTTGCGGTATGGTTCTGGTTGGTCGGTGAGTCGCTGATGTTGGCGGTGACGCTGACCATCACAGTCTTCGTGATCGCCTGTCCGGATGCGTTGGGACTGGCGACGCCGATGGCGGTCATGGTAAGTACCGGGTTGGGCGCGGCGAACGGCATTCTGTTCAAGAACGCTTCGGCCCTTGAAGACGCTACCAAGCTCAATGTCGTCGTCTTCGACAAAACCGGCACGCTTACCGTCGGCCAACCGGAGGTCGTCGAGATCGTGACGGCGGAGGGAATCGCGGAGGACGTGGTGTTGACCGCAGCCGCAGCCGTCGAGCAGGGCTCCGACCATCCGCTGGCCCAAGCCATCGTGCGCCGGGCGGCGAAACTCACCGTTGCGGCCCCGACAGGATTCGAAAGCCTCGACGGCATGGGTGCGCGCGCCGAGACCGTCGACGGAACGGTGTTCCTCGGCAATCGGTTGCTGATGGATACCCAAAAGCTCGCACTTGGCCCCCTCGATGCGCAAGCCACCCGCCTGCAAGGCGACGGTCGCACCGTGGTCCATGTGTCTCAGTCCGGTAAAGTGATTGGTCTCATCGCCATCGCCGATGCGATCAGGCCCACCGCCAAGGCGGCAGTGGCAAAGCTGCGCGAACAAAAGATCGAGGTGGTGATGCTGACCGGCGACAACGCGGCTACGGCCAAGCGCATCGCTGCGGATCTCGGTATCGACAACGTGTTGGCCGATGTGCTGCCGGCTCAAAAAGCCGAGAAGGTAAAGGAACTGCAAGCTACGGGGAAGAAGGTCGGGATGGTGGGCGATGGCGTCAACGATGCGCCGGCGCTGACCCAGGCTGACGTGGGATTTGCCATTGGCGCCGGCACTGACGTCGCGATGGAGAGCGCAGATGTCGTGCTGATGAAGAGCGACCCGTACGACATCGTCGCCGCGATCGAACTGTCGCGCGCCACTTTGCGCAAGATGCACCAGAATCTTTGGTGGGCAGTGGGCTACAACGCGATCGCTTTCCCGCTTGCGGCGGGCGTCCTGTACCCATTCGTGCTCAGCCCGGAGGTCGCCGCGATGTCAATGTCGGGCAGTACCCTGATCGTGGCGATCAATGCGCTGATGCTGAAGCGCACAAAGCTTGCAGGCATCCGTCAGCCGGGCAAGACAGCGGCACCCGCAACTCCTGGCAACGCAGCCACGCCGGCGTCAGCGTAAGTAACACCAATTCAAATTGGCCCTCTTAACGGAAATCCATATCATGAACTCTACAACCAAGACAGTCCTCATGCCCGACGAAATGACGTTTGATCATGGCCTACTCGGGGGACGGATCGCGGATGGCAAGCGCGAATGCAATTTCGTCTGGGAATTGCGGCAGCGGTCTGAGCCGACCGGCTGAAGATGCCATGCCCGCTCAATCCTTCCCATTTCACAGTGAAACAAACGCATTGGCACATGCACCAGCCGATCGAGTCTTCGCCTATCTGGACGATCCGAAGGCATTGGCGGCGCACATGGGTGAGTCCTCGATGATGATGATGGGTTCGCGCATGTCGATCGACGTCGATGCCGACGGTGGGAGCGCGATCGGATCGAAAGTCCGCATGCAGGGAAGCATGATCGGCATTCCACTTTCTCTGGAAGAAGTTATCACCGAACGCCGAGCGCCCTACAAGAAAGTATGGGAGACCATTGGAACCCCGAAACTCCAGGCGATGGCGCATTATCGAATGGGCTTTGAGATAAGTCCTGAGGGTGATTCGTCGCTGCTGCGGGTTCTCATCGACTACAGTTTGCCCTCAACGGCGCCCGGTTCTTGGCTCGGCCGATTGCTCGGCGGCGTGGATGCACTCTGGTGCATCAATCGGATGGCCGACGATGCAGTCAGGCATTTCAACGTAAGTATCAAATCAAGCAAGCATATTATCTGAGTCACGCATGGATCGCCCATGGCGTGCCGCTATACAACAGACTTCGAAAGGGAATCAATATGGCAAACCTTAATCCAGCAAGCACCGGCGCTCCGGATCATGCATATCAACAGGCTGCTGCGCCGATCGCACCGAAATCCACCGCTGCTGGCGGTACCCGTTACACGTGCCCGATGCACCCGGAAATCATGCGTGATGCACCCGGCAGTTGTCCGAAGTGCGGCATGACGCTGATACCAGCATGACGCTGACACCGATGCCTTCAGCTTGTTCCTTGCGCCGATCTTCGCCGGAATGACGATAGCGCTCGGTTCTGTGTCCGCGGCCACCAACGCATTGCGCCTTAAGCGCATCAAGGTATGACCGCGTCACAACAACAAGGCCCGTCATGACTTATCACTATGTGTGGCTGGCTTGGTCGAGCGCATTCCTGCTGCCCTGGGTTCTGCTGTACGCGCTATTCCCGCAGCATCGGGTCGCCATGTGGTGGGCCAGCGTGTTCATGGCGCCGTTCGGGTTGACCGAACCGATGTTTGTACCCCAATACTGGAACCCGCCGAGCTTGTTTGAGTTGGCACAAAGGACCGGCTTCGATATCGAGAGCATCATTTTCAGCTTCGCAATCGGTGGCATCGGTGCTGTACTTCACAACGTCATGTTGCATAAGCGCATGGAGGTGCTCAGTCACGCCGAGCGCCATAAGTCACGGCATCGCCGGCATCGATGGGCACTTGCAGCGCCGTTCGCCTTGTTTCCCATTTTATATTTCCTGCCCTGGAATCCGATCTACGCCGGTATTGCCGCGATGGTGTTGGGCGCAATTGCCGCATTGTTATGTCGACCAGACCTGAAATCCAACACGCTTTTCGGCGGCTTGTTGTTCCTCGCGTTCTATTCGATGTTTCTGCTCGGCCTGAAATGGTCGGCGCCGGGCTATATCGAGCAAGTCTGGAATCTGAAGACTCTCAGTGGAGTCGTGATCTATGGTTTGCCGATCGAGGAACTGGTGTTTGGATTTTCTTTCGGTCTGGTGTGGACCGGAATATACGAACACTTCACATGGAAACGCAGTGTCACCGAATAATGACCAATAGGCAATCGCCAGCCGGCGTGTCCGCGTCCACTATGGCTGCGCTCATGCTCGCCGTGTTCACCGTGTCGATCGGTTTTGGGGTCGTGCTTCCGCTTCTGCCCTACCTGATCGAGCGCCTCCTGGGAGCGGGAGTAGAGGCTGCGCGTGTTTCACGGCACACGGGACTACTGACTGCTATCTACACCCTCTCGCTTTTTCTGTTTGCTCCCATGTGGGGTCGGCTATCCGATCGACGTGGCCCGCGTGGTGTGCTGCTTGTCGGGCTCCTCGGCTTCGGCGTCACCATGCTGGTCTTCTCGTTTCTCGAGAGTCTCGTCGCGGTTTACGCCGAGCGCTTCTTGAGCGGCGTATTCGCCGCGGCAGTGACGCCAGTGGCAGCGGCTACGATCGGCGGGTTCACTACAACCGAGCAGGGGCGAGCCCGTCGAATGGCGTTCGTCAGCATGGCCGGCATTACAGGATTTCTGCTCGGGCCGATGCTGAGTGTGTTCGTTACGCGCGTTGCAGCGGATTTCCTCACCCTCTCCCTTCCGGTTGGATCGGTCGCCATTCCGCTCGCGGCGACTGCACTGCTCGCCTTTCTCGTGGCCTTCGCTGTTGCGTTTGCCGTGCCGAGTGGCAAGGGCCACGATCGGTCAAGAAAGACTATGGTGGCGTCGGGCGATAAGACTGCGTGGCTCGTGCCGAAGTTGCTCATCCTCACCTTCATCGTCTCAGCCGGTGTCGGGGTCTTCGAGGTCGGGCTTGCACTGCGCGGGAAGCAGGAACTCGATTTGACCCCATACCAGATCGCGCTAATGTTCACCGAATGCAGCCTGGTGATGTTTGTGGTGCAAGCGATGGTATTCTCGCCTTGGTTCAAGGCGGACACCACCCGCTGGCTCATCGCGCCCGCGCTGGCCGTACTGGCGGCCGGGTTGGTCCTCGTACCGTGGGCGTCTGATTTTACGTTGATGCTGATCGTGATCGGTGCGATCGCGGCCAGCGCCGGCATCCTCTCGCCGATCCTGACCTACTGGATCTCGGCCAAGGCCGGGAGCGCGCAGGGTTGGCAACTTGGCAAGCAAACGGCGGCCGCCAGCCTTGGGGTCACTCTGGGCTCGGCGGCGGGTGGACTTCTCTTCAATGTTGCCGCCTTGCCGGGTACCTCCTTCGTGCTGACCGCGGGTCTCACCGTGCTTGGCTTCCTGCTAAGCCTCGGGTTGCCGCATTTGCTCGTAGTCTCTAGCGCACGCTCGTGCGACACATCAGCATGATCGAGCGAGCCAACAGAGCCGCGCAGCCCACAAAGCCGGATTTCAACACACGATTTTCGAGGAACTGACATGAAGGTAGACATCAACCATTCGCACCAGACGCACGCTCACGATCATCAGGACGCGGCGTCTACACGTCCAGGCGTAGCACCGAAAGCGAGCGGCACCCGTTATACCTGTCCGATGCACCCGGAAATCGTGCGTGACACGCCGGGCAGTTGTCCGAAATGCGGTATGGCGCTGATACCGATACTCGAGGCTAGCCCGCGCGCCGGCGAATTTACCTGTCCCATGCATCCAGAAGTTCGCAGCCAGCAACCCGGCAGTTGCCCCAAATGCGGTATGGCGCTGGTGCCGATCGCTGGGTCGGGCGCGGCTGACAATTCCGAATTGCGTGACCTTGCGCGTCGGCTTTGGGCCGGGGTTGCGCTGTCGATCCCGCTCGTGTTGCTCGCCATGTCGCCGATGATCGGCATCCATGAACCTTTCGGCATTCAGCCACGGCCACGCGGCTGGATCGAGTTTGTGCTGGGCACGCCGGTCGTGTTGTGGGTAGGTTGGCCGATTCTGCGCAAATTCTGGCTGTCGATGGTACACCGCGCGCTCAATATGTATACTTTGATCGGGCTGGGGGTGGGGCTTGCATACCTATTTAGCCTCGTTGCAGTGCTGATGCCTGGATGGTTTCCGCAGGAGTTTCGCGAGCACGACGGTGCGGTAGGGACATATTTCGAGGCGGCGGCAGTGATCGTGACGCTGGTAATACTTGGCGACTTTCTGCAGTTACGAGCGATGGGCCAGACCAGCCAGGCAATCCAGCAATTGCTGAAGCTTGCGCCCAACCTCGCTTGGCGTTTACGCGACGACGGTACCGAGGAACAAGTGGCGCTAGAGGCAATCACTGTTGGCAACAGGCTGCGTGTAAAGCCGGGTGAGAAGGTGCCAGTCGATGGCACAGTACTCGATGGCACCAGCAGGGTGGACGAATCCATGATCACTGGCGAACCGGTGCCGGTGGCCAAGACTGCGGGCGGCAAGGTCACCGGTGCGACGGTGAACGGCAACGGCTCATTGGTTATCCGCGCCGAGCGTGTGGGTGCAGACACGCTGCTGGCACGTATTGTTCACATGGTGGGAGAGGCGCAGCGAACGCGTGCGCCGATTCAGCGGCTCGCCGATATCATCGCGGCCTACTTCGTTCAAATCGTGGTGGTCATCGCTATCGTGACGGCGCTCGCGTGGTGGTTCTTCGGCCCGGAGCCGAAATTCGGGTACGCGTTTCTCAACGCAATAGCGGTTTTGATCATCGCCTGCCCTTGTGCCGTGGGTCTCGCAACACCCATCTCGATGTCGGTAGCCATGGGGCAAGGTGCGCGCGTGGGAATCCTGTTCCGCAATGCCGAGGCGATCGAGCGCATGCGTGATGTCGACACGGTTGTGGTGGATAAGACTGGTACGCTGACGCTTGGCCACCCCGCGCTGACTGATTTCGTCGCCGAGGGCATTCCGAAAGATGAAGCGCTCGCGCTCGTCGCCGGAGTGGAACAGCTTTCCGAGCACCCGATTGGGCTCGCCATCGTCGAGGGAGCAAAGGAGCGCGGCCTGACGCCGCGGTCGGCTGGAACATTTGAAGCCGTCAACGGTCTCGGCGTGCAAGCGGACATCGATGGCAAGCGCGTGCTCGTGGGCAGCCGCGGCTTTCTCGAACAGCGCGGTGTCGATATTCAGCGTTGGGAAGAACGTGCGGAAGCATGGCGCGCGAAAGCGAAGACCGTAGTGTTCTTCGCTGTGAACGGTGCTGCCGCTGGCATCGCTGCTGTGGCCGATCCGATCAAGGAAGGCACCCCTGAGGCAATCGCAGCACTCAAACAAACGGGCGTGCGCATCGTGATGCTCACCGGCGATTCCCACAGCACCGCTGAAGCCGTTGCGCGGCAACTCGGTATCGAGGAGGTGCTGGCCGAAGTGCTGCCCGAGGACAAGGCGGGTCACGTGAAGCGCTTGCAGGGCGAAGGGCGCAAGGTCGCAATGGCGGGTGACGGAATCAACGATGCGCCGGCGTTGGCGCAGGCCGACGTCGGTGTTGCCATGGGGACTGGTACCGACGTGGCGATGGAAAGCGCCGGCGTGACGCTCGTCAAGGGAGATCTGCGCGGCATTGCGCGCGCCGCAGTGTTGTCGCGCGCCACGATGCGCAACATCCGCCAGAACCTGGTATTTGCATTCGGCTACAACGCGCTCGGCATCCCGGTGGCCGCCGGCGTGCTCTACCCGGCTTTCGGCTTGCTATTGTCGCCGATCTTCGCCGGTGCTGCCATGGCTTTGAGCTCGGTCTCCGTCGTCACAAATGCATTGCGTCTCAACCGAGTGGAACTATGACCGGGGCGCAGCAAAAAGTTCCTTCATGACTTATCACTATGTGTGGCTGCTCTGGTGGAACGCATTCTTGCTGGACTCGGCTGTATGCGTCATTCCTGCAGCATCGGCGCTCCATGTGGTGGGCAAGCCTGTTTATGGCGGCCATTCGGGTTGAGCGAGCCGATGTTTGTACCCGAATACCGGAACCCGCCGAGCTTGCTCGGCTTGGCACAAAGGACTGGCTTCGACATCGAAGGCATCATTTTCAGATTCGCGATCGGCGTCGTCGGTGCGGTGATCTACAAGATACTTATGCGCAAACGCCTGGAACCGTTGGGTCCTGAAGAGCGGCATCATGGTCGACACCGCTGACACCGGTTGGCGCCGACGGTCCCGTTCGCGCAGTTTCCGATTTTGTAGTTCCTGCCATGGAACATAATCTATGCTGGGAGTGAGTAACGCGCCGCGCTTGGGGAGGGTACGGGTCTAAACGCCCCGGAAGGAGGTAGTTGATGAAACGAATTGCCCACGCCGTGTTCTTTGCATTAGGGGTTACGTCAATCCCGGCATTTAGCCCCAGCTCAATCTAAAGTCGGCAACCCGGCTCAAAATTCATTCGGCGCGGACAACGTGCTCTGGATTCTTGATGAACGCAAAGAAGCGGACGTGCTTCGCTGCCCTTGTGATGTCCTCGCTGTCAGGCACAGCCAACGCCATGCTACCGCTCACGATGTTGCTGATGGCGCCGATGATGGGTATCGGCCACATGAACCTGTATGGGCAAGGCGATATGTCCCAGGGCGCAACTGCAGATGGAGGGCACGATCATGCCGATGGAGCCATGAGTAACCATCACGATGGCGACACCACGGGCGGCAGATATCAGCAAAAAGTCCTGCCAGGCACATTCGGCCCCGCCGGAGCCGCCAAAGAATAGATGAAAACATCAATCCCGGATACTCCGCAAGCGCTAAGACGCCTCGTCTTGCCCAGACTGTTGGTAGCCGGAGTCGCAATCAGTTTGTTGGCCGGCGGTGTCTCCTGCTGTTTGGAAAATCGTCACGTTGACACCTCCATCTTTGATCTTGCCTTGACGAGCGCAAAGCACTTCGATTTGACCATTCTGGTCTTCCATTACTTTACCTTGCTTCATGCTCACGGGGTTACGCCCAGTTGTCTACCATTTCCCTCTTTCCGTTATCGAAGAAATGAGTGGTTGATCCGACCTTTAGCGGAATCGATCGTGGTGGCTCGTCTTTGCTGCCGACTGCAACGGCTGAGCGGCTGATGCCACTGATGCTCTTACCAGACAAAGAACACCGTAGTCCATAATTGGGCCATAAGAGCGGGAGCTGCCGCAAATGCCGAGAGCGCGCCTATACGGCGAGGAAGGCGCGGGCCGCGCGTGAGACGCCAGGCCAGGAATAGTGAGGACAGGCTGCCTGCTGCAAGCAAGCTGATGCGCAGTGGCGCCAGCCAGTCCAGCGACACGTGCTCCGCTTTGAGGTGGCTGATCGTCAACATGAACAAGCCGAGTATCACGCTGGCGGCGCCCAAGGGCACCAGTCCCAGGGTGAGGCGCGCAAAGCCCGGGCCGTCGCGACCCGCCAGCCATGTGGCGAGCGCGATGCATAGCGCCAGTACCGCACCAAGCATGCTGCCGCCGACGATCAGGTAGCCGGCGATGATGGCGCCATCGAGCCACGTGAATACGTCGTTGGCCACCGGCCAATGCGTGAGCAACCACCACGGCGCGTTATCTTGCAGCAGCAGTTCGTAGCCGTGGTCGAGGAGCCACTCGGCAATCGCCATCTTGATGTCGACTAGTATCGGACTCGACGACCACTGGAAAGCCATGGTGGCGACGCCAAGCACGCCGAACAGCAGCATCCATACTTCACGGAGCCGGGGCTGCGTGGCTGGATCGAGTATCTCTGCCCAAGGCTTGCGGGGCGTTAGCCAGACCGCCTGCCGATGACCGCTACATCGACCGCAGGCCTGGCAGTCGGAGGCCCCTTTCATGCGCCGGATGTCCACTAGGGGTGCGCAGTCCACGTATTTTTCCGGCCCGTATGCTTCCCAGGCGGCTCGGTCCACCCAGTAGTGCAGAGGAGCGATCTTGGCCAGCAACGCGAACACGCCGTTGGCAGGACACAGGTGCCGGCACCAGACACGACTGCCCTTGCCGTAAATCAAACCTATGGCGATCGCCGCGAGCGTCGATCCGCCGAGGATCAGGAGTGCCGCCTTGGGGTACTCGTAGACGCTGATCAGTTGTCCGTAAGTCGTGGTACATAGGAACGCGAACAGTGGCCAGCCGCTCCATTTCATCCATCGTGGCACCGGCAGGCCGAGACCACGGCGGCTCGCCCATTCCGTCAAGGCTCCCTCGGGACAGAAGACGCCGCACCAGACGCGCCCCAGACTCACGGTGGCGACCATCACGCCCGGCCACCAGAGGCCCCAAAAGGCGAATTGTGCGAAGCGGCTGATGTCGTTCCAGAGATGGCTATCCTCCGCCGGCAGGGGCAGCCAAGCCGGTACGATGAGCAAGGTCGCATAGGCGATCACTAGCAGCCACTGAAGACCCTGGATCCAGCCACGATAGCGGCGCAGAAGTTCGCCGATGCGGAGCCAGAAACCCGAGGATGGCGGCCGGCAGGCCAGGTTATTGCCGGTCGCCGGCGCGGCTGTGGGGAGAATGGAAACGAGACTGTTGTCCAAGGTCTACTCTACGAACAGGCGGCCTTGCGCCGTCTTCGGGTGGAATTCGCCAAAGAACTTGTACGTGCCCGGTTTCAAAGGCTGGAAGATGAGGAAACTCTCGGCGCCGGGAGCAAGCACCTTTTCCTTTCTCAGTTCCTCGCTCTCGAACTCCTCCGGGGCCGTGCCATCGTTCTTCAGCACCAGCTTGAACTTGGTGTTTGCCGGCGCCTTCAATACCTCGGGCTGGAAACGGCCGTCCTTGATGATCAGGCGCAGGGTCGGCAATTCCTGGGCTCCGACGGCAATTGCGACGTTCAAGAGAATGGCTGCGACGAATAGCTTCGACATAGACGATCGTCTCAATAGCTCAACTGCGCGCGCAGTCCGAGAACCTTGACCGGATGAGAAGACGGATTGCTACCCATGTTCCACAGGTATTGGAAGTCGGGCGAGATTTCGAACTGCTTGCTCAACCGGTAGCGGTAGTAGATTTCCAGCAGCCTTTCGCTCCCCGCCGGCGTGAACGTGAAGACACCGCTGCCGTCACCGACGAGATCGCCACTGCCGCCTGTGGCGCGGTAGTCATTGCTGGCACGCAGCCGAGCCAGAGCAACGCCAAGCGCATCGGCGCCCCGATTCCAGTAAGACCCGTTCAACTCTGCGCCCAGCGTCAAGGCGCGGTCGAAGGGCACCTTGCCGCGCAACATTTGTCCATAGCGGCCGAAGGCCGTCAGGCCGTCGCCGATGCGTTGATCGGCGGATACACCCCACCCACTGTGCGCGGCCAGGCTGCCGTCGAGCTCGTTCCTCTGGGCGTTACGCCAGGTGTAGAAGCGGTAGTTGCCGGCCAAGCCGCCGAGTCTTTGCGTAGTCTCCGCTTGGGCGATGAGCAGGGGCGAAGCGACACGCTGATAGTTCGCACCCTTGCCGCTACCGAAAGCACCCAGCGACAACCGCCAAGTCTCGGGCTTGGCGCGTACGTTGAGATACGAGGCGACGAAGCCGGGCTGGAAGCCGTTGGCATCGACGCCGATCTCGCGGCCGGCATCGAGTAGCGGGTTATGCACGAACACCGAGTTAAGAAATTGGCGCGTCTCGTCGCCGGCGCCGGCGTTCTGGTCGAAGAAACCGAACAGATCCATCTTGCCGAAGGAGAATTCGAGGCTCTCGCGCGAGCGGGGTTTGAAGCCGCCGAAGGGTAGCGGGATTCTCGCCTGGTACCAAGCCTCGCCGAGGATGGCCACCGAGTCGTCCGGATTGGCACCGCTGGCGCGGAAGGCCACGGCGTTGGGCGCACTGGCAAAGGCGCCCAGATTGCTGAGAGGGCGGTTAAGGCCCAAACCCTGACCCATGCGAAAGTGGGCGAAGATTTTGTGATCAATGTCGCCGACGTGCTCGAGCGGCACGAGCACTGTGGCATCGGCGCGGTAATTGAGCTGGCTGCCCGCCTCGCGCGTGCCCTGCGGCAGCCCCGACGGTGTTTGTAACACCGTGGTTAGACCGAGGCCTGCTGACACGCCCTCCAACGCATCGATCTTCTTCGCCGCCTTGCGCATGTCCAGCGCATCCTTTTCCACGGCTTTCAGGCGCGCGGTGATTTCCGGTTCGTACTGGCTGATGTCGTCGTTATCAAGGCTGCGGTCAATCTTTGACTGCACTTGTTCGAGCACCTGAAGACGTTTGTCGTTATCTTGTCTGGCATCTGGCGCCAGCGCGGCGTTCAACTTGGTCTCCAATTCGGTATTGCGCTGCTCGAGCCTCTCCAGGCGCTCGTTAAGCTGGCGAATCAACTTGAGTAGCTCCGCGTCGGCGGGCGCGGCGTTCGCGCCGTGGGCAAAAAGGACCGCGCTTGCCAACACCAGCGCTTTAACGGGTAAGAGTTGGGCCATGGATCAGTAGCCGCCCTTCTTCCCGATGCCGACATAGGTGAACTCGTACTCGACGTCGAAGGGCTTGAACCATGGGCGCACACCTGTCAGGCGGTCGGTGTGGCGGCCGAAATGGGCGTGCTGATTCTCCGAGGGTGGCAGGACGGTGTATTTGACCTTGTACTTGCCGGGGCCGAAGAGTTTGATGTTGTCGCCGTAATGGGGGCCGTCGTTGGCGACCATCGGCATAAAGTCGCCGGTGGCCCTCTGGTTGGAACCGATCTTGACGACTTCGTAGCGCACGATGAGATAGGGAATCCAGCTACCCTCCTCGAACCCATTGGGATTGCTGGCGAGGGCCTTGATGTCGGCCTCGATATGAATGTCCGATTCCTCGGCTTTGCGCATCATGCCGTCGGGTTCCATGGTGACTGCCTGCAGGTAGACTGCCGCGATTTCCATTCCGGCACGCTGTTGCGGCGCGCCCATTGGATATTCGACGGCAAATGCGCTGTTGGCCAGAGCCACGGACGAAATAAGGCAAGCCGCGGCACGAAAAGTCTTTCTTGTAATCATTGGATGCTCCAGGCAAGAACGCGAAGGATGAGTTGCAGAAGGAGGAGGAAAAGCACGTATTAAAAATGGTTATTGGGAATGCGAATGCTTCTCATTATCCATGATAATCATTCTCTGTCAATAGCCTTTCTCTCAGCATCAGTACGTGTCATTGCCGATGCCGTAGCAACGCCAGTTGAACGTTGCGGCGCGCTGGGACTTCCGCTTCGTTGGCCAGTCTCTTTGTCTGGGGGCTGTTTAGCGGCGGGCGGGGCTAGGTGTTTCGGCCGATTGAGGAGTTCCGGTTTGATCTTCCCGAGTTCTGATCGTCGCCCGTGCGTATGGGCTCAGCCTGCCAAATCGTGTCGATCATGGTTGCAGTCGGAAAGTCCGCCACGCGAGGTCTCGTGTTCGCGGATCCGTAGGCATCGAATCTGTAAGCACTGGATACGTTGACCATCGACCAGACCAGTCGTCGCGGCGTTGGCTAAGCGGTTCTCTTTGGCCGGTGTGCTCGGCAAGGTCGGCTGTTGCTGACACCCGGCCTGACATTTCGGTGACAGATCTGTAATCCGACGGTCATGCTCCCGTTAGGTGCCAAGTCGCAAAATTGACGCAATTAGCCAGAGGTGGATCTGCCATTGATCAGGATGAGGGCTTTCCCGAGCTTGCCGACTTCCGCCGCCGCTTCTGGTGGACGCTACCCTTAACGGTAATCGTAATCCTGCTGGCCATGGCTGGCCATCGCTTCAATTTGCTCACGCCGCAGTGGCGGCAGAACTGGATCGAATTGCTGCTCTCGTCGCCGGTGATCGTTTGGGCAGGATGGCCCTTCTTCGTGCGCGGCGTTCGTTCGGTCGCCACGCGCAGCCCCAACATGTGGACGTTGATCGGTTCGGGCACCGCCGCCGCCTATCTCTACAGCGTCGTTGCGACGCTGGCGCCGGACGTCTTCCCTGCCTCCTTCGTCGAGCACGGTCGCGTTGGTGTCTATTTCGAGGCAGCCGCCGCGATCATCTCGCTCACTTTGCTCGGCCAAATCTTCGAACTGCGCGCTCGGTCGCAGACCTCGGCGGCGATCAAATCTCTTCTGGGCCTAGCGCCGAAGACCACGCGGCGCATTCGCCCCGATAGCGGCGAGGAAGACGTTCCGCTGGCTAGCGTGCACATCGGCGACCGCTTGCGCGTACGGCCCGGCGAGAAGGTTCCGGTCGACGGCGTGGTCCTCGAAGGCGACAGCGCGGTGGATGAGGCCATGCTCACGGGCGAGCCAGTACCGGTTTCCAAGCGGGCCGGCGACAAGCTGATAGGCGCGACGGTAAATACCAGCGGCAGCATGGTGATGCAGGCGGAAAAAGTCGGCAGCGCCACGGTGCTGGCGCAGATCGTGCAAATGGTCGCACAGGCCCAGCGCTCGCGCGCGCCCATGCAGCGATTGGCAGACGTAGTGGCGGGCTACTTCGTGATGGTGGTGATGGCGATTTCCCTGGCGACCTTCTTCGTCTGGGGCGCGTTCGGCCCGGATCCGAGCTGGGTCTATGGAGTGATCAATGCCGTCGCGGTGCTGATCATTGCCTGCCCTTGCGCCCTCGGCCTAGCAACACCGATGTCCATCATGGTGGCCACCGGTAAGGCGGCCACCATGGGCATCCTGTTCCGCGACGCGGCCGCGATCGAGCAATTGCGTACCGTGGACACCTTGATCGTGGACAAGACCGGAACGCTCACCGAAGGCAAGCCGGCCTTCAAGCAGATCGTGGCAGCCGAGGGCTGGAGCGAGGACGAGGTCCTGCACCTCGCCGCGAGCATCGACCAGGGCAGCGAGCATCCCCTCGCTCACGCCATCGTCGCCGAGGCAAGGCGCAGGCAAGTGACGCTAGACAAGCCTGAAGCCTTTGAATCGGGGTCCGGCATCGGGGTGCGTGGAACCGTCGCCGGAAAGCGCCTGATACTCGGCAACCCTCAACTGATGACCGACGAGGGTATATCAGTGGAAGCGCTGGCCGCGCAGGCCGAATCCCTTCGCAGTGAGGGCGCGAGCGTGATGGCTCTGGGTGTCGACCAAATGCTAGCGGGTCTCATCGCAGTCTCAGACCCGATCAAAGCCACCACGCCCGAGGCGCTGGCCGGCCTCAAGGCCGCGGGCATCCACGTGGTCATGGCAACAGGTGACGGCCTCGCCACGGCGCGCAGCGTAGCGGGCAAGCTGGGCATCGACGAATTCCGCGGTGAGGTCAAGCCGCAGGACAAGGTGGATATGGTGGACCACCTACGCGCCCAAGGGCGCAAGGTGGCGATGGCTGGCGACGGCATCAACGACGCGCCGGCGCTGGCCAAGGCCGATATCGGCATCGCCATGGGCACCGGCACCGACGTTGCGATGAACACGGCTCAGCTCACCCTGGTCAAAGGCGATCTGCGCGGTATCCTGCGCGCCCGCGCGTTGTCCGACGCAGCGGTTCGCAACATGCGGCAGAACTTGGGATTCGCGTTCGTCTACAATGCGCTGGGCGTGCCATTGGCTGCAGGCCTGCTCTATCCGTTTACCGGCATGCTGTTGTCGCCGTTGATTGCCGCAGCCGCGATGAGCGTAAGTTCATTGTCGGTAGTGAGCAACGCGCTGCGCTTAAGAAGGGCGCGGGTATGACCACCTCAAAAGGAGGAAGTTGATGAAACGAATTGCACAAGTCGCGTTCTTGACATTGGCGCTTGCTTCGATCCCGGCATTTTCTCATGGAGATGAGGACTCCCATGGTGGTCATTCGTCGCATAGCGACATGATCGGTAGGCCGGGCGAACTCGCCAAGGTATCTCGCACCGTCAAGGTGGACATGAGTGACGCGATGCGATTTGCGCCATCCAATATAGTCGTCAAGCGAGGGGAAACCATTAGGTTCCTCGTGAAGAACAACGGCACACAGAAACACGAAATGGTGCTTGGCTCAATAACGAAGCTCAAGGAACACGCTGAGTTGATGCGGAAGTTTCCGGCCATGGAGCACGCCGACCCCAACCAGGTGGCGGTCGACCCCGATAAGGTCGGGGAACTGATTTGGCAATTCACCAAGTCTGGCAAGGTAGATTTCGCGTGCTTACTGCCCGGTCACTTTGAAGCTGGCATGAAAGGTACGGTTGTTGTCAAGTAGGCCACTCCTTGCCGTCGAGGTACTTTCCTGAACGAGCATGTCTTCTTTACGCCGCGCCTCTGGTAACGACTCTGTGATGGTAATGGTGTTTGCGCAGATTGAGAATGCGCGCTCGTTCTCCTCGGCGACGCTTACCCTGGCTAGGCGCTGCGGCGAGCTGATGGTGGCAGAAATGTTACGCTTGATCGCGGCCATCCGCGCTGGGGGGCAGAAGGGAGGTTATCTTGCCGAGTATGTGTCGCTGCAACCGTCGCTCCAATCACACGACCATAATGTCAGGCTAGATCAACGACTGCGCCAGAGCCCTTTCTCGGCCGCATTATCAGATCAGGCTGGCTGAGGTTGGTGCCTAATCACCTGAGGGAAACGCTGAGTGATCTCAAGCTGCGAGACTCTACCTCCCCCGTATTCTGACTAAAGTACCCGCAAAGCAGCTATGCTATTTATGGTCCGCGTTTTTCGCCCGCGCTTTCTGTACCGAGAAGCCCGACTTTTCCTGCCTTCCAGCGCTCGTATTCCGTTGTCAACAGCGCCACGTGCTCCCGCTCTTCCGCGGCGAGTTCCTCATAAAGTCCCCGCTCGACCGAGCCCGCTGGCGAGCATGCACCCTGCTCGCTGAAAAACTTTACCGCACGCCCCTCGAATGCGATGGCGATTCGAAACAGATTTGCCGGATCCTCGGGTACAGGTTCCACCCCGGCGAAGATCGCGGCGCGGTCGATCTGGAAGTCCTCGCCTGACCGCGGCAAATTCGCGTGGTAGCGTTTGGTCAATGTATCCATATGCTCCTGCTCCATCGCCGCGAGTCGGCCGAAGAGTTCGCTTAGCGGCGGTTCCTTGGCTTCATTCGCCGCGCGCTGGTAGAAGGCGTGGCCGCCGAGCTCGATCTCGAACGCGGCACGGATCGCTTCCAGTCCATTGTCGTCTTCGATCACCCCGCGCTCGAGGATTTCGAGCTTGCCCTTGCAGTACGGGCACATTCCGTAGGGAAAGGCGAATCCTTCGCTCACTTTGCCGCACGCGTTGCACTTCCAGCGAAGTTCAAGGTTGGCGCAGCAGATGTAGGCTTCATCGCCTTCGATGGGGCGGTGGCATTTTGGACAGGAGATCATGGTTGGCGCTCGCTCTGTGAGGTCACCGCTGCATTGGCGCCTGGACCAAGCGACGGCATGAAGGCATCGGCGTCTTCTTGGGTAATGGGCCACTTGCGCTTGCCGTTCTGCAAGTATGCACCGATCGCCCGTGCTGCGCGGCGCCCGGCGCCCATGGCAAGGATGACGGTCGCCGCACCGGTGACGATGTCGCCGCCGGCGAACACGCCGGGCAGAGTCGTGGCCTGGGTCTGCGGATCGGCGACGATGTAGCCCCATTTGTTGAGGCCCAGTCCTGGCGTCGCCTGGGTAACGATCGGGTTGGCCTTGGTGCCGAGCGCGTAGATTACCGTATCGCAGGCGAGCTCGACGAATTCGTCAAGCGGCAAGGGCTTGCGCCGCCCCTTCTCATCCGGTTCGCCCAACACCATCTTCTGCACCTTCATTCCGCGCACGCGGCCGGCATCGTCGATATCGATCTCGACCGGGGTATGCAGGAAAAAGAATTCGATGCCTTCCTCCTTCGCGTGGCGGATCTCCTCGACGCGTGCCGGAGCTTCCGCCTCGGAGCGCCGATAGACGCAGCGCACGGTCGGCGCGCCCAGGCGCTTGGCTACCCTCAGGCAGTCCATCGCCGTGTTGCCGGCGCCGATCACGACGACGCTCTGTCCCAAGGTGATCGGCGTGTCGAGATAGGGAAACCTGTCCCCGCCCATCAGGTTGACGCGGGTGAGAAATTCGTTTGCCGAATAGACTTGGCCCGCGAACTCGCCCGGGATGCCCAGGAAACTGGGAGCGCCGGCGCCGGCGCCGATGAACACCGCATCGAATCCCATCGTCTCCATGAGTTGCGCGATGGAGAAGGTCTTGCCGATCACCTTGTTGGCTTCGAACGTGACGCCCAGACCCTTGAGGTTCTCGACCTCGCGGCTGATGATATCGCGCGGCAAACGGAAGGCCGGTATCCCGTACTGAAGTACGCCGCCGATCACGTGCAACGCCTCGAACACGGTGACGTCGCAGCCGTAGCGGGCGAGATCGGCGGCGACGGCGAGGCCCGATGGCCCGGAACCGACGACGCCGACGCGCCCCAGCTTGCTCGCAAAACGCGGCGGCGTGGCCTTGGGCGCCCGCGCATTGTCGCCGACGAAGCGCTCGAGCCGACCGATCGCCACGGGTTCCATCTCCTGCTTCTTGTTCTTGCCGATGATGCACTGGGCCTCGCACTGCGATTCCTGCGGGCAGACGCGGCCGCACACCGACGGAAACAGGTTCGATTCGTTGATCGCACCGAGCGCGCCGTCAAGGTCGCGTACCAGAAGGTGGCGAATGAAGCGCGGAATGTCGATAGACACCGGGCAGCCCGAGATGCAGGCGGGCTTCGCGCATTGGATGCAGCGTTCGGCCTCTTCCAGCGCATCCTGGAGGCTGTAGCCCAGATTCACCTCCTTGAAATTGCGCGAGCGCTCCTGCGCGTTGCGCTCCGGCATCTTCACGGCGTTCTGGGAGAGTTCCTTCAGCTTCTTGTAATTGCGCTTCTCCTGCTCGAACAGGACCTTCTCCACGTTGCAGACGTGGGCATATTCCGCGCTCGCCCGCGATTCTTCCCCCTTGAAACGTTTCTGCCGCAGTAGCAGCTCCTTGAAGTCGACTCGATGACCGTCGAAGTCGGGGCCGTCGACACAGGCAAACTTAACCTCCCCGTCGACGCTGACGCGGCAAGAGCCGCACATGCCGGTACCGTCGACCATGATGGCGTTGAGCGACACCATCGTCTTGACGCCATAGGGCCGGGTCGTCTCGACGCACGCGCTCATCATCGGCAGCGGTCCGATGGCGATGATCAGATCCGGCTTGTCGCGTTCGAGTACTTCCTTTAGCGCCGCAGTAACGAAGCCGGGCGTGCCATAGCTACCGTCGTCGGTGCACACGATCAGATTGTCGCAAAACGCAGCGAAGCGGTCTTCCCAGAACACCAGGTCTTTGTTGCGAAATCCGATGATTCCGGTGGTGCGATTGCCCGCATTCTTGAACTCGCGCAATTGGGGATACACCGGAGCGACGCCAAGTCCGCCGCCGACAAGCACGACGTGTCCGACTCTGTCCACATGCTGCGGCATGCCCAAGGGCCCAACGAAATCGGCGAAGCTGTCACCTTCCTTGTATCGATCGCGCATCTCGACCGTGGTCTTGCCGAGCGACTGGATCACCATGGTAATAGTGCCTTTGTCGCGATCGAAATCAGCAACTGTCAGCGGTATGCGCTCGCCGCCTTCGTGCAGGCGGATCATTACAAAATGGCCTGGTTGCGCAGACTTTGCCACATCGGGAACAAGGACCTCCCACAGGAAGGTCGTGTCGGAAAACGCATCGCGGCGGACAATCGTGTACATGGGATAGCCTTGGTCAGCATTCAATGGGGCGCGGTCGAACGACAGCGCGGCGCTCGGCGCGGGTTCCCGATCTCTTCAGCCCACTCAATCCCCTGGACGTATGTACCTAAGCGATCGAACAGCCGCCTGCCAATCATGTCCGAGCCCATCCCACCGCAACCGCGGCTGCGCATATCGCCCAACATCGCCGGGCTCCTGAAGGTGGTCGGATGGCAATTCGGAGTTCTGACTATTGCACGAGGCGCGAAGGTATTCATCATTTGAGCGACTCATTTATCCTTCAATTCTCCTTTGTTTCGCAGCCATTTGTGGGCATCCTTTTCCAGCCATTCGCGGGCAATGCTATCCTCCTTCATGACCGCGTCCAGGAAGGCCGTCGAAATTGCCTGAATAGCCACAATACCCATGGCGAGTTCCGTTGCGGATACAGTCTGCTGTACATTGTCGAGGGGAGCGGCGTATCCGCCATCAGCACCGGCGGTGGTTCCACCCCCTCCACCATGGCCGCCATGCGAGCCGGCTGCGGCTGTGCTCGTGGCTTCAGAGAAATGCCTGTGCCCACCGCTCCCTCCGCGGTCACTCTTCGAGCCCGCCCCGCGTGAGTCGCTGCCCGACTCGGCCGGTCGGCCATCGGAGTCC
>Ga0172380_10003053_pt1 | contig 24001 bp, 34 predicted proteins | sample Leawe162metaG_FD_119747 | JGI IMG/M metagenome (GOLD analysis project Ga0172380, IMG submission 119747) | Leachate microbial communities from a municipal landfill in Southern Ontario, Canada - Leachate well 162 metaG | ecosystem: Engineered > Solid waste > Landfill > Unclassified | place...
ATCTGCCAGTTGTTGGTGCCCGCTCCATCGCGCTGGCTGGCAATGCAGCGGTCGTTGACGAACGAGTTGAAGTAGCCGACGCCCTCGATGGTGAACGCCGTGGTTCCGACGACGATGCCATTGACGAATTGAATCCGCTGGCTGGAGGCAGCCGCGAACGTAGCGGCACCGATGCCGGGGGCGAGGCCGGTGGAATGCGAAGGGTAGTTTGTCGTATTGGTGGAGTCGTGATTGCCGGACGTCGAGTCCTGGAAGTCACCAGCAGCGCCGGCAGGAGTCTCGCCCAGCATCCACACGCCCTTGTAGTTCGCGTCCCAGACGTCCGTGGTACTGGTGTCGGAAGCGTCGGCCTTCCCGCAATAGCCATAAATCGCGGTCGGCGCATCATGGTCTACGTCGCAAACCACCGCAAAGGTGCCGGTGGACGAACTGGCTCCCTTCGTGAAACTGACGCGCTGATGGGTCAACACGGTGCCCGCGGCGTCCGTAAAGCGAACATCGTAGCCATTGGACAGGGCGTTGTAGAAGTAGGCGTTGTCCGTGAACGTGATGAGCACCACGGCGCTAGTGAGGTCCGAATCGACGTTGGTGTTGCTGATCGTGAACGCCACGCCGGGGGTTTTCCAGCCGGTCAAAGCCGCGGGAACTGCGGGCGGGCTGTATTCAAGTAGGCCGGTTGCTGCCATACTACTTCTACTCCTGGACGCAAGGCCAATTTGTAGCAACCCAGTGCGGGTGACGCGGGTCGCACAAGAATTCGATTTTGACTATCGTGCCACTCGGTACGTCGGAGTCGCCCGACGCCATTAGGTCCGGAGGATATACCTCAACCGTCTCTGTTCCGTCCTCGTATGCCGTGTCGGCAGAGTTACGCACGCGGACAGTTGCTGTTGCGTGGCTCCCGTACGCCAACGCTTCGGAGAGCTTGGCGGTTTTCCATGGAGGGACGCCGTCGCCGACGATCTGCCCACGACTCCCGCGTGATCTGCCGGAGTGAGCCTCCGTCCACAGCGTGGACTTCGCGAACCGCTCAAGGGCTGATTTTGGGGCGTTGGGCATGGCTAGGCCACGAAAACATTGACGTCGAGCTTGCAGGCTGCCGTGTTGGCGATTGCCCCAAAGGTGACATCCGGAGACAAGGGAAAAAACGCTGGCGGTCCGCCCGGAGCCAACCGGCCAAGAATAACGAGCGTCCCTGCGCTTCCGCCGTCATAAGGGCCAAACTCGACATAGTTCGTGGCGTCCAGATTTTGCAGAATGCACCAGCCTTGAGACCAGACCTCGCCAACCTCGATGATTTCCGCGGACGTTCCGATGGTCTGCACGTGCCCGCCGCGCTGTCCGTCGCCGGTCATCGTAACCGACATCTGGCCGAAGTTTCGCGACCAGTTGAGGTTGCCTTTTACGGCCCGAAAGTTCGCGGTGAATGTGATTTCGTTGCTCATGTCAACGGCAGGACGCTAAAGTCCTTCTCCGGGTATAGTTTGTCGGTGTTGAACACTGCGGTGTCAGGCTTGGGGTCCGACAGCTTCGCGCCGCTGCCGTCGAGCATGGCCGGGCTTGTGACGTACGCACCGTTGACGTCGGTAATCTTCCGCCGCTTCGTGCTGTCGGACGGATCTTTCTCATTGAGCCCTTGATCGAGCCACTTCTTGTCCCAGGTGTCTCCGTCGTCTTTCAGATGAAACACTATGGCCACGGCGCGATAGGGGACGCCATTGCGCTCTTGTTTCGTGCTGATACGGATGCCGGAAATCTTAGCCTGCCGTGCGGCAATCGTAACGCCATCAAGCACGAAGGCGGAGGTATTGACCGCGTTCTTATACGTCAGAATCCACGTCGGCACTGCTGAGAAGTTCTTGCGCACACTAACGACCCAGACCGCGTCATCGCCTTCGAGCGGAGGGTCTGGGTAGTCGCCGGCGCTGTTGACAATCGCCTTGCCTTCGTTGTCCACGAAATACGGACGCTGAAACAGTTGGGCATCCCAGTCGATGTCGGCCGGATCAACCTGGGGGTCTTCGGCTATCTCGAATTCGCTGGAGTAGATTGCCGTTACAAGCCAATGGCGATGCGAGAACGAATCGTTACTTGCTTTGACTTTTCGGCACCATGATCCGGAGTCGTTCGGGTGCGCATGTCCCACGCGAGGGCACTCGCCATACGCCTTGACGATTTCGTCATCGTCGTAGTTGTTGTCGGTCTTCGCGCGGAACACGCGGGTGTGTCGGCGTATTGTCTGCTTTTTTCCAGACTCCACGTCGCCATCGCGCCCGCCGCTCAGTTCATCCCACTCGATTACCGACATTCAGGCACCTACGTCGCAAAAGGGTCGAATTCCTGGGCGACTGCCGCGAGTTTCTTGCCCGCGTCCTCCAGCGCAGTCGCTGCGTCCATCTGTTTCTTTGCCGCTTCCTCTAGTCTCTTTCTCTCGCTGTCCTTCTCTGTGCCGCCCATTGCTTGCATGATGCTGTGCCAGGCTTCGGAGGAGCCGCGTTCTTGGGCGCCGAAAGACCCACTTCCGCCCGGAATAAGTTCCGCACTTTGGTCCACGAACTTGCGTTGCTCCATCTTCTGGCCAAGACGAAATTCATCCTCCGTGATCCGGCCGGCTTTTAGGTCATCGGCAAGACCGATTCCAGCGGACGTCAGTTGCCTGTCTAACTGGCTCTGCCGTTCCTTCGGGGTCAACGCAATGCCTTCGAGTGCCCGGCCTTTGATTGCCAGCTTCTGACGACGGTAGGCCTCGGGCTCCATGATGCCCTTCAACGACTCAAGTTCGTTGAGATCCCGCCGCATCTTGGCCCATGGTGATTCTGTTTCTCCGCGAATCTGCAACGCGCGTAGCTGATCCTGCTTTGCTCCAATCGCCATGGAATCGTTCAGGGCCTGCTGATCGGGAACGCCCTTTGCGATCAAGTCGAAGTACGTCCGGACGCTATTGCTCGTGCCGGCGAAGCTGGCTTCCAGGTCTCTCAGTTGCTTGTCGAGGCTGAACAGAGATTGGTTTGTATCAGCCTCCTGTTTGAACCCGATGAATGCCGCGGTAACGTCGTCGATGGCGTCTCTTGGTACACCAGAGATCAAAAACCCCATCCTCTCCCGCTCGTAATCGTTTTTGGCTCCCGCCATAGCCTGCGCATCGCGAACCTTTTTCCATGCGTCAGCCAAGGCCTCAATTTTGGCTTGCTCCGGCACTTGCTGCGTGAGTGGGTACAATTGCGCGTTGATCTCTTGCGTTGGTATCCCAGCCCGTTGCTTGTCCATCGACTGCTGTGCGATCTCGCGATACATCGCCGTTTCGCGATCATTTGCGCCGAAGATACCGGACATGGTCCTGGCGTCAGACCACTTGGTGCGGAGGTCTTCTGTCTGTTTGTAGAGCCTCTGCTTGGTCGCCTCGACTTCCCTGACGCGGGCTAGCTCTTCCTGTTCCTTTTGTTTCTTGGCCGTCTCTTCGGCCTGCATTCTAGCCAGCATGTCTTGATGCATCTTGGCGTCTGACGCTGTCCTGGAGTTGCGGGCGCGCTCAGCGGATTGTTGGTAATCCGTAGACAGTTCCGGCATCGCCCACTGCATTGGATTGATAACCGGCTTGAGCGTTTGCAACCCAATCCATTTCACGCTTTCCTTGATGCTGTCCCACGCATCATCAACGACATTCAACGCAGCGATGTCTCCTGGCGACCAATCTAATGCACCCTGCTTGTTGCTGATCTTGCCCTCAGAGAGCACTTGCAGGATCGGCTCCAGTTCCTTACCGGCCTTGCCGAACAACTGCAACTCGACGTTTGTTCGGATGGCGGCGTTTCCGATGCTCATGATTGCCTTAGCTGTTTTGCCCAAGGCTTCTTCCGGCATCATTCCGACAAGTTGGCCAGCGTCGAGCCCCAACTGCTTGAAGACCGAGCCCTTGCTCGGCGTGGACAGGCCCTCCACTACGGAGTTTTGCAGCCGCATGACGCCTTTCGTGACGACGTCCACACTAATGCCCATACGGCCGGCTTCGCGCTCCATTTGCTGGAGCATTACGACACCAACGCCCAGCTTCTTGGATTCCAGCGACAGCCGTTCCGCATTCTCCGCAGAACTGAGCAGATGCGCCCCGTAGGCTGCCGCGGCAGCTACGATTGCCGTCGGAACAGCGGCCCCTCCTACGAGTGAGCCAATCGTGTCGGCGGACATGCCGCCACGCAGCACGGCTGAAAGCTTGTCTCCAATCATGCCGCCGAGGCCGCCCTGCTTGGTGCCGATCTTTGACATCTCGTCGCCGGCGTGCCTGGCAAACTTACTGAGGTCGCGGCTTGATTGGCCGAGCTTCGCTGTAAGCTGGTCGTTTTTGCCGAGCAGATTGACTACGAGGTCGCCGACGTTCGCCATCTTCCGATGTTCCCTCGCATTGCCTTAACCTGAGCGATCTGCTCTTTCGTCGTTACTGGCTTCTCGATCACCTTGCGCCGCGGCTCGAAACGCTTCGGCGCAATATCGGTTCCGGAAGCCACGGAAGCTAGCGCCGCAAAGCCGAGCTTCAGCACCTCTTTGATTGCGTCCAGTTCGTCGGGGTCGAGATTGTAAGACGCTATCCAGGAGTCAATCACTTTTGGCTCGATTGTGGCGAGCCACTCGTCAGGGTCTGCAATCCCCAGCCGTCTCGCTAGCCTGTATGCGAATCGTCGCCGGGGATTGCGTTGGAGTTTTTTTCCTGTTCCTCGACGCCGTCACGCAACAGGCCGCACAACGCAACGCATTTCTGGTGCAAGTGGTAGAAGTCCTTCGGGTCCGCCAGCTTGAGCGAGGCAACGTCCTCGACGGTCAGGAGTAGGTTGCCGTCTGCGTCTACCACGCACTCCCGGACAAGCCGTCGTTCGTTGTCCTCGGCGCGAGCCCTTACCCACTTTCCGGCCGCGTCTGTTGTCGCCATCTGGTGCTGCGAAATTTCGCCCTGGAACAGGGAGCGAATCCGTACCACCAGCTTGCTCGCCGGTAGCGTTACTTCCTCGAACTTGCGCTTTCCGCCGCATACCGCGGAAAGGAATTCTTCTCGGGTAGCCATACGTCCTCCATAGGTACAGGTAAAGAAACTCTTCTCTGTTCCGGCTATTCGTCGTCGTCTTCTGGCTCGCGAGCGGCGTAGTATTCTTCCTCGCAGCCATCGGTCCAGTTCGCGCCGTGCTTCCAGTGTCCGTCTTCCTGATAGCCGACCATCAGGCCGGACTCGTACGCCTCGAAGTCGATGGGTTGCACGCCGCGCGATGCTCGCTCGTAGTGCCGTTGAAGTTCCCTTCGCTTCGTTGGTCCGACGCCGGCCGCCGCCGCACACTGCTCATCGGCAGGCTCGGCGCATCCCTGCCGCACGAGGTGAAACGCCTGCGGGTGGTCGATTACCGTCCCCGCAGGCTTGACGCCGCTTGGGTACTCCCGACACGGATCGCAGTTCATCGCAAACACAAGAGTCGCTTGCATGGTTCCTCCACTGAAAAACAGGGTTAGCTACCGAACGTGACATTGCCGTCGATTTCGATGGTGAAGTCGAACTTCAGGCCGTCAGCTACGGCCGCCGTGACCGTAAGACCAAATCCTCCGCCCGTGAATGTCCAATTGGATGCGTTGGTATCGCTCCAGAGGATCTGCCAATCCTGGGATGCGGGCGTGGTAAGCAGGTCTTCCAGCAACCGGTGCCCAGCGAGCACGGGATCATAAAACCCGCTGCCCGTGACGCTGCCGAAGTCAGTGAAGCCGGTGGGTTTCTTGGGAGTGCCAGATGCCGTCTGGTCGAGCGTCGGGGCGTTGAAGGTCTGGGTCTTCATCTCGCCCGCCTTCAGCGTCTCGATCCCAGCCACCGTCGTATAGACCGTGGCGATCTTCATCTGCAACAGGGTTCCCTTGGATTTGACGGGCGTAATCGACATGGTTTAACCTTTCGTCTGAGCCTCTTTCGCTAACAGTTCCGAAATTTTCTGCCGTGCTGCTTCAAGTGCTTGCGGGCCACCTAACTCGGTCGCCATCTTGACTGACCCGAACAGAAAGGCGGCGATGGAGCCCGTTGGGTGGCCAGCTTTTGGCCCCTTCGCGGACCCGCGTTTCAATGTTCGTTTCTTGGTTCCGAGCACGAACCAATGGATATTGGCTGCCGACAGTCCAACTCCCTTTTCACCGCTCGCTGCGTGCTTAGCCGCCTGCGCATGGAGCGCGGCCTTTTTGAATCCGACAGCGAACCCAACCTTGGCAGCCGCCCGCGTCGTCTTGCCAGTCCGGCTTGTCCCGCCCTTTGCGTACCGCTTGCCGATCCACTTTCTTGCAGCCCGCTTCACGTCGCTTGGGGCAGCCGTGTTGTTGACTGCCGCACGTAGCGACTGAGCCAGCACCGTCATGCCGGCGCCGACGCCAGACCGCAGAAGCTTTGACGCTCCCTTGCCCGCCAAATGAGCCAGCTTCTCTTGGATGTCAGCGAGTCCTTGTACTGCTTCGCTCATCAACGAGACTCCCCGAAGCAGAACTGGAACGATAGGTAAACGTCATACCACGTCGGCGGATGCTTTCCGTCAGGTCCGATCGTCGTAGACTGCGACACCAGATACGCCGACCAATCCGAGCCGTTGTAGCCCGCCAAGCCAGTTCCTGGGTCGGTCCCGTTGTCGCACACAGCCTCGGCAAGCGCCCGCGAACGCGCCCGCGTCGGCGCACGGCAAACCAGCGTCACGTCAGCAGGCACCCAGGCGGACTTGCCGTCCAGTGTGTTTTCTCGCGGCTCGCTATCGACCTCAATCAGAATCAGTTCGCCATCGCGTGGATCGTCCTTATCGGGAACGTCGGGCCGAATGTGCGCAGCCGCGCCGCCGCCGACAAGTGCCGTCACTGCCGACATGCTCAATAACGCGGTTCGGATCTTTTCCTCGATTCGCATCACACAGCCCTATTCTCGACGCACTCCAAAACAATCCACTCTCGCCCGTCGCTCGGGTCACCAAGCCACGTTACGTCCAATCGTTTGCCATCCGGCGTTTTCAGGTAGTATCCAAGGTCAATGGCCCGCGTCACCGAGTCGCTACGCATAACTACTTCCCAGGTAACGTCAGTAACCGTCTGCTGTTCGCTGTGTTTCTCCACTCCGCTCTTCGCCCGAATCCTCGCCCACCGTTTGGCGACCAACGTAGCCACTCCGCTCGTTTCCTCCACGGGCTGGCCGTCGGCTGCAACAGTGTCTGTGCTGCGGTGCAATTCGATGCGGCGAGTCAGCTCACCGGTGTTGGCTACAACAGACTCCATCGCCTATCACCATCCACGTTGACGTAGTAGTACTGTTGCCACCACTGCTCCAGCTTCTCTGCTGGCCCCTTGGAGTCGCGTGCTATGTCGCTCGTGTTCGCGGCCTGACCAACAAGCCACCGTATCGGTGCGTAGACGCCAGACTGTCTCGCTTCGCACAAGTCGCCCACGAGGTAGTCGATCTGCTTGCCAGTCTCCTGCGCGTGATGCGGTACGTATTCGATCAACTCCTCTGCGTACTCGGACCGCACTGCGTAGGCGTGCAGCCGGTTGACGTTCGCGCAACGCAGGACTCCGGGCTTCACCTCAACTGGCAGGGCGTGTGCTTGGCGGAAATGCTGGCCGCCGAGATAGATTTGCTTCCAGTCAGCGGGCACTGCATCGCAGAACGATCTCGCATCCTGACCGAATGCGTCGCCAAAACCTGCGTCGTCCTCGAAAATCAGCGCTGACCTCAGACCGTCGTCCAGGATCTGCCTCCACACTCCCAAGTGAGACAACAGGCAGCCCCACGCGCCGCGCGGTTGCTGAAACCATTGCGGTGGCTTGTTGTCCTGCCAATCCTTAGCCGACCATCGCTCGGGAATAGCGAATGGCCAATCCGCGGGAACGCGATTACGAAACGCTTCCCAGCGGTCCGGCCTTCTGTCGAGATTGATGACGAACACTCGGTCAAACATCAGAACTCGGTCACGGTGTAGTCAATCAGCATGTTCACTAAGCCAAAATGCGCCTCACGGCCGCCCACGCCTTGAAGGCCCGTGCCTGGTTCACGGTTAAGAAACAAGTACCCCGCGTACCACCGCAGAACCTGGAGTAGCGGAGCAGGCACGCTTGACCCCGCCGCGCCATACCCAAACGACGCCCGAATCACCACGTCGTCAGAGTGGCCCAGTGTTGTCGGCCATTCCTGGTCATACTTCAGCCGAATGACCGGCCGGCCGTTGCGCTCACCCGCCTCGTACACCGTCGCCGCTAGCGTCTGCTGCGTGTTGTTGCTGTCTTGGTATTTGACGCTGGTGATTGTGCCCAGGGGCGCGAACGGCAAAAGGAGCGGGTCGTTAAATGAGTCGTAGTAAACGTCCCACGTCTGCGTTATCAACTTGCGGCTCGTGATGTCCTCTACCCTGACTCGCGCGGCCTTGATGTAGGATTCCACAAGCGAATCTTCATCACTCGAATCAATGCGGCACTGAGCCTGCATGTCGGCAAACAGCAATGGCTCCACCGCGGGGGCGGTATACTGAGCGTGCTTTGTCCACCGCTCTGAACTCACGCCGTGGCCCTCGTGATTCTCTTGGGCCGTGCGGACTGAGCGGCGGAGTGGTCAAGTTGCTCCTCGCCGACTCTCGCTACAGTCCCGCGTGCAATGAGGTATTCGGCCACGCCGTCCGGCAGATCCATCACCAGCCCGACACGCCGGAATTGCCATGGCTTTACTAGTCGCACTTTCATACAAACCCCTCCATTTGCCCCGGGCCGGCGTGGAGGTCACCGACCCGGGGCGGCTATTGCAGGTCACGCGAAGGTCGGAACCTGCAAAATCTGATTGACACCGGCCTCGGTGGCGCTGGCCGGCTGCTTCTCGCCCCGCCACAACTCGGCAATGATGGCCGCATACGTTCCGGCAGTGGACGAATTGTCACAAGTGGCCGTGACGTCCAAATACCGTTTGCGTCCGCGCAGATCGATATCGAAGATGAAGATATCGCTGTCGTCAGATGCGGTCGGAAGCGCCGAGGTTGAGCCGGCAGAGTTGGTACTCGTGCCGAACACCAACCCGGTGACATCGCTGTAATCGCCGTCCGTGTCGGATTCGCCGACTTTCAGCGCAGTCATGGCGATGTCAATTGCGCCAAGGCTCACGATGATCCGGCACCAGTCATAGCCGCGGGTGTCGATCGACGTGGTGGTCAGGCTCGCGTTGTCGTACACCGCAGCGGGCGGCGTGACGTTCACGAACTTGGGAAGTTGAGGAACCATATTCAGAACTCCTTAGTGTCAGAAGAAACGGAACTCGCCGGCGACTCAGGATCACGCGGACGGAGTCGAAAGCGACACTACCGGGCCGCACACAGACGCCGGGGTAGTCGGGTCGCCAGGACTGGTCGTGACGGCAAAACGCTCGGTGCCCTTGATGCCGATCTGGTCGTACTCGAAGTACCGCTGGTCCGACATCTGGATCGTCACGCCACGGCGCGTTCCGAGGTAGCAACACAACGTCAAGTCGCCGTACAAACACAGGCCAGTGGTGCTTGTCTGGGCCGTTACGGTGGTATTCATGTTCTGCACGATGACCACCGGAGAGCCCAGGAACATCAAGCCCGTCCCGCCCTGGAGCATTTGGCCGGTGTTCCCGCCAGCGGCGTCGATCAAGCGGGCCATGGATGCCCAGAAACCGACCTTCGAGATGTACCACTTCGCGCGGCCGGAAGCGTACTGCGGCAACTTGCCGACCATTGCCTCGAAGTCAACCAGGTCCAAGGTGCTGAATGCGGTGTTCCCAGACAACGCCTCGTACACCGACCCAGCATAGTTTCCGTCGTTGATTTTGGTGACGATGCCGGTCATGCCGCCATAGGTAGACGTTCCGTCGCCGATGAAGGCGTCTTGGTCCTCGGCGTACGAAAACGCCCACGCCATCTCTGACGCAAGGTCGTCAGCCAGGCTGATGATGGCGTCCTCGTTCAGTTCCGTGCTGTACCTGGAGAGTACAGCCGCCTTCTTGGCGGTCAACGTGATCTGCTCCCACGTCTTGTTGCTTTCCGTGATGGAGCCGTTTTCCGCCGGGTAATAGACCGTCAGCCCGGTCTTTCGCCGCGGGAACGAATGCACGTCAGACGCCATGGGCTTGACGCGGAACTCCTGCCGAGCAACTCCGTATTGCTCCCGCAGGTCCACGATTGCCGCTTCCATGCTGTCCTGGACGAGATACCCGCCGTGAACGTTGGAGCCCTCGTTGTGGACCACAGCCAATTGCACGCCGTGCTCCTGGCACCACAGGCTCGCCGAACTACGGACGGGGCCGTCACCGCAAACGGCCAGCAACTGCTGGCCGCACTTGTAGGCGTCCTCACGGGCCTTCTCGCCCTTGAAGGCATGCAGCTTGCCGTACCCGTGCCGGTTTGACAGCAACGGCTTTGTCAAATCGCCGTTGGACGGGTCGCCGGCCGTGGTCGTACGGCCACCGCCGGTGGTGGCAAGCATTCCGTGCCAGTCGCCCTGGGCTCGGCGGATGTTCGCTTCCACCTTCTGGCGCTCAACGGACGCGGCCAGCTCGTCTCGCTTGTGCCCAAGATCCTCACAGGCCTTGACTTCGTCGGGGGTGAGCGGACGCTTTTCGGTGTCCGCCGTGGCGAGGATCTTGTCGATCTCGTCGTGCGCAGCGTTGAGCTGTTCAATGAGGGTAGGTTCTTCCATGTCTCTGTCTCCGATTCTGGCCGGCATGGCCTAGCGGAGACGGAAACAGAAACGCCGTCGCAAACGCTGGCTGCCGGCGGGTGAAAGGTTTCAACCGCCTGATAGCCACGTTCGCAACGGCGAGCGTGAATCTACCGTTCTGTGACGACTTCACACGCGACGGCGTGAGAGAGAATCGCCACAGCTTCGTGGTTTGTCTTCAGTCCTCAGTATCTACCAATCAATGGATCACCTCAAGACTAACGCCCGTTAGCCCCACGCCATGAGCGGGCTACGTTGGCATCGTGCGTGATACTGCCCTTGGCCTCTGCCGCTCGCAGATGCCCCAGGGCCACTGGTGGCGACACGGCAAGCCAGGACGCAACGTCGCGAACGCTGGGGCCATAGCCGCGAACGTCTTGGTATTCCCTGACGTATTGCGCCGCTTTGGCCTGCTGGGGCGTCAGGTCGCTGGTCGGTGTCGCCAATTCCTGATCCTCGCTTTCACTGGGTCTGCCGCCGGGTCGTACTCCGGTTCAGCCGGAGTCACATCGGCAGCAATGACGACATCCGCCGGGGGCGGAACGTCTTCGGACGGCGGATCTTCTGGGCCGTACGTTTGCAGCAAGTAGCGATCAAGCCACCTCTGGCAATGCTCCTTGACGAACTGCCGAGGCTTGCCGCGGAACTGCTGCTCCAGTAATTCGCAGCCACGGCGGACCGCCGAATCTGGCAGAGCGTCCACGGACAGAAAGGCATTGACCGCGTCCCCCGTGTCTACTACGTCCGAAGCGTGTAGAGCCGTCGGACGCCACAACGGCGGAAGCTCGTTGCCGTTGTCGTCCAGTTTCGGGCGCCCTTTGGAGTCGAGACGGTATTCCTGCTCGATCGAGAGTACCAGCGAGGAACTGAACGACTCCGGGTCCGATTCCGCCCTATCCAGCACGTACTTGCCAAGGTTCCCGGCTGGAGTGTCAAAGCTCGAAGCGTCCAGGTGCAAGTCTGCACGCACGATCTCCACCTCGACAGGGTTGCCGCTGGCATCCTCCGCGAGACGTTTGTCGAACCGCGGATTCTTTGCCCTGCCGAGGTATTTTCCGACTCCGTCGTCAGATAACGTCGGGTGCCCAAGTCGCGACTTCAGGCCAGCGGGCTTTGACTTCATTAGCCCGACAATCGCTCTCAGGCTCTTGTGGTCGAACTCTCCGCGACCTTCTGTCTTGAATGGCCCTTCTTCGGCGACCACGTATCCGTGAATGACGTTGGCGTTCCTGTCAACGCCGACGGGTTCACCGACGCTATCGGCCTTTAGCCACTCGCCTTGTGCCTTTGCGGACTGGCTGCCCCGCTTCGCCCACAACGCCGAGCACAGGGCATACCGCTGGTCTTCGTCCTCGTACTCAGCGATCATGGTTTCATCGGACATGCACCGAGCTTCAAATTCATCGCTGGTTTCGTCTTCACGCGGGATGGGAATAGGCATGCTTCAGACTCCTACCTCAAGTTCTCTTCCGTTCCATTTCGCAACACACGCCTCTACACGCCCAACCAGTTCGCCGGGCTGGCACTCGGATGCACGCAAGAGGTCTTCTCGTGATTGAGTGATATGCAAATTCACCGCTTCCTCAGTAACACCCAATGGGTCGGCGATCGTCTCCGTGCAGGCCAGGTAGTTCGTCACAGTGACCCGCAGGGCGCTTTGCATCGTCTCCCGGTGACTACTGTAGAACGTATCGAGCCACGCGCCGAACTCGCGCGGTTTTGTTGCCGCACGCTTGGCGGCGTTGGCTTCCTTGGTAAGCATTCGCCCAACAACTTCAGCCATCACCGAACGAGACGCCTTTTTTCGCAACGCTGCCCATTGGGCAATGGCGCTGTTTTGTTCGGCGTCCGTCGGCTTGTCTTTTCTGTCTGGCTCTGGTTCTTTGTCGTCGGCAGGCGGCAAGCCCGATTGCGACGGCGGCTGCTCGCTCGGTTCTTCCAGCGCTCTTTTCAGAGGGATCAGATTCGCGGGGACAAAATGCGCGTCGCCCATACCTCCAGGAACAGGGTTGCGATTCTCGCCGGATCGCCACTCATCGAGGTTCAATGCTCCGTTCATAAACTCGATCTGCCTCGCCTCGGCCCGAGCCTTCGGGTCGCCACGGAGTAGGGCGTCGATAAGGAACTCGACGAAATACGTTTGACGCTCTTCTTTCGTCAGTAGTTGACGAGTGCAGGCCTCTTCCACTTTCGTGAACCACGGCAACATGGAATAGGTAAGGAACGACAGCACCTCGGAGTCAATGTTGCTGAACGTGGCCCTAGATAAATCCGCCAGCAGGTGCGGCGGAATGCGATACCACCGCGCAATCTCGGTGATGTTGTGCTGTCGAGTTTGCAGAAACTGGGCCTCTTCTGGTGGGATGAACGACGGCGTATAGGTGATGCCATCCCGTAGCACGCCGACTGAGTGTGGACTGGTTTTGTATTTCCGATTGAACCCATCTTCAAGCCGATTTTTAGCCTCCTCGCTCAACGGCATTCCCGGCGGAACGGTGAGGAATCCTCCAGGCCGTGCGCCGTTTCCGAACAACTGCGCACCGTATCTCTCCGTGGCGAGTCCCATCCCAATCGACTCTCTCGCTTGCCGGATGACGCCCTTGCCGATTCCGACGCTGTTCGGCATTCTGCCAGGAATCACCAACGCCCTGCTAAACGGCAACGGCCTGTCCATTGTGCCGTCTTCTTTGCGGACCTCGAAATACAGATCGCCCGCCTTGATTCCATCGCCGGGGTCGGTTGTGCTACTGGACCGCTTTGGCGTTGCACGGCCAGCAGGAATTGGCCACAGGTGCAGTAGCGTCTTGCCGTCTAGGGCCAGTTCCTTTTCAGCGAGACCGTATCCCCAATTGACGACATCAGGCATGGTTGCCGACCAAAACGTCACCGCATCCATCTCAGGGTTAGGTTCTTCATGCAGGATGCTGTAGAGCGTGTGCGTAGATGCCCGCTCCTTGCCTTGCGGTTTCAGTCGCTTGTACAGAATGAGCGGCATGCTCGCCAAAGTTTCAGAAATAATGCACGTTGCCGCCCACGCCGCCGAGTAGTTAAGTGCTGTGTTTTCGTCCACGCTGACACCGGACGACGTTGGCTCTCCTCCACGAGTCCACGTAACGAACCAATCAGCGGGATTCGTTGCCGTGCTGAGGCTTGGCCCCAGCAATGTGCCAAGAACATCAAACATTATCAAGGCCTCCTTGGACCGCGAAGATGGCCAACAATCGACACCGCTAAAAGGATCACGCCTGGAACCACATACCCAGCCGGCGGGAACGCAAGCCAGCAGCCATACGCCACCAGCCCGAAGCCGGCAACCGCAGACATACCACGCGCTACTACGGCGACACGAAACGCCCGAATCGCTTCGGCTTGCAGTCTCGCGATGCCTTCACCGTAGCCAGGATCAGTCACGATACACCACCTCGCTCCCCTTGGTTGTTAGGTTTATTGGTACGTGTTTCAATTCCGGCAACGCTTCCTTGATTCCGTCGTGAAACTCTGGCTCCGCAAACACCAGCAGGAACCCGCCGCCACCAGCGCCGCAGATTTTGCCGCCAAGCGCGCCGGCCTGCATGGCGCGACTGTAGCAGTCGTCGATCAATGGAGTGGTGACGCCTTCAACGACTGACCGCTTTATAATCCAGGCCGCATGAAGCATCTTTCCGAAATGACCCCAGTCCTCCTCAATTATGGCCTTTGCCGCTTCTCGTGCGGCGTCTGCTAGCGTTGCGAGCTTGTGGCGAACGGAAGATTGGCTGACGGCGGCCTGCCCCGCAGCCAGCAACGCGTCTGACGCCCGCGTTGTACCGGTGTGAAACAACAGCAATCGCTCTTGGAGTCCTCTGGCCATTGGCAACAATTGGCTCTCGACCTGTTCTCCACGGTAGGTATTCAACCGCAGCCCGCCAAGAGCAACGGCGTATTGGTCTTGACGGCCAATTGGAGCACGGCACTTCCGTATTTCAGTGTTGCTAGCCACATCTGCAATCTGGTACGGCGACATCACGCCATCGTTAGCGGCTACAATAGCCATGAGCACCCCGACAGTCAGCGCACTAGATGATCCCAGCCCAGAGCCGTGACCTGGGACATCCGCAACGATAGTCATTTCGACACCATGCAACCACGCAACGCTTAGCAGGCATTCACGTATTCTATCGTGCTTCAGTAGGTCTGTGGACGCTACGTTTTCGGTCTTGCTGTAACTCACCCGCACGCCACCGTCAAACGACTGGCTCAAGGCCACGTAGATGTACTTGTCGATCGTGCAAGACAGCGTGCATCCTACGTGATTGTCGCAATAGGCTGGCCAATCGCTTCCGCCGCCGAAAAACGACACACGCAGCGGTGTTTTTGTGATAATCACAGCCATTCCCTCCGTGCCTTCTCAAGGCGTTCCGGCGTTCCGATGTCCATGGCATCAATGCCAGCGTAATAGCCGCCAAGCGTCAGTTCCGACGCGGCAACCGGCAGCACGTCGCGGGCAATGTCGGTCCTCCCAATTGCCAGCGTCCGAAAGAACGGCTCGCAAACCAGCACGCCAGCAAAGGCGTAGTCGGCCAGCGGACTTTCTGGCTTCTCCTCGATGCTCGTGATTCTGTCGCCTTTCATCGCCACGATTCCAGCGGCGGACGGATTATCGGTTTGGTGGCAGGCCAGCGTTGCATGTGCCTTACTTCGGGCGTGCTGAGTAATCATGTCGGTCAGCGCGAACCGACAGAGCATGTCGCCGTAAACTATCACGGACGTTCCCGCGAGCCACGGCAGCGCGCTAGCTAACGCGCCAGCGGTTCCCAGCAACGCACGCTCAACGGAATAGACCATCCGCACGCCAAACTCCTTGCCGTCGCGGAAATAGTCAATCACGGGCGACGGCAGGTGATGCAGATTGACAATGATATCGCGCACATCATGCGCAGCGAGCCATTCGGCGATATGTTGCAGCACCGGCTTGCCGCCGATATCCACCATGCACTTCGGGATAGCGGCCGTCTCGGGGCCAAGTCGCGTTCCCGGGCCAGCGCACAATACTAACGCTTGCATCCCGTCGTCTCCGCAACCAACTGTTCGATCCATCCATACGTAGCCGCCATGCCGTCCCTCAGTGGATACCTCGGCTCCCAGCCCAGCACGCTCTTGATGAATGTGTTGTCAGTATTCCTGCCCACCACGCCTTTCGGCGCGTCTGGTTGATAGATGCGTTGCAGTCTCACTCCAGCCGCTTCCTCAGCCAGTGTGGCCAATTCGTTTACCGTTACCTGCTCCGATGAGCCAAGATTGACCGGAGTAGCAATCAGGTCGTCGCAGTGGGTGATAGCGTCGATGCCGGCCAGACAATCTGAGATATAGGTAAAGTTTCGCGTCCGCGTCCCGTCGCCCCAGATTTCCAGCGTGTCGCTTCCCGTCAGCTTTGCGGTCGCTACCTTTCGGCATAGCGCAGCCGGGGCCTTTTCGCGGCCGTCGTTCCACGATCCATGCGGGCCGTAGATGTTGAAGAATCTGGCAATGAACGTCTTCATGCCACGTTCCGCCCAGTACTCCTGGCAGAACATCTCCGACAGCAGCTTCTCCCAACCGTAGCCGCGTTCGGACAATGCGGGGTAGGCGTCCGTCTCTTTCAGCGGTTGGCAGCCGGGAGACGATTGCAAGGCCGTGTTGTAGACGCACGCCGAGGATGAGAAGAAAAACCGCTCCACGCCGGACTGATACGCCGCTTCCAGCATGTTCGTGGCGATGAGGCCATTTCTCATGCACTCGATATGGAAATTCTCAATGAACCCCATGCCGCCCATGTCGGCCGCAAGGTTGTAGACCTCGTCCGCACCTTCGCACGCGCGGCGGCAGTCATTCTCCTTGCTCACGTCAAGGCACAGCGACTCGACCCCCGGCGTACGCTGATACCACTGGCCGACTGGTTTCTTGTCCACTGCACGAATTCGGTGGAATCCGCGGTCGGCGAAGTACCGCACCAGCGACCCGCCAATGAAACCGCCCGCCCCGGTTACCGTAATCCGAATGTCGCTCATCACCATGGCCTCCGGTGTACTTCGTCTGGAATTGGGATGGCCGTGTAATCGCGGTCCCATCCGATGCTCACTCGTTCGATAATCTCGCATGGCTCATCCAAGGCTTGCCTGTATGCGTTGTCGGTCGCCCCTCGTTCCGACATATGCCAAGTCCCGGACGTAGCCCGGCTGTAGGCGTAAAATGGGCGAGGAAATTCCTGGCAGATCGTGTCGCCCGAATTGCCGTACCGGTCTCGCAGCTTGCGGGCCAGTTCCCAGTCCTCGCTGGTCGCGGCCGGGTATCCACCGACGTTGATGAACGCTTCGCGCAGATACGACCAGCAGCCGTGGTAAGCAATATGGTTCGGTCGGTCGCGGCCGAATGTCTCCTGCCGATGCCACGTGGTTCCGCTGGCGTCCCACTCCAAAGTCTGCCGCGGCTGCACCCAAGGGGACGCCTTCAGGGCGTTGACGGATGCCTCCAGAGCCCACGGAAGATAGGCGTCGTCATCATCCCAGACCGCGTAGGCCGCAACATCTGGCGACACCATCGCTGCCGCCGCGTTCCGCTTTTCGCCGATCGTGCGGAAACGCTGGCCGACGGAGACGATACGCCAGCGGTCTCCAGATGGCTGCGACGGGTACTGGCCCGAGTCGTCGAGTATCAGCAACTCCCGATCTTGGCACGTCTGGCGGTTGAAGCACTCGATGAGTTGACTAAGCAACCTCGGGCGACGCCAGGTGATACACACACAAGCTATCTTCATCGTTTCCGTGATCTCCTGCTTTCAAGCAACGCCACCACCAGCGTCCCCACAATGTTTCCAAGTTCACAGGAAAGGCTCCCGGCGAGAAACGCTACGCCAATGAGGTATATTTCGCGTTCCGTCATCACCGCCCCTCACGCGCGGTCAATTTGTATAGACCCCAGGCTGTAAACGGGCCGATCAGCATCCCTACCAATAGAAAGAACACCGCCTCAAGCGTGGTCATGCGTACCCCCATTTCTCTAGCAAGTCGCCAAGCAGATCGTTGACGAGTTGCCAGTTCTCAACCCGAACGAACTTCTTCCAACCGCCAACCTCTCCTTCGTGGACGTGGCCGAAATGCAGCAGCGTCCGCGAGTCGTAGCCGCCGACACGCGGAGACAATTCGCGGTTGCGGTCAATGGAGTGCTCCGCGGCGATGTCGTCGCATTTTTCCCACGGCCACTCAGGCACGCCTACCAACGCGGCGCACTCCCGCACGACTGCCGCCTTGTCTGGCGAGTCGCCCGCGATGTCCGTCTCGTACCTGACGACACGCAATGATTGCCGCTCCGACACGTAACGCTCCAGCACCCATGCCGGATGCCGCACCAGCCCACACTCCTGATAGATTTCCTCCCGCGTCATCACGCCGTCACCACCGAGCAATCTCCACCGGCTGACAATCACGTCGCGGAAGTCCCGCAGCGTGACGACCACCGGCGCGTCAACGTCCAGCCAGTCGTGTGTCTTGATTACGCCGCCGTCTGGCAGCAGATCGCACAAGCATTGCCACACGAACGTGGACCCGCTGCGCGGAATGCCAAACTGCACCACGCGGACGGACGCTGGGTCCACGCCTTTCGTGTTCGTGTAGTAGCCGCTCGGAATCACGCCTTCTCTCCCCAGTACAGCATCAGATCGGCCCAGCTTCCAATCAGGTCGCGGAATGGCCCCGGATCGCGACCCATGCGAACGTCAACGCCAGGCATTACGGACGCCAGCCAGTCGCGAGCCTCTCGCGGGTCTGCAATCCATCCTTCGGTTGACTCCGCTGGCCAGTTCCACGTGAGCCAGCCAGAGCGAGACTTAGAGAGCACGCACTCGACGTACTTGGTCCGCGCCGCTTCGTCCAGTTCGGAGAACGCGCAGGAACTGATACACAGATCCCACTCCGCGTCTGGCCCAGACTCCAGCGTGCCAGTCGCCCACCATCCGCCATTCAACTGAAACTGTCGCAGAAACTGCCCTTGCAGGTTGGCCGGCTCTGGCAGGTCGATAATCCTGTACACGCCGACGGTTTCCGTAGAAAGGATCACTGCTGCCTGTCCGCCGTACCCTCCGCCGATCTCCACGATACGCTTTCCCGTCAGCGAGCCAAACAGATTCCGCAAGGCTGCGTAGACCATTAAATATCCGGCCATCGTCGGTGAAATCGGCGGCTGCGGAGGCTTGGCGATCGGTGGCGATCCCACCGTGTCGATCCGCGCTGCGATTGCGATCAATTCGCCGTAATTTGGAAGCGACTTGCGAACCGGGTCGAGAAAACGATCCATCCAATCCTCCTGCCGATTCTCGACTACGGCCTGTATGTGAGGCATTTGCCGAAACGTCTTGAATGCCTCGCGGTCCGTCGCAGCCCGCGAGCACTCTTCGAGGAATAGCGTTCCGATACGGTCCTCCGCCAGCCAGTGATTATCCACGCTATCTCCAGTAGGGGTTGCTTTCGCGCCAAACGCCAGGAACTGTCGCCCAGTCGTTCTTGTGCCATCGCTGGCATGGCGAGGCATTCCAGATATCCTCTTCCTCCATCCGCTGCGTCGGCAGTTGCGAGCGAAAGAAGTGCCGCAACCTATCGGATGCCATTCCCGCCGTGAAACTGAACGTGCTGTTGGGTGTCAACAGGATCTCGCACTGCGTCAACAAGTACCATTCAGGGAAAAAGTCGAACTGCCGCGGGTCAGGGTGTCGTCGGTCGTACCCAAGATAGTTGTAGTGCGGGAGGGTTTCGGCTCTCAGGTTGACGCCGAGGTCTTCTACGGTCACCGGATCGAACGCCGCGAACTCCTTTACAAGATCCTTGGATTCGGTGGCGATGAACAGTACCGGCCTATCGAGCGCGTCCCAGTGGCAATCGAGCCAGTCGAGATACCATACAACCGGCGTGACGTAGAATATCGCCCGGCCGTAGTCTCCGCGGCGCAGGTGCAGGCCGATGCGCGTTCTGCCTCGCGCCAGCAGTCGCCCGGCGGCTGGGGCAAGTCGTGAGGCTACGTCCACGGCCGGCTGCAATAGACACTGGATGTATTTGCGATGCGGCGCGTACCACGATGTTGGCCACTGCGCGTAGCCAGCGAAGTCCTTGTTGACGTATTCCGTGCCAGTCGGCGCGATGGGCTCGCTCTGGGAATTGCCGGACAACGGCTCGTAGACGGTTTCCAGCTTGGTGTTTATGGGGTAATCACACGCACCCAGAAGCGTATTCCCAACCCACGGCGGAATCTGCACGTCAAGATGGTGCATCCGCGCGTAGCACTTCAGGAAGGCGTATTGGATCAACTGGTTACCCCAGCGACCGTAGCGGCCGAAGCCTCGCATTGTGATGTTGCCGTTGCTCATCGCTATTTCTTGGGTGGTGGAGGCGGAGGAGGTGGCGGCGGCTTGACTACGCCCTTCGGCGGTGGTCCATTTCGTTGCCCGCTTCCGCCGCCAGTCATCGCGACCACCGCACCGGCGAGCAGTACCGCCGGCAGGGCGATTGCAACGAGAGCAATCAACTTGAGTATGTCTGTTATGATTCTCATCGCTTCAGAATCAGGTTGTAGGCCGTTTTGTTTGCGACTGCGTAGCCGTGCCGCGTTAGAATCGGCAGCCACTTCTCCGCTTCAGCCATGCTGGTTGTATCCGGCATCTTCCACTCCACGCAGAACACCTCGGGACGAAACGTCTTCCAGTCGATTCCTTCGAGAACGTCCTTTTCCCATCCCTCCACGTCAATCGAGCAAAGCCGGCACTGCTCGCGAATGCACGCTGGGTAGCGTGCCAGGATGTTGGCAAGCGTGTCCACCTCAACGACCATCTTGACCTGCTCGTCGAGATGCACGTCTGGCCGGATCGTGCTGGCGTCTCGGCATGCGCGCAACTCCGCAAAGCCGTGGCAGTTGCCGACGGCGTTGAATGAGAACCAATCTCCCGGGCGTTGCTGTACCAGTCGATACCACGTCTCCGGCAACGGATCAATCAGCAACCCTCGCCAGCCGCGTTGATAGAACTGCCAGGTGTTGCTGCATTGAATGCCGTGATTCGCTCCAATGTCCACATAGCAGCCATCCGGTTGCGGCAGCAAGCTCGCCAGGATCGCGTCTTCGCCGCTTTGCCCTCCGGGATTCGTGACAGCGGGATAGGTACGCTGCATCCAGCGGCCGACGCCGACACAAGCCGCGCCAAGCTGTACCATGGCTTCGGGGTCTAGATCGCTCATAATGCCGTATTCCTGAACAATGCGTTCTCGCGTCCGTAGATGCCGACCAACTCCCAGCCTGGCAACATCGCGCAAATATCATCGAGGTTTGGCTGTCCGGCGTACATGGCCGTAGGATACCACTCCGTGTACAGCCATCGCGTACGCTTGAGCGTCTCCGTTCCTCCGGAAATCATCTTAGCCTCGCATCCCTGGACATCCGCCCAAATGAAGTCGATGGCAGGAACATCGTATTGAGCTAGCCAAGTATCAAGCCGCACTGTGGGTACAGTAATCGCCGGAGTGAACTTGCACCACGGACTCATCTTCAAGTGCCCAGTGGGCTCGACGATGGAGCTTGACTTGTTCCATTCGCCCACGCCGGACGGATCTGGCCGCCCGCCGCTCTGGTAAAGCACAGCCGTACCGTCCACGTCAGACACGGCTGCCTCGATGAGGAAGACGGGAACGCGGGCCTTGAACACAGCAGCCGGGCGCGGGTCGGGCTCGAAACAAAACAGGCGGATACCAGGCATGGCATCCAAAAACCGGAGCGTGTCCGTTCCGTCATTGCAACCGACTTCCAGCATGACGGGCGACTCGCCCACGAGGTCGCGGATTTCTTCGGCGGTAAGGCCGCGGGGATTGGTTCTCATGTTTGATTCCTGATAACGACGTTTGCCCACCGTTTTTCTACAAGCACCGCTACGGCGCCGGTGTTTTTGTCAAACACGAAGCCCCGGCCATTGGTCTGCAATCGCCGTAGGACCCCCCGCGCTTCGTCATAGTAGACAACGTGCTCAATCTTCTCCCTGGACTTCCTGTCGAATACATCGACACTAATTGGAATCGCACGATTCCGCCTGCAATGAGCAACGGTCCATATTCCGTCTGGCGGACGCAGACTTTTCTTCGGAAGATCAATGCGGCAGCTCATGCCATCCACTCCATATCGTTGTCTTCGTAGTAAGATCGCTGCGCGGCGGGTGTCACCATAGCGCGGCCGATGGCCATGATCGCTGCTACGATGCCGTCAATACGCTCTGTGCTCTTGGCCTTCGACGGCTTGAGGTTGCCGGCCGCGTCCTGCTCGACAGTTACGTTGGACGCCATCCACCGCAAGACGGGATTGCCGCCGTGGTCGAGCTTGCCAGACACCACCAAGGCTTCAAGCTCTTTCGTCGGGGCCGTCATATCCTTGAACCCTTGCCCGTAGGCTACGATACTCAGCCCGTCGCCGGTCAATTGCGTGATGATCTGGGTGGCGTTCCAACGGTCGGCCGCTATCTCCTTGATCTGATACTGCTTCGATAGAGCAACGATGTCGGCGCGGATTACGTCGTAGTCAATCACGTTCCCGGGTGTCGCCTTGATCCACCCCTCGCGAATCCATTGCGAGTAGGGAACGCGGTCCTTTTTCTCGCGGGCGTGGGCGTTATCTTCAGGCACCCAGAATCGGCAAAGCAACGAATAACCGCCGCCGGCACGAGGAAAAGCAAGCACGAAAGCGGAGATGTCGGTAGTAGTAGATAGATCCAGGCCTCCGAAACACGGGAAGCCAGCAAGCGTGCTTGGGTCCGCATCGGTCGGGCAGGCGTCCCACTTCTCCAGAGTAAGCCAGCGAACGTCGGACTGCGTCCTGACGTTCAGGTGCAACCGCAGGAATGTATTAAGGTACGCCGAAGAATCCCTAGCCTTGGCGCACTCTCGCTCGATGTACTCCAGCGGAATAGAAACACCGAGGTTTGGGTTTGCCTTCGCCCACACCCGCGGGTCTGTCCAGTCGTCATCTTTCGACGCCTCGTAGATCACGGGCAAGAACGCGGGGTCATTCGTACCCACACCAGGGTCTATGCTGTTGTCACGAACGCGCTTGGCGTAATCGTGCTTCTGGTTGCAGATCGAACCTTCACGCTCGTAGTCTGCCGTGGTCAGGTGGATCGCCAGCGGCTGCGACCGCTTGCCCATGCCTGTCAGTAGCACATCGGTAAGCTCAGGTGTCTTGTGGGCGTGCAATTCGTCGTTCACCAACAGATGCACGTTGAATCCGTGCTTGCTTCCGGCCTCGGCGGACAGGGCTTTGTAAACTCTATCCTCGACGTTGATGCTGTACTTGAATAGCTCCGCTCGCTGCTCAAGTTCCGGCTCTTGACGAATCATGCCGGCCACAGTGTCGAAGCACAACCGCGCCTGCTCGCGTTCCGCAGCGCTTGAGTAAAGCTCCGCCCCCGCTTCGTTCTCCGTGAACAACACGAGGTTAATGGCAGCGGCAGCCAGCGTGGTCTTTGCGTTCCCCCTGGGGATGTAGATCAGCGCCTCGCGATACCGCCGTGTTCCGTTTGGCCTCTTCCATCCCCAGAGGTTGGCGAAGATTGCTTTCTCCCACGGCTCCAAGACAAGCCGCTCGCCACCCTTCGGCCCCTTGACGTGTGAGCAACACTCCTCAACGAACTGAATCGCGAACTGCGCAGCGTCGGCATCAAACCAGCACTGGCCAGCCTGGGAGAACGGATCGTATCCAGGAATCAACCGGATAATCCGTTCCAGATCGAGATTCAGAACGTCTACACTCACCCAGCCACCTTCGCGCCAAAGAATCTGCCCTTGCCTTGCGGCTCCGCAATCTCCCGAAGCGCGGCCGTAAGCCGTTCACGCGCCGCGGGCGTCAGCCCCAACTCTGCCTCGATGTGCCGCAACTCCGTGCCGACTGCGTTTCTCATCTTGACTTCCGGCCGTGGATTCCTTCCCACCAGTTTCCCTTCCTTGCCAAACACTTCCTGCGTTCGTCCGTTCTCTTGGATGTCCTTGTGCAGCTCCCACCACTCAACCGTCAGCGCCGCGTACCTGGCGTAAATCGCGCCATCAGAGCACGCCGCGGTGCCCATGGCCTGCAACTCGTCCACCACCGAACGCCACACAGCAGCCTCTAGCGGCTTCAGGTACTGCGGGCACTCAGGAGGCGTCGGATTGGGTCGCGGCTTGGTGGTCGCCACCACGCCACCACGGCGAATCGCGTTTGGTTTCCTCGGTGGCCCGCTCATGCTACCCCCCTAAGTTGCAACCCGTGGCCAAAATGCCGGCTG
>Ga0172380_10003054_pt1 | contig 23996 bp, 20 predicted proteins | sample Leawe162metaG_FD_119747 | JGI IMG/M metagenome (GOLD analysis project Ga0172380, IMG submission 119747) | Leachate microbial communities from a municipal landfill in Southern Ontario, Canada - Leachate well 162 metaG | ecosystem: Engineered > Solid waste > Landfill > Unclassified | place...
AACAAACGCACCTCCACCCGTGACTTCTTCGATCACCTGCGTGCCGGCAATCACCGCCGAGCCTTCGAGCTGGTTGCCGCAAAGGCCCCGTCCGCATGGGAAAATTAAAATAAATCAGCCCTACCATCGCAAAAATCCCCGGGCATCGCGCTCGACAACGCGACCGGATTTCGCTTAACAATTCTCCCATATGCAAAAGCACTTCATTTGGCTGACGGCCATTGTCTTGGCACTCGCCCCTGTAACCTCATCGGCTCTCGACGATGTCAAAATCCTCCCCACGCCAATCAAACTCGACACCTCGAAAAACCGCAACGGGGCCAATACGACCGTCGAGTCCAAGGACATTGCCTACACGGTCAAGGTGACCAGCAGTTTCTTTTCGGAGATCACGAACGTCACCGTGAAATACAACATTTTTTACGAAGTCGCGGAGTTGGGCAGCAAATCGGAGCCGGGCGTCAAGCTGCGGGCGGGATCCCACACGTTCCCGAGCCTCCTGACCAACAAGCCGGTCACATTCGATACGGAACCGATCAAGCTCGAAAAGGCCACTCTGGATGGAGGCTGGTATTTCTCCAACGGAGCCTCCGGGAGGACAAAGGACAAGGTCGTGGGCGTCTGGTTCAAGGCTTTCGATTCCACCGGCAAACAAATCGGCGAATACATCAACCCCACCACGCTCACAAGAAAGCAGAAGTGGAAGGACTGATCGCCTATTTCGTGAGAAATTCCCGGACGAGTTCGGCGATCACGTCCCCGTCCATCGGGCGGACGGGGCCGAGCGGGCGGCTGTTGATGACCGCCTCGGCCGTTGATTCCAGCACCTCCAGCCGGTCGAACGCATCCAGCAGCGAGTTCCCCAGAACCATCACCCCGTCATTTTCCAACAGGCTGACCGGAAATTCCGGGCGGCACTGCCCGGCAAACACCGAGGGATCGCCGTATACGGTCTCGAACGGGATGGTCCCGACATCGCGGAGGAAGATGTAGCTTTCCGGGATGGTGCGGGTGTCGAGGGTTTCCTTGGAGACGGCAAAGGCCGTGGCATTGACCGGGGTGGCCATGACAATCGCCTGGAGGGAGAGATGCCCGCGATACAATGCCTCGTGCAAAGGCAATGCCCTGCTGGCCGTTTTTCCGGCTTCCGTCCCGTCTGGTCCGGCCAGAACGAGGTCGGCGGGCTGGAGGCTCGCGCGGTCGATCCCGGCGGGAGTCATCAGGAATTCCCGTTCATTCAGGCGGACGGAGAAGGTTCCCTGGCTGCTGATCAGCAGCCGCTGCTTGTATCCCCTCCGCACGAAATCGCAGAGTTCCCGCCGCAACGCGCGCTCGTGGCATGAGGCCGGGCCGGGATGGAAGAATTTTCCCGGAACGCCGCGCGCCCCCGCAAGGGCGATGCGTTTCTGATCGAGGAGCCTTGCCCCGCCGAGCACCCCGGCTTTGATCAATGTCTTTGCGGTAAATTCCAATGTTTCAAACCGGGTGAACGCCGCCTGAAAATTCTCCCCGCCCACCACCACACCGTGGTTTTCCAGCATCACGCACGAAGGGCCGGAGGCAAAGACCCCGGCGATGCGCTCACCCAACAACCGGCTCCCGGGAAGCGCGTAGCCGGCAAACCCCACCTCGCCGCAGATCGCATGAGATTTGGGAAACAGGCGGGTGTCCGGGGATTTCCCGCAGATGCTGAAAGCCACGAGGGCGACCGGGTGGGCATGCACGATGCCGTGCAGGTCCGGCCTGGCGCGGTAAATTCCCAGATGGAACGGCAGTTCGGACGAGGGCTTGTGGCTTCCCGCCACGGTCCCGTCCGTTCGCACCGCCACGATGTTCTCGCGCTTCAGCGCGCCTTTGTCGATGCGGGCCGGGGTGATCCAAACCGTTCCCTCTTCGTCACGGATGGAAAGATTTCCTCCGGATGTGGTGGTCATCCGGTAGCTGTAAATGCGTTCCATCGCGGCCACGAGCCGGTCGGAGGGGTGGAGGATGTCGCGTTCGGGCATGGAGGAGCCTCGCACAACGGCGGCGGCAAAGAAATGCAAAACGGAAATGGACGGCCGGTTTTGCCTCCTGCTAATCAATGGAGGTGTGAGCCTTCTTGCTGCCAAAAACCCGGGCGAAGATGTGCGGGGAGTTCTGCGCCGCCTCGTGGCGCGTGTGGCCAGGGACATCGACGCCCTCCCCGAGCGCCTGGAAGACCGGGTGCATGACATCCGGGTCGGGATGAAAAAATTCCGGGCGGTCCTGCGGCTGGCGGACCACACCCTCAAGCGCCCGGGGTTCACAAAATCCGACAAGCTGGCCCGCCGGCTGAAAGATCACTTCGGATCCGCCCGCGACAAGGATGTCCAGACTGGGCTGTTGCTGGAGCTTCTCGAAAAAAGCGAGGCCCATGCAACTGCGGCGGCCCTCGGGCTCACGGACGCGAATCCGGCACGGGATCCCGACGTCGCTTCGGCCCGCGAAACGTGCTCCCTGTTGGCTTCGCTGGTGGATCGATCCCATCTCGGCAAGCTCACGGGCAGCGATCTCGCCGGAGCCTGGCTGGCCAGCTACCGCAGCTCCCGCCGGGCGATGCGCGCCTGCCGCAGGGACACCGGTGACGATTTCCTTTTCCATGAATGGCGCAAGCGGGTGAAGACGTTTCTCTACCAATCCGCCACGGTCGGCCCGCCGCTGGACGCGTTCGTCCCGGAAGCCGACCGCCTCGCCTCCGTGCTTGGCGCCCACCACGACCTGGCCATCCTGACGGAGCACCTGGCCATGCGCCTGGCCGGCTCGAAAGCCGAACGTGCGGCGCTCTCCAAGAAAGGGCGCGTTGCCCGGCGCGCTCTCGTCATGGGACGCAAGCTCTTCTCGGAAAAACCTTCTGCGATTCACGGGAAGGTGGGATGGACATGAACGCCGACATCGAGGTTCGCACCTATTTTGCCAGGCAGCGCAACGCCCTGGTGGCAAGGGCCGGATTTTCCGAACTTTTCGCCGCCTGGTATCTCCACCGGATGGATTGCGGAATCCCACTGCCGCCCGAATGCGACGAAAACGGCCGCGAGGCCCTCGCGGCACTGACTCTCCACTGCGCGGGGCGGCCCTGGAAAGAGACCTGCGCGTGGACGGTCCATTTCCGCGACCCGCGCATGAACATCTTCGTCGCCGGGGACAATGGCGCAGGCACGGTGGTGGCCAATGTTTTCAACGAAAACGTCCGCGAAATTGAGAAGAACCTTTTTTATGCCGACGTGATCGAGGAGGGCCACCCTCCCCGCAGAAGCGTCACGGAGTTTGAGGGCGGGAACTTCCTGAAGGCGGTGGAACGATTCCACGCGAAAAGCGAACAGCGGCCCGCGCGGTTCTTCTGGCATGGCGACGAAGATCTGGTGATGGTTTCCGCTCAGCCGGACTGTGACATCGAATGGCTGGAGTCGCTCGACAGCACCGCCATCGTCACGCTGGACTCGGATGTCGAACTCGCGCTCCTCGAGAAGCGGTTGTATCGGTTCGAGTGCGGCTGCACGCAGGAACGCATGCTGGATTTTCTCAGACCGGTTTTCCTGAGGCAGGGGGACGAACTCTTTGCGGGCGAGGAGACGATCCGGATCCATTGCCCGCGCTGCGGCGCGCGCCATGCGATTACCAGGGAGGCGTTGGAAGCCCACACGGATGCCGGAAAACCCTGACATGGCCGGAGAGTGCCTTCTGGAAGACTCTTGCGGAGAATCCCCCCCCCCGCATGAGGGGCTTCATTGCCAGGATTTGATCGGAGAGGGATTAATTTTTCTAATTTTATGCAGAAAATCTCTTGACAGGCTTTCAAAAGCGTCCGCGAGCTGCGTTGGCAGGTCGAAAATTTGGATCTTTATGGAGACAAATATCCCCAGCGGAGGATCTTCCAAAAACGAGCGGAACAGATCGCTCCTCCCATGTGGAATTTTCAACCCGCCCTCCTGTCATTTCTCGCCTCGCGCTCCACACTGAAAGGCGCCGTTCGGATGAGATCACAATCGAATACGATGAGGGCTGCCGGGCGAATGGAAGCATTGCCGCGCCAGAACCGGAAAGTGCTCGTCGTGGATGATGACGAGGCGATCCACCATTATTTTCGATACTGCTTTTCCGCGGATCTGGACCTTCACTTCGCTTTTCCGGCTGATGAAGCTTTGGATTTGGCGGACCGGCACCGCTTCCCACTTGTCCTGCTCGACTTGAAAATGCCCGGAAAATCGGGCATGGAGATGCTCCCTGCGCTCCGGAGAAGATCCACATTGCAAAAAGCGATCATCCTGACCGGGCAACCGCGTCACCGGCGCACGCGGAGAGGCAGAACGCGCTGCGCGCGCCCGTGCCGAGGAAGTCCTCGTCAACGATCCCGCCCTTGCGAACGCCCGGAAGGCCGTCAAGGCTTAACCAAATGTTTGCCCGGCCCGGCGCGTCTGGTTTGTTCGTTTCCAGGCGCGCCGGGTTCAATTAGAATGAGCCAAGAAGCAATCATATTCGGGATCGGCGAAACAAACACCTGACATGCCAGCCAACCACGAAACACGCCGTGCTAAGTCGTGATAATAGCCCGGATGACCGGCGGACCTAGCAAAAGCGTTTGACGGAATCAAGCGTGTAATCAAATGTGTGATATGCGATTTCCAACCCCCTTGAACCCGAATCCGGCGATTATTCACCTACAAGGACACGGAGATATCAACAAGAAACAACCGATCGGCTTGGGACAAATAGGTTCTTCTTCATTGGGGCATTTCCTCTGTGTTCTCTGGTGCGCGAGCACCGCCAACCAAACCAATGAACTGAAAAGTGTTCATCATGCCAACTGAATATCCAGCATGTAGAGAAGCGGACAGCGACGGGAGCAATTCTGGCGTCGAAGCTCCGTGGATCGAACCTGCGAGCCGCGGCGCAAGCGAACCCGATTCGGCCTCGTTACACAAAGTGAGAACGGCCAAGCTGCCGGAAAAGCTGAAGCCTGACCGACAAGAAACGCTGCTTCCAGCGGCTTCCCGAACCGATCGGGCAAATCAACCGCCACCTCAAAGGGTGGGCCAACTCCTACCGGCCGGGATGCAGCCGGGACGCCTTCAGGCAAACCAACCGCTTCGTGCGGGAACGCTTGGCGCGGCATCTTCGCCGCCGTAGCCAGCGGGCACGGCGGCCCGCGAAAGGCACCTCTGTTTGCTCTCAACTCGAAAGGATGGGGCTCATTTACCTGTGAACGCGTCGCACAATAACGCCCTGCTAAAGCCGGATGCGGGAAATCTGCGCGTCCGGTTTGACGAGGGGGAAGGAAGGCGGCGGTCATTCGACGGCGATGGGAGAGTATTCATGCGCGGCGGGTGCTTGCTCGACGGCAATGGGATGGGGCGCAGGCGCGTTCGGCTATGCTTCCACGGCCATCCGCTTCGTCACTGAAGCGCCGTTCCAGTTCCAGCAGCGTGCGTGGGGAATCCTCTGCCATCGCAGAAAACACTACCACTGGAGGTCTGTGGAGTCATGTCAATACCCCTATTGGAAAAAGACATGCCTCCTGCCCATAATAATGGTTGTGCCCCACCGCGTCGGGACGATAAAAGATGCGGTCCGCCATGGAAGGGCAGAAATTCCGGCGCGGAGACTGACACTTGAAAAACGGAACCAACAGCATGCAGACAAAAACGACCCGCCTGACCGGCCCGCCGCCGAAGCAAGGACTCTACGATCCTGCTTTTGAACATGACGCCTGCGGCGTCGGCTTTCTGGTCAATGTGCGGGGCGAGAAGTCGCATGCCATCGTCGATGGCGCGTTGACGATCCTGCGCAACCTCGACCACCGCGGGGCCTGCGGGTGCGAGGCCAATACCGGCGACGGGGCCGGCATCCTGATCCAGATCCCGGACAAATTTTTCCGCCGGGTCTGCGGCGAGGCTGGCATCCGGCTCCCGGAGCCGGGAAATTACGGCGTCGGGACCGTCTTCAATTCCCCCGATGACGCCGTGACGAAGGCGGCGCAATCCATTTTTGAAAAATTGGTCGCGGAGCAGGGCCTTGCCGTTCTCGGGTGGCGCGAGCTTCCGACGGACAATTCCTCGCTGGGGGCGACCGCCTGCGCCAGCGAGCCCCGCATGCGCCAGGTCTTCATCGAACGCAAGCCCGGTTGCACGGATACGATGGCCTTCGAGCGCCAGCTCTACGTCATCCGCAAACGCGCGTCGAATGCCATCCGGACGTCCGGCATCGATCCGATGTGGTTCGTCGCCACGTTGTCCAGCAGGACCATCGTTTACAAGGGCATGCTCATGCCCGAGCAGGTCGACGCCTATTTCGCGGATCTCAAGGATCCCGACATGGAGTCGGCGCTCGCGCTCGTGCATTCCCGGTTCTCGACAAATACGTTCCCGAGCTGGGACCGCTCGCACCCTTACCGCTACATCGCCCACAACGGCGAGATCAACACGCTGCGCGGAAACATCAATTGGATGCATGCGCGCCAGGCCCTGCTCTCCAGCGAACTGTTCGGCGCGGATCTCGCGAAAACCTTCCCGGTGATCAACACCGACGGATCGGATTCCGCGATGTTCGACAACTGTCTGGAACTCCTCACCCTTTCGGGGCGCTCGCTTCCGCATGCTGTGATGATGATGATTCCCGAGCCCTGGGAACTTCATGAGACCATGCCGGACGACAAGCGGGCATTTTACGAATTTCATTCTTGTTTGATGGAGCCCTGGGATGGTCCCGCCTCGATCGCTTTCACCGACGGCACGATCATCGGGGCTGTTCTGGACCGCAACGGGCTGCGTCCCTCGCGCTACTGGGTGACGAAAGACGGACTGGTGATCATGGCCTCCGAGGCCGGCGTCCTGCCGATTGCGCCGGAGCGTGTCGAGCAAAAAGGCCGCCTCCAACCCGGACGCATGTTTCTCGTGGACACCCGCGAAGGACGGATTGTCGCCGATGAGGAGATCAAGAATGGCATCGCGCGCCAGCATCCCTACCGGAAGTGGCTCGAGGAAAACCACGTTCTCCTTTCCAGCTTGCCGGAACCACCGCACGAGCATCTTCCCGAACACGACACCATCCTCCAGCGGCAGCAGGCCTTCGGTTATACCTACGAGGACCAGCGTGTCATTCTCGGGCCGATGGCGAGGGATGGCGTGCAGCCCTTGGGCTCCATGGGCACCGACACCCCGCTGGCCGTGCTCTCGGAACGCCCGGTCCTGCTCTACAACTATTTCAAGCAGCTTTTCGCGCAGGTCACCAACCCGCCGATCGATCCCATCCGCGAGGAAATTGTCACGGCCACGGTGACGATGCTGGGTTCCGAGGGAAACCTTCTCGATCCCGAGCCGGTGAGTTGCCGGATGATCAAGCTCGACGGCCCGATCATCACGAATTCCGAACTCGAACAAATCCGCCATGTGGAACGCGCGGGGTTCCACCCCGCCACGCTCCCGGTTCTTTTCGATCCCTCAGAAGGAAACCCGGGTCTCGGTTCGGCGATGGACAAGCTCTGCGTCTCGGCGGATGCGGCCATCGCCTCGGGGAAAAATATCCTCATTCTCAGTGATCGCGGCGTGGATTCCACCCATGTGGCCATCCCGGCTTTGCTGGCTGTTTCGGGTTTGCACCACCACCTGATTCGCGAGGGGACCCGCACGAAAGTGAGCCTGGTGCTCGAATCCGCCGAACCGCGCGAAGTCCATCATTTCGCTTTGCTCATCGGCTACGGCGCCAGCGCCGTCAATCCCTATCTGGCTTTAGAGTCCCTCGATGACATGATCCGGCAGGGGATGCTTCCCGGGCTGGACCACAAGACCGCCATCAAAAATTTCGTCAAGGCGGCGGTCAAGGGGGTTGTCAAGACGATGGCCAAGATGGGGATTTCCACGATCCAGAGTTATCGTGGCGCGCAAATCTTCGAGGCGGTCGGACTTCATCACTCGGTCATCGAAAAATACTTTTGTTGGACGCCATCGCGGGTGGAGGGGGCCGATTTGGACGCCATCGCGGCGGAGCTTTTGCGCCGTCACGAACGGGCTTTCCCGCCGCGCGGTGACGTGAATCCCACCTTGGATGCGGGCGGGGAATACCAATGGCGCAACGACGGGGAAGAGCACCTCTTCAACCCCGAGACGGTCCACTCGTTGCAGAAGGCCGTGCGAACCGGCGATTATGCCGTTTACAGGAAATATGCCGCGCTTGTGAACGAGCAGGGCCGCAAGCACTACACGCTTCGCGGGCTCTTGGATTTCAAAAACGGGTCGCCGGTTCCCATCGAAGAGGTCGAGAGCGTCGAGTCCATCATGCGCCGGTTCAAGACCGGTGCCATGAGCTATGGTTCGATCTCCAAGGAAGCCCACGAAACCCTGGCGATCGCCATGAACCGGATCGGAGGAAAATCCAACACGGGCGAGGGCGGCGAGGATTCCGAGCGCTTCACCTGGACCAACGAAGCGGGGGATTCGAAAAATTCCGCCATCAAGCAGGTGGCCTCGGGACGGTTTGGCGTCACCGCATACTACCTGACGAACGCGCGCGAGCTCCAGATCAAGATGGCGCAGGGTGCGAAGCCCGGCGAAGGGGGGGAACTTCCCGGAAAGAAGGTCTATCCCTCGATCGCAAAAACCCGCGGGACGACCCCCGGCGTGGGGCTGATCTCACCGCCCCCGCACCACGACATCTATTCCATCGAGGACCTTGCGGAGCTGATCCACGACCTCAAGAATGCCAACCGCCGCGCCCGCGTGTCGGTCAAACTCGTGTCCGAAGTCGGGGTCGGCACCATTGCGGCCGGCGTCGCGAAGGCCCATGCCGATGTGGTGTTGATCAGCGGATTCGACGGCGGGACCGGTGCCTCCCCGCTTTCCAGCATCAAGCATGCGGGGATGCCCTGGGAACTCGGAGTTGCGGAGACCCACCAGACGCTCGTCCTCAACAACCTCCGCAGCCGGATCGCCGTCGAGACGGACGGGCAGCTCAAGACCGGGCGCGATGTGGCCGTCGCGGCCCTGCTTGGGGCCGAGGAGTTTGGGTTTGCCACCGCGCCGCTCGTGACCCTCGGGTGCATCATGATGAGGGTTTGCCATCAGAATACCTGCCCGGTCGGCGTGGCCACCCAGAATCCCGAACTCCGCAAAAACTTCACCGGCGACCCTGCCCACACCGTCCATTTCATGCGCTTCGTCGCGGAAGAAATGCGCGAGATCATGGCGGAGCTGGGTTTTCGCAAAGTCGAGGAGATGGTGGGTCGGACGGACAAGCTCGAGGCGCGCAAGGCGGTCGAGCACTGGAAAGCCAAAGGACTCGATCTCTCCGCGATCCTCTACCAGCCGCCGGTCGGCCCGGAGGTCGGCCGATTTTGCCAGGTGGAGCAGGATCATGGGCTCGCCAAATCTTTGGACATCACCGTGCTTCTCGACCTTTGTGCCCCGGCCATCGAGCGTGGAGAGAAAGTTCGCGCCACCGTGTCTGTCAGGAACGTCAACCGCGTGATCGGGACGATCGTCGGCAACGAGATCACCCGCAGGCATGGCGCGGGCGGCCTGCCGGACGAGACCATCCATCTTCATTTCCAGGGCAGTTCCGGACAAAGTTTCGGGGCGTTTGTTCCGGCGGGGATGACGCTGGAACTGGAAGGGGACACCAACGATTATCTGGGCAAAGGCCTCAGCGGGGGAAGGATCATCCTTTATCCTCCGGGCGGATCGACTTTCAAAGCCGAAGACAACATCATCGCCGGAAACGTCGCCCTCTACGGCGCGACGCGCGGGGAGGTTTTCATCCGCGGCATGGCCGGGGAACGCTTCGGGGTGCGCAATTCCGGCGTCGATGCGGTCGTGGAATCCGTGGGCGATCACGGCTGCGAATACATGACCGGGGGACGCGTGATCGTGCTCGGGCCCACCGGACGCAATTTCGCCGCCGGCATGTCCGGCGGAATCGCCTATATCCTCGATGAAGCCGGCGACTTCGGCTCGAAGCGCTGCAACAAAACGATGGTCGGTCTCGAAAAAGTCGAAGATCCCGCCGAAGCCGCGGAATTGCGGGAATTCATCCGGCGGCACGCGGACCTCACCGACAGCCCCCGGGCGCGCGAAGTTCTGGCGGACTGGGACCATTCGCTCGGAAAATTCGTCAAGGTCCTGCCGAAGGACTACAAACGGGTGCTGGAATCCCTTGCCCAGGCGCAAGCGGACGGACTGACAGGCGAGGAGGCGATCAACGCCGCCTTCGAGGCAAACTCGCGTGACACCTCGCGCGTTGGAGGAAATTGATTATGGGAAAACCCACCGGATTCATCGAATACCTTCGCGAACTCCCGGCCGACGTGCCGCCTCTCGATCGCGTGGCCAACTGGGATGAGTTTCACCTCCACATGCCGGAAGACAAGCTCCGCACCCAGGGAGCCCGCTGCATGGACTGCGGCATTCCATTCTGCCACACCGGAAAGCTTCTCAGCGGGATGGCCAGCGGATGTCCGGTCAACAACCTGATCCCCGAGTGGAACGACCTTGTCTATCGCGGCCTCTGGCGCGAGGCGCTCGACCGGCTGCACAAAACCAACAACTTCCCCGAATTCACCGGGCGCGTCTGTCCCGCTCCCTGCGAGGGATCCTGCGTTCTGGGGATCATCGAGCCGCCGGTCGCGATCAAAACCATCGAGTGCGCGATCGTTGACAAGGGCTGGGAAGAAGGCTGGATCACCCCGAACCCGCCGGATGTCCGCACAGGCAAGAAGGTCGCCGTCATCGGGTCCGGCCCGGCAGGTCTGGCCTGCGCCGATCAATTGAACAAGGCCGGCCACTCGGTCACGGTTTTCGAGCGCGTCGACCGGATCGGCGGGCTTCTCCTCTACGGGATTCCCAACATGAAGCTCGACAAGCACCGGGTCGTCGAGCGGCGGGTCCGGCTCATGGAGGCCGAGGGGGTCACGTTCACGACCGGCGTGGAAGTGGGGAAAAACCTGGATGCCAGGAGGGTGAGCGAGGATTTTTCCGCGGTTGTGCTGTGTACCGGCTCGACCAAGCCGCGCGATCTTCCGATTCCGGGACGCGGTATTCCAGGGGTTCATTTCGCGATGGAATTTCTCACCGAAAACACACGCTTTCTCCTCGATCACGGGTCGCCAAGCGGGTCGACCCCTCCGATTTTTGCCGGGGGAAAGAACGTGGTCGTCATCGGTGGCGGGGATACCGGCACCGACTGCGTGGGGACCTCGATGCGCCACGGCTGCGCCTCGGTCACCCAGCTGGAGATCCTTCCCCGGCCGCCGATGGATCGCGCGAAGGACAATCCCTGGCCCGAATGGCCCAAAGTCTATCGCATGGATTACGGGCAGGAGGAGGCCGCCGCCAAACAGGGCGAAGATCCCAGGAGATACGAGGTGACCGCCAAACGCTTTCTCGCCGGGCCGGATGGAAATCTCAGCGGGGTCGAGATGACGGATATCCGCTGGGAAAAAGATGAACACGGGCGATTCATGCCCCGGGAGGTCGAAGGGACGACGCGTGTCCTTCCCGCGGAACTCGTTCTTTTGGCCATGGGATTCCTCGGCCCGGAAGACCAGCTCCTCGAAGCACTGGGCGTCGAGCGCGACGCCCGCAGCAATGCCAAAGCCGAACACGAAAAATACGCCACCAATATCCCGAATGTCTTTGCCGCGGGCGACTGTCGGCGCGGGCAATCGCTGGTCGTGTGGGCGATCAACGAAGGCCGCGGCGCGGCCCGCGAGGTGGACCGTCACCTGATGGGCTCGACCCAGCTCCCCTGACCGGAGTCTGGGGTGGTTTTTCTCCGCTGGCTATTTTGCTTACCAGAGGCTCAAACTCCTTCCCGGCACATCATTTTCGGAAAACTTGAGTCTCACGTGAAGACGCAAAAGCGCGAAGGAATCGAAGCGGGTGTCGTTGGGAAAGGTTTCTCAAAACCCGATTTTGTGATGCTGGGGAGGATATAAAAATCCACCGACCCCTGAGAATCTCATCCCGCCGCCAGGAGCAGTCCCGCGGCTTTGTCGAGGGTTTCCTGCCACTCTTTTTCCGGAACTGAATCGGCGACGATACCGGCCCCCACGTGGAACGATGCCCGCCCGTGTTCGAAGACGGCGGTGCGGATGGCGATCGAGAACTGGCTTTCCCCGTTGTATCCGAAATACCCGATTGCGCCGGTGTAAATCCCGCGGGGAAACGGTTCGAGTTCGCGGATGATTTCGAGGGCCCGTTTTTTGGGGGCGCCGGAGATGGAGCCCCCGGGAAAGCACTCGCGCAACGCGCGCACATGGCTCACGTTCTCCCGGAGTTCCCCCCGCACCGTCGAGACAAGATGGAAAACCTGCTCGAAGGTCTCGAGGAGGAGAAGCTCCGGCACATGCACGCTGCCATATTCGCAGACCCGGCCCAGGTCGTTCCGTTCGAGGTCGGTGATCATGACGAGTTCCGCGATTTCCTTTGAAGAGGCGACGAGTTCGCGGGCGCTGAGCCGGTCTCCCTGCGGGTCGGACTTTCTGGGACGTGTGCCTTTGATCGGCCGCGTGGAGACATGCCGTCCGCTCATGCGGAGGAAGCACTCGGGTGATGACGAGGCGATCTGCACGTCGCCGAAATTCAGGAAAGCGGAAAACGGGGAGGGGGAGAGGCGGCGAAGCCGTTCGAAAAATTCCCAGGCCGGCGGGTTTTCCCCATCGGCCATAAAAGGATGGGCGAGACAAACCTGATAGATATCCCCTGCGGCAATGTATTCGCGGGCGCGCTCCACCATTTCCAGGAATCGCTCTTTCGCCATTTGGGGAGCGAAGGAAATGGGGGAAGGCCCCGTTTCCCCGGAAACGCCAGGATCGAAATCGAACGGACGGGGCGTCCATCGTCCGTTCTCGTGCGAGAAAAGATGCAGGCGGTCGTAAAATGCAAACCGGTAGGTTCCATCGAAGGACACGAATCCGACGGCCGCCCCGTCCGGGTATCCCGGGCCGTCTCTCCTCCGCGAAAGCAACTCCCGATCCAGTCTCTGCCAATCGTTTCCCGAGAGGACGAGATCCGGTTGCGCGGCGAGGAGAGACACCCCGTTCGCGGTCGCTCCGGAATCCAGAAAAACGGTGCCGCAATCGTCTCGGAGGGCGCGCGCCGCCGCCACCGGGCCCGCATTATCCTCGGAGACTTGATTCATGGTCTTGCCAAGAGAGTTCAAAATTGCTGTGATTTCAAGTTCGCCGCTGCCGCCGAACAACCGATGCATTATTTTTTTATCCTGCTTTTCTTGATAACCGCCCCGCTGATGGCCCAACAGGGGGCGTCTGCGGGCCCGGCATCCCCGTCTCCCGCCGTGTCCATGACCCCGGCCACGGACGCCACCCCGCTTCCTGTCGCGGAGCCAACCCCGGCGGCTTCTCCGTCTGCCCAGCCGGAGCCATCGCCCGAGGCGAGTCCTTCGGCCTCCCCGGATGTCGGCGAAGATGTCATTCCGCTGCCGCCAGAATCCGGTCCGGCCGAGACGCCGATCGTTTCGGAGACAGAAGTCCCCAACCTCGCCAAGCCCGGCGAGAACCTGCCCGATTCCGCGTTCGCCGATCCGGATGCCGTGATTCCAAGCGACTCCGCGAGCCTCCCGCCGACCTCGTCGGGGCCGAGCCCTCAGGAGATCGAGCGCAAACTCAAAGTGCGCTATCAGGAGGTGAGGGTCCAGGTGGAGAAAGATCCCGCGGTGCGCTCCCTGATGGAACAGTCGAAGGCCGCCAAATCCTTTGAGGACGAGCGCGCGGCGCTCCGCGAGTATTACCGGCTGCTTTTCAAAAAGATAAAAAAAGTGGACAAGGACCTCACGGCTCGCTGCGACAGCCTGGAGCAGGCGTATATCGCGCGTCTGGCGCAAATGAGGGTCGAGCCCACGATCCCCTTGAATCCTCCTCCCACGCCGGCGCCGCTCTCCGAGTAACGAGGTTGCCAGAGATTGGTTTTCCCGCCGTCGTTTCCACCGTCCACCCTATGATTCTTCCTCACAATCCGGAGATGAAAATCTTCACCGGAAACGCCCACCCGGAACTGGCGGGCGATATTTGCAATTATTTGAAAGTCGGGCTGGGCGATGCCTCGGTCAGTTCGTTTCCGGATGGGGAAACGTATGTCAAAATCAATGACAACATCCGCGGTCGCGATGTCTTCATCATCCAGCCCACGTGTCCGCCGACCAACCAGAACCTGATGGAACTTTTGATTCTGGTGGACGCCGCCCGCCGCGCGAGCGCCGCCAGGATCACCTCCGTGATCCCGTTCTTCGGCTACGCGAGACAAGACCGCAAGGACCAGCCGCGGGTGCCGATCACCGCCAAATTGGTCGCCAACCTTCTCGTGGCGGCCGGGGTCAACCGGGTTCTCACCATGGATCTCCATGCCCAGCAGCTTCAGGGGTTTTTCGATATCCCGGTCGACCACCTCCACGCCCGCCCGGTGATGGCCCAGTATCTCCAGAAGCTGGCGATCGGAAATCTTCTCGTCGTTTCGCCGGACGTCGGGGGCGTCAAGATGGCATCCGCCTACGCCCAGGCCCTGGGGGCCGGGCTGGCCATCGTCGTCAAAAAGCGGAAAAGCGCCGTCGAAACCGAGGCCTCGCACATCATCGGGGATGTCAGCGGGAAAAATGTGCTCATCGTGGACGACCTCACCGAAACCGCGGGCACGCTCACCAGCGCCGCCCGGATGCTCAGAAAGCACGGGGCTCTGGATATTTATGCTGGTGTTTCACACGCGGTCTTGACAGATTTGGCCGTTGAGCGATTAAAGGACTCTGAAATCAAGGAGTTGATCACGACGGACAGCGTTCCAGTCCGCCCCACATCCGACCAGCGTGTGAAAGTGCTGTCGGTGGCCGAGTTGCTCGGCGAGGGCATCCGGCGCATCCACGACGACGAGTCGGTGAGTTCGCTTTTTGAACTGAAACCCACATAGCAAGAATCACTTATGGCAAAGCAAGTAAAACTCTCCGCGCGCCCCCGCTCAGAAGGCGGCCGCAACGCGGTCAAACAGGTCCGCGCTCGCGGCGGGGTCCCCGCTGTGATTTACGGCTCCAAGGACAAACCCGCGAACCTCGAGGTTTCCCGCCGGGACATCGAGGCCCTCCTCTCCCATGCCGTGGGGGAAAACATCCTGGTCGACCTCGAAATCGACGAGGACGGAAAAAAAACCAACCGGCTTTCGCTGATCCAGGAAGTCCAGCACCATCCGCTGCGCGGCGAGGTGCTGCATGTGGACTTTCACGCCGTTTCCATGACCGAGAAAATCTCGGCGGCGATCGTGATTGAATCTATTGGCGAGCCGGACGGCGTGAAAAACTTCGGGGGTCTCCTGGAGCAGAGCATGCGTTCCGTGACCATCAAGTGCCTCCCGCAGCACCTGCCGGAACTCATCCGCGTGGACGTCTCGGCCCTGAAAATCGGCGACTCGATCCATGTGCGCGATCTGCCGCTTCCCGCCCATGTCGAGGCGGACGAGGATGCCGACCTGACGGTCTTTATCGTGGCCGAACCCATCGTGGTCGAGGAGCCCGTCGTGGCCGCCGCTCCCGAGGCTCCCGAAGTCATCAAGGAGAAGAAACCCGAGGCGGCCGGAGCAGGCGCCGAGGAGAAAAAGTAGTCCCTTTCACGCGTGGAACAATCCGCGGTTTTTCGTCTGGTGGCCGGTTTGGGAAATCCCGGCCGGGAATATGCGGATACCCGCCACAATGTCGGATTTCTCGTCGCGGACGAACTGGCCCGGCGGTCGGCCTGCGCGTTTTCCTTCAATACGAAGTGGAATTCCAATGTGGCCGACTGCGGTGGCCGCACGATCATGAAGCCCCAGACGTTCATGAATTTGAGCGGCGAGGCGGTGGCCGGCTACGCCCGGTATTTCAAGCTGCAGCGCGAGGAAATCATGATCGTCCTGGACGACGCCTCCCTCCCGCTGGGCACCCTGCGATTGCGCAAATCCGGAACGGCGGGTGGCCACAACGGCCTCGAGTCGATCCTGGTCCATCTCGGAAGCGAGGCCGTTCCGCGCCTGCGGGTCGGCATCGGCACCCCGGAGGGTGGGGGACTCCACGACCATGTGCTCGGGAAATTCGACCCTGCCGAGTTGCCCGCGCTCCAAGAAGCGGTTTCCCGGGCCGCCGACGCCATCGAATTCTCGAATGCCCACGGGATCGAGTCCGCCATGAATCAATTCAACCAAAAACAACAAGAACCATGAAACGTTACGAAGCACTGCTCGCCCTCGATACCCGGGGAAAAGAAGACGCCGCAAAAGAAACCATCGAACGCCTGGAGAAGGTGATCGCCTCCGAGGGCGCGGTCATCGAACAGGTCCAGCGTCTCGAAAAACGGGAACTCGCCTACGAATCCCAACACACGAAATCCGCCTATTTTGTGAACTTTATTTTCGAGGCCGACCCCGCCGCGATTGACAAACTCCGGAAGAAATTGAAACTGGACGGCGATGTGCTGCTCCAGAATTACCTGCAGCTTCCCGCAAAGAAAAAAGCCGTCACGGCATAACCCAACCCCTGCACCATGGCCAACGTCAACAAAGTCATCCTGATCGGCAACGTCACCCGTGATCCCGAAGTCAAGTTCACTCCGAAAGGGACCGCAGTCACAGACGTGGGGATGGCCATCAATCGCAATTATACTCTCGATAACGGGGAAAAGCGGGAGGATGTGACTTTCGTCGAGGTGGCTTTTTGGGGCCGCCAGGCGGAAACGATTGGCGAATACGTAAAAAAAGGCCGTTCGATTTATGTCGAGGGGAGGCTTCAGTTGGATACATGGGATGACAAACAGAGCGGCCAGAAGCGGAGCAAGCTTCGTGTGGTCGGGGAAAACTTCCAATTCCTGGGTAGCCGACCGGGCGGATCCGGAGGGGGAAGTGACGAGGAAGGGGGCGGCCACCAGGAATCCCGATCCCAGCGATCTTCCCGGCCTGCCCCGGCCCAGCAACCGCCCAAGTCATCGGAGCCGGATGACGACATTCCGTTTTAGTCGCCTCGCACTGTCGAGGCGTTACGGGGACACGCCGACAGGGCGACGTGGCTACAACTTTATTTAAATCGCTCTAGCATGAGCCGCCCGGACCCCAAACTCCCCGAGCAGGAATCCGTCGACGCCGCCTTCGAAGTCTCGTTGCGGCCTCCGCTTTTTGAGGAATTTTCCGGCCAGGAGAAGACCGTGGCACGGCTTCGCCTCATGGTGGAGGCCGCCCGACAGCGGGGGGACACCCTTCAACACATCCTTCTCAGCGGCCCTCCCGGCCTGGGCAAGACGACCCTCGCCTACATCATCGGCAATGCCATGGGCGCGGAGGTCCGCACGACCAGCGGCCCCATGATCGAGAAAGCCGGCGACCTGGCCGGGTTGCTGACCAATATCGAGCGGGGCGGGATTCTTTTCATCGACGAAATCCACCGCCTCCAACCCGCCATCGAGGAATACCTGTATCCGGCGATGGAGGACTTCAAGCTGGATATCGTGATCGACCAGGGGCCGAGCGCTCGAAGCGTGCGGCTGAATCTGGCCCCGTTCACGTTGATCGGCGCGACGACCAGGGCCGGCATGATCAGCGAGCCCCTGCGTTCCCGGTTCGGCATGAATTGCCGGCTGGATTATTATCCCCCGGACCAACTCGCCACCATTGTCTTGAGAAGCGCAGGTTTGATCGGGGTGGAAATCGGCGAAGGAGCCGCCCCGGAGATCGCCCGCCGGTCCCGCGGGACCCCCCGCATTGCCAACAACCTTCTGCGCTGGGTGAGGGACTTCGCCCAGGTTCGGGCCGATGGCAAAATCAATGCCACCGTGGCTGCGGACGCCCTCACCATGCTGGAGATCGACGCGGAAGGCTTCGACGAGATGGACAAGCGGATCCTCGAGGCGGTCATCGGGCTCTTCGACGGCGGCCCCGTCGGCGTCAACAGCCTGGCGGTGGCGATCGGTGAGGAACCCGGAACCATCGAGGAAGTTCACGAGCCCTACCTCATCATGCAGGGATTCCTCAAACGCACCCCCCAGGGACGCGTCGCCATGCCAAAGGCCTATCGGAAACTCGGCTTGAACGCTCCGCAGAAACCCGCGCAGCAGGATCTTTTGTGAGGGCATTTCCGAAAAAGCGTTTGAAGAATTTGGACAGGATTCACAGCTGGTTTTTCCCTGGCGCATTCGAGGCTTCGACAGCCCATGCGGGAAAATCCGGGGGGAGGGGAGCACAAAAGCCCAGCGGCTTGCCGGTTTCCGGGTGGGTGAATGAAATCTTCCATGCGTGGAGGAAGTGGCGCGAGTGTCCGCCCCGGCGTCCATAGAGCGGATCCCCCACGATCGGATGGCCGAGATGCTTCAAGTGTATGCGGATCTGATGGGTTCGGCCGGTGCGCGGCTGGCATTCGACGAGGGTTTTTCCCAGCGAGGAGGCGAGGACCCGGTATTGGGTCACGGAGGCCCTTCCGCGTTCGCTCGCCGTCATTTTTTGCCGATGGATGGGGTGCCGGGCGATTGCGGCCTCGATCCTGCCATGCGGCATGCGGGGGATCCCCTCGACGAGCGCCAGGTAGGATTTTTGAACGAGTCGGTCGGCAAACTGCCCGGAAAGCGAGCGGTGGGCAAAGTCGGTTTTGGCGATGACGAGGCATCCGCTGGTTTCCTTGTCAAGCCGGTGGACGATGCCGGGGCGTTCCACGCCGCCGATCACGCTCAGGCCCGCGCAATGGAAGAGCAGCGCGTTGACCAGCGTGCCGTCGGCATTTCCGGCGCCGGGATGCACGACAAGCCCCGCGGGCTTGTTCAGCACGAGAACCGCCGCATCTTCATGGAGGATATCCAGCGGGATGTCCTGGGCCTTGGCGGCAGAGGGTTCCACCTCCTCCGGAACCGTCACCCGGATTTCGTCTCCGGCACGGAGAATTTGGGAGGGCCGGGTCGGGGAGCCGTTCACGAGAACGCACCCCTCCCGGATGAATGCCTGGAGACGCACACGGGAAAAATCCGGCAAGACCGTGCCCAGATACCGGTCCAACCGGATGCCTGCCCCGTCTTCCCCTGCAATCCACGTCTCGCAATTCATGTCGGCTTTTGCATTGCGGGTTTCATGACAACAGGGTATTTTGGCGCACAGTCGTTGTTTTGACCCCTGCCGACCATAATGGCAAACGAATCTTCTCCCCCCATCGAGACCGAAGAGATCTTGGATGACTCAATGCCCGTGGAATCGGGGCCGGAGAGTGTCTTTGAAGCGTGTCCCGCCTGCAAGACGCTCATGGACATGTCGGATGTGATGCCGTTTACGGAAGTCACCTGCCCGAATTGCCGGCACGCCATGCGGGCGCGGAAACACTTCAACCACTTCACATTGATCGAGCAGATCGGCGAGGGCGGAATGGGGGCGGTCTTCAAGGCTCTCGACAATAATCTGAATCGTCACGTGGCGCTAAAAATTCTGAAAAAAGAGATCAGCGCGAATGAGGAGGAACAGGAAAAGCTGGCCAAGGAGGCGCGCCTGACCGCGGCCATCAACCATCCGCACGTGGTGAAGGTCTTTCATTTCGGGCGGGATCACGGGCAATTTTATCTGGCGATGGAACTCGTCGAGAAGGGCTCCCTCGACCAGTTGATGGCGGTCCAGAAGCGGATTGGCGAGGCCCAGGTGCTCGAGGTGGGCACGCAAATCGCCATGGGCCTCGGCGCCGCCCTGGAGCTCGATCTCATCCACCGTGACATCAAGCCCGGGAATATTCTTTTTGCCGACGCGCACACCGCCAAGCTCGTGGATTTCGGTCTGGCGATCGTGATGGATGAGGAGGCCTCGGTGCGCGGAGAAATCTGGGGAACGCCGTATTACATCGCTCCCGAAAAGCTCGACAACCAGCCCGAGGATTTTCGAAGTGACATCTACAGCCTCGGGGGAACGCTTTTTCATGCGCTCGCCGGGCGTCCGCCTTACGAGGCCGAATCCGCATCGATGGTGGCCCTCAAACAACTCAAAAGCCAGCAAGTCAGCCTGCAGGCATTTGCCCCGGACGTCTCGAGCGAGACGGCGTATGTGATCAACCGGATGATGGCAAAAAACCCGGAAGAGCGATATGAAAGCTACGAGGAATTGATCGGGCATCTCAGTTACGCCCGGGACAAGCTTCTCGAGCGGGCGCGCAAGCCGCTCCAGCCGAAGCAGCGGGTTGTCCTGGAGACCGAGGAAACGCGCAAGCTCAGCGCGATTCTCTCGCTTGTGTTGCTGGGCGTCGTCCTTCTTGCGGGGCTCGGGGTCTATCTCATGCGCGACAAGATCTTCCCCGCGGCGGTCGGCGTGGAGAAGGGAGCCGGGCAGCAGAGCCAGGAGGAGGCGCAGTCGCAGTTGCTTTCCGGGGTCGCAACTCTTGCGCAGGGCGATTTGGAAGGAGCGAGGGCCGAGTTTCAACGCCTGGCAGCCCAAGCCGACTACCCGCAGCCCCAGAAGAACTGGGCCGTACTGAACGGCGCTCTGGCCTCTCTCATGCTCGGTGAGGCGAATCCTGCGCTGGCAGATTTGAAGAAAATGAGCGAGGCGGGCCTCTATTCCACGACGCAGGAAGACCGGCAGATCGCCAATTTCTTCGTCGAGGTGAGCCGTGTCGTGAGCCAGAACAAACCGATTTCCGCCACCATCCGCTCGTTGTATGACGCCCCCAAGGAGGCTTTTGCGCTTTTGATTTTTGCGCTTTGGGACTGGGAGGCGAAGTCCGATTTCGCGGATGCAGGGGCCCTGCTGCAAACATTTCTCACCCGCGTTTCCCCGGACGACTGGGCTTCCCAATACAAGCCGCTGGCCGAAAAGTATCTTGCAGACTGGAAGCTCCTTGAACCGCTGGAAACAGGAGCCGGAAAGGTGGATTCCCCCGCATCGGCGTCCGTTTTCCTTGCCCGGATCAAAAATGTCCGTTCCCAGGTCCAAACCGGAACCAAGATCAGCGATCGCCTGGATGAATTGGAGAAGCAGACCGCCAGCAAGGCCGCAAAACCCTGAAGAATGGGCCCGTGCTCTGGGAACTTGCGAAGACGTTCATATGGATGATAACCAAGGATGATGAGCGATTTTTCCTCGCCTGACCAGTTGCAGCAAAGACTGCAGGAATTCTTGAAATCCGGTTTTGCGCCGATGCCTTCCGAGCTGTCTCCCGCGGATCCCACCGCTGTCGCCGGGACAGAGAAGCCCGACGATCCGGTGCGGGATTTTTGCCTGACCCCGCAGGAGATCAAGAGCCACCTGGATCGCTTCGTCATCCGCCAGGACGAGGCCAAGAAGGTGCTGGGGATCGCCGTCTGCGACCATTACAACCATGCGAGGGAGAGCCTGTCCCTCCCGCGCGACGATGCCCCGATCGAATACGCGAAGCAGAACGTGATCCTTGTCGGGCCCTCCGGCGTCGGGAAAACCTACCTCGTGAAGCACGCCGCCGACTTGGTGGGCGTCCCGTTCGTCAAGGCGGACGCCACGAAGTTCAGCGAGACCGGCTATGTGGGAGGGGATGTCGAGGATCTTGTCCGGGAATTGGTTCACAAGGCGGACGGGGACCTGAACCTCGCCCGGTTCGGCGTCATCTACATCGATGAAATCGACAAGATCGCCAGCGCGGGAGAGATGGCCGGGCGCGATGTCAGTGGACGGGGGGTGCAGACGGCCTTGCTCAAACTCATGGAGGAAACCGAGGTTCCGCTCCGGAGCGCAAACGATCTGCAAGGGCAATTGCAGGCGGCCATGGAATTTCAAAAGCGCGGAAAAATCCAACGCGAGTCGATCAATACCCGTCACATCCTTTTTATCGTGAGCGGGGCATTTGACAAATTGACCGACCGCGTCGCCCGCAGGCTGAAATCGTCGAGTCTCGGATTCGGAGCCGATCCGTCCGCCCTGGCCACCGACCCCGCCCAACTTCTCCGGCTGGCAGGCACCCGCGATTTTGTGGACTACGGGCTCGAACCGGAATTCATCGGGCGCCTCCCTGTGCGGGTCGTTTGCGACCCGCTTGCCGAGCAAGATCTTTACGACATTCTCAAGCAATCCGAGGGAAGCCTCATCCGGCAATATGAGAGGGCGTTCAGGTGTTACGGGATCGAGGCGGTGTTCTCCGACGACTCCCTGCGGCTGATCTCCGGCCTCGCCGCGCAGGAGAGTACCGGCGCCCGCGGCCTTCTGACCGTTTGCGAGCGTCTGCTCAGGGACTTCAAATACGAATTCCCGGGATCGGGCGTGAAAAATTTCGAGATCACCCCGGAAGTCCTGAATCACCCTGCCTCGGCCATCGGGCGCCTCCTTCAGGCCGGGGAGGTCGAGGCGCGGAGCGCCCAGCGTCTCGTCATCGGACAGTTCGCCGCGCGGTTCGGGGACCAGCACGGGCTCGTTCTCCGTTTTGAGGACGAGGCGGTTTCGCGTCTTCTGGAAGTGGCCGCGGAAAAAAACATTCCTGTGCGTGACTTGTGCGAAAGTCTGTTTAAAGATTATAAGTTCGGGCTTGGCCTGATCCGCCGCAACAGCGGACGCTCGGAGTTTTTGATCCCCGCCAGTGCGGTGGATGCTCCCGACCGCGTCCTGAGCCAGTGGGTCGTGGCTTCCTATCGCGACAATCCATGAGATATCTAAAAGCCACTATTTTGATCGGCACGGTTTCTGCCGCCGTCGTGCTGGTCTTGTATGCCACGGGCTGGCTGACGAACACCCTCGATCTCGTGTCTCTCCAGACCTACAAAATGAAAAAACCCCTGGTGACCCAGCAGGGCGTGCATGTGGCATTGATCGCCATCCTTTCTTTTGCCGCCGCATGGACTACCGTGGATATCACCCGGCCGGTTCTGAAAGCGATCGTCGCGCTCGGAGCGGTGGTTCTTCTTCTGACCGGCTCGATGATCCTGGCGCTTTACAACGTCTTTTTCTCCCCGTTTCCCTCGATCTTCGCGATTTTCACCAGCTTCTTCATCGGGCTGGCCTACGGGCACACCGGCAGCGGCTCGCGGAAAAAAGTCATGGAGCGGTTGTTCGGGCAAAGGCTGTCACGCGGGGCATTCAACGAGCTGGTCAATTCGGACACCCCGCTGGATTTTCCGGGTTCCCTGCAGGAAGGGACCGTGCTCGTGGTGGCCGTCCACAATCATTCCGAGCTGATGGAGCTTCTCACGCCGGAGAATTATGCGGCGATGACCAATCTTTACCTCCGCACGGCGTCCGACTACCTGGTCGAGGTGGGGGGGTATCTCGACGAGTGTGGCGGGGAGAGCGTGCGGGTGGTTTTCGGCGCGCCTGTCCCTGATGAGCGACACGCGGCCAAAGCCTGCCGGGCGGCTCTGGACCTGGCGGTGAGGCTGAATGACCTCAACAGGGAATGCGACGCCACCTGGCAGAGACGGTTGGATTTCCGGATCGGCATCAACTCCGGCGAGATGATCGCCGCCGCCTATGGCGGAGCGCGGCTGGGCAGCTTCAGCGTTGCGGGTCCTGTCGTCGAGTTCGCGCGGCGACTCTGCTCCGCATGCGCCACCTATGGGTGCAAAATCCTCATCGGCCCGGAGACCTACGAACCGGCTGCGGACACGCTCGAAGTCCGCCCGATCGAGGTGGTGAAATCCGCCGGGGAACGCCGCCGTGTCGAACTCTACGAGATCCTCGCGCCCAAGCACGGCCTCTCTCCGGAACGCGAGCGCAGCCGCAATCATTACTGGACCGGGGTCCTCCACTACCGCGAGCGCCAGTGGGACAAGGCCATCGAGGAATTTTCCAAAGCCCGCATCACCGGAATTCCAGACTCGGTTTTGGACTATTACATCCGCCGCGTCGAACGCAGCCGCCGCGGCGAGGAGGAAGTCAACAAAGACCAGATGGTTCTCTTTAGCGCCGCTTCATAGCGGAGGCGGCTGCGCTGGCTAGCAGCCTGTCGGACTGAAAAACGAGCGGCAAAAGCCGCCGTTCCGTGATTTTTTTGGTTTGGCGATCACTTCTTGAGTTTGCGGAGCCGGGGACGCGGACCGAAGCGGAAGCCTGTTG